>Ga0208135_100019_pt1 | contig 161839 bp, 157 predicted proteins | sample AntDeeMetag02WF5_FD_184757 | JGI IMG/M metagenome (GOLD analysis project Ga0208135, IMG submission 184757) | Saline lake microbial communities from Deep Lake, Antarctica - Antarctic Deep Lake Metagenome 02WF5 (SPAdes) (version 2) | ecosystem: Environmental > Aquatic > Non-marine Saline and...
CGAAGACGGCGTCGGCCCCATGCAGACCAACACCGGCGAGACCGCTCGAGTCTACTTCGCCAACGGCGGCCCCAACCTGCTCAGCTCGTTCCACCCGATCGGCAACGTCTGGAGCGACCTCTACCGCGACGGCGACCTGCTGAGCGAGCCCGCCAACAACGTCGAAACGACCCCCGTCCCACCGGGCACCACCACCGCCGGCGAGATGGAGTTCCCCGTCCCAGGACCGGTCAAGCTCGTCGACCACGCCCTCTCGCGGGTCGTCCACCGCGGCGCACTCGGCGTCGTCAACGTTCAGGGCGAGGAAAACCCCGACGTCTACGACGAGGATCCGTGAGCGAGAGCGGTCCTACTGACGAGATTCCTTTTCTTTCGTTTCCAGTTCCTCTGGAAGACGGCCTCTCGGTCGCGGACGCTACGAGCCGTTCGTGAGCCCGTGGCTCGAGGCGACACACCAGCCACCCCGTAACTTCCTGAACGACGGAAACCGAGGGTATCCTTATGGCGATTCGGTTGGCAGTTACAGCTACTCATGTTCGTCTCGCGTTCATCGATCACGTTCGATGCCGGCGATCCGGCGACGACGGTCGCGTTCGGCAGACTGTTCGCGTATCTCGCGATCGGAATCGCCGCGGTAATACTCCTGTACTACGCGATCGTCTACGTCAGAGAAGTCCTCGCGGTCGAGGCGCGCGCCGAACAGTGGTATCTCACGATCGGAATCGGGGCGGCGATCGTCTACGCCGTTGCCGGCGTCGCCTCGATACTGCTGGAGCCCGCGTGGATCCGCCGATTCGTCGACGGCGCGGTCCTCTTTTTCATCCTCTTTCTGGCGCTGGCGATCCGCGCCATGTATCACGATCAGCCGGCCGCGGGCGATCGCACCCGGCTGTTACCCGCGTGGGCGGACTACGTCGTCGTCGCCGGCTTCGTCGCCGCCTGGTGGGGAACCTTCCTCGTCGAGGGATCCTCGACGCGGCTGGTCGTCGCCGTGGGCTGGATCGTCACCTCCGCGTGGGCGGTGCTCTACGGCGTTCGCGCTGTCAGCGTCCACGAGGGGACGACGTTCGCCGCGCTGACCCGACACCTACTGCCGGCGATCGTCTGCGTCGCCGCGGTCGTCTTCATCGACCTCGTGACGAGCTATCTGAACGGGTACGGCGCGCTCGCTGACGCCGCGTGGATCGTTGGAACAACGCTGGTCGCCGCCTTCCTCTTCAACACCGCCGTCGCTATCCGCCAGCAGGGCGGCGAACTCGAGCGGCTCTACGACTGGACGACCTGGCGCGAACAGTCGTTCGACGACCGCTCCGCCGAGTAAGCCCCGCCGTCCGGGTTCGCCCCATCGATCAAGGCGGACGACCTACAGTTCACCGCGCAGGACGACCTCGTTGTCGACCCGCTCGAGCATATCCTCGGTAACGACGTAGTCCTCGTCGTCCTCGCCCTCCCAGCCGACCGACGCGAGTACCTGTTCTGCCACGCTGGGGTTGGGATCGACGGCGGCCCTGCTCCCGTCGACTTTGGCGACGATCCCGAGTTCCTTGTCTTCAACGTCGACGACGGTCTTTCCAACATCATCCTCAGTCAGCGGTGCTGTCATATCCATCGCTACGAGGACCACCCGGGTAAGTGAACGGCCGTCCCGTGCCGGTTCAGCGATTCGTCTGCCGACCCGATTGGGTGCGTAAAATATTACTTGCGTATGTCGGCCAGAGAAAGCTATCCGTGCGCCCCGGGACTAGTTGACACCGGTCGTCGATACTCCGATCGACACGACCCCACCACACTACTACCCATGACACAGACACTCGAGATCAGCGACGATCTGAAGGAGCGACTCGACAACCACTGCGAGGACGGCCAATCGAACGAGGAACTCATCGAGGAACTGGTATCGATGTACGAGACCGAGGGGGCCTTCCTGCAGGAGGGGTATTCGGAGTGAGGCAACGAGCTGCGTTACCAACCCATTTTGCGATGCGACCAGCCGACGAACGGCCGCCCACAGCGTGTGAGTGATGATGACACTCAAGTAGGTCGTCCTCGTACGATGCAGTATGCACCTACTAGTCGCCCTCGAGGACTCGGAGCCGGGATGGGCGGCACTCGAGTTCGCATGTACGGAACACGCCGACGACGAGATTACGGTCATCCACGCCGTCGACCCCACGGACAGCGGCTACGGTGAGGTTGCACACCTCGGACCGGAGGCGCTGCTCGAGCGCCAGCGCGAGGAGGCGGAAGAGTTGCTCGCAGACGCCGAATCTCGCGCGGCCGATCACGGCCGTTCGATCGACACGTCGGTCGTCGTCGGGCAGCCGGCGGACGCCATCGTCGACCACGCGACGGAGAACGCGATCGACCTGATCGTCGTCGGCAGCCACGGCCGGACCGGCTTCTCGAGGGTCCTGCTCGGTAGCGTCGCGGAACGGGTCGCTCGACAGGCACCCGTGCCCGTGACGATCGTTCGATGAGAGCTGTGGGTCGTTCAATTCGCAGTGAATGAAATAGTAGGCCCTGGTGAGAACGAGTGAGACGAAGCGTCCTGCTATCGTGGCACCAGGGGATCGCCACACCCTCCCCAGCCGATTTCTGCTCACGGGCGCTGCGCGCCCGTCTGCTCACGGCGGCTCCGCCGCCGTTCGCATGGTATGCGAGACCTCCCGGTCTCGCACTATTCGCATGGTTCGCGGAACCTCCGGTTCCGCGCTAACGCTCACTAGCGTTCGCTCATCCACTGGAAGACGCGAGCGTCTTCCAAGCCGTCACTCACGAAGTTCGCGAAGACCTCGCACGGCTTTACGCCGCGGTTCGTCAGTGACTCACCGCGGCCCAGCGCGCGCCACGGCAGACGGTTGCCCAGTCTCTGCGATACGTATCTCACCGCTACTGAACGATCGGTCTATGAATTCTCGTTAGAACCCGCAAATAACACTACTACCGAACAAAACAGGGAACATCGAACCGGACCCGGTCCGAATCGGTCGTCAGTGATCGTGGTCATGCTCGTGGTCGTGATCGTGCGAGTGGTCACTCGGCTCACCGCCGTCACTGGCCGCATCGAGGTCCCCGCCGGCCACGAGCGCGTCGTGGTCGCCGCCCATCATGTCCATGTTCTTCAGGGTGTCGCGCTCCTCGAACTCCTCGACGGCGTCGAGGAGGTCCTCCTGTGTCAGCGTCGTGCGGTCCTCGGTCAGCGCCTCGAGGACGGCCTCCCGGAGCACCATTCGGAGGTCGCTTCCGGTCAGCCCCTCGGTGACCTCGGCGATGAGGTGGGGATCGAACTCGTCGATGTCCATCGTTCGCGTAATGAGACCGAGGATGTCCGCCCGCATGCCGGAGTCGGGCTTCGGGAAGTTGATAATCTCGTCGAAGCGCCGCCAGGCGGCGTCGTCTAACTGGTCGGGGTGGTTAGTCGCCCCGATAAGCAGGACGTCGTCATCGATGAGCGAGATGTTATCGATGCTCTTGAGGAGCGTGTTGACCGCGCGCTTGAGCGCAGCGTGTTCGTCGCTGCGGCGGGTTTTGGCGACGAAGTCGAACTCGTCGATGAAGAGGATACACGGCGAGAGCCGTTTGGCGACCTCGAAGGTCTTGTCGACGTTTTTGGCCGTCTCACCGAGATACTGCGAGGTGATCATCGAGAGTTTGACCTCGACGAAGGGGAGGTCCATGTCCCGGGCCAGCGCCTGCGCCGTCGAGGTCTTCCCGGTCCCCGGCGGGCCGACGAACAGCAGTTTACCGATCTCGCGCAAACCGATATCCGCGAGGTAGTCTCGGTGTTCGATCGCCTTCGAGATCTTGTCGAGTTCGTTCTCCTGGTCCCGGGTGAGGACGAGGTCGTCGAGCGTGATCTCGACCTCCTCGGGGGCGCGGACTTCCACGAGGTCGAGCATCTCCTCGTCGTCGTCCTCGTTGAAGTACTCGTCGAGGAGCCCGTCGATCCAGACCCGATCGGCCTGAATCGGCCGGTTTCGATCGCGAGCTTCCTCGTGGGTGACGTCGACATCGTACGTCTCGTGCTCCGCGAAGTGTTTCGCCAGCGTCGGGTTCTCGAGCAGTCGCTCATCATCGACGCGTTCGACGAACCACTCTTCGGCCATATCTCGCTGGGCGAGGGTGATCGTGCCGGAGAACTCATCGCGCTCGGTGAACATCAGATCGGCGACGGCATCCCACGGCTGGCCGACGCCGGTCGCCTCGCGAGCCGTGCTTGTCGTCACCGACAGCGGGCGACTGATTCCGGCGGGTTTCCGGGTGCTTCCACCGTTCCCGCCGCTCCCGTCGTCACTCTCGTTTTCGTCGTCGACGCCGCCGGTCCAGTAGACGCGGCGAAACGACGGCGGGAGATCGTTCTCGTCTAACGTCCGGTCATCCGAATACACGCTCGTCGTGAGCAGAAACTCCACGACATCGAGCGCCGCATCACTCATTCCGTGAACGTACTCACTACACGTTCTTAACAGCGTCGTCACGCGCAACGTATGCGACACAGTTCCACCCGAAACGGTCCGCGGCCGCGTTTCGAACCCGAAAATCAGCACAACCGTTTTCGTGTATCGGCTCACAATCACCCGTATGAACGTGTTGCTGGGTCTCGGCGGCAGCGACGAGTCGGTGAAGACGCTCCGGCAGACCATCGAGCGAACCCAGGATGTCGGCGACGACCTCACCGTCGTCATCGTCGACAAGCCCGAGTCGAAACGCTCGCAAGACGAGACGTACCAGATGGCCGTCGACCGCCTCAAGGACGTGGGACTCGACGAGATCACAGTCAAAAAACTCGAGGGGGATCCCGGGAGCGCACTCGTCAACTACGCCGAACAAGGCGAGTTCGATCAGCTGGTTATCGGCGGCGGTACCCTGAGCCCGATGGGGAAGATTCAGCTCGGCCCGATCACGGAGTTCGTCCTGTTGAACGCCCCGACGACGGTCAAGCTGGTGCGATAACCATGGTCGGAACGCGACAGTATCCGGACGAACCGTCCGGTCCGTTCCCCTCGCCGCCGACGACCGTCGAGGACCGCGAGGGTCGCTCGATCGAGGTCCGCGCACCGGACGAGTTCGCGACCGAGGCGCTCGACGACGTCGTCGACATGTACCTCGAGTTCGATCCCTCCGATCGGGCCCAGGGGATTCCGCCGACCGGCGAGGATCGCATCCGCAACTGGCTCGAGACGATCGGCGAAGACAGCATCAACGTCGTCGCCCGCCACGACGGCGACGCGATCGGCCACGCGATGCTCGTCCCCGACTCCGACGACCCGGCGGCGATCGAGCGGAAAAGTGAGATCGAGTGGGAGCTGGCGATATTCGTTCTGCAGGCCTACCAGCGGGCCGGCATCGGCACGCTCTTGCTCGAGAACCTGCTGGGCCACGCAAGCGACATCGGGATTAGTCGCGTCTGGCTGACCGTCGAACGATGGAACAATCCGGCGATCGCCCTCTACGAACGGGTCGGGTTCGAAGCGACCGGGACCAAGAGCTTCGAACAGGAGATGGCGATCCTGCTCGAGGGAGAGGACTGAGACGGATCGTCAGACCGAGACGGATCGCTGCCAATCGGTTTCAGCCCGTCCGCAGGATGGTCGCTTGCGCCGGGAACACGGGACAGCAGTCCGTCTGCGGACCGCTCGATCGCCGAGCCGTCCGGCTACACTGAGAGGACCGGCTGGCTCGCGTAGGAGAGGACGTATTCGGCTGCCTTCTCGAGGACTTCCGCCTCGGCTCTGGTCACCGGTTCGCGCGGGAGCACGATGAAGTCGGCGTCGATGTCGTCGGCGGTGTCGAGGACGACATTGCCGGGGTGGCGCGTCTTTCGCGTCTGTGAAAAGCCGTCGTCGACGGACGTGGCGATCGGAACACCAGCGTCCTCGGCGATGTCGCCGATGTCGTCGAAGAACCCCTGCGTATTCTCCGCGATATCGGTTTCGTCGACCGTTCCGACGTCTAGTCCCCGAACGACGCCCCGTCCGAGAACGAACAGCGCGTGCACGGCGGCGTCGTAGCGGTCGGCGACGGCGATGGCGTACTCGACGGCGGTGGCAGACTCGTCGCTGCCGTCGACCGGCGCGAGAACGGTGTCGACGGTAAACGGCTCGCTGGCGTCCATACGCGGCAGTGGGTGTTCCGTCACAAAAAAGCCACCCCACCGAATGCCGCCTCGATCCGCCCGAAAGATACTCAGATCCCATCGGCCGTTCTCCGATCCATCGCGTTTGGTACGCACGCAAACGAGGCGATTCAGCTCGCTCGAACGAACTCGCTGCCCGAACAGGGACGTTTAAGCGACCGCGAGCGCAATCCATCGATATGTTCGATACGGTCGTGGTCGCCACCGACGGCTCCGAGAGCGTGAAACGGGCCGTCGACGTCGCGCTCGATCTCGCGGACCGCTTCGAGGCCGACGTCCACGCCCTCTCGGTGATCGACGCCAGCGAGGTCGACGCCTCACCCCAGCAGCTCCGGGACGAGCTCCGCACCGCCCTCGAGACGACCGCCGATGCCGCGATCACCGCGGTCGAGGAGCGCGCCGAGGGAGCAGTGACGACCGAGATCCGCGAGGGCCGCCCCGCCATCGAGATCTGCGAGTACGCTCGCGAGGTCGATGCCGACGTGGTCGCGACCGGGACCCGCGGTCGCCACGGCGAGAACCGCCTCCTGCTCGGCAGCGTCGCCGAGCGGATCGTCCGGACCTCGCCCGTCCCCGTGTTGACGGTGCGCCAATTCGAGCCGACGGGCAACGATGACGACGCCGCCGGCGAGGGGGAAACCGCCGACGCCTAATCTGAGCAGCGGCAGCCACTCCTTCGCCGTCTCACGATACCGGCGGTTACTTCCCCGCTGGTCACGCAGCACGTACCATGTACGACGAACTCATTCAGAGCGGCGATCTGTCGCTCGCCCGGAAATCGGTACTGCCGGGAACCGGCTTCTTCCTGCCCGATACGCTCGAGGAGGACCTCGAGGACCAGCAGACCGCAGCCGCACTCGAGGGTGCCGAGGTCGCGGTTATTGCGGACCCGGACGCCGACGGGCTGGCCTGCGTCGCGCTCATCCGGGAGGCCTACGGCGACGTGCAGAACGTGCCGGAACCCGACGAGGATGCGGCCGAAGATGATGACGACGGGGACCAGCCGGAACCGGTCGCCGACGCGACGGACGACGCCGACGAACAGAACGTTGTCATCGAGGCGGCCGACGCCGAGGAGCCACTCGAGGAGCCCGAACCGACGCCCCACGAAGTCGCGCTCATCCCAGCGAGCCCCCACAACATCGAGGACGCGCTGGCTCGCGTCGCCGAGTTCGGCGACGAGGGGATCGATATCTTCGTCTGCGACCTCGCGCCAGACCGCTACGAGTACGTCGAAACGGAGCTCGCCGCGGCACTCGAGACCGCCGACAGCGTCGCGTGGTACGACCACCACCAGTGGGGCGACGACGTGGCGCAGGCGGTCCGCGACGCCGGCGTCGACCTCGTGGTCGGCGACTCCGACGAGGAGTGCAGCGCCGACGTGGTCTACCGCTCGCTCGAGTACGACTTTAGCCCGCTGTACGAGGAACTGGCGGCCGTCACCCGGGACCACGACCTCTGGCTGCGCGAGGACCCGCGCAGCGACGACCTCGCGGACTACGCCTACTGGACGGATCCCGCGGAGTACGTCGAGGTTGTCCGCGAGTACGGCGTCGACCTGCCCGAGTGGGTCACGGACTACATCGCCGAGCGCCGCGTCGAGAAGGAGGCGCTCATCGATCAGGCGGTCGGCCGTGCGGAACTTCGAGAAATCGGCGGCTACACGGTCGGGATCACCTACGGCCGCTGTTCACAAAACGAGGTCGCCGAGACGATGCGCGAGCAGGGAGCCGACGCCTCGGTGATCGTCAAACCCGCCGGCTCGGCCTCCATTCGGGGCACCGACGAGTTCGAACTGTGCCACGAGGTCGCGGGGAAGGTCAACGGCGGCGGCCACCCCAAGGCCGCGGGCTGCAAGCCCGACATCTACGACGATATGCTCGACTACGCGAACCACTGGACGACCCGCGGTGCCGTGACGAAACGCGTCATCCTCGACGCGTTCCGAGATGTCGTCGACGAAGCGGACGAGGCGACCGACGGCGACGCGGACACGGACGCGAGCGAGGACTGATCGGCTCGGCTCGTAGAGCATCCCGAATCAAGTCCCCTATTGTCGAACCTCGACTAGCTGTGAACGTCCAGTATTGGTGGCTGCGTACCGCACTATTTCGACTACTTGGCATGCGGTGGCGCGCGCCGTCGACTGCCCGAGTGATAGCGAGGGCAGTCGACAACGTTGCGCGAGGGATGAGCGAACGCCGCAGGCGTGAGCGTTAGCGCGGGACCGTCGGTCCCGCGAACCATGCGAACGGGCGCTGCGCGCCCGTGAGCAGAAATCGGCTGGGGAGGGTGTGGCGGTTCCGGGTTGCCACGATAGTAGAACACTCAGGTTCCGTTTCCATTCACTCGAGCGAACCGTCGGGAACGCTCGAGCAAACCAATTAAAATCACCCTCGCGATGCGAAGTACCGCATTACGAGCTGCAGGACGTGAACGAAGACGCCGGCGACGGCGATGTAGACGCCGATCGTCTGGAGCGCGACCGACGCGTTACGTTGGTCGCGAACCTTCCAAATCTCCCAGCCCAGCCGAAGCAGGAAGCCGAGGAAGATGAGGACGAAGCCCACGAGCAACACCGGTGCGACGAAGGACCCGATCAGAATCGCGACGATGCCGCCGATGAACGCGTAGTTGGCGTAGGACCCCCAGTGCTCGAACGTCTTCGACCGCGCGTAGACGTAGGCAGAGATGACGGCCGTCAACAGCGCCACGACGACCGCCGTCACGGCGAGGATCGTTAGCTGGGACTCTCGAGGCGCGAAGCGAAGCACGCCGGCTCCGAAGACCCCGAAGGCCAATTGCAGAATGACCATCCCGACGAACGCGATTCCCATGTCCCCGCCCGTGACGCCACGCTCGGCGACTACCTGTCCGGCCATGATGGCTGCGCCGTAAGCGAGCGCACCGATGATCGGGAACGAGAACAGGTACTCGTTGACGCTCGCGAGCGGCGTCACCACGAGGACGTACATCAACGCCACGTTGATCGCCATCAGAGCACTCGCACCGCCGATTACACGGGCTTCGCGGCTCGAGAGACCGAACCCGCGGCCGGTCTCGTACGGGGTTTCGGTCGAACTCATTACGTCCTACTACGCCGCTGAGCCGCAAAAGACTGCGGCCTACTACTGACTATCCGCGTCTGCTACGTCTGCCACGTTTGCTTACGTCTGCCACCTCTGCAGTTCGCTTCCGATGTCGCTAGCCGTCCATCTCGCCCACGTTCCATCGATCCGAGAACGCCGTTCCGCACGTACACTGCGCGTAGGCGTGGACGACGTCACCCTCGGCGTAGATGCCGCCGACCTCCTCGTTTTGCGCCTCGGCGAACGCGAAAACGAACTGAATCTCGTGTTCCTCGTCGGCCGCTGCGTCGGGGCAGTGCCCGCCCGTCAGATCGTCGTCGATCTCCCCCTCGTTGCTCATCGCAGATTTGGCGAACTCCATCGCTCCGGTGCCGGTCGCCGCCTGGAAGGCGTTCCGCCCGCGCTCGCCGTCGATCACGATCAGCGTCCCGTCGTCGACGCGCTCGCCGAACTCCTCGAGGCGCTCGTCCGACACGTAGGAATCCGCCAGGAACAGCGCCACGTCCTCGAGTCGCTCGCCCGCCAGAAATGCCTCGCGTTGGTCACTCATGGCGTCGGATTCACGCTCGAGGTGGAAAAAGGGCGGTATTCGGATTTTCGGCCGGGCTCGAGGGCGTCGGCTTGGGTTTCACTCGCCACTGGTGTGCGTCGATCCGCATAAAAAATGTACCGCCGCGGTACTCCCTGACAGCGGACTCGCGACCTGTCGTTCGCGAGTGATTCGACGGGCGAACGGAGCCGCTGAAATGACGCACGCCCAGTTGCGACGGTCGCGTCCCGGACGGGTCATTTCAGTGGCCTCGAACGGTCTCAGACCTCGAGATCTGACGCGGCCAGCATGACCTGCAGCGCCTCGCTGGGCGACATGTCGTCGTCGAGCTGGCCGGCATACCATGTTAGTAGGTCCACGAACACATCCCGAACGTCGTGTGACGCCGCGCTGTGGTGTGCGACCACCCCGTCGGTCTTCAGCGTGATGTCGACCCCGTGCGGTTCGGGCGCGTCGGCGAGTGCGTGATCGTGTGCGTGTGTGCGATCGTGATCGTCGCGCTCGCTGCGAGCGTCCCCTGCGGGCTCGTCGCCCGCTGGGAGTGCGTCCGCGACCTCGCTGGCCGCCGACATCGCCGCGCGCTTCGAACCGGACCCCTCCGATCGAACGAGATAGCGGTTCTCGCCCAACTCATCGACGTGATCGTCGTCTAACTGCAGTTCGTCGGGGGAGAGAACGCCGTCATCTTCGGATGGATCGGGGGTCATAGTCACAGAGATGGATATGTGACTTTAGACTTCGACGACCTTCTTATCGCCAAAGGTGTTCGGAACGCTGACACCGTAGGTGTATTGCGCACCGGACTGGTCGATAATCTTGACCGTTGCATCTGCACCGGTGCTCAGTCCACCACCATTTTCGATAGCAGTGGTATTAATGTGGATTTTCATTCGCTCATCAGTATCGATCAGCGAATACCCATCATTTCCGTTAACGCCTTCGGTACCGAACGTTGATGCGCCCGCATCACCAAGGCTGCTATTACCACCGTGCGTGAGTGCAACGTCTTCAAAATCGCTTGTATACTGAACCGTTGCCGACGTTATGTCGATTGCGTTGGATCCAGCCGATTTCTTGATCGTCATGTTGAGCGATGTGACATTCTCGTTGCTGTCAGTCATGCCGACAGCATGGATAACGTCAATCTGATTCGCAACTTCCTCCTGCGTCTCGGAGCCAGTATCGGATGCCTGACTCTGCAAGACGCCAGCCGTGTTAATCAGTACTCCTGCTGCGATCGCTGCGACCAGGACCATCGCGATGAACACGATGAGCGTCCCGATCCCGACCTGCCCGCGTTCATCACTATCTGCTATACTTTCGAACATCTTAGACCTCGACGACCTCTTTGTCACCGAAGGTGCTCGGGACCTTCACACCGTACGTGTACTGTGCACCGGACTGGTCAACGAGTTTAATCGTTGCATCAGAACCGGCTTCAAGTCCTCCAGGGACAGATTCGATGTCAGCCGTGTTGATAGTTAGAATGACACGCTGTTCAGTACTAGTCATAGATGTATCACTATAGCTATCAACTCCATTCGTGACGAATCCGTAATCGTCAGCCAGGGAAACATCGGTGCCGTTGTGAACCAGCGTAACGGAGTTATTGTCACTTGTATACTGGACAGTTGCTGATGTGAGGTCAATCGCATTCGATCCAGCCGATTTCTTAATCGTCAGGTTGATTTGATCGACGACATCAGAGCCGGAAACATTACCAACCGCGTGGACCACGTCAATCTGGTTGGCAACTTCTTCCTGAGTCTCGGAACCGGTATCGGATGCTTGGCTCTGCAAAACACCAGCCGTGTTAATCAGTACTCCTGCTGCAATCGCCGCAACCAGGACCATCGCGATAAACACGATGAGTGTCCCGATCCCGACCTGACCGCGGTCGTCGTTATCGTAGTCTGTTATTGCTTCGAACATTATGTGTACACCCTGCGTGCCGTCCTCGTCTGCATCGTGTCATCGTCATCGCGACACGAGCCGTCCGCGCGGACACCATCTGCCAGCTCGACGGGCCGAACCCGTCGCTCCCACCGCGAGACTGACGACGGAACACGATCGGTGTCCCGTCGAAGGCAGACGTGTGACGAGGTCGTTGGCATCACAGATTCTGGGGATGTACCCCGGCGAAGACAAAGACTAGTCGGAGTATCAACCTCAGTATCAGTTCAGTCGACGTATCGAAACTCGACTCACGACTCGAAACGCGGGACGAACTCGAGCGTACACCTTTAGCACAGCCTCCGCTACTGGGGAGTAGTATGACCGTATCGTCCGACGGCGAAGACCGCCTCCGGCGGCAGGTGACGAGCCGAGTGACGGGTTCGCGGAGCTAAGATGGATTTCGGACTCGCCTCCCTGCGGAGCCTCATCGAAGACTTCCTCAGCGACAGCGGCGGCCGTCGGGGACGCGAGCGCGAGCAACAACGCCAACAGCGCGACGACGGCACCGACGACGCTGGGGGGGCGACCGCACAATCGGGAGGCGAGTCCGACGTGGAATCCACGGACGACGAGGAACCGACCGAGTCCGATACCGACGAGAAGAGCGGTGGCGGACTGTTCGGTCGCGGAAAGGGCTCGAGCGGCGACGAAGACGATTTCGACGACCTCTTCTACCGGATTGAGGAACTCGAGGAGGAACTCGAGAGCAAGGAGTCGACGCTGGGCACGGTGCAGGACTCCCAGCAGCAGGTCGCGGACCAGGTCGAGGAGATGAACGACACGGTCCGCCAGCTGCTCGGCGTGTACGACATGTTGACCGACGACGTGAACCCGTTTACCGGCGCTGGCGAGGAGCGAAACGGGTTCGGCGTCTTCGGCGAGGACAAGGCGACGACCGACGGCGGGAGTGAGTCGATGGCCGGACTCCGGGCCGAAGCGGGCTCGTCGGGGCGCGAGGAGACGGTCTCGTTCGACGATCTCAAGGGAGTTATCGAGGACGCGGCGGCCCAGTCCGACGGCGCCGACGAGACCGGCGGTAAGACGATCACGTTCGACGAGGACGAGGGCGACGACGACACCCGCGTCGAAGTGCAGGCGACCGAGAGCGTCGACGACACCAGTTCGGAGCCGAGTTCGGACGCCGATGGAGCGGACGTAACGGCGGACGACGACGAGTCGGACGTCACTCTCGAGTCGCTCGCGGACACGTACGCGACGGATATCATCGTCCTCGAGTGGCTGACCGAACTGGTCCGGACGGCCGGGCCGGCGGCGACGCTGCGTGCGATTTCGTACTACGCCGAGATCGGCTGGATCGACGACGAGGTCAAAGACCACCTCGAGGCGATGTTGAGCGGCCCCGACCTCGACGTTCACGTCGACCCGGAGATGACGCCGGAGGAACTGACCGCCGAGGATCACGCCGATAGCTACACGTACATCATGAAGCTCCAGGAGATTCACGAGACGAAACGGGAAGTCGGCCCGGATACCGGACGGGGGCAGTAGCCATGCGTCGGGGCACTGAGGGAGGACGGTGATCGCGCGTGGGGTTCAGTACCAGTGGCGCGACGGCGATCATCTTCGTCGGCGTGCTGGTCGCCGCGGGGATCGCCTATCCGGTCTTTCACTCGGCACAAGAGGAGCGACGGACGGCGATTCAGGACCGCGACGATCGGACGCTGTCGATGCGAAACACGGCGATCGCGGTCGACTCGTGGAGCTACAACGAGAGCGGCGACAACGACTTCACCATGAGCGTGAACAACACCGGTTCGACGACGCTCTCGGTCGCCGAGACGGATCTGCTGGTCAACGGCGTCTACCAGACGCGGGACTCGTATGCCACGAGCATCGGGGGCAGCGCCGAACGAGAGCTGTGGCAGCCCGGCGAGACGCTGCACGTGACGGTAGCCAACAGGACGCCCGAACCGGACAGGGTAAAACTGGTAACCGAACACGGAATCGCCGAGACGGTAACGGAGGTCGGAGGGTGAACCATGGCCGGTGACTCCGTTTCGACGCTAATCCTGTTCATCGCCGCGATGTTGGTCGCCGCCGGCGTCGCCGGCACGCTGGTGACCAACGTCAACGACCTCACCAACTCGGTCGACAGCCAGAGCGGCGACATGACGGACAAAATCGATACCGACATCGAGATCATCAGCGATCCGGGAAGCCACGCGGTGTACAACTCGAGCGGCGCAGAGAACATCACGCTCCTCGTGAAGAACACGGGCCGAAAGACACTCACGGCCGACAGCACCGCACTCGACGTGCTGGTCGACGGCTCGTACGTCTCGAGCGATGAGTTTACCGTCGCGGTCACGGACGGCGGCCCCTGGCGGGACGGAACGGTCGCCGAACTCGAGATTTCCCGGTCACTCGCGACGGGCGAGGAGCACCGGGTTAGCGTGACCGTCAACGGTGCGGAGGAGGTGTTCGAATTCTACGTCCAACCATGACTGACTACTACTCCATCGGGCTGACCGATCAGGACCGCGTGAACACAGCGATCGGCGGCGGGATTCCGGCCGGGAGCATCATGCTCATCGAAGGCCAAGACGGCGCGGGCAAAAGCGCCCTTTCCCAGCGCTTTTCCTACGGGATCGCCTCCGAGGACGCCTACGTCACCTACATCTCCACGGAGCTCGAGTCCTGGGAGTTCGTCCAGCAGATGCACTCGCTGTCCTACGACGTAGTCAATCTGCTGTTGGACGAACAGTTGCTGTTCTTGCACGCGAACATCGACACGCACGACGAGGGGAAAGAACGCCAGCTCCTCGCGCGACTCGCGAGCGCGGAGACGCTCTGGAAGGCCGACGTGGTCTTCGTCGATACCCTCTCAGCGCTGTTGCGGAACGATCCCAACTACGAGGGCGTCATCGAAGCGGGTGACGAGGACCACGTCATTCAACGGCTCGTCACGTTCCTGCGCCAGATGACGATGAAGGACAAATCGGTCGTACTGACGGTCGATCCGACGAGCGTCCGCGACGACGCGTTGCGACCGCTGCGAAACGTGGCCGACATCTACTTCCAGATCGAGACGAACACGGTCGGTCAGGAGATCAGACGAAAGGTTCTGGTCCGGCGGTTTCAAAACATGAAGAGTCCGGTCGACGACTCCATCGGATTCAGCGTCCAGCAGGGACGGGGAATCTCGATCGTTAGCAGGACGGTGGCCTAAATGTCCGACTTCGGGAGCGCACGACTCGAGAACGAACTCGACGCATTGGCCGACGAGCACCCCCACCTGCGGGAACACCTCGAGTGGTTCCACGAGGAGTACGGCGAGTACCCGAAACTCATCGACGAACCGTCCGAGGAGTGGGAATCGGACCGGCCGAACGTCATCTACGAAGCCGAAGCACCGATCTTCTGTCACGTCTACGGCGATATGGGGATCGACACCACTTACTACTGCGTCGAGCCGACCCTCGAGGACGAGGATAAGGCGCTGTACGACCGGATTCGCCAGCGGATCCTCGACAAGAGCGTGACCCGACCCGCACCGGGCGACAACGAGGAGTTCGAGGAGCACCTGGACGAACTCCTGGACGAAGTCGTCGAAATCACGTCCGGGATCACCGGCCAGTCGATCGGTCGGCTCAAGTCCTTCGGCACCAGCAAGGTGTCGCTCTCGCAGGATCAGTTCACCCGGTTGCGCTACCAGCTCCAGCGCGACATCGTCGGCCTCGGCCCGCTGGAACCGGTGATGGCCGACACGGCCAACGAGGACATCCACGTCATCGGTCCGAAGCAGTGTTACCTCGATCACGGCACGTACGGCATGATCTCGGCCACCGTCGACTTCGGAACGCCCGAGGAGTTCGAGCAGTGGCTCCGAAACATGGGCGAGCGGATGAACCACCCGATCAGCGATTCCGATCCGATCATCGACGCGACGCTGCCCGGCGGCTCGCGTATCAACATCATCTACTCCGACGACGTCTCCGTCCAGGGGCCCTCGATGACCATCCGACAGGGCGAGGAGATCCCGCTGTCGGTCTTCCAGATAACGAAGTGGGGGACGATTTCCCCGGAACTGGCCGCGTACCTCTGGCTCTGTCTCGAGAACGAACAGACCGTGTTCGTCGTCGGCGAAACGGCTTCGGGAAAGACGACGACGCTGAACGCGGCGCTGTCGTTCATTCCGCGCGACGCGAAGATCTACACGGCGGAGGACACCTCTGAGGTCATTCCGCCACACAATACCTGGCAGCAGCTGCTCACCCGCGAGGGATCGGGCGACGAGTCGGCCGACGTGGACATGTTCGACCTGGTCGCAGCAGCGCTCCGATCGCGGCCGGACTACATCATCGTGGGTGAGGTCCGCGGGGCGGAGGGGCAGATGGCGTTCCAGGCGGCCCAGACCGGCCACCCCGTCATGCTGACCTTCCACGCCAGCGACATCGTCTCGATGATCCAGCGCTTTACCGGCGCGCCGATCAACGTCCCCGAGACGTTCATGGACAACTGCGACGTCGCGCTGTTCCAGAACCGGGTCAAGCAGGGTGACGACGTCCTCAGGCGGGTGACCTCGGTTCAGGAGATCGAGGGCTACTCCGACTACGAGGGTGGCGTCGTCACCCGGCAGGCGTTCAAGTGGGACCCCCGCGACGACGAGGTCGCCTTTACGGGTCGCAACAACTCCTTCGTTCTCGAGGAGCAGATCGCGACGCTGCTGGGCTACCAGGACACCCGGAAGATCTACGACGAACTCGACCGTCGGGCGGAGATCATCCGCCAGCTCATCGATGCCGACGTGCTGGGCTACCACGAGGTCAACGACGCGATCGCTGGCTTCCATCGCGACGGCCTCGAGGGGCTGCCCATCCGGATCAGCGGCATCGATCAGTTCGCCTGAGATCACTATGTCAACAGACTCTCAGTCCGCGCCCGATATGAGCACTCGATCGGCCCTCGAGTCGCTCAACATGGCGTACGCGAACATGGAGATGGGTGCCTCGCGGTATCTCCTGCTCGTCATCGCGCCCGCGTTCGCGTTTTTCATCGGGAGCGGCGTCGCGGTCGTCGTGCTCGGACTCTCGCTGCTGATCGCCCTCCCGGTCGTCCTCCTGGGGCTGCTGGCGATGGTCGTCGCGATCATCTACCCCAAGCTGGCCCAGGACCGAAAGCGCAAGCAGATTCGCCAGCGCTTTCACCTCTTTTTGACCCACATCACCGTCCTCTCGATGACGAACATCAACCGCGTCGAGATCTTCCGTACCCTCGCGGAGGAAGACGAGTACGATGCCTTAGCCGAGGAGATGGGACATCTCGTCGCGATGGTCGACACCTGGAACCAGAGCCTCGACGACGCCTGCCGGCTCCGCGCCAAACAGACGACGAGTCCGCTCCTGACAGATTTCCTCGAGCGGCTGGCGTACACGGTCGGCGGCGGCCAGCAGATCAGCGAGTTCCTGATCGACGAACAGGACACGATCATCCAGCAGTTCGTTACCCGATACGAGGCGGATCTGGGGAAACTCGACGTGATGAAGGAGCTGTACATGTCGATGATGCTGTCGGTGGCGTTCATCCTCGTGTTCGCGATCGTGCTGCCGATCCTGACCGGAACGAGCCCGACGCTGTTGATCGGCGGCACCATCGCCATGTTCACGATCGTCCAGGTCGCGTTCATCTACGCAGTCCACGTCATCTCGCCGTACGATCCCCTCTGGTATATCGAGGAGACGGAAGGGACCGGTCCGCTCACCCGGATTCCGCGAGCGCTCGCGATCGGTATCGGCTGTAGCATCCTCCTCGCCGTCGTGATGGGACTAGCCCTCTTCGGGATCGTGCCGGGGATCGCCAGCCGCGTCCCGCTACCGATCATGGTCGCGATCCCCGTAACGCCGCTGCTCCTCCCCGGGTGGCGGATGCGACAGGAAGAACAGAAAGTCAAGGTCCGCGACGGGGAGTTCCCCAGCTTCATCCGCGCGCTCGGTGCCGTCGAGAGCGTCAAACAGACCTCGACCGGGAGCGTCCTCGAGAGCCTCCGGCGCAAGGACTTCGGGGCGTTGACCGACAACGTCGACGCGCTGTACAAGCGGCTCAACATGCGGATCGACGACATCCGCTCGTGGCGGCTGTTCGCGGCGGAGACCGGCTCCTATCTCATCCAAAAGTTCGGTGATATGTACGTCGTCGGTCGCCAGATGGGGGGCGATCCGAAAGTCCTCGGGCAGGTCATCAGCGAGAACCAGAACGAAGTGCTCAAAGTCCGCGAGCAACGGGATCAGGCGACGATGACCCTGATCGGCGTCCTCTACGGCATCACCGCCGCGGCTGTCTTCTCGTTTTTCGTCGGCCTCGAGGTCGTCGAGATCATGATGAATATCACGAGCGGGATGGACCTCCAGAGCCAGGGCAGTTTCACCGGGGGGCTGCTCAGTACCGAGCAATACGACATTCAGATAATCGAGTACCTGTTGCTCCTGACGATCGTCATCAACGCCGCGCTCTCGGCGATCATGATTCGACTCACCGACCGCGGCCACATTATCAGCGCGCTGGTTCACTTCGTCTTCCTGACATGGCTCGGTGCCGTGATCGCGGTCATCACGGAGTACGTCGTCGGGATGGCTATCAGCGTGTAGCAGCGTTCGGACTCGTCACCCCCGACGGACGACTGGCCATCGATCGACTCACCCCGATCGCTCGCAATCCAGCAGCCTTCGATCCGGTAGCGACGACGACTCACCGTTCGTAATGACGTGAATGTTCTTGAGTAGCGGACGACTGCATTACAGTAGATCGGCGACACCAGCCATCCATGCCAGATCAAAAACCATATCTCCAGACGCTCGAGCGATCGGCCGGGCGAACCAACGCCACCATCCAGTGGGCTCGCTTTCTTGGCGAGACCTTCGGCACGACGGGCGCGCTGAACTGCCTGCGGTACTACGAGGACCTGGGCTGGATCAGTCCACTCGTCCGCGAGCAGATGACCTCGTACCTTCGCGGACTCTCACTCGGGGAGATCCACAACAAACGCTACGACGAACCGACGACGCTCGAGTATCCCCTCGAATCCCTGAGCGGGACGCTCTTCAGCGCCCACGCCCAGACCCTCGAGTACATCGCGAAGATCCGGGGCGACGACCTCGAGGAACACGTGATGGTCGCACGGATGGCCGAGCGGCGAGTCGAACGGCGAATCGATGATGACGAGGACGACGGCGACGAACCGAACGAGATGGTAAGCATCATCCGTGACGGGCCATCAAACCACTGAGCATACATTTGGATTTTGGCCACAACACTTATCATTGGATTCGGACTGGTACCCAGAATCCTACAGACAAATGCATTTATAAGTAATTTACGACCACCTGTTTCTTTTCTCCACCCCACACGGACTAGTATCCGGAGAGTCCATGATTGGATAGTTATTCTATCATTCACGGAAAGTTGATTTATCTATATTCGACACAATTCACTTCCCTGTCTCTTAATACGGATCAGTGTCAGGGACTCAGTAGTCGTGAGTGGGGCCGTCACCGATCATCCGGCGACAGTGCGTGGTCGGCGGCTGCGGAACGGTCCACATCACGTACCCCCATAGGTGATCGTCAATGCGTGAGGACACTCCAAATACCGAATCCGTGCTCGACGAGTTGTCGAGAGCGGCGACTGCGGACAACCAGTCGGAATCGTACGATATCTCGCTCGGATCGGCCGACGATGCGACCAGAGACGTCGAACGCGAACTCGACGAACTGATGGCGCAGGTAAACAGCGCGCTCCCGACCGACGAGGTCCAGTTCGACGAGGACATCATCAAGGAGAACTTAGACGAAATCCTCCTGATGCTCATCGCGCTCCACGAAGAAACACACGGGAAAGAGCTCCTCTCGGATCTCACCCACCTCTTCGGCGCCCAGCTCAGTCCGGGCACCGTCTATCCGAGCCTCCACAACTTAGAGGAGGAGGACGTGCTCTCGATGCACGCCAAGGTCAGAACCAAGGAGTACTCGATCGCCGACGAGGAATACGTCCGTGCGACCGTCGAGCGGACGATGGTACAGCACCTCGCCTTCGGCCTGCTGCTGTACGCGTTTCTGCCGCGACTCTAAGGCGCTCCCGTTTTCCGCGCTCGAGTTGAACCCGATCCCGTTCTCGAACCCGAAATCGCGCCGTCACCGACAGGCTCGAGTCGACGGAGCCGCGTCGGCCCGGTCGTGAGAACGCTATAGTAGCCACTGAAACGATTGATACACTGATCGCAACGCAGTCGTGCGATCAGGTGTGTAGTGACGTTCAGTGACTACTATATTCCCCGGCCGAAACCCGGCTACCGCCGAGATCGGAAGGCTCGCAAATCAGTGGCTCTCGAGATCCTTCGCAATCTCGCTCAGACTATCGCTTGGCGGCTCTCGCGCGTCGTAATAGGTCGTCTCGCCGGGTGCGCGAAGGCCGTAGAGAAACTCGGATTCGACGACGTCGACCAGCACCGAGCCCCCCGCCGGAATATCGTTTTCGGCGGTCCACTCCGAAAGGCGGTCGGTCGCGCCGCTGGGGTCTCGGGCCTCGTCCGGCGTCTCGTAGACGCCCGGAATCAACAGGTCGTCGCCCGTCAGCGCCCGCTCGACTCGCGCGAACAGTTCCTCGCCGTCGAGGGCGACCCGGACAACCTCGTCGGTCGGAAACGCACCGCGTTCGTCGGCCGGCACCTCGAGTCTGACGCCGGTCGCCGTCTCGGTACACGTCGACCGGACCGCCTTCACCGAGGAATGGTCGCTCGCAATTCTGTCACCCATGAAAATGAATTGAAGGAATCGCCGCGATTACTCGTCGTCGTCGCCGCCCTCACCGAGGAGGTCGTCGACGTCGGTGCTCCCGCGCTCGGCGATCGAGGCGTTGACCTGCGCGACGGCGTCAGAAATCTCGCTCCCGCGAACCGTGATCCGCCGGCGCTCGCCGTCACGGTCTGGACGGTAGCCCGTCTGCCGGCCGGTCATTAGCACTTGCGTCAGGTTCGGCCCGGAGACCTCGCCGTTGAGTGGACGGCCCGCCTCGTCGGAGCCGCCAGTGATCTCGAGCGTGTAGCCGTCGAGGCCGACCGAGCCGCCGTCGACCTCCTCGCCGATCGACTTGCCCATGAATCGGTTCGCGTCCTGTTCCTCTGCCTCGAGCTGATAGGACGACCCGGATTCGGGGTCGCCGACAACGACCGTGAAACTTGCCATGCCCGACGGAAGACGGCCGTCGCTCAAAAGATCATCGATCGGGACCGACCTTTTGCGCTGCGCTCCCTCACTTCGTTCGGTCGCTCGGCAAAAGGTCGATCAAACGCACTCCTCCTTCCCCGCCAGCCGCGCCAAGCGCGGCTTCTGGGTCAGTCGTCGGCCCGCTCGCTCACCCTTCGGGTTCGCTCGCGGTCGGTACCAGGTAACCGCCTGCCCTTCCCCGAGTTGGACGGCTCTCGCGTTGCTCGAGCCGTCCGCCCGGCCACTCGAGCCAGCGGCGTTTCAGCGTTGGCGTTTCAGCGTTCAATCGCTCGAACAGTCAAGTACCCCGACCCCCTACGAGTAGCCGTGTTCATCGATCCCGGACGACTCGAGATCCGCCTGCGCGAGGAGTTCGGCGGAACGATGGGGCAGTCACGCGTCGTCGTTCGGCAGGCCGTCGATCTCGCGGATTCCAACCAGTACGAGGGTGACGTCGGTGTAACGCTGACGAACGATATCGTCATCGACGAGCTCTCTGACGCCCCCGATGGAACCCCACCCGAGCGGTGGAACTGGTGGATCGGCTCGCTCGAGGTCGCGTACGGCGGCTACGGCCGGTTCGGGATCCAGCGGTATCGGAAATAACCACTCGGCCGAAAGGACAACACGGATTGTCTTCCACGACGTAGATAGCTCTCAATGAGCGAGCTGTCACGGCCAGTCTGGCCGGCGTATCCGCTGTCAGCGCTCGTCGCCGGCCTCGGCCACTGTTACCTCGGTCGGTGGAAACGCGCCGGGATCTGGTTCGTCTGCTATGGCCTCGCGATCGCGTTCCTGAGCGCGCGATCGCTGTCGGGCGCGTTCGAACCGGGCGAGCCATTCGTCGTGACAGCACTGCAGTTCGATGCGGTGCGCTTCACCGACGTCGCCGTGCCGCTCGCGATCCTGTTGATCTGTCTCCTCGACGTCTATCTCATCGGGCTGACCGAACGGACCGACGCACGGCGGGCCGATGCGAACGACCTTCGATCGAACAGCTCCTGATACCGCTTCACGAACGGTCGACTCGAAAGAAAGTCACAGCGTCGCGATTATTGCCGTCTGCGGCCCCGAGTGGTTTTTGTGCACATCCGACGAACGGTGCGTATGGGACGCCTCAGTTCCATCCTGTTCCAGGGAATCGGCGTACTCGTACTCGCGCTCATCGCGCTGAGCGTCGTCGGAACGATCGTCGGTATCGCGCTCTCCCTCGTCGTCGCCGTTCTCTCGGTGATCGTCTCGCTCACCGTCTTGGGCCTGTTCGTCCTGGCGATCGTCGGGCTATTTTCAGTGTTCAGTGGCGATTCAGCCGCCGAAGACGACGCGCGTCCACCACAGCGGTCCGACGACCGGACCGCCCCCGAGGATAGGGTTCGCTCTCGGTACGTCGACGGCGAACTCGATGACGACGAGTTCGAACGAGAACTCGAGCGCGTCCTCGGACCGGACGAGCGACGCAGTCGAACGGATGCCGATCGCTCGAGTTCTCGACGACCATCGGGCGACCGACATCGACTCCGAGATCACTGATGCCGACTCCGGACTCGCTGGCACCGGTACCGGGATCGCTATCGCGACTCCCAGTTCTCGTTCTCGGATGCAGATGTCGAGTTTCTCGACCGAAATCTATGAACCAACGGAGGCAAACCGGACGAGATGCAAGGAGCTCGCAATGGACGTCCAGTTGCTGGGTGGCGCGCGCGAGATCGGCCGGAGCGCGATCCTCATCGACGACACGCTCTTGCTCGATTTCGGAATGGATTCGGGGAACCCACCGTCGTTTCCGATCGGCGACGTCGACCCCGATGCCGTCGTCGTCAGTCACGGCCACCTCGATCACGTCGGCTCCGTTCCGGCGCTCCTGTCGGGCGACGCGCGGCCGCCGATCCACTGGACGCAACCGACGTACGACCTCACGATGGTCCTCGCGCGGGACACGCTGAAGCTCCACGGCGGAAGCTACGACTGTCCGTTCACCGAGGCGGAACTCGCTCGCGTCGCGGAAGTCTCCGAGACCCACGGCTACGAGAGTCCCTTCGAGGCCGCCGGCTACGAAATCACCTTTTTCGACGCCGGCCACGTTCCCGGTAGCGCCCACGTTCTCGTCGATGACGGCGAGACGAGACTGCTCTACACCGGCGACTTCCACACCGAAGAACAGCGGTTACTCGACGGCACGACCGCTCGGCCCGACGCCGATGTTGTGCTCTGTGAGAGCACTTACTCGGACGTGACGCGACCGCCGCGACCCGAAATCGAACGCGAGTTCGCCGAGAGCCTCCGGACGACGATCTGGGAGGGCGGCACCGTCGTCGTCCCCGCCTTCGGCATCGGCCGCACGCAGGAGGTCCTCTGCATCTGCGAGGAACACGACCTCGAGTGCTACGTCGACGGGATGGGGAAACGCGTCACCGAACTCTTCTTACGCGACCGGAACCGAGAATTCCTGCGCGACCCCGAGCTCCTGCGACGCGCGAAGGGCAACGCTCGATTCGTCGACGGCCGTGACGGCCAGCGCAAACGGATCGCGGAACAGAATACCGTGATCGTCACGACCAGCGGGATGCTCCACGGCGGCCCCGCGATGACCTACGTGCCCGCGATCCGCTCCCACCCGACGAACAAGATCGCCATGACGGGCTATCAGGTCGAGGGGACGCCCGGCCGCGACCTGCTCGAGACCGGGAGCGCCGAGATCGACGGCCGGATGATGCCGGTCAGCGCGCAGGTCGAACAGTACGACTTTTCCGCGCACGCGGATCGAGAGGGGGTTCGTGCGTTCCTCGAGTCATATGCGGATGCAACGGTACTGATCAATCACGGCGATCGCTGCGAAGCGTTCGCGGCGGAGTTGCGCACTGACGGCTACGACGCGACGGCGCCCGAACTGGGCGAGCGGATCTCGATCTGAGCGGTCGGGCGTGCTCACGCTCGCACTCTGGCCCGCGGTCCGGCACGTTCAACGGGACGGTTTTCCGTCCGATCGTGGTTCTCGCGTGCGTGACAGACACGGCGGAGCGTCGCGGGCGACCGTTTTGCGCGGAGTCGGGGGTGAACAGCCACGCAACGTCGCCGGTGGCCTTCGCATGGTTTAAGCCCGCGCTGCCTGCATGTCGACACAATGAGCGACGAGAGTCAAGAACTCGGAATCACCGAGTCGAAATCGCACAAGCCCGGGGAGTGGTACGCCGAGGTCGTCCAGAAGGCGAACCTCGCGGACTACGCCCCGATGGGCGGGTTCATCGTCACGAAACCGCGCGGCTACGCCCTCTGGGAGGCCATTCAGGACTCGCTGGACGGCTGGTTCAAGGAGACCGGCGTCGACAACGTCTACTTCCCGATGTTCATCCCCGAGAGCTACCTCGAGCGGGAGAAGGACATCGTCGAAGGGTTCGATCCCGAGGTCGCGTGGGTGACCCAGGGCGGCCACGAGGAACTCGAGGAGCGACTGGCCGTTCGTCCCACGAGCGAATCGATCATCGCGCCCTTCATGGCCGAGTGGACCCGCAGCCACCGCGATCTGCCGATGCGGCTCAATCAGTGGTGTTCGGTCGTGCGGTGGGAGGCCACGGAGACGAAGCCGTTCTTCCGGACGAAGGAGTTCATGTGGCAGGAGGGCCACACCGCCCACGCGAGCGACGCGGGCGCGTGGGAGGAGGTTTGGACCCGCCTCGGGCAGTACGAGCGCGTCTACGAGGACGTGCTGGCGATCCCGGTGCTGCGCGGCAAGAAGCCCGAACACGACAAGTTCCCCGGCGCGGATACGACGACGACCGTCGAGGCGCTGATGCCCGACGGCAAGTCCGTCCAGGGAGCGACGAGCCACAACCTCGGCCAGAGCTTCGCCGAGGCGTTCGACATCACCTTCGCGGACGAGGACGAGGCCGAACAGACAGCCTACACCACCTCGTGGGGGCTCTCTTGGCGGGCGATCGGGGCGCTCATCATGACCCACTCCGACGATCAGGGGCTCGTGCTCCCGCCGACGGTCGCGCCCACGCAGGTCGTCATCGTCCCCATCTGGCAGGAGGATACCAAAGACGACGTCCTCGAGTACTCGGAAAATATCGCCGACGACCTCGAGGAAGCCGGCTTCCGCGTGGAACTCGACGACCGCGACGAGCGCAATCCCGGCTTCAAGTTCAACGAACACGAGCTCAACGGGATCCCGCTGCGTCTGGAGATCGGCCCCCACGAGGTCGACGACGGGGAAGCCACGCTGGTCCACCGGCCGGACAACGAACAGTCCGTCGCCGAGCGCGACGAGATCGTCGACGCCGTCGACGAGCACCTCGACGAGATCTACGACAAACTGTACGAAACTGCGGAAGAGAACCTCGAGGAGAACGTCCGGGACGCCCACAGTCCGGAGGAGATCCTCGGGACGATCGGCAAACACGGCGGCTACGTGAAGACGCCATGGTGTGGCGACGAGGCCTGTGAAACGGCCATCAAAGAAAAGATCGCCGCCGAGATCGTCATGCAGCCCCTGGCCGACGAAGGCGGGACGACGGCCGGCGAGGTCCCCGAACCCGACCGCAACGAGTGTGGCGTCTGTGGCGATCCCGCCGACGAGATCGCCTACTTCGCGAAGTCGTACTAGCGCGGTTACTCGACGGGAGCAGGTCCGTTCGGCGGTAACACGTCCGTTCGGTGGTAACACGTCGACTTGTCGTTGCTCGCTCGAGCCGAGAATCGAACCGTCAGCTTTCCGGTGTTTCGCTGCCGGCGGCAGGTACTTTCGATCGGATGTCGTCTTCGACGGAACGCTCACATCGGGATGCGTAAAACGGTGAGATGGATCGTCGGTGCGAACAGGGTCGAGACGGACTCCCCACATGAACTGGTCGGGCCCACTTCGGGAACTGGTTCGAACGGTCACCTCGACGAATCGTGGGTGCCACAGTCATACGTACCTAACTCTTTAACCCAATAGTGCTTACCAGCGGCGAGTAATTAGAGACTGTGGTGTTCACTCTGGTGGGTGAACACTACGTGCCTCTGACAATTTACCCCGCTATCGGGAAGCACCGCTTCCCGGAAGGGGGTTCGAATAGTGCCGTCCTGAACCTCGACCCCAGAGCGGTAGCTCGATCCGATAGCAGTAGCAACTGCGGCGAGAAGGCGCGTGAACGGTGACGAGGCGCATATATAAGGGCCCCACAAATACCTTATATCACACCATATGTGTTTATAATACACTTAGCCATAATGGGTTAGCCTCTTATATCTGTTTCCGCAAGGGAGGGCTATGCCACAGCCACATATAGCGTCATCCGCCGAGCGTTCACAGGGGCTCGCCGACCCCGCGGACGCGCGGTCGAACTGCGGCGTCGGCGTCGTCATGGATCTCGATGGGGATGGGGGCCACGACGTCGTCGCTGACGGACTCGAACTACTCATCAATCTCGAGCACCGGGGGACGACCGGGGCGGAGAAGAACACCGGCGACGGAGCCGGCATCATGCTTCAGACGCCCGATTCGTTCTTTCGAGAGGTCCTCGACGCCGAGCTTCCGGACACCTACGCCGTCGGTTCGCTCTTTTTGCCCCAGGACGACGCGGCTCGCAACGCGCTCGTCTCGCTGGTCGAGGAGACGGTCGATACCTACGATCTCTCGGTCCTCGAGTGGCGGGACGTCCCGACCAACAACGACGACCTCGGCGAAACAGCCGTCGACTCCGAACCGGACGTCCATCAGGTCGTCGTCGCACCCGACGACGATATCTCCGGCGACGACTTCGACCGCCGACTCTACGTCGCCCGACGCGCGCTCGAGAACGCCGTCGAAATCGCCGATATCGAGAACAAAGAGCGGTTTTATGTTGTCTCTCTCGACTCCAAAACGGTCGTTTACAAGGGACTGCTGAAAGGCGTTCAGGTCCCCGCTTACTACCCCGATCTCACCGACGAGCGCATGGAATCGACGTTCGCGATGGTCCACGAGCGATTCTCGACGAACACGCTCGGCGCCTGGCACCTCGCCCACCCCTACCGGAACATCATCCACAACGGCGAGTTCAACACCATTCAGGGGAACATCAACTGGATGCGGGCCCGCGAGACCGATATCGAGAGCGACGTCCTGGCGGACCTCGAGGCGGTCAAGCCGATCATCGACGACCCCGACCAATCCGATACGGCGAGCGTCGACAACGCCCTCGAACTGCTGATGCAGGACGGCCGGGACCTCGAGCACGCCCTGCGGATGCTCGTTCCGGAGGCCTGGCGCGGCGACGACGCGATGGACCCCGATCGAAAGGACTGGTACGACTTCCACGCCTCGCTCGTCGAGCCGTGGGACGGTCCCGCGCTCGTCGCGGCGACCGACGGCGAACGCGTCGGTGCCGTCCTCGACCGCAACGGACTGCGCCCGTGCCGGTACGACGTGACGACGGATAATCAGCTGATCATGGCCAGCGAGGCCGGCGCGCTCGAGACCGAGCCCGAAAACATCGAAGAGCGCGGCCGTCTCAAGCCCGGACAGCTGTTCCTCGCTGACCCCAACGAGGGGCGCGTCATTCCCGACGAGGAGGTCTTCGAGGACCTCACCGACGACCGCTACGGCGAGTGGGTCGCCCAGGAGCAGGTCCATCTCGACGACATCCGCACCACGAGCGATCGTTCGCCACAGCAGGCGGTCTCGGGGCTGCGAGACTATCAGGCCGCGTTCGGCTACACGCACGACGAACTCGAGAACATGATCGAGCCGATGACCCAGAAGGGGAAAGACCCCGTCGGCTCGATGGGTGACGACACGCCGCTGTCGGTGCTCACCGAGTTCAACCGGCCGCTTTTTTCTTACTTCAAGCAGCTGTTCGCGCAGGTCACGAACCCGCCGCTGGACTACATCCGCGAGGAACTGGTCACCTCGATGGAGAGCCGGCTGGGCTTCCAGCGCAACCTGCTCGACGAGTCGCCCGAACACGCCCGCCAGCTCGTGCTCGACTCGCCGATTCTCACCGACGCCGAACTCGGCTCGATCCGCGACTGTTCGACCAACGGGATCACCACCGCGACGATCGACATCACCTACGAACCAGAGAGCGCGGAACTCGGGGCCGGCCTCGAAGCCGCCATCGAGCGCGTCCGTGAGGACGTCGTCGAAGCAATCGAGGACGGCAACCACGACGTTATCGTCCTCTCGGACCGCGGCGTCGACGATGACCGAGTGGCCATCCCGAGCCTCCTGGCAACCGGCGGCGTCCACCACCACCTCGTTCGGAACGGACTGCGCAACCACGTCGGCCTCGTCGTCGAGTCCGCCGATCCGCGCACCGTCCACCACTTCGCGACGCTGGTCGGCTACGGCGCGGGCGCGGTCAACCCGTACCTGGCCTACCAGACGATCGAGGACATCACCGCCGGCCCCGACGGCGCGGACACCGACGTCGCCATCGACGCCTACGTCGGCGCGGTCGAGGACGGCCTGCTGAAGATCATGGCCAAGATGGGCATCTCGACGGTTGAGAGCTATCAGGGCGCCCAGATCTTCGAGGCCGTCGGCCTCGACTCCGGACTGGTCGCCGAGTACTTCGAAGGCACCGAGAACCGCACCGAGGGGATCGGCCTCGCCGAGATAGAAGAAGACCTCCGCGAGCGCCACGCCACCGCCTTCGACGGCGACGGCGAGGACGCCGACCTCGACCGCCACGGCGAGTTCGAACACCGGTCGGACGGGATCTACCACCAGTGGAACCCCCAGACCGTCGGCGCGCTCCAGCAGGCGGTCCGCTCGAACGACTACGAGCGCTACCAGGAGTTCGCCGAGCAGATCAACGATCAGCAACAGAACCTCCAGACGCTTCGGGGCTTACTCGAGTTCGAGTCGGATCGCGATCCGATCCCGGTCGAGGACGTCGAGCCGATCAAGGACGTCGTCCAGCGGTTCTCGACGGCCGCAATGAGTCTCGGGAGCCTCTCGCCGGAGGCCCACGAGAATAACTCGATCGCGATGAACCGGCTGGGCGCCAAGTCCAACTCCGGCGAGGGCGGCGAACCGCCCGAGCGGTTCAACACCGAGCGCGAGTGTAACGTCAAACAGGTGGCGTCGGGCCGCTTTGGCGTCACCTCGACGTACCTCTCGAACGCCGACGAGTTGCAGATCAAGATGGCACAGGGCTCGAAGCCCGGCGAGGGCGGCCACCTCCCCGGCTCGAAGGTCAACGAGATGATCGCCCACGTCCGCAAGTCGACGCCCGGCGTGGGGCTCATCTCGCCACCGCCGCTGCACGACATCTACTCCATCGAGGACCTCAAGCAGCTGATCTTCGACCTGAAGGCCGCGAACGAGACGGCAGACATCAACGTCAAACTCGTCTCCGAGGCCGGCATCGGCACGGTCGCCGCCGGCGTCGCCAAGGCCAACGCCGACGTGGTCCACATCTCGGGTCACGACGGCGGCACCGGTGCCTCGCCGCGCACCTCGATCAAGAGCGCCGGTCTCCCCTGGGAACTCGGCCTCGCCGAGGCCAACCAGATGCTCTGTGCGACCGGCCTCCGCGATCGCATCCGCGTCTCGACCGACGGCGGGATGAAGACCGGGCGCGACGTCGCCGTCGCCGCCCTCCTCGGCGCTGAAGAGTACATCTTCGGCACCGCCTCGCTGGTCACCGGCGGCTGCGTGATGGCCCGACAGTGTCACAAGAACACCTGTCCGGTCGGCGTCGCCACCCAGCGCGAGGACCTGCGCAAGCGCTTCCCCGGCGAGCCCGAACACGTCATCAACTACATGACGTTCATCGCCCAGGAGCTGCGCGAGATCATGGCCGAACTTGGTTACGAGACCATCGACGAGATGATCGGGCAGGTTAGCGTCCTGGAACAGCGCACCGACGTCGACCATCCGAAGGCTCGCAAGGTCGACCTCTCGGAAGTGCTGGCGGATCCGGGCGGCGACGTCCGCCGCAAGATCCGCGAACAGGACCACGAGCTCGAGGACCAGCTCGACCGCGACCTCATCGAGGCCGCGGCCGACGCCATCGAAGAGCAAGATCCCGTCTCGCTCGAGACGGACGTCACGAACGTCGACCGGACCGTCGGCGCGATGCTCTCGAACCGCATCACGGATCGCTACGGTGAACCCGGCCTCCCGGAGGATACGATCACCATCGACGCGGAAGGGACCGCCGGCCAGAGCTTCGGTGCGTTCCTCGCCAGCGGCGTCTCGATGCATCTCGACGGCAGCGCGAACGACTACGTCGGCAAGGGGCTCTCCGGTGGCAAACTCACGATTCGCACGCCCGAGACCGCGGGCTACGATCCAACGGAAAACATCTCGATTGGCAACGTCGCACTCTACGGCGCGACCGACGGCCAGCTGTACGTCAACGGCGTCGCCGGCGAGCGCTTTGCCGTCCGCAACTCCGGAGCCAAGGCCGTCGTCGAGGGCGTCGGCGACCACGGCTGTGAGTACATGACCGGCGGCGTCGTCGCCGTCCTCGGCGAGACCGGGAAGAACTTCGCCGCCGGCATGTCAGGCGGTGTCGCGTACGTCTACGACCCCGACGATGAGTTCGCGGCGAAAGCCAACACCGGTATGGTCTCGCTCCACGACGACCTCGAGGAGAAAGACGAACGGATGCTCCGTCGGCTCGTCGAGAACCACGTCGCGTACACCGGCTCCGAACGCGGGCAACTGCTGCTCGAGAACTGGGAGCGCGCCCTCGAGTCGTTCGTGAAGATCATGCCCGAGGCCTACTACGAGGCGATCACCGAGCAGGGGAGCGACGACGTCCGCAACGAACTGCCCGGTGCGCCCGAGGTGGCCGCAGAGGCCGAATCGACCAGTTTCGCGGCGAGCGACGACTGAGCCGCGACCTGCCGCTTCTCTTCACTCGTTACTATACAATAATTTTCCGTCCGCGGACCGGAGTCGTCGTCGACTCGAGGATGCGATACGCGACCGCTACTCGCGACCCAGCGTGTGGAATTCCTTGTTGGGCTGCATCTCCGCGAACATCGCCAACCGGTTGCTCAGGTTGTAAAACGCAGTCACGGACGCGATATCCCAGAGCGCCTCCTCGCTGAACCCGGCCTCGCGAAGCGCCTCGAGGTCGTCCCGCTCGACCTCGGTCGGTCGTTCGGTCAGTTTCACGGCGACGTCGAGCATCTTGCGGTGAGCGTCGTTGATATCGGCGGTCCGGTAGTTAGCTACCAGTTGATCGGCGAGCAGCGGATCGTCGGCGTAGATTCGCACGAGCGCGCCGTGGGCGACGTTACAGTAGTAGCAGTGGTTGACGCCTGAGACCGCGACGACGATCATTTCGATCTCTTCGCGCTCGAGGGCGGTGTCTTCGACGAGTGCGTCATGATAGTCGAAGAACGCGCGAAAGTGAGACGGTTTGTACGCCATCGCCGAGAATACGTTCGGCGTGAATCCGGCGCCGTCGGTTTCCGCCGCGATTCGATCCTGGAGGTCCTCGGGGAGGTCGTCGAATTCCGGAACGGGGAACCGTGCCATCGCGTCGTCGTTGAGTTCGGGGTCGGTCGCTGACTTGGCGTCGGAACCTGAGTTGGCCATAGCTACCGTTTCACATACAGCCCTAATAACTTAGGGGCGAACTCCGGGTGCAATCCGTCGACGATGCCGCCCGCATCGGCCGCCACTTCGAGAACGGAGTCAGCATGGCTCGCCCATCCGCCACAGTTTTTTCCCGCAGCCGTGACGGCTACGCATGGACACCGCACTCGTCATCGGCGGCACTCGCTTCATCGGCCGCCACCTCGTCGACGACTTGCTCGAGCACGACTACGACGTCACACTGTTCACCCGCGGAACCAGCGGAAACCCGTTCGCGGACGACGATCGGGTCGATCACATCGAGGGTGACCGGACGAATGAGACCGCCCTCGAGGCCGCGGCGACGACGGTCGACCCCGACGCAGTCTTCGACTGCGTGGCCTACCATCCGAAAGACGTCCGCGCCGCGACGACCATTTTCGCGGACTGCGACGCGTACGTCTACGTCTCGAGCGGGGCGGCCTACGGCCGCGAGGAGATCCCCAAGCGGGAGGGCGAGACGCCGCTGCACGAGTGTACGCTCGAGCAGGCGACCGACGATTCGTTCGAGACCTACGGCAATCGGAAGGCCGAGGGCGACCGCGCCGTCTTCGCGGCGGCCGAGGACGGCGTCCGCGCCATGGCCGTCCGGCCGCCAATCGTCTACGGCCCCCACGACCACACCGAGCGCCTGGACTGGTGGATTGACCGCGTGAACCGCTTTGACCGCGTCGTGGTGCCCGGCGACGGGACGAACCTCCGCCACCGCGTCTACGTCGAAGACGTCGCGAGCGCGCTCCGGATCGTGGCCGAGCGCGGCGCGGCCGGCGAGGCCTACAACGTCGGCGACCGACGGCTCGTCACGCTCGAGGAGATGATCGACCTGATCGCTGAGTCCCTCGATCGCGTGGCGCATAGCGCCACGGAAAAAGCGAATGACGTAGAACTCGTCCGCGCCGGCCCGCGCGAGCTCGCGGCCGGCGACATCGAACTCGACGACTACCCCCTCTACCGGACGTATCCCCACGTCCTCTCGACGGCGAAACTCGCCGCGCTCGACTGGGCGTCGACATCGCTCGAGACGGCGATGGATCGCTCGGTCGCGGATCACCTCGAGAGCGACCGGGACGGGAGCGAGAACGGGCCGAAACGGGAGGCCGAGGAGCGCGTGCTGGGGATCCTCGAGACGCTTTGATCAGGAGTCGCGAAGGCGCTCGAGTCGCCGAGACCGCGACGGCTGCGACGCGAGCAACTCGCTGAGCCGACCCCGGTCGTCGGACAGGTCGGAGCCGGTCTCGATAGCGGACGCGAGCGGCGCGGCTCCGGCGGATCGAGCGGCGCGGCGATCGGCAGCGAACTCGAACCGCCGGTAATACCGGAGAAGAAGCGGCGCGGTGATCGCAACGCTACCCACCATGATGAGAAGCGATGTCCAGACGGTCAGCGTCACGACCAGTCCGAAGAGAAACGCCAGCACTAGCGACCGCCGCTCGAGGAGCCACAACTCGTCGCTGGCGTCCGCACGCGCACAGAGCGCAATCAACGCCTCGTCGTCGAGGGCGTCGAGAGCGTAGTCCGTGGCGTACACCCGCCGGTTCCAGAACGGTCCGTCGAGGAAGGGTCTGGCGATCTCGGCTTCGCGAGCCGGGATCACGCCGCCGATCGTCGCGGTCAGGCCGGCTCGGTCGGCAGCGTTCTCGAGTCGCTGGCGCTGTTCGGCCGTCGTCTCGGTGACTGTCTGCGAGAGGCGAATGCCGTACTGCAACCAGGCGTAGACCACGGCGATGAGGACGACGAACGAGAGCGGGATCAACAACGGACTGGGATCTGATGCGCTGACGAGCGCAACGAGGGGAACGAGTGCCCCAAGGCAGAGCATCGTGATCGCCACGAGATATTTCGCGAGCCGACCGACCGCCGTCGCGGCGCTGATCTCGAGGTCGCGGCGTTCGCGAGCGTACCGAAAGACGCCGAGATACGCGACGAGCGTCGCGACGATCGCACCGCCGAGCACGGGAAGCCAGGCGAGCGTCGCTCCGGTCCCGCCCCCTAGCGCTGGATGGACACTCGAGAGGGTGTTTTCAGTCGCCTCGAGGAGGCCGGATAACGCGAGGACGATTCCAGTCCCGAAGCCGACGACGGCGAGAAGGCGATACGTACCGAGCGATCGCCGGCCGTCCGGGCGGCGTCGAAGCGTGTACCATCCGTACAGCCTGGCACCGGCGTAACCTGCGCCGAGCAATCCGAGCCAGAGCGCGGCTACTGCAATCATATACGCTCGTTATAGTTGGTAATTATATAATATCGCCGATCGATTCGCCGGATCGACTCGAGGTTGTCGACCGGCCGCCGCAATCGGCTCGCCAGTTCGGCCTCGGCAGCGGTCGCCACGAACGACGCGCCGACGAGGAAAAACACATGACCCGGGGGTGTGTCTGGAACGGTATGTTCGAGAAGTCGACGTGGATCCGCCTGCCGCGAAACGTCGTCGTCGGCCACGGCGTTCGCGACGAGGTCCTCGACGTGATCGACGACCTCCACTTGCAGGGGCGGCCGCTGTTCGTCACGAGTCCGACGCCTCGCGAGGTTGCTGCGGACCCCATCGCGGCCGACTTCGAGGCCGCCGGGATCGAGCCCGCGATCGTCACGATACAGAAAGCGACCTTCGCCGCCGTCGAGCGGGTGATCGAGGTCGCCGAGGCCGAGGAGGTCACCTATCTGGTCGGCATCGGCGGCGGGAAGGCCATCGATATCGCGAAACTGGCCAGCCACCACCTCGATATGGGCTTCCTCTCAGTGCCGACGGCGGCCAGCCACGACGGGATCGTCAGCAATCGCGGCTCCGTGCCGGACGGGGATTCCCGCCACAGCGTCGCCGCGGAGCCACCGCTCGCGGTCGTCGCCGACACCGGGATTCTTGCCGAGGCGCCATGGGAGCTGACGACCGCCGGCTGCGCCGACATCATTTCCAACTACACCGCCGTGATGGACTGGCGACTCGCCCAGCGGCTCAAAGACGTCGAATACTCCGAGTACGCCGCCGCGCTCTCGGAGATGACCGCCGAAATTCTCGTCGACAACGCCGACCTCATCCGGCCGGGACTCGAGGAATCGGCCTGGGTCGTCACCAAGGCGCTCATGTCCTCGGGCGTCGCGATGAGCATCGCCGGTTCCTCGCGGCCGGCGAGCGGGGCCGAACATCTCTTTTCGCACCAGTTAGACCGGCTGGCCCCCGACGCGGCCCTCCACGGCCACCAGGTCGGCGTCGGCTCGATCATGACCGCCTACCTCCACCAGGGCGGAGACGGCATCTGGCGCGACATCCGCGACGCGCTGTCGAGTATCGACGCGCCGACGACGGCGGCTGAACTCGGAATCGACGACGAGACGATCATCGAGTCACTGACGACCTGTCACGAGATCCGCGACCGGTACACCATTCTCGGCAACGGAATGAACGAACGGGCCGCTCGAGACGTGGCGGCGAAAACGGGCGTCATCGACTGAGTGGTTCGTCGGACGGAATTTGACCGGCCCCCGGGATCGGAACCGACGTGGCTCCTTTTCGCGAAAACTGGCCGACGCTGTCGAGCGAATCTGTCCGTCAGCCCAGATCGGCGCGTTCGAACTGCCAGATCCCCAGCGCCAGCGGGACGACGAGCCAGGCGAGCATGACGACGAGCATCGTCTCGCCCTGCAGGAACCACGGGAGATCCGGCGGAATGGTGTTGAACCCCTCGGGGAACGCGAGCCCGGTGGAGTTGACGTACGCCGCCGTCGGGCTGACCAGCGACTGGACGAACGCGATCTGGTTCATCGAAACCTCGAGGCCCGCGAGGTCGTTGAGCACGTAGTCGATAGCAAGCTGGAGCGGACCGAACACGTTCAAGACGCTCGTAATGAAGAAGAAAGCGATGGAACCGCCCATCGCGCGCGAGCGAGAGGCGGTCGCGGCGGAGATCGCGATCGCGACGGCGACGTAGGTCAGCGCGTACAGGACCGTCAGTGCCGCCATGATACCGAACGTGTCCATCTCGGGCGAGGGGTACCACAGTAGCGTGAGCACGCCGCCCACCAGGAACGCGACGACGATCGACGCGCTGACGATGGCCGTCCGGGTAGCGAACTTTCCGAGAACGACGTCGCGACGACTGTTCGGGATCGAGAGGAGGTACTTGATGCCGCCGGATTCGCGTTCGCCGGCGATCGCGAGATACGCCGTCACGAGCGCGATCAGCGGGATGAACATCGCGCCGATAGCGGTCAAATTCCAGAGGGCGCCCAGAATGGTCGGATCCGACCGCCCGTTCTGTCCGAAGTACACCAGCAATACCATAAACAAGGTGTAGAACGCGCCGACAAACCAGACGATCTTGGCCCGGCGGACGTCGAGGAAGTCCTTCTTCGCGACATCTACCGTACTCATGCTGAGGCCTCTGGCGTCGCGGCCCCCTCGTCGCGCTCGCCGTTCGTGTACGTGTTGAACAGTTGCTCGAGCGAGACGTCTTCGGAGACGATATCGCGGACAGTCGTCACCTCGGCGACGTGTCGGACGACATCGACCTTGACCGAGGGATCGGCGCAGGTCGCCGTGATCGTGGCGTCCTCGACGGTGACCGAGCGGACGCCCGCGAGTTCGTCGAGGGCGAGGGTCTCGGGGACGGTCGCAACCTCGAGCGTGATCGGCGCGCCGAGATCCAGTTCGCCCTGCAGGTCGTCGAGGGTGCCGGTCGCGACCAGCCGTCCCTCGTTCATGATGCCGATGCGGTCACAGACCGCCTCGACCTCGCCGAGGATGTGGCTCGAGAAAAAGACGGTGGTGCCGCGATCCGCCTCGTTGCTGATGATCTCGCGCATCTCCTGCATCCCCGCGGGGTCGAGCCCCGAGGAAGGTTCGTCGAGGATCAAGAGGTCGGGATCGCCGGCCAGCGCCATGCCGAACCCGAGGCGCTGGGCCATCCCCTTCGAGTAGTCGCCGGCGGGACGATCGCCGTCGTCGCTCGTGAGACCGACTTTCTCGAGCAGTGCGTCGGGATCGTCGTCTACATCTTTCGTGTCGATGACCCACTCGAGGTGTTCGCGCGCGGTGAGGCGGTCGTAGACGCTCGCCCCTTCGGGGAGGACGCCGATTCGGTGACGGATCTCGTCGGTGTCGGCCTGCGCGTCGAGGCCGAGCACCGTCGCGCTCCCCTCGGTCGGTCGGACGAAATCGAGGAGCATGTTGATCGTCGTCGACTTCCCGGCACCGTTCGGGCCGAGAAAGCCGAACACTTCACCCTCCTCGACGGTGAGGTCGAGGTCGTCGACTGCGAGGATCGACTTACCGTATCGCTTGGTGAGCCCAGTCGTCTGAATAGCGGCCATAACGGGAACTCTACGCCCCCATCATGTATAACCTTTGTAATAATTTCGTTGACCGATCCGAGCAAGCGGCCGCTCAGACGTGTTCGTCGAGGAAGTCCGCGATCGCGCTGTACGCTTCGATGCGGTTCTCGAGCTTCGAGAAGCCGTGCCCCTCGTCTTCGAAGATGAGTTTCCGGACCGGCACGCCCTGTTCAGCTGCTTGTTCGGCGATCTGTTCGGCCTCGCCGACCGGAACGCGGGGGTCGTTCTCACCGTGGAGGACAAACAGCGGAGCCTCGATGTGTTCGACGTTGTTGATCGGCGAAATTTCCTCGAGGAACTCGCGATCCTCCGCGATCGAGCCGTACTCGGCCTCGCGAAGTTCGCGCCGCCAGTCGCCGGTGTTCTCGAGGAAGGTCACGAAGTTCGCGATGCCGACGACGTCGACGCCGGCGGCCCAGAGGTCGGGATACTCGGTCAGCGCGGCCAGCACCATGAAGCCGCCGTAGGAGCCGCCCTTGGCGGCGATCCGATCGGGATCGATCGCGGGATGATCCTGCAGCCACTCGACGCAGGCTCGAATGTCCGCGACCGAATCCATCCGCTTTTCGACGTCGTCGAGGGCCGCGTACTCGGCACCGTAACCCGACGACCCGCGAACGTTCGGCTCGAAGTAGGCGTAGCCCCGGTCGAGGAAGTACTGCTTGACGCTCGAAAAGGAGGGACGACGCTGACTTTCGGGGCCGCCATGAATGTCGACGATAACGGGTGTCTCTCCTTCCTTGTGCCCGTCAGGAAGCGTCAGGAAGCCCGGCACCTCGAGCCCAGCGTGGGACTCCTCCGGAGTCCCACTGGCTGACGGGCGCTGTCCGTCAACACCGAAACTCTCCACGCTGACCAGATCGGAGTCGCGAAACGTTTCTGGAGGGATCCCTGCAGTCGGCGCGCTGGTCCACTGTTCGGTCTCACCGCTCTCGATATCGACCACGAAAACGTTCGTGTTGACCGTGTCGCCGGTCGTCGACAGCGCGAACCGGTCCGCGTCGGGCCCGAAACTCACGCCGCCGGAGATGCCGCCCGGCAGGTCGGGTTCGGGAAAGGTCTCGTAGGCGGTCGGCTCGTCAGCGTCGAACTCGCCGACGGTCAGTTCAGTGTAGCCCTCGACGTTTCGCGAGCAGACGAACCGGCCGGTCTCGTCGTCCAGCGCGATGCCGTCGACGTTCCATCCGTTCCCGTCGATAACGGTCTCGAGTTCCATCTCGTCGCTCTGGAGGTCGAGATACGCGAGGTAGAGCGTGTCGGCTTCCCCCTCATCGGTGACGAGGTAGATGCCCGTCCCGTCGGGGGCCCAGCTCGCGCTCTGGTAGCGCACGTCGCCCTCGTGGGGGGTGAGATGGGTGAGGTCGGGCTCGTCGGCCTCGAGATCGAGCACGTAGAGGTCCTGATCGAAGTTGGAGTAGGCCTGCGAGACGAGCAGCCGGGAGTCGTCGGGGCTCCAGCCGGACAGCGAGAGCCAGCCGTCGCCCTCGTAGACGAGTTCGGCGTCGTCCCCCTGTTCGTCGCGATTCTGTACGTAGACGTCGAAGACGGACTCGTCGCGGCGGTTCGAGGTGAAGGCGAACCGCTCGCCGTCGTGACTCCAGCCGCCCCATCTGTGTTTCGCGTCGGGCATGGCGGTCAGGTTCTCGATCTCGCCGGTCTCAGCCTCGAGCCGAAACAGCTGGGCGCGCTCGTTGCCGCCCTCGTCCATCCCGAAGATGAGTTCCGGTCGCTCGGGCGACCACGAGGCGAACGTTACCCGCTCGTCGTAGAACGTTCGTTGCTCGGGCCAGGATCGGGGCTCATCGAGCGTCCAGATCTGTGGCGTGCCGGTCGTATTCATCAGGAAAGAGAGCCGTTCGCCGTCGGGACCGAACGACGCGCCGTAGGCACTGCGGACGTTGAGATAGCGCTCGATATCGTAGCTTCCCATGGCAGGGCCGTACGGACTCGAGCGGGTAGTCGTTTCGGTCAGAGCGGACTCGTTCGGTCGGGACGGACTCGAGGAGGCGAACACATCCCGGTAAGGGCCGGTTATCTCCGCTCGTCACCGACCGCGATGAGTCGAGCACTCGAGCGACGAGCGAGCGGTCGGCTGCCGTGGCTGCGGTCCGCGCTGCCGATGGCTGCGCTTAACAATACCGTTTCCCGTGCCGAACACAGTCGATGGCAGGTGAGACCGACTCGTCGTCGATCGGGACCGTCCTCGTGACGACCGTGATCATCCTCGCGGCATTCGGGCTGACCATCGCGGCCGTCGGCCCGGAGCTGTTCGTGGGCGAGGGAGGCGAAACGCCCGAGGCCGACGGCGAAACGGAACCGCTGGGGGGACAGGATGCCGAGAGCGACGAGACAGGGGCTGATGACTCCGAGGACGAGAGTGGCGACCTCGAGGACGGCGAATCGGCGGACGATTCGACCGAGGAAGGCGGAACCGAGGGTCGTGACGACGGGACCGGCGGTGGGGACGAGACCAACGAAAGCGACGAGGCCGACGATGACGAGCCGGACGATGGCAACGAAACTGTCGATGACGAGACGGACGATGGCAACGAGACCGAGAGCGACGAGGCTGATGACGGGGACGCGACCGAGAGTGACGAGTCCGAAGATGACGAAACCGAAGACGACGCGCGGGAAGCCGAGGACGGTGACGACACGAACGAAGAGACCGTCGACGATCCGGAATCTGGAACGAGTGAGGACGGGAGCGACGACGATACGGCGACCGATGACGGCGACGACGGTGGCAGTGACAGCGAATCGGAGACCGATGGTGACGAGACCGACGACGGCACGAGTGACGACGACAGCACGGACGACGACGATTCGGACGACACCGATGGCGGCTTCTTCGAGGGAGTCGGATCGTTCTTCGAGGACCTTCTTCCCGGCGACGAGAGCGACGAGTGATCGATCCGGACCCGAATCCGTCTCAGCGTGGCCGAAAACGGTCACCGATCGTCGCCTCTCCGTCAGTTTCGAGCGGCAATTGCGGCCGAAACCCGTGCTCCTCGAGCCGACGAATCGGACGAAAAAAGTGACTTTATAGCCCGGGGCTACGTGGCGGCCGAATATGCGAATCGCGTTCGTCTCGTTCGAAACGGTTTATCACCGCGATACCGAGACGAACCAGCGCTTTCGAACCGTCTGCGAGCTGTTCGCGGCACGCGGCCACGACGTCCACTGTTACTGCGCCGGGTTCTGGGCCGGCGAGGAGTCCACGTTCGAGCGCAACGGCGTCACCTATCACGCGGTCTCGAGCGGCACCGAGGCTCGAAGCTCGTTCCTCCTGCGGCTGCCGTTCGTCCTCGCGGCCGCGAGTCCGGACGTGATCCACGCCAGCGCACAGCCGTCAAGTCAGGTGCTCGCGGCCAGCTGGGGATCGACACTCGCTCGCGCGCCGCTGGTTCTCGAGTGGTACGGCGACGACGGCGTGAGCGACACGCGATGGACCCGTCTGGCGACGGGCCGGCCGGGCCGGATCGTCACGCCCTCCGAACTCGTCGGGACGTGGGTCCGAGAGATCGGAGCCGACGGCGATATCGTCGAGACCGTCCCGAACTCGATCGACTGCGAGCGGATTCAACGCGTGGAACCGGGCGAAGCCATCGACGTGATCTACGCCCGCCGACTCGACGAGGGGGCTAATCTCGAGAGCCTGCTGTTGGGACTGGCCGAACTCCGCGGCCGCGACTGGCAGGCCAACGTCATCGGCGACGGCCCCGAACGGGAGACCTACGAGCGCCTCGCGCGGGACCTCCGGATCGAGGACCGCGTGACGTTCGTCGGTGACCTCGAGCTTGAGGAGCGGATCGCAGCCTATCGCGGGGCGCACGTCTTCGCCCAGACGGCAGACCACTGCGTCTTCCCGACGGAGATGCTGTGGGCGCTCGCCGCGGGCTGTGTCGGCATCGTCGAATACCACGCGAACTCGAGCGCCCACGAACTCGTCGAAGGGTGGGACCGGGGGTTCCGGACCACCAGCGAAGACGAACTGGCCGAAGCAATCCTCGCGGCGGGCGACCTCGAGCACCGCGGATACGACGAGGCTTTCGCGGAGTACGACCGATCGGCGGTGGCCGATCGGTATCTCGAGTTGTATCGCACGCTACAGGACGAACACGGTATCCTGTAAGCGTCCAGTCGTGTCGAACGCCGACGGGCGCTCGTCGAGCGGAGATACCTATATGTCGGTTCGGGAGAGAGTTCGGCCATGCACGACGGCTGCGAGTTCTGTCAGATCAGCAACGGTGATCGATCAGCGCCCGTTCTCCACGAAGACGAGCGAACGATCGCGTTTCTCGACCGAAATCCGGCCGCTCCCGGACACAGTCTCGTTATTCCGCGCGTCCACGAGGAAGACGTACTGACGATCGACGAATCGGTCTCGACGGCCGTCTTCGACACGGTCCGAATCGTTTCGACCGCGCTGGAAGCGGCACTCGAGCCGAGCGGGTTCAGCGTCTTTCATACTAGCGGGCCGCTGGTTGGAACCATCGACCATGCCCACGTCCACCTCGTGCCTCGCTTCGCGGACGACGACGTGGCGCTGTCGCTGCCGCGGGATCGACTCGATCCCGACGAGGCGGCACACCTGCGGGATCGCGTTCGGGCACACCTGTGACGGAGTCGGTCCCGCGAGCGCCGAACTGACGCTCGCCGCGCTCGGAGTCGCCGCTCAGAGATCGAACTGCGCCGCCGCCGTCTCCATGTCCTTGTCGCCCCGACCCGAGAGATTGACGAGAATCGTCTCGTGGTTGCCCTCCTCGGCGAGTTCGATCGCGCGAGCGATCGCGTGGCTGGACTCGAGTGCGGGGATGATTCCCTCGGTTTCGCTCAGTTCGCGGAAGGCCGCGAGCGCTTCGTCGTCGGTGATCCCCGTGTATTCACAGCGTCCGACGGCCCGGAACATGGCGTGTTCGGGGCCGACGCCGGGGTAGTCCAGGCCCGCGGAGACGGAGTGAACGTCGACGTCGTCGTCGATGACGCGCGTCTTCATACCGTGCAGGACGTCGTCAGTTCCCTTCGCGAGCGGAGCCGCGTGTCGACTCGAGTCCGATCCCTCCCCGCCGCCCTCTGCACCGTAGAAGTCGACGGGATCGTCGCGGAAGGCGTGGAAGAGGCCGATCGCGTTCGAGCCGCCGCCGACACAGGCGACCGCGGCGTCGGGGAGGTCGCCGGTTCGATCCTGGATCTGCTCGCGGGCCTCGCGTCCAATGACACTCTGGAAGTCCCGAACCATCCGCGGGAACGGGTCGGGGCCGACGACGCTTCCCACCAGGTAGTGGGTGTCGTCGACGTTTTCGGCGAAGTCCTCGAGAGCGGCGTCGACAGCGTCGGCCAGGCCCTCGTCACCGCGGGTGACCTCGTTGACCTCGGCACCCATCAGTCGCATCCGGAAGACGTTCATCTCTTGGCGCTCGATGTCTTTCGCACCCATGTAGATCTCCGTCTCGAGGCCCAATAGCGCGCCGACCATCGCGGTCGCGGTGCCGTGCTGGCCGGCCCCGGTCTCGGCGATCAGCCGGTCGCGGCCGGCCCGTTTAGCGAGCAGGGCCTGCCCGAGACAGTTGTTGATCTTGTGCGCGCCGCCGTGGAGCAGGTCCTCGCGCTTGAGGTAGATCTCGGCGTCGTAGCGCTCGCTCAGATTCCGTGCGTAGTACAGCGGCGTCGGCCGGCCGGCGAACTCCTCGAGCAGGCCGCGCAACTCGGACTGGAACTCGTCGGTGTTCGCAACGTCGTCGTACGCCGCGGCGAGTTGCTCGAGCGGTTCCTGCAACGGGTCGGGGACGTGTCGTCCGCCGTAGCCTTCGAATGCTCCGTCGGTCATGTGTCGTGACTTGCACGCCGTCGGCAAATACGTTCCGTGCTCCGGTCGCGGTTCGCACCACCGATCGGGCGGTGTCTCCCGCCGGATACAGGCGTCTCCGAGCGTTCGCGGTAGCGATTGGACGGATAGCGACGCCTCGAGCAGCTGGCAAATATCACCTGAACCACGGACAACGGCTCGGTCCGTCGAGCCGTCTCTCGGTCGATCGGTCAGAACACCGCCAGCAACACCGTCAACGAGAGCGCGCTGGTGGCGAGAAACGCGAGAAGGACGACGAGCGCGGGCGTCGCGCCGGTGTTGCGGAGGTCGCTGAGTCGGATCTCGGTCCCGAGTCCGACGAACGCGAGCACGAACAGCCAGTTGTAGGCGTTCTCGATCGAATTCAACTGGGCCGAGGAGAGGACGCCCGCGCTCGCGACGACGGCGAGCGCGAGAAAACCGAGCACGAACTTCGGGAACTCGTCCCAGAGCGTCCGGACGGAGGGACGACGACCGCCGGCCTCGCGGGCGTAGTAGCTGGCGTATGCGAGGACGACGACGCCGATCAGGGCGTTGCGCGAGAGCTTCGTCATCGTCGCCCACTGTCCGGCGACCTCGGAGTGGGCGAAGCCGACGGCGACGACGGGCCCCGTCGAGAACATGCTGACGCCGGCCCACGCGCCGAACACCGTTCCGGAGAGGTTCAGCAAGTCACCGACGATCGGGTAGACGACGATGGTGATCGCGTCGAACAACAGGACCGTCGCGGCCGCGTAAGCGGTCTGTTCCTCGCGGGCACGGACGGCACCGGCCACCGCGACGACCGCCGAGACGCCACAGATACTGGCGCCGGCCGCGAGCAGCGACCCCAGCCGATCGGCCAGCCCGAACACGTTGCGCGCGAGAAGTTCGACGGTCAGCAACGTCGTCGTGGTCACGCCGACCACGAGCAACAGGACGGGTCCGCCGACCTCGAGGACGGTCTCGAGCGAGATCGACGCGCCCATGAGGACGATCCCGCCGCCCAGCCAGAGCTTGTGCGTCGCGATCCCGGGCTCGAGGCGGTCGGGAACACCGACGGTGTTCGTCGCGACGAATCCGAGTGCGATCGCCAACAGAAGATGGCTAAACCCGAGCGAGGCGGCGAGCGCTCGCGCGAGGATCGCACCGAGACAGAGGGTCAACAGACCGGGCAGCAGTCGACTGCCGTTCATCCGTCACCACGGGATCTGCAGTTCGAGGAGGGAGACCAGCGCGACGGTCGCCGCGCCGACGAGGACGCTCTGCCAGTCGCGCTCGAGGTCCCTCCAGCGATCCGTCACGGTGCCGGTAGCCGGCTGCCAGCCATCAATCGACATGTTCCATGTTCGGGCGACGGTCGCAGTTAATTGTTGTCGATTACGTCGCAGTTAGCAGCGCATATTGCCGTTATCTCCGACGAAACCGGTCGGACCGAGGCGCTCGGGTTCGGGGTCCGATGGTTCGATCAGTAGACGAACGATGACGGCCGTACGCAGCGGCTGCGGACGGCTACAGGCGGTGAGAGGCCTTACACCGGTAGAAGGACGCCCGCGATCAACGGCGGGAAACGCCGTCTCGCGCATCGAAATCGTTTATGTGTCTCGTCGTCCGTAGCATGGGATATGTCTCGAGGGCTCGACTGGTTCGACGCGTTCCGCGAGGTCGCCCCCGAGTGGGTCATCGTCCTGCTCGGGCTGGTGACCCAGCTCGGGGACGTCTGGTTTCTCGGGGTCGTCGTCGGAACCGTCTACTTGGTGTCGGCGACGCGCCGGGATGAGGCCGCAGCCATCTTCGGGTTGTTGTTAGCCGGGCTCTCGCTCATCACGGGCCTGAAGCACGTCTTCGCGCTCCCGCGGCCGGAGCGGGTGCTCGTGGAGGTCGGGGCGCTTCCGGAGACGGTGCACCCGCTGTATCAGGCGACGGCGACGGCGACTGGCTACGGGTTTCCGAGCGGTCACGCACTGATGACAACGGTCGTCTACGTCAGTCTGGCCGAATATCTGTCCGTCGGCACGCGTCGACAGCGATACCTCGGTGCCGCCGGGCTCGTGACCGCCGTCTGTCTCTCGCGGGTCGGTCTCGGCGTCCACTACCTCGTTGACGTCGTCGCCGGCGTCGCCATCGGGCTGGTGTTTCTGCTCCTCGTCTGGCGTCTCCTCGAGCGGTATCCGGGACACCGTGGCACGCTCGGATTCGGACTCGCGACGGGCCTCGCCGCCGTCGCCCTCGTGACGAGCAACGCCGATCCCGATGCCGTACTCCTATTCGGCACGACCCTCGGCGCGTTCGCCGGCTGGCAACTCGCCCTCCTCGCTCAAGGGCTAGACGGCGGACGCGGACCGATCCGAACCAGCCGTCCGCTCGCTGCGAGAGCCGTCGTCGTCGTCCTCTCGATTGCGACGCTCGTCGCGCTCATCGGCTATCACTGGCCCGTCTTGCTGTTCGCCGGGAGTGGCGCGCTCGGACTGCTCGCCGCCGCGTTCGTCACCGCACCCGTGCTGTCCCGTCTCGAGCGCGTCAACAGTCTTCGGGGACGGTCACCCTCGCGTTCGCAGTAGCTCGGCCGTCGCTGCTGGCTCGCGCTCCGAGGCTTCCGGCCTGCACACCAAGGCGGTTGGCTCGTGCTCTGAGAGACGGGGTCTCGAGTACACGGTCGGCCAGTAAAACGGGGGGAGCAGTGCTGGCCCCAGTCGAGGCCGCAAGCTGGTGTTATTCTTTGTTCTCGTCCGACTCCGTCGCGTCCGCGGCGTCAGTCTCGTCCGTTTCCGAGTCCGACTCGTCCGCGTCCGGCGGATCGACCTTCATGTGGGAGGCATCATCCGCGGGGCTCTCCTCCGGTTCGGTGTCCTCAGTCTGGGTCGGCTGGGCCTGGGTGGGATCCGGTCCCGTCGCCTCGCTGGTCTCGTCGGCCATCGCCGAGTCGGAGACGTCGACCGCGACCCCATCGGTATCGGTCTCTCGTCGGGGCTCTTCCTCTTCCGCCCCGAGATCGGGTCGAGACCGGGATTCGTCCTCGTCAGGCTCTTCAGTGAAATCGATCGCGGAGCCCGACTCCGCCGGGTCGTCGATCCCCGGTTCCGCCGAGATCTCGCCGTCGGACTGGATCTCGGATTCCCGTCCCGAATCGACGCGTTCGGCGGCGGCGCTGGCTTCGTCCGAGGTCTCCTTTCCCTCAGTGCCGCCTTCGATGTCCGACATGCCGGTCTCGATCCCGGACTCGCCGCTCGAGCGGCGGTTGCTGAGCCCGAAGCCGACGAGCCCGGTGCCGACGATGGCGAGCGGAATCGCCCGCCGTCGCTTCGCGGCCATCGATCGGATCGCAGCCGCCAGCGCGAGTCCACCGCCGATCAGCGGGAGCGTACCGCTCTCGAGCGCGTCGGCCGCCACCGAGGCGGCATCGCCGATCGGGGACTCCAGTTCCTCGAGATCCTCGACGTCGTCGATGTCGTCGAACGTGTCCATCAAATCGTCCGTCGCCGCGTCGTTTTCGTGGTTTGTGGTCATCGGAAAGCCTCCGAGCGACAGTGCTGGTGAGCCTCGACCGTCACATCGGCTCGCTGGCAAGCCGCTACTCGGCCGGCTGGCGAGCCGCCGGATCACCAGTGATCCGCTCACGATAGCTACGGTGTCCGATCGGATGAATATTCGACCGGCAGATGAATACCCGCGCCGGGAGCAGTAGTCTGCTCAGCGGGCAGCGGCGATATCGATCGCGGCCGAAATCGACGGTTTTCACCCGAAAAGCGGACGATATCTTCGAATAGCGCCCTGCATACTCCGGCCCGGTGACCTTCCCTGCTTGCCGTGGAGGTAGTCACCCATGTCGGACTCTAACGGACGTGATGCCGAGTCACATAGCACTGTGGGGAACGTCGTCCTCGTCGTTCTCGATACGGCCCGGGCGAAAAGCGTCGGAATGCAGCCGCTTCCGACCGATCGCCCCAAGGCCGAGACCGAGGACGACGTGGCCGGCAACGAGGCGGCCACGACCGAAGCCGATTCCGCCGGTGCACACCCGACGCCGACGCTAACGCGGCTGGCCAACGAGGGAACCGCGTTCGAGAACGCCTTCGCGACCGCGCCCTGGACGCTCCCCTCTCACGCGTCGTTTTTCACCGGGACGTACCCCTCCGAACACGGCACGCACGGCGGCCACACGTATCTCGACGACGAGCTGCGAACCCTCCCCGGGGCCTTCGCCGATGCGGGATTTCAGACGATCGGCGTCTCGAACAACACCTGGATCACCGAGGAGTTCGGCTTCGACCGCGGATTCGAAGACCTTCGCAAGGGCTGGCAGTACATCCAGTCCGACGCCGACATGGGCGCGGTCGTCCGCGGCGAAGACCTCCGGGAGAAACTGACCGCGACCCGCAACCGGCTCTTCGACGGCAACCCGTTCGTCAACGCCGCCAACATCCTCTACAGCGAACTCCTGCAGCCCGCCGGCGACGACGGCTCCGATCGAGCGACCGACTGGATCGCCGACTGGCTCGAGAGTCGCGACGACGACCGGCCGTTCTTCCTGTTCTGTAACTTCATCGAGCCCCACGTCCAGTACGATCCGCCCAGGGAGTACGCCGAGCGATTCCTCCCCCGCGGTGCCAGCTACGAGGAAGCGACCGCGATCAGGCAGGATCCCCGCGCCTACGACTGCGAGGACTACGACATCTCCGACCACGAGTTCGCCCTCCTCCGCGGCCTGTATCGGGCGGAACTCGCCTACGTCGACCAGCAGGTCGGGCAGCTTCGAACGGCACTCGAGGAAAGCGGCGAGTGGGAAGACACCCTCTTCGTCGTCTGTGGCGACCACGGCGAGCACATCGGCGAACACGGCTTCTTCGGCCATCAGTACAACCTCTACGACACCCTGCTCAACGTCCCGCTCGTGTTCCACGGCGGCCCCTTCACCGGCGGCCACCGCGCGGGGTGCGGCCGACGGCAAGAGCTCGTTCAGTTGCTCGACCTCCCAGCCACGCTGCTCGAGACGGCCGGAATCGACGACCCCGAGCTCCGCGAGCAGTGGTCGAGTCGATCGCTCCACCCCGATTCGGCCGCCGAGCCCCGCGACGCCGTCTTCGCCGAGTACGTGGCTCCGCAGCCCTCGATCGATCGTCTCGAGGCCCGCTTCGGCGAGATTCCGGACCGCGTTCGGGAGTTCGACCGACGACTGCGGGCGGTCCGCACGGCCGAGTACAAGTACGTCCGCGGCGACGACGGCTTCGAGCGCTGCCACCGCGTCCGGACCGACCCGCTCGAGCGGACCGATATCAGCGACGACGAGCCCCAGCGCGTGCGAGCGCTTCGCAGGCGGCTCGAGGAGCGCTTTGAGCCGCTCGAGAAGACCGACGGGTCGGCGGATGACTCATCGGAGGACGGCGCGTCGGAGGAGGTCGAGATGCGAGCGGGGACCAAAGAGCGACTCGCGGATCTCGGCTATCTTTGAGGAATTCCGCGGAAGTGCGTGGGGAGTTCGGCTCGGGAAGCCCACGGTCGTGGTCGCGTCGCTCGGACTGCCGTTACCACCCGAACGAATTGGCCGTTTTCCGGTCGATCCGATAGCGTTCGATAGCGGGGATCGTTTCGATATGAACCGCCACTGCGGGACGACGGCTGTTCGATCGATTCCGGCCCGATGCGACGCGCGGCTACGTCAAACGTACAATTGTACACCCCCGGAGGCTTCCATCCGTCGTCGGAACGTGAGCCTGTGCCCTCCGCTTCGCCTCCCGAAACGGCGTCGTTCCCGTACCCGACGCAGGTCGTCTACGACGGGCGGGCCGACGAGTTGCGCGTCGCTGTCGACATCGCTCCCGCGACTCGCGAGGACGTGACGGTCGAAGCCGGCGCGCGTCGCCTCCGGGTCGCGGTGGCCCGCGACGACGATCGCGCCGAGCGAACCGTTCGGCCCCTTCCCGCCGACCACGTCTTCGGCGACGACCGTGAGGCCGTCTACAATCACGGCGTTCTCAGCGTGACTCTCGAGACCGTCGAACGCCGGCGGTAGGCCGAGCCTGCTCAGCCGTCGTCGCCGGTATTCGCGTTCCCCGGTTTGATCCCGCGAGCCGTCGAATGATCCGTCACGCGATGAGCGACGACTAGTACACGAAAGACGATTTCGCGGACGGACTCGAGGTCGACGAACGGGGCGGTTCGACCGAGAGACGCCGTCGCCGCGTGCCTGCAGCACGCTTTTGCTCGCCAGTCGGATAGGGAGACCTACGCTGCGAGATTCGATCATGGCCACCCACGATTCGAGCGCCGGCGACGGCTTCGTCCCCTTCTTTCGCCGCTACGCGAAGTCGTGGGTTCACGCGGTCGCAGCGGCCGGCATGACCGCCTTCGGGACGCTGACGATCGTTCACCGCGGGTTCGCCGTGCTCGCGCTCGCCTCCTACGTCGTGCCGCCGGTCGTACTCTACCTACTGCGGACGCCGATCGAGGGATCTGATGAGGACACCGCAACCGATCGCCAGCATGACGCGGCAGCCGCGGATCGCGCGACGGATTCGGGGGGCGGGTCGCTCGAGCGCACCGAAACCGAAGGCGACACCGAGGCAGCGGCCATCACTGAGCCCGAGAGCGAGGAGGGCACCGAACCCAGCCGCGCACCCGGCAGCGCTACTACTGTTTCGAAGGAACAGCGTCGCGACGCCGACCCGGCGGCTGCCCGCGAGACCGCAGCCGACCGAGCGCCACAGGCCGAGCGATCTCGGCGCTGGGAACTCGTCGACGTCCCGACCGAGACAACGCTTCGGGACGTCTGCGTCACCGAGACGGGCGCGGTCTACGCCGTGGGCGACGATGGACAGGTCCTCACTGCGGACCCCGTCGACGGTGACCCCGCCGAGCGCGAGTGGATGGTCGCCCTCGAGGACGGCCCGGCCGCCGAGGGCGAGAACCTCAGCGGCGTCGACGCGACCGCTGGCGGCGAGGCCGTCTGGATCGCCGGCGATAGCGGCGCGGTCGGCCGGCTCGAGGCTGAGACCCGGCGTCACACCGACTACTCGGCTCCGGCGGGGATCACGGACAACTGGCCGGGAGTCGCCGTCGCCGGTCCGAACGGGGATGAGACGATACTGCTGATCAACGGCTCTGGTGACGTTCTCCGCGGCCGCTATCGCGACGGCGAGTGTTCGTGGGACGAGCCCGTCACACCCGGCAGCGGCTCGAGCCTGAGCGGAATCACCCTCGCCGACGCGTCGATTGGCTACTGCTGCGATACGAACGACGGCGTCTTCGAGACGACTGACGGCGGCGATTCCTTCGATCGCATCGGGCCCGTCGGGGCCGGCGGGACGCTCGAGAACCTCGCGACACTGGGGCGGGGCGACTGCCTGGTGAGCGCCGACGATGGCGTCGTCCACCGCTACGGCGGGTCGACGTGGACGCCCGAACGGGTCGGCGAGGAAGCTATCTGTGGTATCGCTCGCCGCGAGGGGGAAACGATCGTCTGCGACGCGGACGGAGTGATCCACGAGCGGGTCGAGGCCGAGTGGGAAGAGGTCGACACGCGTGCACCCGAGTCGCTGCTGGCCGTCTCGGTCGATGCGGACGGCGAGCGGGCGGTCGCGGTCGGTGAGGACGGGACTGTCGCCGAGCGTTGGTGAGGGCGATCGAGTACCGCCCGATCGACCTGAATACGATCGACCTGAATACGACCGACCGGAGTGCGATCGACGGAACGCCGAGTCTCGAGACGGATGGAGCGACGATCGTATCGAGTTCATGACTGCTCGAGATCCGCTGTTCGTCGGCTCGAGCGGACCGATTACTATAGTAGCCACTGAACGTCACTGCACACCTGATCGCACGACTGCTGTGCGATCAGTGTGTGAATCGTTTCAGTTAGTTCTATAGTTGAATCAATCGAGTAATTCACGACCTGTCGGATCGGCGTATTCAGGGCAAACCACCATTCCACTCCGACGGGAATAGCAGAGTATCACGACCGCATTGCGGGACATCTCTCGGTCGACCTGCAGACAGCCATGAAACGGCCACCACCATGAGTACACGCAAACGAACGGCGACGAGATACACCGTCCGCACGTTCGAATCCGATGACCGATCGGCGTTCCTGTCGCTGTACGAATCAGTGTTCGGCCACCAGCGGAACGCGGACTGGTTTCGCTGGAAGTTCAGCGAGAACCCGTACGTCGATCACGTCCCGATCCTCGTGGCGATCGAGGACGGCGTCCCAGTCGGGTTTCGGTCGTTTTTCGCCCAGGAGATGCGCATCGGCGGGGTCGTCCGGACCGCGTTCCAGCCCTGCGATACGATGGTTCACCCGGATCATCGCGGGCGCGGCCTGTTCGGTCGCATGAACGAACGGGCCATCGAGCGCTACACCGACGGGGAACCGTCGTTTTTCTTCAATTTCCCGAACGAGAACTCGAAGCCCGGCAACCTGGCGCACGGCTGGCGCGAGATCGGGACGGTACCGGCCTACTACCGGCCACAAAACCCAATCAGCGCCCTTGGAGACCGGATCAACGCCGGGCCGAGGAGAGACGTTACTGACGCCCAGCCGACTGACGACGGTCCGGCCACCGCCGTCACGGACACACTCGAGGACGCCATCGCGACCTCCCAGCGGGCCAGCGATCGGTTGCTCGTCGAATCCGATTCCGAACTCGAAGTCGAGTACTACGAGACGCCGCCGGCAGAGACGCTCGCGGCGATCTATCGACGGTCGATTCCCGAAGCGATCCACACGAACCGGACTGCAGCGTTCTATCGCTGGCGGTTCGACAACCCCGTGCACTCCTACGCGGCCTACGTCGCCCGGCGGGACGGTGACCCGATCGCCGCGCTCGTCGTCTCGAGCGGGGACGAGTACACCCGAATCATCGACACGCTCCCTCGAACGGTCGAATCGGAACCTGCGACGCTCAACCGCCTGCTCGTCTCGGCGCTCGACGACTGTGCGGACCGAAGCTACGTCGAGGCGTTCGGGGAAACGCTGCCCGCACCGCTCCGGTTCCGGTTCTACCCCGATACCCGATTCCCGCTGTCCGCGCTGATCCAGCCGACCTCTCGGACGCTCCTCGCGCGGAATCTCGGAGACGAGATCGACCTCGAGTCGAGTTCGATCGCGTCGTGGACGTTCTCCCGGCTTGATCTGGACACGACCTGAGAGAGCGAGGCGGGCCGCCGGCTGACAACGAGGCCATCGGAATCGACCACCGTTATTGCCGTCGAACCCGCAGCCACTACCGTGAGCAATCGACGCGCGGGCGACGACCGGCGCGACCGCTGTCGGCTGTGTGGCTCGCCGCTCTCGGAGACGGTCGGCGAGTCTGCGGTGAGTGATTTCTGTTCGACCGGCTGTCGCGACGTCGCCGCCGAGTTCGGCGCGGGTGACGGCGATAGCGGGACCGACAGCGGTGACATGACCGACGGCGGGACGGACGATACCGATCGAGACGAAACCGTCCGCACCTTCTTCCGAGTCGACGGGATGCACTCCGCGACCTGCGAGGCGTTCCTCGAAGCCGTCGCGGAGGACCAAGCCGGCGTGAGCGACGCCGAGGCGAGTTACGTCACGGAGACGGTCCGGGTCGATTACGATCCGGAGCGGGTTTCGACGGACGCGCTCGAGGACGCGCTGAGCACGGTCGGCTACACGGCGTACCTGCGCGAGGACGCGACGGCCGACGACGAGACCGGCGGGACCCGGCGCTCGCGGGAGATGTCCGGCCTCCGGAAGCGCCGCGCGGACGACATGCTCGAGATGCGGTACGTGGTCGGCGTCGTCTTCGGCTCCTTCCTCCTGTTGCCGTTTCTGGCCGTCCTCTATCCGATGTTTCTGACCGACTTCACCGACTGGGGCGCGCTCTCGCAGTTCGACGACGCCTTTACTGGCTTCAGCGGCCCGATGTATATGCCCCTGTTTCTGGTGATGACGGCTGCGATCCTCTACCTGACCGGCGGGCCGCTCCTTCGGGGCGCGTACGTGAGCCTGAAACTCCGACGGCCGACGACGGACCTGCTCGCGGCGCTGACGATCTGCAGCGCGTACGTCTACAGCGTCGCCGTCTCCGGACTCGGGCGCAACGACCTCTACTTCGATCTGACGATCGTCGTCGCCTCCATCGTGATGGGCGCGACCTACTACGAGGCGACGGTCAAACGCCGCGCGACGGACCGACTGACCGACCTCACCGTCTCGCAGGTCGACACGGCCCGGCTGTACGCGTCGGACGGCTCCACGACCGAACTTCCCGTCGCCGACCTCGAGTCCGGCGATCGGGTGCTCGTCCGCGAGGGGGAGCGGGTTCCCGTCGACGGAACGCTCGCTGAGGGCGAGTGCGCGGTCGACGAGGCCGTCGTCACCGGGGAATCGCTCCCGGTGACGAAACGCGAGGGCGACGACGTGGTCGGCGGCTCGGTCGTCACGACCGACGCGGCTGTCGTCGACATCGGCGAGCGGACAACCAGCAGCATCGACCGGCTCACGCGGATCGTCTGGAACGTCCAGAGCGCGGACCACGGCGTGACGCGCCGGGGCGACGAACTCGCCGCGACGGTCGTGCCGATCGTCCTCGCCGCAGCCGTCGTCGTCGGTGCGGGGTCCCTCGTGAGCGGCGCAAGCGGGCTATCGGTCGCGCTGGCCGCCCTGATGACCCTCATGGTCGCGAGCCCGTGGGCGCTCGGCTTCGCGACATCGTACTCCGTCGCGTCGAGCCTCGAGGCGGCGCTCGAGCGCGGGATCGTCGTCTTCGACGAGACGATCTTCGAGCGCCTGCGCGCGATCGACGTCGTCGTCTTCGACAAGACCGGAACGCTGACGACCGGCGAAATGTCCGTGCTCGAAGCCGACGCGCCCGACGACCTCCTGGCGGCCGCCGCGGCCCTCGAGCAGCGCGCGGCCCACCCGGCGGCGGCAGCGATCGCGGATGCGTTCGACGGAAGTGGTGGCGACGGGGGCGGCGATCGCGACGACGGCAATGCGAGCGGGCCGACTCGCACGGACGGCGGCACAGCTGCGGCGGGTGACCGAACGGTCCGTGACTTCCACACCCACGCGACCGGCGTCGAGGGAACCGTCGACGGTCGAACGGTGCTGGTCGGCCATCCCGACCTCTTCCGGGAGCGAGGCTGGACGCTCGGTGAGACGCTCGAGGCGCGACTCGAGCGCGCTCGAGCGGCGGGTCGGCTCCCGGTCGTCGTCGGCCGAGACGGGGCGGCGGAAGGGGTCGTGATCGTCGGCGACGAACCCCGCGAGGCGTGGGAGGAGACGATCGCAGCTCTGGACGCGGACGGGGTCGATATCGTGGTCCTGACCGGCGACGACGGGACATCGGCCGACATCTTCGACCGGCACTCGGGCGTCGATCACGTCTTCGCCGGCGTCTCGCCCGATGGGAAGACGGCGGCCGTCAGGCGGATGAAAGGCGACGATCGGGTCGCGATGGTCGGCGACGGAACGAACGACGCGCCCGCGCTCGCCGCGGCCGATCTGGGTATCTCGCTGGGGAGTGGCACCGCGCTCGCCGCCGACGCGGCCGACGTGGCAATCGTCGACGACGACCTCGCTTCGGTCGAGCGGGCGTTCGCGCTGGCGCGGGCCGCACGCAACCGAATCAGGCAGAACCTCGGGCTCGCGTTCGTCTACAACGCGATCGCCATCCCGCCGGCCGTCCTCGGCATCGTGAACCCGCTGGTGACGACCGTCGCCGTCGTGGTCGGCACCCTCCTCATCGTCGGCAACGCGGAGCGATCGCTCGTCGGCGACTGACCGTCACGGCCGCCATTCCTCCTCGACGCTCTCCTCGGGGTCCTCGAGCGCGCCCCACGAAACGGTTCGATCGACGCGGATCGAAACGACTGGCCGCTCATCGAGATCGTGGGCCGCGTACTGGTCGTATTTGGACTCGAGTGCGTGCACGGCTGAATGGTGTCCTGAGGCCTCGGGCTCGAGAATCCGTGCACGACCGCGAACCTGAACCCACGCGAGGCGCGACCAGTCATCGCGATAGCGGTCGACGAGCACCGTCACCTGCGGGGTCGTCCGAATATTCCGAACGCGACGGAGGTCGCGAGTCGCTTTCGGCTTCTCGTCGATCGCCGAGACGATTCGGACGGCGGCTCCGTCGTCAGCGCTCCGTGAGTCAGCGTCCCGTGACTCGCTCGAGGCCGTCTGATTCGTCACAGCCGTCGGACTCGCCACCCGTTGACGCTCGAGGAGCGCGAAACAGATCGGCACCGCATGCGGGCGATTCTCCTCGTCGACCGTCGCCAGCGAGCCGACGCGGGCCCGCTCGAGGAAGGCGTGTTCGTCGGGCGTCATAGCACGACGAACGATGAACGAGCAGAAAGAACTGCAGCGACGGACTGCAGGTAGTCGTTCTGCGAGGACAACTTACTCGGGGCACCGCGGCCCATCCACGTGCAGATGGACGAACGAATGAGTCGGCGTCGCGCGTATGCAGCCGTCGTCGTCGGGACGGGCGGTTACACCTGCCTGATGTTTATCTGGTTCTCACTGCCGGCATCCCTCTCGACGATCATCGCGGATCTCGAGCTCTCTGGCACGCAGGCCGGCGTCGTCGCGGGTGCGGTTCCGTTGACTTACATTCCGATCGCGCTGTGGACGGGCCTGGTCATCGATCGCGTCGGACCCGGCCGAAGCCTCGCGGCGGGCGTCCTGATCTACGGCGTCGCCCAGATTGGGCGCAGTTTCGCGGCCGGATTTCCGTCGCTGCTCGCGGCGACGCTGCTGATCGGCGTCGGCGCGACGGCCATCACCTTCGGGCTACCGAAACTCGTCTCCGTGCTGTTTCCGCCTGACGAGACCGGCTTCCCGTCCTCGATCTATCTCGTCGGCGCGTCGACGGGAACGGCCGGCGCCTTCGCCGTCGGGCGGCCAATCCTGAGCCCGCTGCTGGGCGGCTGGCGCGAGCTGTTCTTCTGGAGCGGGGTCGTCGCGGTCGGCTACGGCATCCTGTGGTTCGTCGTCGCTCACCGGTTGGGGATCGACGCCCGAAATCGCGCGGCCAACGACGCCGACGCGGCGGACTCGTCGCTCTCGCTCGCCGCCGTTCGTCGGGATCTCAAACTCGTGCTCACCCACCGCGAGCTACAGCTCGTGGTCGTCATCGGGACGATGTACCTGCTGATCGCCCACGGGATGCAGGGATGGCTCCCGACGCTGCTCGAGGCACGGGGCTACTCGCCGGATCGAGCGGGACGGACGACGAGCCTGCTCGTCGCCGCCAACGTCGTCGGCGTGCTGACCGTCCCCGCGGCGGCCGACCGACTGGGCGCTCGCCGCACCGCCCTGATGGTGTGCGGGCTCGTCGCCACGCTCGGAATCTCGGGCGTGCTCTCGAGCGGCCTCGGGCTCGTGCTTCTCGGAAGCGTCCTCGTCACCGGTTTCGGTTTCGGCGGCCTGTCGCCGCTCATTCGGGCCATTCCACCGGAACTCGAGGGGATCGGCGCGCGGCTGACCGGGACGGCCGTGGGCTTCATCTTCGCCGTCGGCGAGATCGGCGGCTTCCTCGGCCCGGTACTGATCGGGACGCTCTACGACCTCACCGGCTCGTACGCGCCGGGGCTGGGAATCCTCGCGACCGGCGGGCTCGTCGTGGCGGTCGCCGGCGGCGTGTTGCGGTATCGGTACGGTGACGCCTGACGGAACGCGGTAGCGTCGTGAAAGACGCGCTCGGCATTTCGGACGCAGTTCAGCGGTCGTCGGATCCCCGGCGCGCCGGCGGCGTCTTCGAGAGATACCGGCCCCAGCGGTCGCGGTTGTCCGCAACCCACCGGTAGCCGCGCTCGCGGAACCGTTCGTAGTCCTCGAACTGCCGGAGGAACTCGACGACATCGTCGACGGGGCCGCCGACGTCGGTTCGGGTGAGCGCCTCTTCGATCGACGCCCCGCAGGAGTACACCGCGTCGTCGGTCACCAGATGCGAGCAGGCCTCGTAGTCGTCGGGCAGTCGCGCGCGTAACTCGTCGGTGAGATCGCTGAAGCCGACGATGCGGAGGGCCGTCCGCTCGTCGAAGTAGTCGGCCCACCAGGTACAGAAGCCGCAGTCGTCGTCGTAGACGAGCGTCGCCTCGCTCTCGCTCATAGAAGGACGTGGGGCCTCGAGCAACTATAGTAGTCGTTGAAAGTCATTGCACTCCCGCTCGCGAATCAGCGGCCAGCACGAACGGTGCTGGCCGCTCGAGTGCAAGCGGTGAGTAAATCGTTTCAACGACTACTATAACGCTTGTTCTCAGTCTCAAGCAGATTTTGTGCTCGTGCTCGCCGCCACCGGGAACGGGGACGGCCCGACTGCCGGAATACGTGGATCGGGACGACGAAACGACACCCATGGAGCGGTTCGTTCGGCTGATCGTCGCCAGCGGCGTCGTCCTCGTCGGCGCGTGCTGGCTCGTCGCGTTCGCCGACTACGGATCGGTTCCGTGGGCGGGAGGAATCGTCCTCGCGCTGCTCGGAACGGGAGCCGTCGTCGCTGGAATTACGGGTGAACTCGAGCCGGGTGCGTTCGCCGTCGAGGAGGAGTGTGCCGGTTCGTCGCCCCGTCGCCAGAACATTATTGGGACAGCTGGCCAATGGGGAGCCATGAGTAGCGCGGCCCGGTCGCTCTCGGAACCGCAGGTGCTGGCCCACGCGAAGCGGCGGCTCTTTCCGGCGGACGACGAGTCGACCGCCTACGCGGTTGCCGACACCCAGTTCTCGAAAGCCGAGTGGCTTCCGGGACACCCCGTCGATCCGGCAATTCGCGACGATCTGGCACCGTTTAACCACGTCCGGATCGGCGGCGGCTACCCCGATCTCGTCGGGGTTCGAACCCTCGAGTCCGATCTCCTCGCCGTCGAACGCCTCGGCGACGAACCACCGCTGATCGCCATCGAAGCGAAGGGGGAGACGAGCGGCGGCGTCGACACGCAACTCGGTATCGTGCAGGCCTACGATCGGCTCCACGAGGCGAACGCGGCGTATCTCGCCGCGCCGGCGGCCGCGATCTCCGAGACTGATCGGACGCTCGCGCGAGAGTTGAACGTCGGCGTTCTCGGCGTCGATTCCGCGGGGGCGGTCGACGCGCTCGAGGTGCCCCGCGTCGTCGGCAATCGGACGACGAGCGAGGCGACGGCGCTGCGATTCCAGGCGAGCGCACAGGGGGTCGCGGACGCGTCGTTCGGGCTGAACCATCCGAAGAACTACCTCGGCTATCCGCTGGCCCACTACGCGGCGGGCGACACCGCGGCGCTGTTGTCGGAGTACGATGTCGTGAGTGCCGTGAAAAGCGCCAGACAGGGTGCCGCGTTTCTGGGATTGATCGAGGACGATGTCGGTGTCGAGGGCGTCGAACTGACATCGCTCGGCGAGGAGGTCGTCCGATTCGCCACGGCCCGCTGTGGCTCCGTAGAGGCGGCCCTCGCGGAGTTCGAAGATTGGTTCCGATCCCGGAAACGATTCATCGATCTCGCGCCCGCGTGGGGACGGCTGGCCCGGCGAGTCCTCTTCGCCTATCCTGCGACTGAACTGCTGGTCACGGAGTTACAGACCATGTCCGAGGACGGCATCGCGGAGCCGTCGCTGGTGGACGCGGTCACCTACCTGCACGAACTCCACCCGTCGTTCACCGTGGAGCTGTTCATCCGGGGTGACGACGGCATCCGAAGCCGAGTACTGACCAAGGACGGCGAACTCCGGCGCTCCGCGCTCGAGGACGGCTCCGTCTACCACTCGCCGACCGTGTTCCAACTGAAGGCGATGTTGTACCACACCGGGATCCTCACCGAGCGGGGAGCGGAACCCCACCGGCTCGAGCCCCTCGAGGACGTCTGGGCGCTTCGGGAGCCCGTTTGATTCGCCCCATTTCGCGACCACTATCCCGTGAACGTTCGAAAGCAGCCCCAGATACCCACCGTCGGGTGATTTGATGAGCCTTTGCTGAACCAGCTATCGCGCTTCCAAACGTGGCCCTGCTCGACTCCGGAACGATCCGGAGCGGCCGGTATTCGTCGAGTTCGATTACGGCGATTCGAACCCGTGTCGGTCCCGATGTGCGGCGAGGAACGTCGCATGCGGACGCAGGTCCTCGGCATCGGGTAGCGTGAGCGACTCGTTCTCGAGGGGCGCGAACTCCTCGTAGCCCTCGAGATTGGGGCGATCGGCGACCAGAATCCGATAGTCGTCGGCCACCGCGAGCCAGCCGGTGTCGAACGCCCAGTGGTGGAGCCGACAGAGGGCGAGGCCGTTTCGAACATTGTCGCGGCCGTTCGCCCGCTTCGGATAGATGTGTGCGGCCTCGATATCGATCGTGCCGTCCGGTGATTCGCGCGATTTCCCACAGATCGCACACCGGCCGTCGTAGGCAGATGTGACTTTCTTCGGGAAGGCACTCGAGCGGACCCGTCGCTGGACCTCGGTGAATTCCGCCTCATCGTCGGTGAGAGCCGGTTCGTCGGTCTCGTCGTCCGCGATGTCGTCGGACACCGATTCCGAAAGTGCCTCGAACTCGGCCGGCTCGATCTCGAGTCGATCCATCGTGAACCGATAGACCATCCGATCACCCAGCGAGACGCGTTCGGAACCGACGACGTCGACCAGCCCCTCGTATCTGAGTTCGTCGCTGTCCGCCGGTTGGTAGAAAAAGTACACCGGGACCGTCGATCGGTCGGCCTGCTCGACGAGCGCGCTGTTAGCACCGGTCAGCCGCTGGTCTCCCTTCTCCGGAACGCCCTCGCCGATGTAGGTGAACCGCTCGCCGTCGATCTCGTCGCCGTAGGGCCCGTCCTCGCGGGCTTTCAGGATGATGTACGACAGCGAACCCTCGTCGTCCGTTCGCGGGCTGATTCCCTTGATGTACGAGCCGAAACTGGTGTCGAACGCATCCTCGAGTTCGGTTTGCGCGTAGAACTCGCCCCGCTCGAGATGCGGGTGCTCGGACGACCGCCGCCGCGCCAATTTTCGGCCGCTGTCAGTCAGCGAGTTTTCCGGCGCTGTTCGCTCGACGTAGCCGAGGCTCTGCAACCACCCCCTGTATTGGGCGGGGCCGGACGCGTCGTTCCAATCGATCTCGGAGTGCTTGGATTCGATCGCATCTCCCAGTTCACCGTCGGTCTTGGGCCCATCGAGAAGCGCCTCGAGCACCGTGTCGAATCCGTATACGGCGCTCGAGAGCAGTTCGTAGAGGATTTCGGGATCCGTCTCCGACAGCCACTCGATCCCCCGCTGCGTGAGCCGAACGCGCTCCGACTCGAGTTCGAGCAGCCCGATCGACTCGAGAAAGGCAAGTCGGTCGCGGATTCCCTCGTCGCTCGTCGCCCGCGTATTCGCTTTGACCCACTCGAGAACCCCTGTTTCGGTCGGATTTTCGGTGAGGACGTACGTACAGAATCGCTCGAGGACAACAGTGTAGTTCCCCGCACCGCCGAAGAACCGAACCGCGATATTGCGTTTTCCTCCTCCCATCGATGATAGTCAGTACTGCTGACGTTGTGCGGACGCGGGGATAAAACGAGTGGCAGGAGCGCGGCCGGCTCGAGACGACGCGGCCCCCATCCAAATCTTCACGTCGTTCCCGGTCGTCGTATCATCCATGTCCGAACCAGCGCTCGCCGACCAGGAGTGCGAGGCCTGTACGAGCGAGGACGAGCCCCTCGAGTCCGACGAGTACGCCGACTACCTCGCGGAGATCCGCGATGACGTCTGGGACGTCGTCGACGACCACCATCTCGAGGGAACGTACGCGTTCGAGGACTTCCGGGACGCCCTCGAGTTCACGTACGAGGTGGGCGAGTTGGCGGAGGAGGAGTGGCACCATCCGGATATCCAACTCGAGTGGGGCGAGGTGACGATCGAGATGTGGACGCACAAGATCGACGGCCTCCACAAGACCGATTTCGTGATGGCCGCTCGGATGGACCGCATCTACGCGGAGTACGAACCCGACGAAGACGCGTAGCGCTGGCGAGTCGCCCACAGACACACCACTGTTGCATGTGAAGCGGCCCGCTTCAGAGGGAGAGGGCTCTCTGCGGTTTCATGTAGCAATACTCGTTCAATTCGCGGCAAGTATAGGAGATTCACGTATCATTCGGTCTGTTCGACCGTGCCCAAATTCGGTTACGCAGAAGTATTTTGTAAACAGGGATGGTTACCACCCTGTATGAATCGTCGGCGGTACGTACAGATGCTCGGTGTCGGTGGAGCGCTCTCGCTCGCAGGCTGCATTGGTGATACCTCGGCTCCTGATGAGACTGGAGTGTCCGGAGAAACATTGACGCTCGCGACGGCGACGACAACTCACGATAGCGGGCTTCTTGACGAGTTACTCCCGACCTTTCAACAGTTGTTCGGAGCGAGAGTAGACACACTTGTACGTGGAACAGGGGCGGCTCTTCGAACTGCCCGAGATGGGGATTGTGACCTCGTTCTCGTTCACGCTCGTCCACTGGAAGATACCTTTCTTCAAGAGGGACACGGCATTAATCGGCGGTCGGTCATGGTTAATGACTTTCTGATAGTCGGTCCGTCAGACGACCCTGCCAGTGTAGCCGGAAAGGAACCAATCGCGGCGTTCGAGGCCATCGCCGATGCCGAGGCAACGTTCTTGTCGAGAGGGGATCGCTCGGGAACCCATCTCCGCGAACGCCAGTTATGGGATAAGGCGGGGATTGAGCCTGCGGGATCGTGGTATAGTGAGTCTGGCCAAGGGATGGGCAACACGCTCGTCATGGCTGCAGAGACTGAGGCGTACACTTTAACTGATCGCGGGACGTTTCTCAATGTTGCCGACGATACGCTGGTGGCCCATGTCGCCCACGGCATTGAGGATCCACCACCACTGCTCCGAAACGAATACGCCGTCATCCCGGTCAACCCCGCCCTCCACGACGTGGCATATCCGCTGGCCATGGCCTTCGTTGGTTACGTCACTGGTCCGGGCCAAACCCGTATTAACGAGTTCCGAATTGCAGATGAGCAAGCGTTTCGGTCACTGGAGCCATCCCGGGAGCCAACCTTCCGACAGTACGTCCCAAGTGATTGGTAGAATGTGGATGAGTCCTAGCACCGATATTTTCTGAACCCGTAGTGTTCAATACGCATACGTACTTACCAAATCGGATGTTTCTGTTTCATGCTGCAAACTAAATAAAGAAATTGTATTACTACTTACTGCTATTCGCTTTCGGACTCGAGATTGGCGGCATCGAGATCTCCCTCGAGATACTGGACACCTGGATCGGCGATCTCGTAATAGCCGCGCTCGACTCGAGTGACAAATCCGTAGTCGACGAGTTCGGTGAGACGACGGTTGACTTGTTCTCGACTTTTGTCAATATTCTTTCCTATAACGGCCGGAGAAAGGACGAGTTCCGACGACTGGAGGACTTCAAGAATACGCTCGTCAGTCGGCAATTGCATCCATTCACCGGGTTTTCGCATCGGGTTGTTGTTCCCGAATAGACGCTTACGCCTATCGGTCTCTCGTTTTCAAGTCACTTATATACTACAGATAAGTCACTAATTGATGATTAGGTTTCTGGGATGTGATAGAGATGAATTATCTGGCGGGGCAGCAAAAACGGATCTGACTGGCTGTCAGATTCATCAGAAAGCAAGCGGATCGGTGTCGGCGCACCGAGCCGCAGTAGCCCCCGTATCAGTGCTACGGAAGCCATGTCCGACGACAATTCACGGGGCCTTGAAAGCCCCGACCGATTCGACGTATCGACACCGAACGCTCGAGGCCGTCACAATGGCGGTAAACCGAGTGAAACGAAGCGACCCGCTCCGGAACTCCGTTCCGACGGCGGGACGCCCGACGACACCGTTCGCGAGCGCCTCGAGTCGCTCGATCGACTCACGCGCTCGTTGCTCGCGGATATCCAGACGGGCGAGTTTCACGCCGACCTCGAGACCGCGGATCGAGACGCACGTCTCGAAGCGACACGACACATCCGAGAAATCAGAGCGGAAGCGAGCCGCGTCGGCCTCCTGCTGTTCGGTCCGGAGATGGCGATTCCGTATCGACCCGACGGCGATTCCAGCGGCCTCTCGATCGCCGCTCCCGGCGGCTCGCTGACAACTGCCTATCGCGGCCCGGAGCCGGAGGCGCTCGAGCGCGAGCGCCAGCGCCAGCGCGAGACAGAAGACGACTGAGATCCGGGGTGCTCGAGGCCGAGTGCGGAATATCGTCGCCGTACTCGCTCACCAAACGGGATCGGCGCAGTCGGCGGCCGGCGGCCGACGGTATCGATAGCTGCCTACGAACGAATGATTCGGGCCTGAATCTTCGTCTCTCCCTGTGGATCCGCTCGAATTTCGTACGTGCCGGCGTCCTCGATTGCGACATCGAACGACGCGTCGGCCTCGACGGTTTCGTGGTAGATCGATTTGACGGCCCCATCTACGTTGACGACACGGACGATGGCTCCCCCTTCGTAGCCGGTGACATCGATGTTGATCACGTCTCCCGCGTCGGCGTCGACGCTGTAGTTCGACGTGTTGACGATCGTTTCGTCGACGACCGTTTCCGGTTCACCGTCGTCACCGTCGGAATCGGCGTCGGTCTCGTCGCTCGAGCAACCGGCGAGCACCGTTGTGAACGCGGCACTGCTCCCGTAGAGTAACGCCCGCCTGTCCATGTAATTTTAATCGGACATGGTATTGATAAGAGTGGCTACTATCGTTCGACGGCAATCGAGTTCGACTCACGGTCCGATCGGTAAACCGATCACCGGCGAGTATCACGCTAATCGAACCGCTGTCGTTCGATCGGGTGTGTATTGAAGAGCAGTGACGACGATAATCGTCGGGCAGCGCTATCGACCGTCGGACGTCTTTCGGGATGCCTCTCGGGGACGGTCGGGGCTGCGTGAGAAGTGGTATGCTGGCAGGGGACACAGCACGCGAAATTAAGTGACTTTCAATGTCGCGCGTCGCCCTGCCGTACTTCTGTATACCGTGGTACCGATAATACGTCTGTCCCCAAATCACGTTGGGACAGACTGAACAAGGGACTCGAGCGGCGTCCGTCGAGACCGATACCACTGCTCGGATCAGTGGCATCTCCTGTGAGCGCTCGAGCGAGCGGCCATCGGTTGCGTTCGAACCCGCAGTAGTAACGACTGAAACGAGTTACACACTGATCGCTCAGTCCGCGGTTCTCGCTCGTGGTGCGCGCTCACGGCTCGCTTCGCTCACCGTTCGCATCCCCGCGGTTCTCGCTCACTCCGTTCGCTCCGAACCGCGCTCGCTCCGAACCGCGCTACTGTCGTGCGATCAGGTGTGCAGTGACTTGCAGTGGCTACTATACGACGATTCCCCGTTCCCGACACGGCCGCCCCGTCAGCGTCGAGACGACGTCGAAAATTCGGTGTTGATGAGGTCCCCGCCCGACCCGTCGACCGAAACGCCCGCTTCCGCGAGCGAAACCTCGACGCCATCGTCGCCGTCCGCGACGGAAACGGTATACCCCTGATAGGAGAACTCGAGACGTGAAAAGCCCTCAGCGTCGGGAAGCGAATCGAGGAGGTCGGGATCGATCGCGTGGTACAGCGGTTCGGTCTCGAGCGGGTCAGCACCGTCAGCCTGGGCGACGAGGTTGATGACGGTCATGCTGACAGATGTCTCTGCTGAAGCGGATGGCGACTGAGTTGTGTTCATAAGCGCCGATCCGGGTTGGGGAGTAAAGAAGATGACTCAATATTTCCTCTTGACAGTTCCTGATAAAAGAACGGTTCGACGCGGTCGGTCGAATAGCTGTCACGACCGATCCGGATCGAGTATTCGTATCTCCGGTGTTCGGTGTCAGCAAACGGTTAGTTCCGTCTCGGGACCTCGTGGCGGCCAAAGCCGTACCGGAGTCGGTTCGCCAGTCGCCGCGAGAACCGGCCGTCGTCGGCCCGCGAGCCGAACCGTTCGGCCAGCGCGGTGTAGATCAGCGGCAGGGGGACCTCCTGTTCGAGTCCCTCCTGGACGGTCCAGGTGCCGGTCGAGCCGCCTTCGATGCGATCGGCGACCGTCCCGAGGTCGACTCCCTCCTCGCGGAACGCCTCCTCACAGAGTTCGAGCAGCCACGAGCGGATGACCGCGCCGTTGTTCCAGACTGACGCGACGTTCTCGAGGTCCAGGTCGTACCGCCCCTCGTGGAGCAGTTCGAACCCCTCGCCGTAGGTCTGCATCAGCGCGTACTCGACGCCGTTGTGGACCATCTTGACGTAGTGGCCCGAACCGGCGGGCCCCATCCGTTCGTGGCCGTCAGGACCGGTCGCGACGGCGTCGAAGACCGACTCGAATTCGTCGTAGGCCCACTGGGGACCGCCGACCATCAGCGAGAAGCCGAGTTCGGCACCGGCGGGGCCGCCGGACGTGCCGCAGTCGAGATACGCCGCGGGGCAGGCCTCGGCACGGCGGACGGAGTCCTCGAAGTTGGAGTTGCCGCCGTCGACGACGATATCGTCGCCGTCCAGGTGGGACTCGAGTTCCTCGAGGGTGACGTCGACCGCCTCGCCTGCGGGGACCATCAACCAGATGCGCTTGTCGTCGGCAAGTCGGTCGACGAAGTCGTCGATCGAGTCGGCGGGGTCGGCACCGGCGTCGGCCGCCGCCGCGACTGCGTCCTCGTCCAGGTCGAAGGCGACGACCTCGTGGCCTGCCGCGATAGTGCGCTCGACGACGATCTGTCCCATCCGTCCGAGTCCGATCAGGCCCAGTTGCATGGATATGGGTCGGCCGGCCGGTGTGGTAGTGGTTGCGGTTCGGTGGCGGCCGCTGTGGGAGTGGGTGCGGTTCGGTGGCGGCCGCTGTGGGAGTGGGTGCGGTTCGGTGGCGGTCGCTGTGGAAGTGATATACGGTTCTGTGCGGTCAGGTAGTAGTCTCGGTTCAGTGCGGCCATGAGAGGGCCAGAGGGCCGCCCGATATAGTAACAACTGCAACTAGTTACACACTGATCGCACAGCTGTCGTGCGATCAGGTGTGCAGTGACTACTATAGCTGCAGCGAACGCAGTCGGTCGTCGTGGAGGTCCGGCCAGCCTGGCCGCGAAATCGGGTCAGGAACTCGGCTGACCGCCGGATCGCATCGCGTCAGAGGGCTCGGCCGGTGCGGCCTCGAGCGTTATTTCGACGCGACTGCCGTCGATGGCCGACTCTGCGAACGAGATATCGCCGCCGTAGCTGTCGATCATCCAACGGACCAGCCAGAGGCCGAGGCCGCTGCTGTGGGTCAGCTGCGTGATGTCGGTCTCGCCAGTGACGACGTCGATCTCCGCCGGCGGGATGCCGGGGCCGTCGTCAGCAACCGAGAGGTGAACCGCCTCGCCGTCGCGCGTGACCGACACCTCGACGGTCGGCTCCGATTCCGTGTGGTGGACCGCGTTCTCGAGGAGGTTGTCGACGACGGCTTGCAACCCGGGATCGGCCCACGCGCGGCAGGAGTCGGCCGTCGAGACGGAGAGCGTGGCGTCGGCGGCGTCGAACGCGTCGACGGCGTCGTCGACGATTTCGGCGACATCGATCGGCTCGAGATCGCCGTCCCGATCGAGTGCGTACTGGATGGTCCGCGTTTTCTCGCTGGTCCGGGCGAGGCCGGTCGCGGTCTCGCGGAGCCTGTCGGCGGCGACCACGAGGTCATCGTCGTCGAGCCGTTCGGAGAGCAGTTCGGCGTAGCCGATAACGACGGTGAGATCGTTGCGCAGGTTGTGCCGGAGGACGCGGTTGAGCACCTGCAGATACTGTTCGCGCTCTTTGCGTTGGGTGATGTCTCTGACGACGCTGACGGTACCGCGGAAGCTCGCGTCGACGCCGGGTAACAGCGAGCACTCGATCTCGACCGGGAACTGCTCGCCGTCCGCTGTCGTGTAGGTCGCCTCGAGGGGACCGCTGTCTCGCTGGGGATCCGCGAGTAACTCCTCGACGTGTCGGACCGCACGGTCGTAGGCCTGCTCGTCGAAGATGAGCGAGACGTGTTCGCCGAGGAGGTCGTCGCGATCGTATCCAAGACGCTCGGCTAGCGGGTCGGTCACAAGCGTCAGCCGGCTGTCGCCGTCGGTCGCATACACCATCCCCTCGACGGTCTCGAGGACCCGTTCGTGTCGGAGGAGGTCCTCGCGGCGGTCGGCTCGTTCGAGCGCGGCCGCCGCGCTGGCCGTCAACAGCTGTGCGAGTTGGACGTGGTGGTCGTCGAACGCACCGCTGACCGGCGAACCGACGTTGAGGAGGCCGTGGTCGGCGATCGGAATGGTCATCGCGCCCCGAAGCGGTCCGTAATCGTACTGCGAGCTGTTCTGCAGGTCCTCGAAGATGACCGGTTCGGATCGACGGAACGAGTCGCCCATCTCGCTCTCGGAAACGCCGACGCGCTTTCGCTCGCTGAACAGGTCACCGACCGCATCGGAGGCCGCGGTGAGGACCAGGTCATCGGCGTCGCACTCGTAGAGGCGAACCGAGACGACATCGAAGCCGAGCACCCGTTCGGCGGCGTCGACGACGACCTCTGCGACGTCCTCGCGCAACTCACAGGAGAACAGGGCTCGCGTCGTCTCGAGCAACTGGGTCACGACATCCGCGCGGTGGTCCCCCACGGAGACGGGCTCCCGGCTGCCGTCTCGCTCGGCGAGAGGGGCTCGAGCGCCGGGCCCGGCTCGGATCGAACCGGTCGCCGCCCGGTGAGCGTCGGTGTTATCGACCGAGAGGGTAGCGACGCGGTCGACGAGCGTCTCGTCGGTCGCGCCGGCGAAGTACTCCGTCGCTCCCGCGCGCGTCGCTGCGGCCGCGGCGGTGCCGTCGGGCGTCGCCGTCACGTAGAGAATCGGGACTGACGGCGCGGCCTCGCGCACCGCAGCGACGGTCTCGAGGCGGTCGTCCTCGCGCCCATCGACGACGACGCAACTAACGGCGGCTGTTTCAACGCGATCGACCGCCCGAGTCCGTTCTCGCACCGTCACGATCTCGAATTCGACCGCGAGTTCCCCCATCGGTGGCTCGTCGCCGACGAACACGACGGGCTGACCGGTTCCAGTCACTGTCGGCCCAATGGAGGGAGTCATCCGGAATTACTGTTATGGCAGATGGGGTCGGAATCGCTCCGGGCTGCCGACTGCGGTTACTGAATCGGTTCCTCGAGGTGGGCCCAGCCGATCGCATCCAGAACAACGATGCGATCGTTGTATCGGACGTAGACACCGTTGTACGAACCGGTATCGGCGTCGTAGTAGGGCAGCGACTGGCGGATGCGGTCGACGACCGACCACGCGCCGTCGCTCTCGAGCGTGATGTGTTCCCACTCGTCGCGCGCGCCGTTACGGACGGCTCGATCTAGCGCTCGGTGAGCGCCGGGAATCTCGCCGAGTCGTCGTGCGGACGCGTCGACGACCGTCGCGTCGTCCGGAACGTCGGCCGGGCCGACGAGACGGGCACCGAGATCCGCTTTCGATCGCGACGTGCAGGTTCCTGTTCGCTCGGAGCGGAGGACGTAGCCGGCCACAGCAGCCGATCCCACCGCGAGAAGCGAGATGGCCATGTCTTTACCCCTGATCATTAGCGAGTACCTTACAGTAACTGACTAAGTATCTTTCGCAAGAATGTTCATTTCCGAGAGGTTCGATGTCGAAAAACGCCCGTCAGCGCCACAGGTCACAAAAGTCGTCCGACGTTCGCCGAAAGCAGCCCGGCGACGACCAGCAGTCCGACGGCGACGACGGCGGCCGCCCGGAACACCGGTAGCGCCTCGTGGGCCGGCTCACGGATCTTCTTCCCGGTGAGCCCGGCCTCGAAGCGCTTCGCCGCGATTTCGACGAGTGCTGTCAGGGCCAGCCAGAGCGCGACCATCGCGAGCACCAGCCGCCCGTTGGTCGACCCGAACAGGCTGTCGGCCGTGTAGACGGTGCCCGCGAGGTGACTCCCCGAGAGGAACAGGACGAGCGAGCTCACCCGGGAGACGGTCGTGAGCTTTCCCGAGATGACCTCGAGCGGGCGGGTCGTGTTGAACGCGCCGTCGCGTGCCAGTGGCAGGACGACGGCGGCGACGAAGCAGACGCTGCCGGCCCAGAGTGCAGCAAAGACCAGGTGAGTCGTTCTGGCGACGAGCGCGTCAACCATACGGAGCCGCTCGAGGAGCGGGCGTATCAGGGTTCCGACTTCCAGCCGAGAGACAGTCCGTCTCGCCGTCACGTCCCGCTACTCGAGCCAGTCGGGCGTCCACGCGACCAGTCGTCGCCGAAGGAGCGCGTAGACCAGCGAGACGGTGACGCATCCGGTGATCACGGCCGTGAGCCAGCCGTCGAAGACGACGAGCGCCGGGATCGCGAGCGCGACGCCGAGAACGGCGTCTTCGGGGGCACCGTCGTAACGAATCCACCGCCGCGGGCGTATCCATCGGCCGCGAACGTGATCGTAGACCGCACGCTCCGTGCGATCGTTCCACGGGTCCATCTCGGGGCCGCCGCCGATCGAATCGCTCGCGGCGTGTAGCCAAGCCGTGACGACGAACGCGGCCAGCGCGAGCGTGAGAATCGAGGGTGAGACGGCGGCGAGGACGACCGCGGGGACGGCGACGGCGAGCCCGGCGACGGGAAAGTGTAGCGTCCGCCGATGCGTACGGACGAGGTCGAAATCGGGGGCGAGCCCGCCGAGGATCGCACCGACCGCCAGCGCGACCGCGAAATCGGGGGCCACGTACGCGACCGGTGCGACAACCGCAAGCCCAGTGAACACGTGGGTAGTCGCCATCATCGGGTGTCACTCGAACGTACGTCGGGAACAGCAAAAACGGTACGCGAACCGGTACCCGGCACGTGTGGCATCCGCTTCGCTGACCGGCTACTCGAGGTTCTCGCCCTGATAACTCCCATCGTAGACGTCCTCGTGGTCGGCTTCGGCGAAGACGAGCTGGGCGATTCGAGCGCCGCGCTCGAGTTCGACGTCGTGGTGGACCTGTAACAGACCCTCGCCCCGTCCCTCGTAGCCGGCGTCCCAGACCGCCGTATTGAGCATACAGGAGTTGCGCATGAGCGAGGAGCGGGGATAGACGAAGCCGACGTGGCCCTCCGGGATCGCGATCCGCTCGCCGTAGCGGACGACGTAGCTCCCCGTCGGCAGGTAGTAGGTGTCGGGATCGGCCTCCTCGAGTTCCTCGAGCGGGCGAGCGACGCGGTCGCCGATCTGTTTGCCGTCCCGACCAATGCGGCCCGGTTCCAGCTGCTCGAAGACGACGTCGGCGGTGAGATCGACGCCGTTGGGCTGGACCTGCGCGTCGGTCGTCGGCGAGACGTGGTCGGCGACGAAGGCACCGGAACGGAACATGTCTGTTGGCTCAACGCTGCGGCGACGGCAAAAGCGTATCCGTTCGCGACGGCTCGACGGGTCGGTACCAATCGACACGAAAGCCCCTGGGCCGAAACAGCGCTAACGCCCCGGTAGCGAGTGAACGACTGGGGTCTGCGTCTCGTCTGACGAGCCGGGACTCAATCGGCAATACTTACTCGAAACCCTCCGTTTCGGACCCCCACACGGCGGTCAGCCCTCACAGAAACACGCTGGATTTATCAGGACGGAAAGCCGAGTTCTGGGTGCTATGGGACAGACTCTCACCGAGAAGATTCTCGACGACCACCTCGTCGAGGGCGAACTCGAGACCGGCGAGGAGATCGGGATCGAGATCGATCAGGTACTTACCCAGGACACGACCGGGACCATGGTCTGGCTCCAGTTCGAAGCCATGGGGCTGGACGAGGTCCAGACCGAGATCGCAGCGCAGTACTGCGACCACCAGACATATCAGTTCGACTTTAAGAATACCGACGACCACCGTTTCCTGCGTTCTGCGGCCGGTAAATACGGGGCACATTTCTCTCGCCCCGGCAACGGTATCTGCCACAACGTCCACCGCGAGAACTTCGCAGCGCCCGGCAAGACGCTGCTCGGTTCCGACAGCCACACCCCGACGCCCGGTGGAATCGGCGAACTCGCCATCGGCTCCGGCGGGATCGACGTCACCGTCGCCATGGGCGGCGCACCGTACTACATCGAGATGCCCGAGATCGTCAGCGTTCGCCTCGAGGGCGAGCTTCCCGAGTGGGCCACTGCAAAGGACGTCATCTTGGAGCTGCTCCGCCGACTGAGCGTCAAGGGCGGCGTCGGCAAGATCCTCGAGTACACCGGACCGGGCGTCGAGACCCTGACCGCACCCGAGCGGATGACCATCACCAACATGGGAACGGAACTCGGCGCGACGACGTCGATCTTCCCGACCGACCACCAGACCGAGGATTACCTCGAGCGCGTCGGCCGCGGCGAGGAGTACGTCGAGCTCCAGCCCGACGACGACGCCGACTACGACGACGAGATCGTCGTCGACCTCTCCGACCTCGAGCCGCTGATCGCACAGCCCTCGATGCCCGACAAGGTCGTTCCCGTCAGCGAGGTCGAAGGCGAGTCCGTCGAGCAGGTCATCGTCGGCTCCTGTACGAACGGCGGCTACGAGGACATCCTCCCCGTCGCCAAGATGCTCGAGGGACGTGAAACCTCGATGGAGACCGAGACGATCGTCGCGCCCGGCTCCAAGCAGGCCTCCGAGATGCTCGCCCGCGAGGGCTGGGTCGCGGAGATGATGGCCGCCGGCGTCAACTTCTCCGAGGCGACGTGTGGTGCCTGTATCGGCATCGGTCACGTCCCCTCCTCGGACTCCGTCTCGCTGCGAACCTTCAACCGCAACTTCGAGGGCCGCTCGGGCATCGAAGACGACAACGTCTACCTCTGCTCGCCGGAGGTCGCCGCCGCTGCGTCGCTCAAAGGCGAAATCGTCGATCCGCGCAACCTCGCCGACGAACTCGGCGACCTCGAGGCCCCCGGCATCGAGCTCCCCGACGAGTACGACGGCTCCAAGACGGACCTCATCGCCCCCGACGAGGCCGTCGACGACGAGCTCATCAAGGGCCCGAACATCGGCGACGTCCCGCTGAAGGACCAGCTCGGAACCGATATTGCGGGTGAGGCGCTCCTGAAGATGGAGGACAACATCACGACCGACCACATCATCCCTGCGACGCAGGACATCCTGATGTACCGGTCGAACGTCCCCAAGCTCTCCGAGTTCACCCTCTCGCGCGTCGACGACACCTTCGCCGACCGCGCGCTCGAGGCCGACGGCGGCTTCCTCGTCGCCGGCGAGAACTACGGACAGGGCTCCTCGCGTGAGCACGCTGCACTCTGTCCGATGTACCTCGGTATCGAGGGCGTCCTCGCACAGAGCTTCGCACGCATCCACCGTGCGAACCTCTTCAACTTCGGGATCATCCCGCTGACGATCGACGAGGACACCTACGAGAACATCGATCAGGGCGACCAGATCGAGATCGTCGACGACGTCTACGACGCCGTCACCAGCGGACAAGAAGAGTTCACGGTCCGCGTCGGCGACGAGGAGTACACCGCAACGCTCGACGCCTCCGAACGCGAGCGCGCAATCCTCGCTGCCGGTGGCAAACTCGCCTGGACGAAAGACCAGGCCGAAGGCGGCAGCGGCGCCGCGCCCGCCGACGACTGATCGACTCGCTTCGGCGATCGAATTTCCGTCGCAATTTTTTCGCCGTCGCTCGGTTCGCCCATAGCCGATAGTATTTATCCGCCGATCCGCCAGTTCGGATATGGACGATTCGCCGCGCGATTTCCTCGTCGACCTGCTCGAGACGCCCTCTCCGTCGGGCTACGAAACTCGCGGACAGCGCGTGTGGCTCGACTACGTCGAACAGTGTGCAGACGACGTTCGGACGGACGCCTACGGGAACGCCATCGCTGTCCACGAGGGCGACCCCGACGCGCCCGAGGTGGTCCTCACGGGTCACGCCGACGAGATCGGGTTCATCGTCAGATCGATCGACGAGAACGGATTCGTCAGACCGGGACGCATCGGCGGCAGCGACCCGTCGGTCTCGCGGGGCCAACACGTGACGATCCACGCCGCGGACGGTCCCGTCGAGGGCGTCGTCGGACAGACGGCGATCCACCTCCGCGAGGAGGACGACGACGGCCCCGACGTCTCGGACCTCTGGATCGACGTCGGGGTCGAGAGCGAGGAGGAGGCGAGCGAGCGCCTCGAGATCGGAGATCCCATCACGTTCTCGTCGACGGTCTCCTGGCTCTCGGAGACCCGCCTCGCGGCTCGCGGGATCGACAACCGCGTCGGGACGTGGGCCGCTGCCGAGGGATTCCGCGAAGCGGTCGAGGCCGGCACCGAGGCGACCGTCTACGCCGTCTCGACCGTCCAGGAGGAGGTCGGCGTCAAGGGGGCGCAGATGGTCGGCTTCGACCTCGAGCCCGACGCGGTCGTCGTGGTCGACGTCGGCCACGCGGTCGACTACCCCTCGGCACCGAGCGACAAGACGAGCGGGATGGAACTCGGCGGCGGGCCGGCCCTCGGACGCGGGAGCACGAACCACCCGGTGCTGTTCGAGGCGTTGCGGTCGGTCGCCGACGATCGGAAAATCGACGTGCAACTCGAGGCGCTCGGGGTCGGCACGGGGACGGACGCCGACGGCTTCTTCACCGCGGCCGGCGGGATCCCCTCGCAGGTCGTCAGCGTCCCCAACCGATATATGCACACGCCCGTCGAAGTGATCGATACGGACGACATCGAGTTCGTGGCGACGCTGCTCGGCGCGTTCGCGAGTAGCGCACACGAGTTTGCCCCGTTCGCCGTCGATATCTGACTCTCGATCGGGTCGTTCGGTGAGGGCTATAGTAACAACTGAAACGATTCACACACTGATCGCACAGCCGTCGTGCGATCAGGTGTGCAGTGACGTTCAGTGGCTACTATAGGGCGAGACGTGCCCCGTCCGGACTCGCGAACCGGTATCGACATCCGACCGGAGCCGATAGCTCGACCGAATGCCGACTCGTGGACACGAAAACGCGGGCTATCGACGACTGTTCGACCGCGACGGGCTGACCTTCGGCGCCGGCTTCCCGCTGACAGGTGCGAATCGGTCGATGCCCGACCTCGAGGCCGAAATCGAACTCGCCAAACACGCCGAGTCGGTCGGTTTCGACGGCCTCTGGGCTCGAGACGTGCCGACTTACTGGCCGAAATTCGGCGACGCGGGCCAAACATTCGACACCTGGCCGTGGCTCTCACACGTCGCGGCCCATACCGACGACATCGCGCTCGGCACCTCGAGTGTCGTTCTCACACTCCGCCATCCCATCCACGTCGCGAAATCCGCGGCGACCGTCGACCAGCTTTCAGATGGGCGCCTCGTCCTCGGCGTCGCCTCCGGCGACCGCGATCCCGAGTACCCCGCCTTCGGCGTCGACCGCGAGGAGCGCGGCCGACTGTTCCGCGAGTCCGTCGAGGCTCTCCGGACGGTCTGGCGCGAGGACTTCCCCGAAGTCGAGGGACGATGGGGATCGCTCGAGGGGGATCTGGACGTCGTTCCGAAGCCGACGGCGGAGACGATTCCGCTGTTGCCGACCGGCCACGCCCGCCAGTCCCGCGAGTGGATCGCCGAACACGGGAATGGCTGGTTGTTCTATCACCTCCCGGAACGCACGCTGGAAGACTACCTCGCGGACTGGCGCGAGGCCGCGGGACAGAAGCCGTTCGCCATCGCGGTCCAGGTCGAGTTGGCCGACGATCCGACGGCCGACCCGGAGCACCTGCACCTCGGATTCCGGGCCGGGATCGAGTGGTTTCAGGAGTATTTCGGCCGACTCGAGGCGATGGGGCTCGATCACGCGATCGTCGGCATTCGGAACGATGACCGAGAGGCGGCGCTGTCGACGTTCGCCGACGAAATTATCGAGCAACTGTAGTCGTTTCGCCGCGACCGACGCCGGATCCGTATCGGTTCAACTCGAGTTCGATACGCTACGGACCCGGGAAACATACAACGGAGTGTTCGTTCACTCCGGTTCTCGGAGCTTTATGCGGGAGTCTCGCGTGAGACCTCGTATGAAAGCGATCGAGGTAACCGAGTACGGCGACAGCGACCAACTCGAGATTATCGACGCGGATCGACCGGAGCCGGGGCCGGGCGAGGTTCGCATCGACATCGAGGCGGCGGGGATCAACTTCGCCGATATCATGCAACGGCGCGGCCACTATCCGGGCGGTCCCGAGCCGCCGTACGTTCCGGGGATGGAGGCCGCGGGAACGGTCGATGCCGTCGGCGACGGCGTCGAGGACGTGTCGGCGGGCGACCGCGTCGTCGCGATGCTCGACACCGGCGGCTACGCCGAATCCACCACCGTCGACGCACAGCTACTCTTTCCGATACCCGAGGCGATGAGCTTCGAGGAGGCCGCCGGCTTCCCCGTCCAGTTCCTCACCGCCCACGCCTGCCTCTTCGAGTGGGGCGGCCTCGAGGACGGCGAGTCAGTGCTGATCCAGGCCGCCGCGGGCGGGGTCGGAACGGCTGCCGTCCAGCTTGCGTCGAACGCCGGCGCTGAGGTCTTCGGCACCGCGAGCACCGCCGAAAAGCTCGAGCTCGCCTCGGACCTCGGCTGCGACCACCCGATCAACTACACCGAGACGGACTTCCGGGAGGTCATCGACGAGGAAACCGACGGTGAGGGCGTCGATCTCGTCCTCGAGAGTGTCGGCGACGACGTCTTCGAGCGCAGCCTCGACGCGATGAGCCACTTCGGCCGAATGGTTACCTACGGCGTCGCCAGCGGCGTCCCCGCCGAGGTGAGCAACCGGCGGCTGCTCTTCGAGAACAAGACCGTCAAAGGGTTCCACCTCGGCCAGGCCTCCGTCCACGATCCGGGCAAGGTTATGAAAGCCGTCCCCGAGTTGACAGACGGACTCGCGAGCGGCGACCTCGAGATCATCCTCGGCGAGTCGTTCGCGCTCGAGGACGCGGCGGCGGCTCATCAGTACATCGAGGACCGGAAGAGTTCGGGGAAGGTCGTGTTGAAACCGTAACGCGGCGACCGAGTCTCCGTATCGGCTATCGACTAAAACGAAGCGTCCCACTCGAGGTCGTGACCGACGAATTCGGCCTCGTCAAGCGGTTCGCCGCCCTCGAACCGAAACTTCCCGTCCACCGTTTTCCCCTCGAGCACGCCGGGCAGCCAGAGCCGGTCGTCCTCCCACATCTGGTCGTATGGGACGTTCTCGACGGAAACCCACTCCGGGTGGGCTTCCTCGGACGAGGTCGGCTGCCCGTCGAACGAGCGCGTGCGGTAGACGTGGCAGACGGTGTGGCCCTCACCGTCGAGTAGAAAGGTGAGTTCGCCCGCCTTCTCGAGATCCGTTACCTCGAGGCCGACTTCCTCGCGGGTTTCGCGGACGGCGCATTCTCGCGGTGTTTCGCCGGGTTCGCACTTCCCGCCGGGGCCGTTGTACCACCCCTCGCCGAGTCCGCGTCGTTTTTCGATCAGGAGCACCTCGGAGTCGGTTTCGGCATCGCGGTCTCGGAGCGGGAAACACAGCGTCGCCTCGATCATACTCGGGGGTTCGGTTGGAGGGGGAAAAACGTGCGTTCTCAAGCGTATCGAGTATCTCCTGAAAAGAGAACGACGCACAGAGCGTTCTGCTATCGTGGCAACAGGGAGTCGCCACACCCTCCCCAGCCGATTCACTTGCTCGCTCCGCTCGCTCGTTCATCCCTCGCACGGTGTTTGTGTCGCGGTTCGCCGTTGGCTTCACCGCGACCCAGCGCGCGCCACCGCAGTTGGCTGACGAGGAACGAGAAGTCCAGTTCACCCGTCGGCGTGCGAGAAGACGAACTCCCGTACCAGTTTCGCGGCCAGCGCGGCCGCCTGGCCGTCGTCGCGGTCGTTGACCTCGACCACGTCGAAGCCGTCGGCGTGGGGAGCGACGGTTCGGACCACGTCGCGGAGTTCGCGGGGCTCGAGGCCGAACGGCTCCATCGTTCCGGTCCCCGGCGCGTATCCGGGATCGGCGGCGTCGATATCGACACTCAGGTAGACCTCGCGGTCCGCGAGTCGGTCCCCGGGCGACCAATCGCTGACGTCCGCGGGCGGGACGACGGTTACGTCGTCCGCGGCCGCGCGGTCCCACTCGGCATCGCTGCCGGTGCGGACGCCCAGTAGAATGACTTCCTCGACGGAGTCGACGTCCTCGAGGATCCGTCTCGTCACGGCGGCGTGCGAGAGCGGATTGCCGTCGTAGGCGTCGTACAGATCGAGGTGGGCGTCACAACAGACGAACACCTCGGGTTCCACCGCGCGGGCACCGGCGAGCGAGACGGTGTGTTCGCCGCCTAGCGTCAGAGGGACGGCGTCGTTCCAGACGGCTTCCCGCAGGCTGCTCGTGAGATACTCGAGGTACGCTTCGACATCGTTCCACGCGCGAACGTCGCCCCGGTCGACGACGCCGAGGTCCGAAAAGCGCTGGTCCGTCCGGTGGTCGTAATCGTCGAACGGTGTCGCAAAAGATCGGATCCGCTGGGGCCCGAATCGGGTCCCCGGCTGAAAGGTCGTCGTTGCGTCCAGGGGCGCACCGACGACCGCGAAGTTCGCGCCGCCACGGTCGGACTCTCGCCCTCGCGCGTCGGTCTCACCGTCACGATCGGATCGATCCGCCGTGTCGGTCGCCTCGCGTTCGTCGGTCGCCCCGGGAAACATCAGACGATCTTTCGCTGGTCTTCCATCTCGAGGTACTCGATGTCTTCGTCGGGGGAGACGTCTTTGTCCTCGGGGATGCGCATCGTGATGGTCTCGTAGGTCTCGAGGTCCATGACCTGCATGTCGTTACCGTCGACGGAGACGACCTGGCCCTGTTTTCGCTCGATGATCGGTACCCAGATCTTCGCGTCGACTGGCTGGGAGAGCGAGCGTTTCTTCCCGTCGAAGACGCCCTCGGCCTCGACGCGAGCCTTGGCGCTGCCGTGTTTGCCCGGCTTCGCCGTCGAGTAGGCGTTGATCTTACACGGCGCGTCGTCGATCATGACGTAGCTCCCTTCCTGGAGTTCGCGAACTTCGGTCTGCTGTTTCGCCATGTCCCGGCGTAATCAACCGACGGCCATAAACCGTTTGGAATGCCCCGCTGAGGCGCGTTCGGTGTGCTGTACTGCCGAATGTCAGTCGGTGTCACAATTCGCTGCGATTCGTTCGGGGAATCGCACGAGGAGGGACGCCAGACGGGAAGACAGCACTGGTTCGGTTGGACTGGCCGTCGGCTCACCGAATCGGTCGCTCCGTCTCGATCGGTCGGCAGTGTCCGGTGATCGTCGTGCTCGAGCCACGGTCACGTGAACTCGCTGCATGCGGGCGAAAATCCATATATTTTCATAGGAGAGATCCGAACCGGAAGGATGTCCGGGTAAAAAACTCACATCCAGGCTGGACCGCGGACCTCACATCCATCCAGTCCAACCCGGACTTCTTCGATCGACACGAACGACAAAAGTTCTACTGCCCGATTACGGCAGCGGTTGGCACGATATCGGAATCGATTGCTCCGAACCCTTCGTATGGCTGACGGGCTCCGCTCAGTCGCTGCAGTTCACCGACACGGGTCGATTCCGATAGTTGCCACTGAAAGTCAATCCACACCTGATCGCACGACGCGAGCGCGGTTCGGAGCGAACGCGGTTCGGAGCGAACGGAGTGAGCGAGAACCGCGGGGACGCGAACGGCGAGCAAAGCGAGCCGTGAGCGAGCACCGCGAGTGAGAACCGCGGACAATGCGATCAGTGTGTAAATCGTTTCAGTGGCTACGATACTCGAATCCGAGTGGATCGGCCGGTGGCTCGAGCGGGCTCCGGGGCAACTCGTTCCCGACCGCGGGATCGTTGTACGCCCGCGGTGCGACATCGTTGGGGCCGTCGGGATAGCAAAGCGACGCCACCGTCTGAATCTGACCGCGGCCGACGCCGAGTTCGAACTGGCCGCCGCCGTACAGCCGGATATCGTGTTCCTCGCAGTGGGCGATCGTCTCGAGCAGCGACTCGAGCGAGCCGAATCGGGAGGGTTTGATGTTCAACCAACTGGGCTCCCAGGGGAGCGCCTCGATATCCGCGAGACCGTGAATCGGTGCGTCCCAGGAGACGCGGGAGCGAACGGCGGGATCCTCGAACAGCGGCCGCGTCTCGTCGGTCAGGTTGGGATCCTCGATGACGGCGTCGGGGAACGCCTCGAGAACGAGTTCGTACAGCTCGGGATCCGCCGGCACGTCGACGTCGGTCCCCTCGTATTGCCCCTTCAGGTCGAGGATGCGGGCCGAATCGGTGCCGACCGTTTCGTCGATGGCCGCAACGAGATCGGCGTCCCACGCCGGGGTCGGGTCGAGCTTGAACTCGAGGTCGGGAACTCGCTCGCGAAGCGCCTCGAGCCGGTCGGTGGTCGGCGGTTCGCCGAGGCGAGTGCTGGCGACGAATCGGACGGGATCGGCGCTGCGATCCAGCACGCTTCCGAGATCTGTCTCCGCTCGTCGGAGCGCGAGGTCCAGGGCGGCGCTCTCGAGGCCCCACCGCCGGTAGTTCCGAAAGACGTCGCGGTCGGGTTCACCGCCCGGGAAGAGATCGAGGTCCGCGAGCCGCTCGGAGAACGACCCGACGGTGTAGTCGCCGGTGAGGTCCGGGAGCCCCGTCTCCGCCAGCCGGTCGTGGTCTTCGGTTTCGTAGGTGACGTCCTCGCCGCGACCCGTGGTCGTGCCACCGTCGCCCGGATCCGGGCCCGAGAGCGAGAAAACAGTCGTCACGCGAGTGAACTCGCTCGAGGTTTCGCGCTCGAGACGCTCGGTCGCGACCGACTCGATCGTCAGCGGCAGATCGGCGATCCGATCGTCGTTCATACGGGCCGTACGGCCCGACGTGGAAAGAAGCTTGGCAGCGTCCGGTGCTGGGGCTACGATGGACGGTATCGCGTCGGTCGATCGCTCACACTGATCTGATATCGGACCGCTGTGCGGATGTGCGCTCGGAAACCGACACGATCCGGCTGTGCGGCGCGGGCTCGAGGTCGTCCGATCGCAGGACGCGGTCACGCCAGACGGCGTAGCCGGCCAGGTTCCACGCGAGGCCGGGGGAGTGGTCGACGATCTCGCCTCGGATATCCGGCGCGAACTCGGGAACGTCGTAGCGGTCGAAGATCGACTCGAGGGGGCCCGACGACAGGAATCGGTCGGCCGGGAAGTTCCCGTTCCCCTTCGGCTTGCTCCGGTCGTACTCGGGATACCACTCGCCGAGCAGGTTCTTTGGAACGTATTTCGGTTCGCCGTCGTGGACGTACCGCTCCGGCGAGGGGAGCCCGAGCGCGAGTTCGGCGACCGCCTTTCCCGCGAACGGCGTGTACATCTCGCGGCCGCGGGCGAACCCGGCCTGTCGCCAGATAGTGTCCGTATCCTCGCAGAAGAAGTCGACCCACTGGCCGACGTGCATATGGCGGGCGTAGCTGTCCCCGGTCGCGTCCGGGGCACGAGCTATCGCGTACTCGTAGCGGGCCCGCTGTCGCCGGTCGTACTCCCGCCGTCCCATCGCATCGACGGCCGACGGAATGTCCGTCGCGGTCGCGAACCGAAGCGCCTGCCCGTCCGGATCCGACGGCTGACGCCGGAGGCGCTCGAGGACCGCCCGATGTCGCCGTAACTTCTCTACGACCGGCGGGACGTACCGGAGGTGGCGCGTCCGCCACACTTTTCGTCCCATCTCGAGCGGGCCGCCGAGTCCGAAGACGCCGTCGGCGACCTGACCGCTGACGAGCGTGTCACTCCCGTCGTACTCGCGGAAGATCCCGTCGAACGTCGGCGTCTGGAGCTGGTGGGGCGGCATCCCCAGCGCGTCGACGGCCGCCTCGAGCCGCTCGAGGTAGGACGATTCGCGCATTTCGACGACCTCGCGGTCGGTCTCGACGAGAGCGTTCGCGCGGTCGGCGTACTCCCGTTCGCGTTCCAGTTCCGGCGTGTCGAACGAGCCGGTAACGCTCTCGGTCGGATTCGCCAGATAGGGGTCGAGGACGGTCGAGTCGACGCCGCCGGAGAGCATGAGCGTTCCCTCCTCGGCGACCGGCGCACAAATCGCCGACAGCACCTCGTCCAGCCGCTCGTGTGCGTTCGTTGGTGACAGTCCCGGCTCAGGCTCGAGCGTCTCCGTCAGTTCCGTTCGCGGCGTCGTCTCCCCCGGAGACCAGGTGAGCGTCTCGCCGTGACCGAGCCGGTGAACACGCTCGACGTACGTCTCCATCGGGACGGTTCGGTAGAGCAGGTGCGCGGCTTTCGCCCGGTCCGGCACCGTTCGCTCGGCGGGCTCGAGGCGGGCGAGTGCGTTCCGAAACAGGTCGGTCAGGACGGGCTCGCCGCCCGAATCGAGACAGTAGAACACTTCGTAGGCGGACGTGATCCCGCGGTGGGCCCGGATCGTCGGCTCGTCCGCACGCGCCGAGAGGACGATGACCGTTCCTTCACCGGGGAGCGAATCGTGGTGCGCTTTGACATCCTGAAAGTCGGCTCCGTCTTCGATCACCGACCGAAGCTCACGCCGATGCGTTCCACAGAGGATCCAGCGTCGGTCGTCACGGCGAACGACCTCGGCGTTCGGATTCGCAAGCAGTACTGTCGCCATTATCGTCCCAAACCGGAAGGGAAGCTATTGTTATGGGACGGATACTCCGCTCGAGTTGACTATCAATCGACGATGAACGCTGCAGTTACGTCCGACGAAGAACGCTGCAGTTACGTCCGACGAAGGACGCTGCGATTATTCCTCGCCGCGACGCTGGCGCAGGTTCTGTCGCGTGAACTGCGGCCGGGTGCCGATCGATTTCGGCGAGCGAAACGACCGGTAGAGCTGGATTGCGACGAGCACCGAAAAGACCGCGGCGACGATCGATCCGCGGGGTGCCTCGAGGGCGTAGAGGACGCCCATCGAGAACAGCGACATGGTGAGCAACATGCCGTAGACCAGCCGCTTGGCGAGTTTGTCGAAGACGCTCTCCTTGTCCTCGACGCCGATGCGGACGTAAAGGTCGTCGCGGTCGAGGCGGTCGAGCGCCCGCTCGGCCTTGGGCGCGAGCCGCGTCAGCGACTCGCCGGACCGGCGGAGTTGTCGGCCCGTCTCGTCGATGTACTGCCGGATGGACTCCTCGCGATACCCCTCTTCGGTCAGGTAATCGGTCGCGGTCGAAATGAAGTCGAAGTCCTCGTCGAGGGTAACACAGACTCCCTCGACGACGGTCGCGACCCGGAGGACGAGCGCAAGATTCTTCGGCAGTCGGAAGGGGAACACGTAGATCGAGTCCTCGATCTGGCCGACGATCTGATTGACGCGGTACTGCTCGACGTCTTCCCCGCGGGCGTCCTGGATCGCGATCTCCATCACCTCGGCCATCACGCCCCGATCGGCGTCCGGGCTGAGCGTCCCGATCTCGATCAGCGCGTCGAGGATCGCGTCGATGTCCTGATTGGCAACGGCGACGTAGAACTCGATGATCTTCTCCTGGACGAACGGATCGACCCGCCCCGACATCCCGAAATCGTAGAAGACGATCCGACCGTCGTCAGTCACCGCGAGGTTGCCCGGGTGCGGATCGGCGTGAAAGACCCCGTCGTCCATGATCATCTGCAGGTACGCTCGCTCGAGGTTCTCCGCGACCTCGGTTCGATCGATCCCCGTTCGCTCGAGTGTCGCGAGGTCGTTGATCTTCGTCCCCTCGATGTACTCCATCGTGAGCACGCGCGGGCCGGAGTGGCTCTCGAGCACGTCGGGGATGAGAAACCGATCGTCGTCCGCGAAATTGGCCCGGATCTCGGCGAGCATCTCGGCTTCGCGCTCGTAGTCCATCTCCTCGCGGATCGTCTTCGAGAACTCCTCGGCGAGATTCTCGAGCGAGAACGACCGGGCGTCGTCGACGAAGTACAACAGGAGCGGCAGCGACCACTTGATGACCCGGAGATCGGCCCGGACGAGAGACTCGATCTCCGGTCGGCGGACCTTCACGGCGACGTCACGGCCGACATCGGCGTTCGTCCCGGACGTTCTCCCCTCGGCCCGTTTGCTCTCGGCCCGCTCCCGTTCGGTCTCGGAGTCGAGACGCGCTCGGTAGACCTGCCCCAGGCTCGCACCGCTGATCGGCTCGGTGTCGAACGCGGCGAAGCGCTCGTCAACGGGCCCGAGTTCGTCCTCGAGCACTCGTTTCGCGTCCGGCCAGGGAGCCGGCGGCACGTCGTCCTGAAGCGACGCGAGGGTGTCGATGTACGCTGGCGGGAGCACGTCGGGGCGGGTCGACAGTAACTGGCCGAGTTTGATGAAGGTCGGCCCGAGTGTCAACAGCGACTCGAGCAGCACCTCGGCCCGGTGGCGGTGCGTCTCGGAGTCGACCTGTCGGGGACGACCGAACAGGAGAAAGCGCCGTCGGTCGCGGGCGTAGGCGAGCAACAGCGGGAGGAACTGCCGGGCGACGATGACGAATCGCTTGTACACGCGGAGGGAGGCCAGCCTCGGTCACCCCGTGTTAGGCGTCCTCGTCGACGATGTCGATCGTCGTCTCGCCGCTCGTGCCGCGTTTCGGGAGAGTCAACTCGAGGACGCCCCGATCGACCGTCGCTGTCGCGTTGGCGTCGGAGGCGTCATCGGGGAGGGGCAGGTCGATGTCGAGGAAGAGCGAGCGGTTCTCCTCGACGTACTGGTAGTCGTCGGTCGGCTCCTTCTCGCGGTGGGCGTCGATAGCGATCCGACCGTCCTCGATCGCGAGGTCGAGCGACTCGGCGGACACTCCGGGCACGTCGAGCACGAGCAGGTAGGCGTCCTCGCTCTCGAGCAGATCGAAGAAGACGTCCTCGGAGAGATCCCGCAACGCGTCGCGGAGCGCAGACATGGATACAGGTTCGAACGCCGATACGAAAAACCCCGCGGTCGCGGCGAGACGTTGATACCCTGCGAACGATCTATGACGGTTTCACTGACGAATTGTATACAGAGCGGAAGCGTTCCGTGTCACTCCGACCTCATCAACCGACGTGCGGTGGCGCGCGCTGTCGGTCGTCTGAGCGATAGCGAAGGCGACCGATGACATTGCGCGAGGGATGAGCGAACGCAGTGAGCGAATCGGCTGGGGAGGATGTGGCGTTTCCGTGTTGCCGTGATAGCAGGACGCTTCTATTTCGGTTCAATCATTCTCGAGTACACTGGCCCATTCGCGTATCTATGGGGTGATGGGTTCTGACTAGGGGAATGGAGAATGATCTGTCCGACTACCGTGGCAACAGGGAGTCACCACGCCCTCCCCAACCGATTCGCTCGCTCCGTTCGTCGCTCGCTCATCCCTCGCGTGCGTTCGAGCCACAGTTCGCTCACGCTCACTGTGGCTCAGCACGCGCCACCGCACCCGGTGACTTGTTCGAAATGATACCTCACCCTCCCGAGCAATCATCAGGACGAGAGCCCCGATTTGTGACACCCTGACCCTCCAACGGATCGAACGCTCAGACGACGGGTTCCCCCACGCTTTTGGCCTCCGGCGACTCGAGTCACCGTATGGAAGGTGCCGACCGCGAGCGCACGGAGGCCGGGTTCAAGGTGCGGACGCCGGTCGACGAGGCGCGTCGGATTCTACAGGAGGCGCTCGAGGGGAGCGGGGACGCCGATTCGGACGTGCCCTGCGGGACCGAGACCGTCGACGTCGACCGCGCGGACGGCCGCGTCCTCGCCGCGCCCGTCGCCTCGGCTCGAGACGTACCACACTACCGGCGGGCGGCGATGGACGGCTACGCCGTCCGCGCCGCGGACACGTTCGGGGCCAGCGATCGGTCGCCCGAAGTGCTACGAATCACCGAACCCGCTGTGAGTTCCGACGACGAGCACGCTACCGCCGACCGGATCGAGCCCGGAACGGCCGCCCGGGTCCACACCGGCAGCGCGCTCCCCGAAGGAGCCAACGCCGTCGTCGTGATCGAACGGGTGACCGAACTCGAGTCGGCCGGCGAACTCGAGGTCGGAGACGCCGTTGCGGAGGGGGAAAACGTCGCGCCCGTGGGAGAGGACGTCGAGGAGGGCCAGCACCTGTACGACGCCGGCCACCGGCTCCGACCGTCCGATCTGGGACTCCTGCGATCGGCGGGCTACGGCCGCGTCGCGGTGGCCCAGCAGCCCCGGGTGGGCGTCGTGCCGACGGGCGAGGAACTCGTCGCGGGCGACCCAGATCCCGGCGAGGTCGTCGAAACCAACGGGCTCACCGTCTCGCGGCTGGCCCAGCGCTGGGGCGCTCGAGCCACCGACCGCGACGTGGTCACCGACGATCCCGAGTCGCTTCGCGTGGCGATCCAGCGGGATCTGACGAAGGACGTGATCGTCACGACCGGCGGCTCCTCGGTCGGCGAGCGCGACCTCCTCCCGGAAGTGATCGACGGTCTGGGAGAGGTGCTCGTCCACGGCGTCGGGCTCAAACCCGGCCACCCCGTCTGTCTCGGAATCGTCGAGGACACTCCCGTGCTCGCGCTGCCGGGCTACCCCGTCGCCTGCATCGTCAACGCCGTCCAGTTCCTCCGACCGACCCTGCGCTGGCTCGAGGGGACGACGGCCGATCCCCATCCAACGACACGGGCGACCCTCGAGCGCAAGATCCCGAGCGAACCCGGGAGCCGGACGTTCGCGCGGGTTCGGCTCGAGGCGCGCGACGAGGACGAGGGTGATCGGGAGCGTGACGAACCCGAGTACGCGGCGATTCCGACGCGCGCGAGCGGTTCGGGCGTCCTCTCGAGCGTCGCGCTGGCGGACGGCTGGGTGGTCGTCGACGACGACCGCGAGGGGATTCCGGCCGGCGAGACGGTCGCGGTTGAGAACTGGGAACCGAACGTGTGATCCGAGACGCCGACGAGGAGCGCGATCACACCGCTGAGGCTCCGCTATGCGGTGCTCTACATGTCGGGATGCAACGGCTCGAGGGGCGACCCTAGTCGATCGGCCGACGGTCCCTCACCGAAGCGCCTGCCGAACTGCGTCAGCCAGCGCGTTCACGCGGGCGACGTGCTCGTACGAGCCGTCGCGAACGCCGTTCGTCACGTACGAGAAGCCGATATTTTCCTCGGGGTCGGCCCAGCCCACGCTACTCCCGAGGCCGGCGTGGCCGAAGACGTGCTCGGGCGAGAGCGAGCCGTAGGGCGCGACCGTGGTGCCGCCTTTCCAGAAGCCGAGCGCGAACCGTCCCTCGCGGCCGATCGTGCCGTCGGCGTCCGTCTCGGCCTGTACCGTGGCCATTTGCTCGACGGTCTCGGGCTCGAGGAGCTGCGTTCCCTCGAGTTCGCCGCCATTCGCGAGACAGGCGTAGAACCGGGCCATGTCGCCGGCGGTCCCGATGCCGTTGGCGGCGGGGATCACGGCGCGGTGGACCTCCTCCGAATTGAACGGGGCCGCGACCTGTGTGTGATCGCCCAACCCCTCGCCGGGGTCGCGACAGCGGTCGAATTCCTCGAACCCGACGAGCGTCGCCACGTCGTCCTCTTCGTCCTCGCGGAGGCCGATGCCGGTGTCGTCCATCCCGAGCGGATCGAACACGCGCTCGGCCGCGGCCGCTTCGATCGGCGTTCCCGAAACGCGACGGACGAGTTCCCCGACGAGCCAGCCGAACGTTAGGGCGTGATAGGCCGGCGTCTCCCCCGGCGGAAAGTTCGGCTCCATCGCCTCGAGTTGCTCCACCACGGCGTCCCAATCACCCCAGAGGTCGGGCCGGTCGTCGATCTCGCCGCGGTTCAGTCCCGACGTGTGGCTGAGCACCTGTCGCACCGTTATGTCGGCCTTCTCGGATCCCTCAGCGGCGAACTCGGGCCAGTGATCGACCACCCGGTCGTCGTACGCGAGTTCCCCCTCCTCGACGAGCGAGTGCAACGTAACGGCCGCGTAGGGTTTCGTACTCGAGAAGAGGACGTGGCGCGTCTCGCGGGTCTCTTCCGGGCCGTCCGGTGCTTCGACGCCGCCCGCGAGGTCGATCACCGACTCGCCGTCGATGTAGACCGCTAGCTGCGCCCCGTGGTGGAGTCCGACCTCGAGGTGACGATCGAAGAGGGCTGCGATGCGCTCGCGATCCGATTGGGCAAGTCGTGACATACCACAACCATCCAGCGGCGGGGTTGTAACCGTTCCCCTCGCGATCCGAGCGCGGTAGCGGGGGCTGTGCTTGGGTTCCGGGCGATGCGAACCCGATCGCGTCCGTATCGAGGGCTAATCCCCGGGCGATGACCCGGGACGATACGATCGACTGATGGCCTTCCAGTGGCCGGTCGAAAACCGGTAGTACGTGACGACGGCGGGAACGAACGTCTCGAGGACCAACGCGGCGTAGAGCGCGCCGATCCCCAGCGGCGTGACGGCCTCGAGGAACGGGAGCGGAACCGAGACTGCACCGAGGAAGGCCACGGGAAGTGCGGCGCCGTAGAGACCGAGTACCTGCCCGTAGAACGGCCAGCGGGTGTCGCCGCTGGCGCGGAGCGGCCCGGTCGCACCGCTGCTCACGCCGCGGAAAACGACGCTGACGCAGGCGACCGCGATGAACGCGGTCACGAGCGGCAGGATCGACGGGTCGGCGACGAAGATGCGACCGACCTGTTCGGCGAAGACGAGGACGATCGCCCCACTGACGAGGTAGACGCCGGTCCCGAACCAGAGAACCTCGCGGCCGTACGTGTCGGCGTCCCGTTCGTCGCCGGTGCCCAGTTCCTGTCCGACGAGACTGCTCGAGGCAAGCGAGAAGCCCCAGCCGGGCGTGTCCATCAGATCCCGGACACGGCGAGCGACGACGTAGGCGGCGAGCACGTTCGGTCCGAAGAGGGCGACGATCGCGAGCATCGGAAACTGCGCCGCTCGCCGGGCGATGTTCGTGAAGACGAGCGGCGTTCCGATATCTAGGACGGTCCGGAGTTCGCCGATCGTCGGGCGCGGCCACGCCACGTCGATGGTAATGGGGAACTCGCCGATCAGCGGGAGCCGACCGACGGTGAACCCGGTGACGAACGCGGCCAGGACGAGCACGTTCGCGACGACGGTCCCGATGGCCGCGCCGACGACGCCCAGTTCGAGGCCGAAGATCAACACCGCGTTAATGGTCACGTTGACCACCGCACCGCCCGCTCGAAGCATCATCGGCGTCCACGCGTCGTCGGCACCGACGAGCGCCCGACTGCCGATGAGATTCAGCCCCGCGAACGGAACCCCGATCGCGACGACCCGGAGGTAGTCCGCACCGTAGGCGATCGACGCGGGGTCGTTACCGACGAGCGCGATCAATCGCTCGGGAACCGTACCGTACAGCGCGGCGAGCGGAAGCAGCAATGTGAGGACGATGACGCCGCTCGTCGTGACCGCCAGCGTGACGCCTTTCGCCGTCCCCCCGCTGTAGCGCTGGGAGACCAGGCCGATCGTCGCACCGGCGATTCCGCCACCGATCGCGAACGCGATCGCCCAGTAGGGAGTCGCGAGTCCGACGCCCGCGATCGCCGCCGGTCCGAGGGCGATTCCGACCATCGCAATGTCCGCCGCGGACTTCGACATCCGGGCGATCCCCGTGACGATCCGCGGCCAGGCGAGATCGGTCGTCCGCTCGACGCGTCGGGGATCGATGACCCCGAGCCGTGCGAGCAGGTAGCCGACCGCCAGCAGGAACCACCGGAAGGGGTTCGGGACGGTACTCCATCGGAAAGACACGGACGACGGTCAGTGATCCGGCGCTAAAACACTTCACATTCCGACATTTATAATTAAAAATCGGCCTGTTAGAGAGTGTCAATTGCCACATATCGATTGTTTCGTCACGATCGTTCGGTAGTGAGTAACGAATACCGAACGACGTGATGGAAGCCACTGTTGTCGGAGTGGTCACCGAGCCGGCGGGACCATCGAACTGGTGAGCGCATCGCCCGGTGGGATCGCAGGCTCGTTCGACCGACGTTTTTACCCTCGGCACGCGAAGTGTCGCTATGAACCGCAAGGAGTTTCGCGATCTCGCCTCTCCCGACGAGGCCCGCGAGGCGATCGACTCGCTCTCGCTCGAGGGCGGCATCGAGCGCGTCTCGCTCGAGGACGCTCGCGGTCGGGTGCTCGTCGCACGACTCGACGCCGAACTCGACGTGCCGGGGTTCGACCGGGCGAGCCTCGACGGCTACGCCCTCCGGGCACGGGACACCTTCGGCGCGGACGAAGCCGATCCCGCTCGCCTCGAGCTCGTCGGCGAGGTCCACGCCGGCGCGAAACCCGACGTGGGACTCGAGCCGGGACAGGCGGCAGAGATTTCGACCGGCGCGGTGATGCCCGACGGAGCCGACGCGATGGTTCCGGTGGAGCGAACTGATACGGACGCAGACGGCGACGAGGTGCTGATCCGCACCGCGGTCGCACCCGGCGACAACGTCATGTTCGCGGGGGCAGACATCGCCGCGGGTGAACGCGCGCTCGGTCCCGGGACCGTGATCACACCTCGAGACATCGGCCTCCTGTCCGCGCTGGGCATCGATGAGGTGCCGGTCCGGGCGAAGCCGCGCGTCGGCATCGTTTCGACCGGCGACGAACTGGTGCGACCGGGCGAGAAACTGCACAGCGAGCGCGGGGAGATCTACGACGTCAACAGCTACACGATCGCCGCGGGGGTCGAAGATGCGGGCGGCGAGGCGGTCCTCTACCCCCACGCCGGCGACGAACAAGAGGAGATGGAGCGGATTCTTCGGAGCGCGGCCGAAGAGTGCGACCTCGTGCTCTCCTCGGGGTCGACCAGCGCCAGCGCGGTCGACGTCATCTACCGGGTCATCGAGGAGCAAGGCGAATTGCTGCTCCACGGCGTCAGCGTCAAGCCGGGGAAGCCGATGCTGATCGGCCGGTTGGAAGACTCCGCATACGTGGGTCTACCGGGCTATCCCGTCTCCGCGATGATGGTCTTTCGAACGTTCGTCGCACCGGCGATCCGTCAGGCTGCCGGCGTGCCGGAGCCCGCATCCGCAACGGTTTCCGGCCGGCTCGCCCGGCAAGAGCGGTACGAGGAAGGCCGTCATCGGCTCATGCCCGTCGGGTTGGTTACTGACAGTGCAGGCGAGACGCTCGTCTACCCCGTCGACAAGGGCAGCGGTGCGACGACCAGTCTCGCCGACGCCGACGGGGTCGTTGAAGTCGGCCCCGAGACCGATTACCTCGAGGCGGGCGAACCCGTGACGGTTACGCTGTTCTCGCCGGACGTCCGGCCGCCGACGCTGTTCGGCGTCGGCGAGGGCGATCCGACGGTCGCTCGGCTGCTCGACGGTCTCGACAACCCCCGCTATCTCTCCGTCGGAACTCGGCCCGGTCTCCGGCGACTCCGCGAGCGCGTCCCCGACGTGGCCGTGGCCGCAGGGCCGCTCGAGTACGAGGGGGCGGCGACAGCCGCCGCAGAGCGCGCCAACGGGCGCGCGAACGACGCGACCGAACTGGGCCACTGGGAGCGCGAGTGGGGGCTGGTCGTCCAGCCCGGGAACCCCGACGAGATCGAGGGACTCGAGGACCTGATCGATCGCGATCTGCGCTTCGTCAATCGGACGACGGATTCCGGACTGTGCTCGAGTCTGGATGCTGCGATCGCCAGCCTCGCCGAGGAGCGGGGAGCGGATCGCCACGAGATCGTGGACGCGATCGACGGCTTCGACCTCGGATTGCGCGCCCACGAGAGCCCCGCCCGCAAGGTTATCGCGAGCGATGCCGACGCCGGCCTCGGTCTGCGCGAGACCGCCGACCGGCTGGACCTCGGCTTCGTTCCCGTCGGCGAACAGCCGGTGCGAGTCCTCGCGAACCCCGATCGGATGGCGAAGGATGGGGTTCGGGAGCTCGAGGCGGCGCTCGCAGACGTCTCGTCGGCGCAGCGATAGCAGCGAGACGCTAGTCAACACCATAGTATGCCGTTCCATTCGCGCTTCGTTCCTCGAGGCCGCCGTTTTTGGTCACCCGCTCCCTACGAGCAGCCATGCGAATCGTCACGACACTCCCCTCGGCGACCGAGACGGTGGCCGCGCTCGACTGCGAACCGGTCGGCGTCTCCCACGAGTGCGACCACCCGCCGAACGCCGCGGACGCGCCCGCCGTCACACGCTCGCGGATCGATACTTCGGGCTCGAGCGGCGAGATCGATCGACAGGTCCTCGAGACCGCCGACACCGAGGGCGGCGTCTACGATGTTGATGTCGAAACGCTCGCCGACCTCGAGCCGGACGTCATCGTCACGCAGGGGATGTGTGACGTCTGTGCGGTCGACGTGGCGGTCATCGAAGACGCCGTCGACCGGATTTCGGCCGAGCCGGAAATCGTCCCGACCGATCCCCACGGCGTCGCGGACGTACTGGACGACCTCGAGCGGATCGGCCGGGCGATCGGGCGCGAAGAGCGCGCCCGTTCGGTGCGCGCCGACCTCGAGTCGCGGCTCGACGCGATCCGGGAGCGGACCGCCGACGCCGACCTCGCGGCCGACGAGTGCCCCCGCGTCGCCGTCTTCGACTGGACCGACCCCGTCATGGTCGCGGGCCACTGGACCGCCGAACTAGTCGAGTGGGCCGGCGGTGAGTACGGGCTGGCCGACGTCGGCGAGGCCTCGAGTCCCCGGGAGTGGGAGGAGATCCGCGAGTACGACCCCGAACTGATCGTCGTCGGGCCCTGCGGATTCAGCCTCGAGCAGATCGCGCGGAACGGAACCGATCTCACCGAACGCGAGGAGTGGAGCGAGCTGACGGCGGTCCGGGAGGGTCGCGTCTGGGCGATGGACGGCGATCACTACCTCAACCGGCCCGGGCCGCGACTGGTGGACACGCTCGAGGCGCTGGCGCCGATTATCCAGCCGGAGCTGTTCGACGGGCCGGCTGCGGATATCGCGGTCCCGTTCGACGAACTCGAGGGACTCGAGGCCCTCGAGACGGAGGACGAACCCATCGCTCCCGACTCGCGAGCCGAAATCGACTCGAGCCCGTGATCGTCCTCCCGACCGCCGCCCGCGAGGCGATTCTCGAGCGCGCTCGCGAGGGTGTGCCCGACGAAGTCTGTGGCGTCCTCGGCGGCGCGTACGAGCCCGACGGGCGGAGCCGCGTGCGGTCGCAGTATCCGGCCGAAAACGTCGCCGAAACGCCCCGGACGCGCTACGAGATCGATTCCGAACAGCAGCTTCGGATCTTCGAGCGCCTCGAGGACCGCGGCGAGGAAATCGTCGGCTTCTATCACTCCCATCCCCGCGGCCCGCCGCGACCGAGCGCGACCGACGCCGCCCGAGCGACCTGGCCCGATCGGTCATATCTGGTCGTCTCGCTGGAGCCACTCGAGGTGGGGTCGTGGCGGTGGCGGACCGGCGGGGACGGAGCCAACGCTCCCGGCGATCGGTTCGAACGAGAGGAACTCGTCGTCGAGTGAGAGCCGATTTCACGGCGAACGAGGGGCCCTCACGGAGAGACTCGTCGTCCGAACTCGGACGGGACGCGAAAAGACGTGACGGGCCTGCCCCCGCTGGCCCGGCACGTCGACGATTCCCGGGAACCGTCACTCGAGGGTTGGCGCTAGTCGAATGTCATTCTTTCGCAGGTCGCGAGAGACAGTCGCGACAGAGTGACGGTATCGGCAGGCGTAATCTTCGTCGTTCGAACACCGTACGCGAGCAGTACGCTGCGATCGATATCACTCGTCGCCGGCGTCCTCGAGTTCGTCGGCCCGCTCTCGGGCCTCCGCCGCCCGCTCGCGGAACTCCTCGATCCGCTGGGTCAGCTTCTTACCGGCGGTGTAGGCGAACTCGTCGGGCATCATCCCGTACTCGATCTCGAGGGTGATCATCGTGTCACAGCCCTCGACGATCTCGGGGGCCCAGCTACCCTGTGCCAGTTTCGACTCGTCCGCGATCACCGCCTCGCCATCCTCGACGTCGATGAACGCGCTCACGATGTTCCAGATGTTCGGATCGCTCGAGCTCACCTCGTCGAACAGGCCCTCGAGGCGCGAGCCCTTGATGTCCTCGTCGCGCAGTTCTGCGAGGAGGTCCTCGAGGGCGTCGGCGATCTCCTCGTCGCGGGCGGCCCGCTCGCGGAGGTCGGCGGGCGAGTCGTCGGTGTCGCGCGTCATTGCTGTCCCCCCGTCTCGTCGGTGGCGGCAGTCATGGACGATGGTATCGGCTTCGGCACCGTAAACGTACGCTTCCGTCTCGGCATCGTGTCGCGGAGTCGTCTTGAGAGGTGCTTCTTCGAACGAAAGCGCCACCGAGCGCTCTGCTCTCGGTACGGACGATAGTAACGGTGAGCGCTCTGCTATCGTGGCAACACGGAGAAGCCACACCCTCCCCAACCGATTTCTACTCACGGGCCGAAGGCCCGTTCGTATGGTTCGCGGGACCGACGGTCCCGCGCTAACGCTCACTCACTCCGTTCGTTCGCTCATCCCTCGCACGAGGGTATCAGCCGCTCTCGCTAGCGCTCGACCGGCAGACAGCGCGCGCCACTGCACGTTCCAAAACGGCCGAAAGCTACGACGCGTTTTCCAACACGCCGCTCACCCACATCCGGTTCGGATCCGCCGTCTCGTCCATCCACTCGATCAGCCGCTCGCGCATTTCTCTCCGGGCGTCCGCGTACTCGGGATGATCGATCAGATTTTGCAGCTCGTCGGGGTCGGCCTCGAGGTCGTACAATTCGTCGATATCGGGGCCGTTGTAGACGTACTTGTACCGGTCCGTGCGGACCATCCGCTGGCTGTAGAGGCCGAACTCGTCGCCGTGGTACTGGGCGAATGTGGAGTCCCGCCAGTCGTGCCCCTCGGGCAGATCGCCTCGGTTCTCGAGCAGGGGGACCAGGCTTCGCGAATCGAAGTCGTCGGGAACCGGCACGTCCGCGATCTCGAGGAACGTCGCCGCGAGATCATGCAAGTGGACTGGGACCTCGCACCTCGAGCCACCGTCGGCCACGCCCGGCCAGCGCACCTGCAGCGGGATGCGGTAGGTGTCGTCGTACATCAGCGGCCCCTTGTTGAACTGACGGTGGCTCCCGGCGAAATCGCCGTGATCCGAGGCGTGGACTACGACCGTATCATCGGCCAGTCCCCGATTCTCGAGGGTCTCGAGGATCTGCTCGAGCTGGTGATCGATCAGCGTGATGAACCCCCAGTACTTCGCGAGGGCTTCGGCCCAGAGATCCCAGTCGAAGCCGGTGACGCCGCGGTAGGCGAGGTAGTTCTCGTGGACCTGTGGCTTCCCGTCGTAGGTCTCGGCGTAGCTCTCGGGGGGCTCGATCTCGTCGGGATCGTACATTGAGGCGTAGGGTTCCGGGACGACGTAGGGGTGGTGGGGCCCGTAGAAGTCCGTCCGGTGGAAGAACGGACCGTCTCGGTCGCCGTCCGCGTGCGATTCGATCGCGTCGATCGTCCGTTCGGCGAGAAAGTAGGCTCGCGTACCCTCGACATCGACGGACGTTTTTGCGGCGACGAACGTCCCCTCGCTGCCGTCGCGCGGCTCCTCGCCGGTGTAGATCTCCTCCTCGAGGTCGGCCTCGCCAACCGGGACGCCTCGCTCCTCGCGGTACTCGCGGAACGCCTCGTCGATGTCGTCGTGGTGTTTGTCGCTGCCCCCGAGATACGAGAACCCGAAATCGGCGGGGGTCTGGTCGCGGCCGGCGTGCCACTTCCCCGTATAGGTAAGGTCGTAGCCGGCCGCTACGAGTTCCTCCGAGAACGTCGACAGGTCCGCGGGCAGGTTCGCCCGAATCGCGTCCGGCTCGTGGCAGTTGTTCAACATCCCGTGACCGTGGGGGAACCGGCCGGTCAGTAACGACGCGCGAGCGCTCGAGCAGATACTGATCGGTGTGACCGCCTGCTCGAAGCGGACGCCCTCGCTCGAGAGCCGATCGATCGCCGGCGTTTCGATCGGGGGACCCTCGGGTGCGCTAGCGTCGTATCGCTCCTGGTCGGTGAGCACGAGCAGGACGTTCGGGCGGGTATCGGCGTCAGCGTCAGCCATCGGGCAAGGTACGCCGCCGCCGCAGTTAATAGTGAGACTTGCGCCTCGGAGCCGCCAGTACCCGGATAGAGGAGAAACCAACATGTGAACCCGACCGTTGATTAGCCCCCCGTTCGACGGTCCACGCGTGCCTATTGCGTACTGTGGTGAGTGTGAATGGCAGTGCCGAGTCGATGGGGACGACCCGGGCGATCTCAGCCGCGCGATGATCAATCACTTCGTCGAGACCGGTCACTCGCCCGTCGAACGATGTGATACCGACGAGCGCCTCGAGAATCACGTTGCCGAGCGAACGACGGAAACGGAGTCCGAACAGCCGTCAGCGTCGGTGTCGGAACGGGATTCGAACCCGCGTCTCGAGTGACTCAGTCGAGGTCCGCGAACGTCGGCCGCTCGAGGTCGCCCGGGAACTCCTCGACCGGAACCTGCGTCTGCTCGCCCGATTCCATGTCCTTGATCGTCACCTCGTCGTTCGCGAGGTCCTGTTCGCCGACGATGACGACGGTTTCGGCGTTGATCGAGTCGGCGTAGTTCAACTGCGCGCCGAAGGAGCGGCCCGCGACGTCGGTTTCGACGACGTGGCCCCGGTCGCGTAACTCGCGTGAAATACGAGCCGCTTCGCTCCGGGTATCACCGATCTGCAGGACGTAGTAGTCCGTCGTGACTTCTTCCTCGGGCCAGACGCCCGCGCGCTGTAACAGGAGCGGCAGCGTCGCGTGACCGGGGGCGACGCCGACCGCGGGCGTCGGCTGGCCGCCGAAGCCCTCGATGAGATCGTCGTAACGGCCGCCACCGAAGATCGACCGGGAGACCTCGCCGGCGGAGTCGAAGCACTCGAAGACGACGCCGGTGTAGTAGTCCAGTCCGCGGGCCGTCTCGAGCGAGACGGTGCAGTACTCGCGCGCGCCGAAGTCCTCGGCGGCCGCGAGCACGTTCTGGAGGTTCTCGACAGCCGCGGTCACGCGCTCGGTGTCGGCGAACGCGTCGACAGCCTCGAGGTCGCCGTCCGCGATGAGGTCGTCAAACTCGGCAGCCTGATCGGCCGAGAGGCCGGCGTCGATCAGGAGGTCGTGGTACTCGACGGCCGAAATCTTGCCGGACTTGTCGACCGCGCGGATCGCCGCCTCGGTGTCGACGTCGGCGTCGTAGCTCTCGAGGACGCCACCGAGGATGTCCCGGTGGGAGATCCGAAACTCGAAGTGGTCGCCGGTGAGTCCGAGGCCAGTGAGGGCGTCGGCGGCCCACGCGAGGATCTCGGCGTCGGCTTCCGGGGCCGAGGAGCCGAAGATGTCGACGTTGGTCTGATAGAATTCGCGCTGGCGGCCCTGCTGGACCTGTTCGTAGCGCCAAAACGGCCGCGTCGAGACCCACTTGATCGGCTTCGACAACTCCTGTTGCTTGGCGACGACCATCCGGGCGACGGTCGGCGTCAGTTCGGGCGTCATCGCGACGTGGCGGCCGCCCTGATCCTCGAAGGAGTAGAGTTCGTCGACGATCTCGTCGCCGCTCTTGTCGGTCCATAGCTCGGCGCGCTCGAGTGCCGGCGTTCCGATCTCGCGGAAGCCGTACTCGCGGGCGGTCTCCTCCAGTACGTCGATAGTCGCCCGCCTGGCGGACATTTCGCCGGGATAGAAGTCACGAAAGCCCTTGATCCGGTCGTACATGCGAATTCGTTCGGGGACGGCGAACTTCTATCCTTTCGTTCCGCCGTGCCCGTCGCGACCGTCGGCGGTCTCGACGAGCGGGCGACGGACGTTTTGGTTCACTGCTGATTACCGTTAGTTCGACAGTCACCGCCTTGAGACCGTCCCGTACATTGATTGCGACCTACGGCGAGTAGCCACTGTGCAACGCGTGGCCGACGACGATTGGGTCGCGGAGATCGGCGAGCGACTGCCGGTTTCGCCGCTCTCGGCGCTCGGTCTCTTTCTCGCCGTGATCATCGGGATCCGCATCGCTCTCGAGCACGTGACGACCAGAGCGCTCCTCGAGAGCGTCTTTCCGCTGCTCGCGGCGACCGCCGTCGTCTTCGCCGACCGATGGCTGGTCTCCCGGGACGTCTCGGTCCGAGACCGGCTCACCGTCTTCGGCTACGGGCTCGGCGGCTTCCTCGCTGCCGCCCTCGTGACGGCACTGCATCTCTACGTGCTGTATCTCGAGGAGACCGGCGCGCAAGCGCCCCTGTACCTGCTCTTGATGGGTGGAACGGTCGGCGTCGGCGCGGGTACCGTCGCCGGCATCTACGAGATTCAACAGCGGGCCGCCGTCCGCGAGGCCGAACGGCAGAGCGAGCGCTTAGAGGAGTTCGCAAGCGTCGTCAGTCACGATCTCCGAAACCCGCTCAGCGTCGCCCAGGGCCGGCTCAGAGCGGCGTTCACCGACGGCGACCCGGAGCACTTGCAGGAGGTCAACGCGGCGCTGAATCGGATGGACGAACTGATCGAGGAGACGCTATCGGTGGCCCGCAGCGGGACGCAGGTGGAAGATCCCTACGACGTGCCGCTGGTCGAACTCGCGAGCGACGCGTGGACGGTCGTCGAGACGGACGAGGCCACCTACGAGATAGTCGGGAACCGAACGCTGGAAGTCGACCCGCTTCGGGCGAAACAACTCTTCGAGAACCTCTATCGCAACGCGATCGAACACGGGCGCGAGGACGTCCACATCCGCGTCGGACCCTGTGACGGCGGCTTCTTCGTCGCCGACGACGGCCCCGGTATCCCCGAAGACGAGCGAGCGGAGGTGCTCGAACAGGGGTACTCAACGTCCGCTGAGGGGTCAGGGCTCGGCCTCGCGATCGTCCGCGCAATCGCCGACGCCCACGGCTGGCAGGTCGCGATCACCGAAAGCGAGGCTGGCGGGGCCCGGTTCGAGTTTACTCGCGGCGGCTGAGAACGAAGAATCGACTGTTTGATCTCACCGCACCTTCGTCACGTACGTCTGGTCGTGATCAGGGAAACACTCCCCGATCGCCGCCGGGCTGTCTTCGTCCGCGATGAGCGCGCGGAGCTCCGCCTCGTAATCGGCCCTGTCGATCTCCTCGCTCGGCCCGACGGTCACGTCCAGGCGCGCCTCGACGAGTCGGTCGACGGCCGACCGGCCAAAGCCCGACAGCGGCGCGATGTAATCGATGTCGTGACGATCCTCGAGGCTCTGGGCTTGCGCCCGCGACACCGTCGGAACGCGATCGTCGCGGCGGGTGCCGTCGGCGATCGCGTCGAACGCTCGAGTCGCCAGCTGTTCCAAGGCGTGCGTGTGGACCAGCTGGATCCCGTTTCGCGGGAAGCCGTCCTCGCGGATCCGATCGGCGGCCTCGCGGGCGACGTCCGGATCACACTCGAGGCGTTCGAACGCGAATCCGGCGGCGTCGGCCGTCTCGCGGGCGTGTTTCCAGTCGTCACTGATACCGAAGTGCGCCGTCAGCAGCGTCACGTCGTAGAACTCCTCGAGCAAGAGCGCGGCGAGCGTCGAGTCCTTCCCGCCGCTGTAGAGCAGTCCGAGTTCCATTACCGGCGCTGGATATCGAAGCTCTGGGAGTCCGGCTTCAGCTCCTTGAGGAGCTGTTTCATCTTGTCGTCGTCAATCTTGCCCTGAATGCGACCACTTCGGGCGAGACTGACGACCTGGCGCTCGACCTGCTCGCCGAACTGGGGCTTGCTCATCTTGACCGTGTTGAGCCGCTTGCGAGCCTCGTCGGTCAGGTGCTGGCGCAACACGGCTTTCTTCTGGGCATCGGCCTGCTGCTGGGCCGCCTCCTGATTGCCCTCGCCCTGTGCGTCGGTGCGGTCCTGTAGCTGCTCCATTTTCTTCTGGCGAAGCTCCTCGAGTTTTTCCTCGTCTGGTGAGCCACTCATCGTTGTCTCGTACTTGTCCGCCACGCGGGAAAATGATTACGGACAACAGTAGCGATGGCTCTGGGCGGGGAAACCGACACGAAAACGAACGCGTGAATTAGGCGTAGCGCTCGAGTTCCGGACGGTCGAGCTCTTCGAGAACCTGGCCGGCGGTGTCGTCGAGCAGGCTCCGACCCTCGGCGGTGATTCGGCGACCCTCGCCCTCGGCGGTCTCGACGAGGTCTTCCTCCTCGAGCTGCTGGAGGATGGTCCGAATCAGGTTCTTCGAGCCGTCGGTGCGCTTGTCGGGTGCGACCTGATAGCGGTTCGAACCGCCCTTCGCGCCGCCGTACTCCGTCGAGAGGCGCTCGACGCCAATTGGGCCGCGGTCGGCGACCTTGCGCAGGAGACTCGCAGCGCGGGTCGCCCAGAAGTCGTCCTGTTCGGGCGGGAGTTCGTTGGCGACGCCGCTCTTGGCGAACGCGCCCCAGTCGGGTTCCTCGAGTCGATCCGCGAGATCGTCGGCGAGCGCCTCGATGAGGTCGTCCGCCGGAACGTCGTACATCGTAGCCATTGGCGTGTGATTCCCGGCGGCGGCATTTAAGGCCATCGTATCCGCACAGCCCGGCGGCGGCCCGGACCGTTTTTCGCCCTCGAGTCGAAACGGGGGGTATGGACGAACGCGCCGCTCTGGGGCTGCTGTCGGATGAACTCGCGGCGGCCGGCGACGACGCGGCCGTCGTCAACGGGCTCGTGGTGACGACGGACATGCTCCACGAGCGGACGGACTTTCCGCCGGGAACGACCCGCTACACGGCCGGTTGGCGCGCCGTCGGCGCGTCCCTGTCGGACGTCGCGGCGATGGGTGCCGAGGCCACGGCCGCCGTCGCCGCCTACGCCGCGCCCGAATTCGACCGTGACGAACTGCTCGACTTCGTTCGCGGCGCGAGCGACGTCTGCGAGCGCGTCGACACCGAGTACGTCGGGGGCGATCTAGACGGCCACGACGAGTTCACCGTCGCGACGACCGCCATCGGGCGCACCGACGAGCCCGTTCCGCGGAGCGGCGCTCGGCCGGGCGACGTCGTCTGCGTGACCGGCACGCTCGGCCGGAGCGCGGCCGCGCTCGAGTACTTCGAACGCGCCGCCGAACTCGACGGCGACGGGGACCGGCTCCGCGAGCGGGCGAACGACCTCTTTCGGTTCGAGCCCCGAATCGCGACCGGCCGGGCACTGGCACCCCACGCGAGCGCGATGATGGACTCGAGCGACGGGCTCGCCCGCTCGCTCCACCAGCTCGCCGAGGCCAGCGACTGCGGGTTCGCGATCGACTCCGACCGGCTGCCGATCGACGACAGCGTCCGCGACGTGGCAGACGGCGACGACGAAGCGCTCGAGCTCGCGACCACCTTCGGCGAGGACTTCGAGCTCGTCGCGACGCTCCCCGAGGACGCGCTGGCGGCGGTACGAGAGACGGCCGACGTATCGCTGTCGGTGATCGGTGTCGTGTGCGAGGCCGAGGACGGACCCACGATGGACGGCGAGCCGCTCGCGGATCGCGGCTATACGCACGGCTGAGGGAGGGTAACGTCGAGTATAGAGGCAGAGACGTGTCGAGCAGAGAGACGGAACGGGGGACGGGGCCGAATCACCCCACGATCACGACCGGGATTGGCATGAAACAGAGCAACCCGAGGCCGAACGTCACGGTTCCGAGGAGGAACCGACCGCGGCCGAGCGACTCGTCCCGTACCGGCGTGGCGGGCCCCTTCGAGGCGAGCAGCGCGGTCAAGAATCCCCAGATGACCCAGATCAGGACCGTGTTCACGCTGTAGCCGTCGACGTAGTAGAGGTACGCGGCGAGCGCGAACAGCGCGCCCGGGACGATCGCCGCGATCGTCTCCTGCAATTCGCCGGCCATCGCCCGGAGGATGTGGCCCCCGTCGAGCTGACCGACCGGGATCAGGTTGAGGAAAGTGACGAGCATCCCAACCCACGCGCCGATGACGACCGGGTTCACCCCGGTCGTCGGGTCGTTCCGGTACAGCGGCTGGTCGAATCCCGCCGCGAGCAACTCGAGCAGCGGCGGATAGCCCAGTTCGATCCGAACCGCGTCGGGGTTCTGGAGTAATGCGGGGTCGACCGAAACCGGCGGCAGGTGCAGTCCGATCACGGTCGCAACGACCGTCGCGACCAGCCCGGCCAGCGGGCCGGCAGCGCCGATGTCGAACAGCGCTTTTCGATCCGGCATTCGGCCTTTCAGGGTGATGACCGCCCCCATCGTTCCGATGAGCGTCGGCACCGGAATGAAGTAGGGTAACGAGGCGTCGACCTGATGGTACCGGCTCATGACGTAGTGGCCCATTTCGTGGACGCCGAGAACCCCCAGAATAGCTGCTGTGAACGGCCAGGCCTGCCAGATCACGCCCGGATCGGCAATCGGATCGAGCTGATACCAGAACGAGCCCGCGAACAGCGTCGATCCGACCGTCAACAGGAACAACACGATGTTCGTCCAGGGGATCCCGTCGATCCCCACGCTGGTCGGCTCGGCCACGATCGCGTACTCGCCGTGACGCCGCTCGAGGTCGGCGTCATACCCGCGTTCGCGGAAGATCGGCCAAAGTTCACGGACCACCCGCTCCGGGTGTGTCAACGGATCGCCATAGTAGACGATCTGGCCGTCTTCCTGACGCGCTTCGTAGACCGCGAACACCGTCTCGATCCGATCGATCGGCGGCCCGTCCTCGAGCGAGCGGCCGCCCCGGTTCGCCGCGCCGAATCCGGACCGGTCGACGTCGTCCATTAGGTGTAATTCATTAGGGCCGGGTATAAATCGACTGCCGTTGGCAGGACGATCCGTTTCTCCCGATCACGGCCTCGTCGCAGTTCTGGACCTCGTCGGAAGTCGGTGAGGTGCTGCGGCGGTGTCGAATACGACGGAGAGGGCCGTATAGTAGCCACTGCAAGTCATTGCACGCGCGATCGAACGACAACTGTCCGATCAGTGTGTGAATCGTTTCAGTGGCGACTATAATAGGTCGTGGAAACACGACGAGACAGCGGAAACCGAATCGTCAGCGAGGGGTAGAAAATCAGGGGAATTGCGCCGGATCGCGTCGGTAACGTGCCAGCGCGGAGTGAGGGGCGGGGACTGTCGTCCGAGCGGTTCAGCCGGGCCGATCGAAACAGCCGTTAGGCGGGTGCGACGCGCCACGTCGTCGCGCTCGTGTACGACCACTTCTCGATCTCGAGGTCGGTGACGGAATCGGAGAGCTTGACCATCAGCGCGCCGATTTCCTTGGGGGACATCCCGACATCGTCCGCGATGAACTTGCCTTTGAAGTACAGCTCGCCGTCTTCGGCGCGTTCGCGCAGGTAGCGTTTCAGGCGGTGTTCTTTGCTTTCCGTGGAGGGTTGGGCAGTGGTGCTCATCGACAGATACTCCTTGTGGGGGATATCTGTTATAAAGGACGGTTGGTTAGCGGCGTTTCGATTGTGTTCAGCGATCTGGGGGGTAAGAGACGTTTTATTCTCGATTACTAGACTGTTAATCGTGCGAGGAGAAGCGTCTAGATGTTTTAAAACCGCACGTAACGCATTATTTCCGATTATACTGTTTCGATCAATGCAATATCGTCTTTCCCGACCGTTTCACAGTTTCATCGCGAACGGCGAACGAAAAGAACAGTCACGGCCGATCGTGGACCCAGAACTCGTCCTCGACCGTGACTTCCTTCTTGAACAGCGGTACCTCGTCTTTCAGGCGGTTGATCCCGTCTTCGACGGTTCGAAACGCCTCCTCGCGGTGGCCGGCGAGGACGACGACGAAAACGATGTCCTCGCCGTCCTCGACGACACCCGTCCGGTGGTAGAGTTCGACGTCGAAGACGCCGTCTCGAGCCTCGAGATCCGCCTCGAGGGCCGCCATCCGCTCGTCGGCGACGCCCTCGTACTTCTCGAACTCGAGGTGCTGGGTGCGCGCGTCGTCCGAACTGTCTTTCGCGCGGACCCGGCCGGTGAAGGTCGCGATCGCGCCCGCCCTGTTGGCCCGCGGCGATCGTTTGATGCGGGCCACCAGCGACTCGAGCGTCTCGTGGGGCTCTGCCGACTCGACGGCCCCCACCACGGCATCGAGTTCGAGGTCGCCGGGGTCGTTGACGCTCGCGATAATGTCACCGGTCGGCTCGCGCTCGAGGTCGGCTGATCCCACGACGATCGAGGGATAGCGAAGCGTCGGCGTGCCGACGGCGACCGCGTACTCGCAGTCGGTCGCCAGACTGTCGAGCGCGTCACCGACGGACATCCCCGTCCCCGAAGCGAGCCAGTCGCCGTCGACCCCGAGGTCGTAGGTGACGTCCCCGCCGAAGGTGATGGATTCGCGCGCGTACGCACCGTCGGCGATCGTCGAATCGTACCTGACGACCCCGACGCGGCCTCGCTCGGAGAGCCGATCGACGGTCCGATCGACAACCGCCTCGAGCGCGTCGCCATCCGCTCCCCCGTCGCGAACACCCAGTACGTGCATGTTCGAACGATGGGGCGGTCGGGCTTTGTAGCTGTCGCCGGAAAGCCCCGCGCTGGGCGGACATGCAGTGCCCGCCCAGCGCGCCCTTTTCAGTCCCACCCGGCAGAGCAAGCCCGGGTGGGTACCGTGTGACGGAACGCTGGTCGAGAATCAGTAGCCTGGGATTTTGGGCGTGCACCGCGAACGTTCGATATGCCCTTCCGAATCGGTTTCACGGGCGACGTGATGCTCGGTCGGCTCGTCGACGACCGTCAACGCAGTCGCTCCGTCAATGCGGTCTGGGGGAACGTCCTCGGGCGCCTTCACAAACTGGACGGGCTGGTGATAAACCTCGAGTGCGTGCTCTCGACGCGCGGCCGAGAGTGGCAACGCACGCACCGTCCGTTTCACTTCCGAGCCGATCCCGAGTGGGCAATTCCGGCCCTCGAACGCGCGGGCGTCGATATCTGTGCGCTGGCGAACAACCACGTCCTCGACTACGAGGAAGTCGCGTTGTGGGATACTATGGAAGCGCTCGATGAAACAGGGATCGCTCACGCGGGTGCCGGCGAGACGATCGACGAGGCGCTCGAGCCCGCGATTCGAACGGTCGGGGGCTCGAGTGCCGGCGATGACGAGCCGAACGCGGGCGGCGACAGTGGACTCGACGTCGCGGTGGTCTCGTTCACGGATAACACGCCGGAGTACGCGGCCGACGAGGAATCGCCGGGGACGGCCCGAATCGAAATCGATATCGACGATTCGGATACGCGTCGGCTCGTGTCGGATGCGCTCGAGCGCGCACGTGAGACGAATCCCGATCTGCTAGTTGCCTCGCTGCACTGGGGACCGAACATGGTCACGGAGCCGCCCGAGTCGTTCCGGGAGTTCGGCCGCTGGCTGATCGAGGACGGCGTCGACATCGTCCACGGCCACAGCGCGCACGTCTTTCAGGGGATCGAAGTCCACGAGGGCCGACCAATCGTCTACGACGCGGGGGATTTCGTCGACGACTATCGGGTCGACGACGAGTTGCGAAACGACCGGAGCTTTCTGTTCGTCCTCGCGGTGACGCCCGACGGACAGCCGACCGAACTCCGATTACACCCCACCGAGATCGACGACTGTGTGGTCCGCGAGGCGAGCCCGGCGGCCGCCGCGTGGTCCCGCGAGCGGATGCGCGAGCTCTCGAAACCCTTTGGCACCGAGTTCGACCGGGACGGCGACGGGCTCGTCCTGTCGCTCGAGGCGTAGTCCGCCCCTCGGTCCGATCGCGCTGCTTACGGTCATCCGATTCGCTACTCGAGGGGTGTGTCACCACGTCATCCGGGCAGTTGGCAACCCTTAAGATAGCAACTCCGCTACACCGGTGTAGTATGAAAGTGGTCGTCTCTATCGGCGGGAGCGTCCTCGTTCCCGAACCCGGCGGGGATCGGGTCGCCGAACACGCTGCCGTCATCGAGCAACTCATCGCGGAGGGCTGTCGGATCGGTGCCGTCGTCGGGGGCGGCGGCGTCGCCCGCGAATACATCTCGGCCGCTCGAGAGCTCGGCGCAAACGAGATCGAACTCGATCAGCTGGGAATCGACGTGACGCGACTCAACGCTCGGCTGCTCATCGCGGCGCTAAGCGAGGAGTCCGTGACCGCACCGGCCCTCGATTACGAGGAAGCCAGCGAGGCGCTCCGCCGGGACGACATCTGCATTATGGGCGGGGTCGCACCGGCCCAGACCACCGACGCCGTCGGGGCCGCCCTCGCGGAGTACATCGACGCCGACCTGCTCGTCTACGCGACGAGCGTTCCCGGCGTCTACAGCGCCGACCCGAACGAAGACGACGACGCGACCAAGTACGACCACCTCTCCGCCGCGGAGCTGGTCGACGTCATCGCCGGCCTCGAGATGAACGCCGGCGCGTCCGCCCCCGTCGACCTGCTGGCGGCGAAGATCATCGAGCGCTCCGGAATGCGCACTATCGTCCTCGACGGCACGGACCCCGACCGAATCGCCCGCGCGGTTCGCCACGGCGATCACGAGGGGACAGACGTCATCCCCGACGGTGCCGGCGAAGAACCGACCTACTGGGCGAGCAACGAGCAATGAGTTCCGACGGCGACGCTGACGGAGACACGATCGATGCGCCAGAATCCGACGCGCTCAGTCCCTATACGCTCCAGCGCGAGGAGGCGAGCGAGACGCGACACGCGTTCTGGGCGGACACGGTTGCTGACCGGGTAGCAAAGCGGAACCCGGACGAGCCGATCGTCATCAAGGGCGGCATTTCGCCCTCCGGGGTCCCCCACCTCGGCAACGTCAACGAGATCATGCGCGGCTACTTCGTCGCCGAGGTGCTGCGCGACCGGGGCCACGAGGTCCGGCAGGTCTTCACCGCCGACGACCGCGACCCCCTTCGAAAGCTCCCGCGGACTCTCTGTGACCTCGAGGGGAACCTCGTCGATCTCGGAGAGGTCGACGCAGGCGCACTCGGCCGGAATCTGGGCGCGCCCTACACCGATATCCCGGATCCCTTCGGCTGCTGTGACTCCTACGGCGACCACTTTGCGACGATTATCCAGAACAGCGCCGACGCCGTCGACGTCCCGATCGAACTCGTCTCGAACACGGAGCTGTACGAGTCCGGCGAGTTCGAGGCGGTTACGCGGTTCGTCCTCGAGCACCAAGAGCGCGCACGCGAGGTTCTCTCGAAGTATCAGGACACAGTCGACGCGGACGGCGACTACGTCCCGTTTAACCCGATCTGCGAGGAGTGTGGCAAGATCACCGAGACGGTGACGAGCGTCGATCTCGACGCCGGCGAAGCCGGAACCGTCGACTACCGCTGTACCGACATGGACGCGGGCAACCAGACGATCGACGGCTGCGGTCACGAGGGCACGGCAACGCTGCGCGAGGGCAAACTCCCCTGGCGCTTCGAGTGGCCCGCCCAGTGGCAGCTCCTCGGCGTCGATTTTGAGCCCTTCGGCAAGGACCACGCCGAGGGCTCCTGGCCCAGCGGACAGGACGTCGCCCGCAACGTCCTCGAGATCGAGCCGCCGGTGCCGATGGTCTACGAGTGGTTCACGCTCGAGGGCGAGCCCTTTTCCTCGTCGGAAGGGAACGTGATTCTCGTCTCCGACGTGCTGGAACTGCTCGAGCCCGAGGTCCTGCGCTACTTCTTCGCGAAGGACCCCGCGAAGGCCCGAGACTTCAGCATCGAACGGCTGGACCAGCTGGTCGACGAGTTCGACCGGCTCGAGGCGATCTACTTCGGCGAGATCGAAGGCAGCGAGGACGAGCGGGCGTTCGCCGAGCGCGTCTACCCGTTCGTGGTCGATGACCCACGAGAAGAGCGGATTCGACTTCCATACACCTTCGCCGCGGTGCTCGGGATGACCGACGATCCCGACCTGCGCGAGGAGATCGCGCGTCGTGAGGGTCACATTCCCGACGACGCGCCCGATTGGGCAGTTGACGGAGCGCTCGAGCGCGTCGAGCAGGCCCGCAACTGGGCGCGTCGGACGGGCAACGAGTTCGATTACGAGCTCAAGCGTAGCGAGATCCCCGACCACGAGTTCGACGCGGACACCGAGGCCGCGCTCGCGGAACTGGCCGACTTCATCGAGGCGGGCCACGATCCTGAGGAGATCCAGGGCGAGATATACGAGACCGCGCGACGCCACGACGTCGACGTCGGCGACTTCTTCGCGGCGGGCTACCGGCTGTTCTTCGACGAGACGCAGGGGCCGAAGCTCGGCTCCTTCCTCGCGAAGGTCGACCGGGAGTTCGTCGTCGACCGGCTTCGGCGGGAGCGCTGAGTCGACCCGGAGCGTTGGGTCGATAGACAAAAGCCATTTGAGACCGCCGCCCGGAGATACTATCGATGGATCACGGTCTCTTCGCCTTCGTTTCGCCCCCCGAAATCTACGGATCGGAACTCCTGACGTGGGTTCTGCTCGGTCTTTTGCTCTACTGGCTCGCGGTCGTCGGCCTCCGAAACGGCGGCTATCTGCCCGATTACATCGGCACGCAAGGGCCGATTCTCACCTTCCACACCAAACGCGGCCGCGTGCTCCTCGACCGACTCGCCCGTCCGAAGCGGTTCTGGCGGGCGTGGTCGAACATCGGCGTCGGCATCGCACTGGTCGTGATGGTGGCCATGTTCGCGTTCCTCATTCAAGCGGCGATTTCCTCGCTTTCGACGCCGCAGATGGCGAACTCCGCGGTTCGACAGCCGCGCAACGTCCTCGTCATCCCTGGGGTTAACGACTTCCTGCCGCTGGCGGCGACGCCCGGAATCGTCGTCGGACTGCTCGTCGGACTCGTCGTCCACGAGGGCGGTCACGGCCTGCTCTGTCGCGTCGAAGACATCGACATCGACTCGATGGGGGTCGCGATGCTCGCCGTCCTTCCCGTCGGCGCGTTCGTCGAGCCCGATCAGGAGAGCAGTAAATCCGCGTCCCGCGGCGGGCAGACGCGGATGTTCGCCGCCGGCGTGACGAACAACTTCGCGATTACGATCCTCGCCTTCGCGCTGCTGTTCGGCCCGGTCGTCGGCGCGATCGGCGTCGCACCCGGAGCCGCCGTCGGCGGTGTGGCACAGGACTCCCCCGCGGCCGATGCCGGCATCGAACCCAACGACCGCATCACGGCGATCAACGGCACCGCGGTCGATGGCAACGACGACCTCGCGGATCGGCTCGAGGCCGTCGACGGTGAGCAGGTCGCCGTCGAACTCGACGGTGAGGAGACGGTGACGGTCGACAGATCACTGATCGTGACCGCGGCGATGGACGACGGCCCCACGGGGCTCTCCGCCGGTGACGAGATTCGCGCGGTCAACGGCCAGACGGTGGCGACCGAGCGCGGCTTCTTCGACGCCGTCGGCGACGACGAACGAGTCACCCTGACGATCGAACCCGCGGACAGCGAGGAGGGTATCGAACGAGCGGTGACGATCGGCGCTGCGGTCTCGATCGCCGAGGACGAGCCGCTCGAGGCCGAAACCGGCCCGACTGACGAGACGTTCGTCATCACCCGCTTTGACGGCGACCGGGTGCACAGCTACGAGGATCTCGCTCCCCTGCTGGCGGACACCGAGCCCGGCCAGCAGGTCGAGGTGGCGGGCTACATCGGTGACGACCGACAGACGCACACCGTCACTCTCGACGAGAACCCGCGCTCCGAGAGCGGATTCCTCGGGATTCAACCGTATCCGGGAACGTCCGGCGTCGACGTCAGCGACATCGGCGTCCAGCTCTATCCCGCCGGCGAGTATCTGGGGCTGCTCGGCGGGGACGGCGAGACGCGCTTCGGTGGCGTCACCGACACCTTCCTCGGAAAAATGGGACTCGCACTCCTGTTGCCGGTCATCGGCGTCAGCGGTGCCTTACCGTTCAACTTCGCCGGGTTCACCGGCGGGATCCAGAACTTCTACGAGGTGCAGGGTGCACTCGGCGCGTTCGGAGACGGGTCCGTCTTCCTGCTGGCGAACCTGCTGTTCTGGACCGGCTGGATCAACGTCCAGCTCGGCTTCTTCAACTGCGTCCCGGCGTTCCCGCTCGACGGCGGGCACATCCTCCGGACGAGCACCGAGGCGATCGTCTCGCGGCTCCCCATCATCAACCCGACCCGGGGGATGGTCCGTCTGGTAACGACGACGGTCGGCGTGACGATGCTCGTCAGCTTCCTCATGATGCTGTTCGGGCCGCAACTGTTCTCGGGGTAGTCGTCCCCGCAGCCGGTCTGCTGTACCCACATATCGGCGCACCCGTATGGGTGGGTCGCGGGTGTGCCGGAACTGACGGAGCGTAGCCCGTTTCAGTCTTCCATATCGACGCCGTGGCGCTCGGAGAACTCCTCGGGCGTCGCCTCGAGGCGTTCGAACTCGGTATCAAAGTAGTGTTCGTGGTGACGGACGACCTGCTCGACGACCCAGTGGCTGAACACCTCGTCGAATCGCCACTCACCGTCCATCTCGGGGATCTCGAAGCGGTCGTCAGTCGAAAAGGTCGCGTAGACGTGGAAGAAGCCGAGGATGACGTCCGCGAAGTCACGGGCCTTCTCCGAGCCACTCTCGCGGCGCTCTTCGAGTTCGGCGAGACCGTCGGCAGTGAGTTCGAAGTACTTCCGATCGGGTTCGTCCTCGCGCTCGATGCGCTCGGCCCAGCCCTTCTCCTCGAACTTGTAGAGGATCGGATACACCGAGCCGTACGACGGCTCCCAGTGACCGCCGCTGATCTCGCGAATCTCCTTGAGGATCTCGTAGCCGTACCGGGGCTTCTCCTCGAGGAGTTCGAGCACGAGGTAGGCGATGAGTCCCTTCGGCGGCCCACTTTTCCGCATATACGTCGTGGATAAAACGGACACACGTAAAGGGTTTCGGTCGCGCTCGAGACGGGCGGCTCAGGGCCTGGGAACCTAACAGCGGCGGTTCCCAGCCGATGGATGAACGCCGGAGCGAAGCCGATCGAAACCCGGTCCTTCTTAGCGTCCCCGTCCCAACCGACGAGCATGGAACGACGACGACCGCCACAGACCGAAGAGGGCTGGTACGTCCTCCACGACTTCCGGTCGATCGACTGGGATGCCTGGCGAGACGCACCCGATCGACGGCGCTCGCAAGCGATCGAGGAAGGAATCGACTACCTCGCGTCCAGCGAGGCCGTCGATGACGCCGACGAGGGCGAGTCGGCGACGTTCGCGGTGCTCGGGCACAAGGCCGACCTGCTCGTGCTCCACCTGCGACCGACGCTCGCCGACATCGACACGCTCGAGCGGCAGTTCGAACACACCGCGCTCGCCGAGTTCACCGAGCGGGCCGACTCCTACCTCTCGGTGACGGAGGTCTCGGGCTACATGTCCGAGGACTACTTCGACGAGGATGCGGAGGTCGAGGACACCGGCCTGGCGCGCTACATCGAAACGCGACTCACGCCGGAGATCCCCGACAGCGAGTTCCTGAGCTTCTATCCGATGGACAAACGTCGCGGTCCGGAGGACAACTGGTACGACCTGCCCTTTGACGAGCGCGCGGAGCACCTGTCCTCCCACGGCGACATCGGCCGGGAGTACGCCGGCCGCGTCACGCAGATCATCTCCGGCAGCGTCGGCCTCGACGACTTCGAGTGGGGCGTGACACTGTTCGCCGACGATCCGACCGACGTGAAGGAACTCCTCTACGAGATGCGCTTCGATCCCTCGAGTTCCCGCTTCGCCGAGTTCGGCCGATTCCTCTCGGCCCGGCGCTTCCCGCCCGAACACCTCGGTGCGTTCCTCGCGGGCGAACCGGTTCCACAGGAGGGCGACACCGAGAGCGCCCACGGCGAGCACGGTCACTCACACGCCGAGAGCGACTCCGGCGACCATCATCACGGCGACTCGAGCGGCCACCACGACGGCTCCGGCGGTCCTCACGGCGACGAAGGCGACGATGACGAGGGCGTTCGCAGCGAACTCGAGGAACTGGGCGTCTACGCGGGCCAGCCACACGGCGAGGACGTCCACGCGGTCGTGCTCTACTCCGCGGCCGACCCCGACGAGTTATACGAGGAGGTCGACGGGCTGCGGGGGAACTTCGATCACTACGATACGCACGTCAAGACGGCCGTGTATGAACCTCGAGACGGCGGCGACGACGCGGAGACCGCGATCGTCAGCCTCTGGGACACCGAACGCGCCGCGAACACGGCTGCCGGGTTCCTCGCCGATCTCCCCGAGATCGTCCGGCAAGCGGGCGACGATGAGGGCGATTCCTGGGGCACGATGGGGATGTTCTACACGGTCAAGCCCGAACATCGCGGTGACTTTACCGGCGCGTTCGAGGACGCCGCCGGCCTGCTCGCGGAGATGGACGGCCACCGAAAGACGGACCTGCTGATCAACCGCGAGGACGAAAACGACATGTTCATCGCCAGCCGCTGGGACTCCCGCGAGGACGCCATGCAGTTCTTCCGGAGCGACGCCTTCTCGGAGGCCGTCGAGTTCGGTCGCGACGTCCTCGTCGACCGACCGCGACACGTCTTCCTGGCCTGACGCTGCCGGCGCAGCCTCTCCACGATGGGGCGCCGATCGCCCGTCACAGGTGCAGGTTACTCTCACCGGTAGCGACACGTGTTGGTAGGCCCCGTTCATAGATCGGCGCCATGAGCGCAACTCAGGAATCGACGATGCGATCTGTCTGGAACCGATACCGGTCCGTCCCGATCGTCTACCGCATCACGGTCGCGTTCGCCCTCGGAACCGCAGTCGGCGCGATCGGCGGTGAGCGAGCCGGCGTCCTCGGTCCGCTGGGCGACCTCTTCTTGCGCTTGCTCGAGATGCTGATCATCCCACTGATCGTCTTTACCCTGTTAGGCGGGATGCGCAAGCTGACACCATCGAAACTCGGTAAGGTCGGCGGCCTCACCGTCGCGCTTTACGCCGCGACGACAACGGTGGCGGCCGTGATCGGTCTCGCGGTCGCGAATCTGTTCAATCCGGGGACAGCCGTGGAGTTTACCGGTGGCGAGGCGCAGGAAGCACAGCCGCCGTCCGTCTCGGAAGTCGTCCTCGGCATTGTCCCAGAGAACCCGCTGGCGGCGATGGTCGAAGGAAATATCCTCGCGACGATCTTCGTCGTGATCGTCTTCGGACTGGCGCTGACGATGGTCCGCGAGTCGACAACCGAGGATTCGATCGCGGACGCAATCGACGGCTTCTTCGCGTTCGTCGACGCCGGCACCGAGGCGCTGTTCAAGATCGTCTGGGGCGTCATGGAGTACGGTGTGATCGGCGTCTTCGCGCTGATGGCGACCGCCATCGGTACCGAAGGGCTGGGTGCGATCGTCCAGCTTGGCGCGCTCGTCGCCGTCATCGCGGTCGGGATCACGATTCACATGTCGGTTACGTATCTCGGCGTGATGACTCTGGGGATCCTCGGGCAGTCACCGCTGGCGTTCCTGCGCGGCGCGAAAGACGCCATGTTGACGGCCTTTACGATCCGCACCTCGAGCGGTACCCTGCCGGTGACGATCGCTGACGCGGAGACGAACATGCGGATCGACGAGTCGGTCTACGGCTTTGGACTGCCCCTCGGCGCAACGATCAACATGGACGGGGCGGCGATCAGGCAGGCCGTGACGGTCGTCTTCGCCGCAAACATGGTCGGCGTCTCGTTGGGGCTGGCCGATCAGGTACTCGTCCTTGCGACTGTGATCCTGATCAGCATCGGCACAGCCGGCGTCCCCGGTGCCGGCCTGATCATGCTCACCGTCATCCTGAGCGCCGTCGGTCTTCCCCTCGAGATCGTCGGATTCGTCGCGGGCGTCGACCCGATCCTCGGCCGGATCGCGACGACGAACAACGTGACCGGCGATCTCGCCGTCGCATCGGTCGTCGGCAAGTGGACCGGTGGAATCGATCTCTCCGGGGGTGTCTGGAGCGATGGCTCGAGGACGGATACCGACCAACCCGTCTCGGTAACCGACTGAACTTAGATCTGGCCCGACTCCGTCGAGTCGTAAAAGAAGTAGGCCGCGATCCCTGCTAGTCCGAACGCCAGCGTCACGAACGGCCATTTGCCGGCGTCACGATCGGTCGCGAACGCGTGGACGGTGACGAAGATCGCGAACCCGATATGGCCGACGAGCGTCGCGGCGAGAAACGCCTGAAATTCCATTACCGAGAGATTCGACGCGGCGATGAAAGCCGTTACGAAGCCATTCGGCGGAGCCACAACCAACAGCCGCAACAGTCGGTGCGGTGGCCGAGAAGGTGGCTCACCGCACTCGCGGTGAGCCGCCTGACCCGACGGAAGAGCAAGCTCTTCCGAGCGGCGAGGGACCAGCGGTCCCTCGAGCAGTCGGCGCGAAGCGCCGACGACCTCGCGGACGCAAAGCGTCCGCTCAACGGGGGAAGGCAGGCGGTTCACCGATACGACCGCGAGCGAGTAAAACGAGCGAGCGGGCCGACGACCGACGTGGAAGGCGCTCGAGAGCGCCTGAAACGGAGGGAGGAGTGCTTTTGATCGACCTTTTACTGAGGGACGTTGCGAGCGCGGCGCTCAGCGCCGCGCTCGCAACAGACCGCAGCGTAAAAGGTCGTTAGAAGTCGTGATCCGGATCGTCTTCGACCGTCCGCTTCATGGATTCACGACGGGACTTGGCGTCGCGACCGGTCGCCTCGAGCAGGAAGTCGTTTTTGGCGTCGACGGCGTCGCCCGCGGCCTCGAGTTCGTCGGGACCGAGTTCGGTGGGGTCACGCTCGTAGAACTCGACGCCGAGTTTGTCCTTCTTGCCGGAGTACTCGATGGTGCCGACGACGACTTTCTCGAAGACGGGGTTGTCGGGTTCGCCGATGACGAAGAGATCGCTTCCCTTGTACTCCTCGGACCCCGTGATCGAACCGAAGTAGTCCTCGACGGTCGACTCCATGTCCGGAATTCGCTCCTCGAGATATTCGCCGCGGCGCATCTTGTACTCCTTCATGGATTGGGAGAAACACGGCGGACCGTTTACCTCTTTTCATAGGGAACGTTTCGACCCGCTGATCGGTTTCGGTGGGAGAACGGATCACTGAGACAACTGCAATAGTATTCGAACTCGCTTCGGCCAGAACACTGACCGATCGACTTACGAACGGCGGATCGACCAGCGGACGGAGGCGTGAGTGAGCGGGAACACAACCACTCGAAAGAGATCGGGGTCGTGAGGGGGCTACTGGCGCTCGCGCTCGCTGATATACCCCTTTCGGCAGTCGGGACAGATGTCGCCGGCGCGCAGCGACGCGCGGTCGCCTGCGGCCACGTAGTCACACCGCGGGCAGTAGAACTCGGTCGGCACGGTAGTCGCAGGAGCGTCGTCGCTTTCGGCGGGCGTCGCGACCGAGTCGGCCCGCTCGATACCGGTGCCCGACTCCGACGCGGCGTCACCCTGCTCCGCGGCCGGGGCCTCCGCGGTCACCGATCGGGCGTCGCCCGCCCCGCCCGCCGGCGCGTCGTTCTCGAGGACGACGGCGTCGTCGTCTGGCGGAATCGGGTCGGCCTCGTCGTCTGCAGCGTCGGAGACGCCCTCGGCGTCGTCGGTCCCGGTGAGGATCTCGCCGCCGTCGCCACCGTCGTCGCCGTCGTCGCCGTCGCCACCGTCATCGCCGTCGTCGGGCCACTCGGTCGGGTCGGCGTCCGCGCCGACCGGCGGGCCAACATCGCTCGAGTCGGGCCACTCGCCGTGTTCGCGGTCCCGATCGGTGGCCGAGTCGTCATCGTCGTCCTCGAGGATTTCGCCGTCGTCGGTGACGGGATCGCCGTTCTCGTCGGTCGGAAGCTCGATCTCGTCGGCTGCGTCGTCGAAGCCGTCGTTGTCGGTCGCATCAGCTGTGGCGGCCACATCGTCCGCCGGGTCGGCCTCGCTTCCGGCGGTCGAGTTCGGAGCGGCGGACGCATCGGAATCGGAGTCGACGAGTTCGGCGTCTTCGGACGCGAGATCGGCGTCATCGGCGTCGATGAACGCGGCGTCCGAGTCGACGGCGGCGGCGGCGCTATCGGCCGCGGCGTCTCGTTCGATGGGCGGTTCAGTCGGTTGGGTGTCGTGATCGTCGGAGAGCGAGTCGGCTCCCGTCCCGGCGGAGAGGCTGGTTACTTCGGTGTTCTCGCTGATGACGTTGCGCTGGCCACAGCGGGAACACTCCTCGTACTCCTGGACGGTAACGACGACCTCACTGCCCCGTTCTTCGCGCTCGCGTTCGACATCGGTCTCGCCGAAGTCGTGCCCGAGCAGCGAGCATCGCAGGACCATTGTCCCACCGTACCGACCCGGTCCATAAAAAACGTACTGCCTGTCAGTCGCCGAATTATGACAGTCGTTCTACCACGAACGTACTGCGTCGGGAAACGACTCGTCGCTGACTCCTCGTGGCGGACCAACGCCGACGGTCGTCGGAACGACAAACGTCAAATCCCGGGTCGTCGAATGGGTAGACGGATGAGAGCAAAGCGGGAGTACCGGAACCGGGAGGGAACGGAGGTGGCGGTACTCGACGCGCTGGTCGATCGCACCGAGGACGGGATGACCGTCTTCGAACTCCGAGCGGCCGTCGAGGTCGATATCGACGAACTCGAGGACGCCCTGTCGACGCTCAAGGCGGACGACCTGATCGTCGTCGAATCGGGGTCGGAAACGGTGATCAAGCCCGCCGAGCGGGTGGTCCCCGACCGGAGCGCCGACGAGGACGACGACCAGTCGATCGGGGAGTGGCTGCGCGAGCGGCTCCCTTTTTGAATCGAAACGCCTGAGAGGATCAGGCACCAGTGAGTACGCATGAGTGTCATCGAGTCGGTCCACGAGGATCACGGAGCGACGTTCGGCGAGCGCGCCGATCGACGGATCGTCGAACACTACGGGCGACCCGAGCGGACCCATCGCGCGGTCCGCAACGGCGTCGGCCTGCTCGAGTTCGCCTACGGCGTGATCGTCGTCGAGGGCGGGGACCGCGTCGAGTACGTCGATAACGTGGTATCGAATCGCGTCCCCACGGAAGACGGACAGGGGTGTTACGCGCTCGTGCTCGATCCCCAGGGCGGAATCGACGTGGAACTGTACGTCTACAACGCTGGCGAGCGACTGCTGCTCTTCACGCAGCCCGAGGCCGCCGAACCGCTCGCCGAGGAGTGGGGCGAGAAGGTGTTCATTCAGGACGTCGACATTCGGGTCGCGACGGACGACTATGCGGTCTTCGGGATCCACGGACCACACGCCACCGAGAAAATCGCGAGCGTGCTCAACGGTGCCGGCTCGCCCGACCGACGCTACTCCTTCGTCCGCGGGACGATGGGCGACGAGGGCGTCTCCGTCATCCGGACCGACGCGCTCACCGGCGAGGAGAGCTACGAGGTGATCTGCGCCGCAGACGACGCCGCAGCCGTCCACGACACGCTGCTCAACCAGGGGCTCAACGCCGCCCCCTTCGGCTATCGGACCTTCGAGAGCCTCGCGCTCGAGGCCGGCTCGCCGCTCTTTCACACCGAACTCGAGGGGACGCTCCCGAACGTGCTCGGCCTCCGAAACGCGCTGGATTTCGAGAAAGGGTGTTACGTGGGTCAGGAGGTCGTCTCCCGCGTCGAGAATCGCGGCCAGCCCAGCCGGCGACTCGTCGGGCTGACGCTCACAGGAGACGGCAAGAACGGGGACCGACCAGTTCCCGACGCCGGCGCGGCGGTCTTCGACGGCGACGCATCGGTCGGCGAGGTGACCCGCGCGGGCGAGAGCCCGATGCTCGGGGACGTCATCGCGCTGGCGATCGTCGACTACGACCTCGAGAGCGACGACCTGACGGTCCGAGTCGGGGGTGAGGAGGTAGCTGCGACTCGCACCGAATTGCCGTTCGTCGAGGGGTCGGATCGCTCGGATCGGCTCCACGAGTATCAGTAGTCCGAGAGCGGCGTCGCGGCTCGTTCAGCGGTCGCTCCTCGTCCGCGGCGGCCGAGAAAACGGAGTCACGTTCCCGGATCCTTGATCTGGGGCAATCCGGCGGTCACCAGCCGACGGAGCAGAACGACGATCCCGTTCTCGAGACCGCGGGCGAAGATCGCCTGTTCTTTCGCGCTGCCGGCGGCGTTGGGATAGTACGATCCAATCAGGAGCGTTTCGCGGTCGACGAGGAGGATTCGACTGATCGCAACTTCGTTGTCGCTCTCGAACCCGGTGAGCCAGTCGAGACCGGTTTCGAACACGCGGGTGTTGGGGAGTTCAGTGCCGAGCGCGCCCGTAATCGCGTCCGTCTGCCCACCCAGGATCATCGAGAGATTCCTATCGACTGCCCGCTGTAAGCTATCGAACATCGTCTCGGAAAGAATGTCCTCGTCGACGACGAGCAGCGCGATCTCTGACTCCGCCTCGTCGATGAGATCGATCGTTCGCGACTCGATCGCTTCGTGACCGGCGAGCGACCACACCTCCTGGACGTGTTCGGTCTCCGTGACGTCCTGGCTTTCCGTACTCTCGAGATAGTTCTCGAGCGTGTCGATCCGATTATCGTACTTGTGTCGCAGGGTCTGCGTCGCCTCGGTGACGCTGACGGCGCGGTACACCTGCGGACTAGTGTGTTGTACTTCGACCAGCCCCTGCGATTCCAGCACCCGGATGGCGTCGTACACCCTCGTTCGGGGCACCTCGGAAATCTCGTGTATTTCCTTTGCCGTTCCATTGGGGAGTTGGTTCAACGCCATAAAGCAGCGCGCTTCGTATTCCTGTAGCCCGAGGTCCTGCAACAGGCTAATCGCCTCTCTTGTAGTTTCGTTCTCTGTCATGGCCCAACCACGAGTCCGGATAGCCGAACACGTAGGATAACGCGCGAGGATGGAAAAGGATTCGTGTATTCCACCGCAGTCACTGGCGTCACATTCGACCCTCACTCTGTGAATTGCAGTTTCACTCAGATTATCACACAAGCTACTTGAGTGCACGGGCGAAATGAGGGAGTGGTGAGTCCTGTTACGGCCCAACCACGACAGGGCTCGCCATTTACTACGAAACAGGACGGGAGAGTTCTCACTGGTTCCGCCACCTAGCACGATCGAGTGCAGACTGACTGACTGTTAGTAGACAGATAGCTGTTCGCTCGTGCCAATCACGACGATTCGGTTCCTGTCAGTAAGCGTGGTAGGCAGAACCGACTCGAGTCCGAAGTGAGCAGGAGAGTACGCCGAATTCCTGAGTGACAACCGGCCTCGACGTCGAAATACGGACACGCCAGCGCAGCGAACGCGACACACCCCCTCGAAAACTCGCTGAGAGCTACTGTTATGTATCGGGCCTCCATCGGTGTAGTCATGTCACGCGACGTCCTCGAGTGCGACCTGTTCGATCGGGCACCGGACGATCGAATCCGGGTGCTCGACGCCGACGGGACCGTCGTCGCACCCGAACTGGAACCGGACCTCGAGCCGGAGACCCTGCGATCGATGTACCGTGACATGCGGTTCTCCCGGCGCTTCGACGAGCGGATGATCAGCCTCCAGCGGCAGGGTCGACTGGGGACGTACTCCTCGCTGGCCGGTCAGGAGGGGTCGCAGATCGGGTCGACGTACGCGCTGGCTGACGACGACATGCTCTCCTTCCAGTACCGGGAGCACGGCGCGCTGGCCGCGCGGGGACTCCCCTGGGAGTACCTGCTGTACTGGATGGGCCACGAGGACGGGAACGCCGCGCTGGCGGGCATCGAGGTCTTTCCGCTGAACATCTCGATCGCCAGCCACCTCCCCCACGCGGTGGGCTGGTCGTGGGCGGCGAAACTGAGCGGGGACGAGCGCGTGGGCGTCGTCCACTTCGGCGACGGGTCGACCTCCGAGGGGGACTTCCACGAGGCGATGAACTTCGCGGGCGTGTTCGACACGCCGACGATCTTTTTCTGTAACAACAACCAGTGGGCCATTTCGGTCCCGCGCGAACGCCAGACCGCGAGCGCGACGATCGCCCAGAAGGCCCACGCCTACGGCTTCACGGGCGTTCAGGTCGACGGCATGGACCCGCTCGCGACCTACGTCGTTACGGAAGCCGCGCGGGAGAACGCGCTCGAGGCAGACGGCGACCGGTTGCGGCCGACACTGATCGAGGCGGTTCAGTACCGGTACGGTGCACACACGACGGCGGACGATCCCAGCGTCTACCGGGACGACGAGGAAGTCGAGCGCTGGCGCGAGCGCGATCCGATCGACCGGTTCGAGGCGTACCTGCGGAACAACGGTGTCCTCGACGACGACCGAATCGACGCGATCGAAACTGAGATCGAGGAGACGCTCGAGACGCTGGTCGAGCGCGCCGAAGGCGTCGGCGGGGACCCCAGCGAGATGTTCGAGTACACCTACGCGGAGCCGACCTCGCGACTCGAGGACCAACGCGATTATCTGGAATCCCTGCGAGAAACCCACGGCGACGAGGCGTTACTCGAGGACGAATGAATCTCGGAGCGTGCGTATAAAGCCGGTCGGTAGACAGGCGAACGACTATCCGACCATCGTGTCGAGGTGCAGTCGATATGCAACTCGAGCAGTCGTCCCGGGGTGCGACATCGACCTGGAGTGGCACGGTGCCGAGCGCGGTCGACGCGCGCGTGCTCGGGCTGGTCGTCGTGACGGCCGCGCTCGCGGCGTCGATAAACGTGCCCTACGGCGGCCTCCCGATGGCGGCCGCCGCGTTCGTCCTGCTGGCGAGCGGCGGCGTCGCACTTCACCTGCTTGGCGAACGGAAACTCCGCCGGATTACCGACGAACTCGTCGGGAAGTGGGTCGCGGCCGGCGGGCAGGTCGATGACGTCACCCGGTCGTCGAACGGGATGCAGACGGAGTGGCGGGTCCACACCCCCGACGGCGAGATCGTCATCGGCGGCATCGCACTCGTCCCGATCGCTCGGTTGGCCGTCGAGTGGCAAGGGATCGGCGACACGATGGCCGCCAGCGAAGCCGAAGCGGACATCGATCGCCTCGCCGAGAGTCTCTACCGAGAGATCTTCGAGATCGGGGACGCGACCCAGCAGGCTTGACGCCGGGGCCCTCGACGTTCCCTCCTCGAGCGGTATCGGGAGCCGTCACTCGAACAGTTCTTCGTGGCGCTGGGCCAGATTCGTGTAGTCACCCGAGGAAAACGACTCGAGGACCGCCGCCGCGTCGATCCCCGTCTCCGCAAGCGGCGTGATCTCCGCCGGGACGCCGCGGACGAACGATTCGGGCGGGATCGAGTAGCCGTCGGGAACGACGGTCCCCGCGGCGACGATGCTCCCGCTACCGATCGTGACGTCGGAATTAATCGTCGCGTTGAACCCGACCAGCGCCCGCTCCTCGACGGTCGTCTCGTTGAGCACTGCGCCGTGTCCCACCATGACCTCGTCCTCGAGCCGTGACACGTGAATCGTGGCGTTGTCGCCGACGTGTGTCTCCCGGCCGATACGGACGGGGCCGATATCTCCTCGAAGGACAACGCCGGGCCAGACGCTCGCGTCTGCTTCGACTCGGACGTCGCCGACGAGAGTCGCCTCCCTGCTCACCCGTGCCCCGTCGTCGATCATCGGTCGCTCCCCCTCGAATTCGTAGCGTCTGCTGTCGTCCATGCGTGAAACGACCACGATCGGACGGATAATACCGCGGTACCGCACTCGTGACAGTCTCTTTCGAGTCAAACTGCTCCCGGACGAAATCGAAGCAAGTGATTACACAGGTCACGAGACCAATTGATACCATTTAGAACCATCCAATGGTGTGCAAGGCCATCGCTTATACCGTGTCGGACCGGACGACTAGCCGAACAATGAGCCAGTCAGAATCCCCCCTCCGAGCGATGTTCGACGCGCAGCGAACCGCAGTCAAACAGAGCCAACAGCTGTTCAAGCAGGGAATGGCCACGCAGCGAAACGTCGACACGATGGCCCTCACCGGGCTCAAAGGCCAGGAATCGCTCCAGCGCCAGCAACTCGAGCTCGCGCAGGCAGCGACCCACGGCTACCTCAGCGCGACGGCGGCGATGCTGCCGAGCGACGACGCTCCCGAGGTCCACCGGACCATCGACGAGACCTTCGACCAGCTGAAATCGACTCACGCGGAGTTCTACGACGCACTCGAGCGCGAACTCGAGCGAGATGTTGACTCTGCCAACGAGCTTTCCGAAGAGTTCGTCGACGCGCTCGACGAGCAGACCGACCAGTTCCTCGAGATTACGCGCTCCGTCGAGGACCAGACGGTCCAGAACGTCGACGAACTCTCGGGACAGCTCCGCGAGCAACTCAAGCGGACCCAGGAGCTACAGGACCGACTCGAGGACCAACTCGAGGAACAGACCGGCGGCGTCGAGGAACTCCTCGAGCAGCAGGCCGACCAGATCGAGCAGTTCCAGCAGCAACTCGAAGCACAGACCGAGGCAGTCACCCAGCAGATTCCGGTTCAGGGGGCCAACGAGCCACACACGAAGATCGAAACCGATCCGGAGCACACCCTCGAAGACGTCGAGGGAATCGACGCGGACGTCCGCGAACAGCTCTCGGAGGCCGGTATCGCGACGATCGACGACCTCACGCGCGCCGGTGCCGAAGCCGTCGCCGAGGCCGCCGATATTTCGGAGAGCCAAGCCGAAGAGTGGATCGAGCAGGCCGAAGCCTGATCGGGATTAGTTATCCAACTGCGCCGTGCTGGCACTCGAGCGACAGTGCCACGGATTCTTCGTAGCCTCTCGGACCGGCAGCGACTCCGTCCCCTGTGACGAGCAGTGGCTACAATCGGTGACGGTGCGACCGACAGGAACGGAACGCAGTTCAGGACTGAATTTTGTCGACGATCTCACGGGCCTGCTCCGTCGCTTTGTCCTCGCCGACGTGTTTCTCGATCAGGACGCTGGTGACCTCCCAGTCGTCTTCCCCTTCCACCTTGCCGGTACGGACTTCGCTCCCTTCGGAGACCGACTCCGCCGGCTGCTCCGCCCAGTCGGGCGTCCGTATCTCGTCGTACCGATCCGGATCGCGAAACCGGACGTGGATGTAGTCGTCTTCCGTCTCTACCATATTGGTGTCTGGCGTGTCGGTCATACTCGGTTCTCCGACAGCCGTATGACTAAATCACGTCCCTGAATGTCCCGGGTACGCAGTCAATCACTCGACACCCAGTTTTGCGATCCGAAACGCGGCGAATCGATAGCGCTCGGCGTGGATACTATCCGGGCACCCACCTATGTGGTACCATGCTCGTCCTCGGTGACGCCCACGCGTCCGACCCCGACCGGTGTGAAATCCTGCTCGAGCTCTATCGAACCCTCGAGCCCGACCGGGTGCTCCAGCTCGGCGACCTCGAGCGATACGATCTGCCGGCGCCGACGTGGTTCATCGCGGGCAACAACGAGGACTTCGACGTGATCGACGCGCTACGGGCGGGCGAGCACCCCGCGGAAACGAACGACAACGTGCATCTCCTCGCGAGCACGGCGGCGACGGTCGACGGCCTTCGCGTGGCCGGTCTCTCGGGCAACTTCGCCCCCACGAGGTACGACCTGCCGCGAGACGAACTCGCCGGCGAGCGCCGGCGGCACTTCACCCGCGAGGACATCGACCGAGCCGCCGACCTCGAGGATATCGATGTCTTCCTCACCCACGAGGCCCCGAACGGTCTGTTGTCCTACGGCTACGATCCCGGCTGTACGTACGTCGACGACGTTCTCGAGACGCTCTCGCCAGAACTCTGTCTGGTCGGCCACCACCACCGCCATCGCGAAGCCGAGATCTCGGGAACCAGGGTCGTGAGTCTCGCGCCTGCCTGGGAGCGCTACTACACGCTCGAGCCCGAGACGCTAGCACTCGAGAGCCACGAGCACGACCTGTCAGTCGGTGACTGAACGCAAAAGAACGAAGAAGAACGGATACTACCGGCGGCGACCGTCTCAGAACGTCTCGAGGTAGCGGTCGAGTTCCCACTGGGAGACGTCGACGAGGTAGTCCTCGAACTCCTGGCGCTTGGCCTCGACGAACTTGGAACTGACGTGGTCGCCGAGCGCGTTGTAGATCGCGTCGTCTTCCTCGAGGGCGTCGACGGCCTCGCCGAGGTTCGCCGGCAGCGTGTCGATGCCGTACTCCTCGCGTTTCGCCTCGTCGAAGTCGTAGATGTTCTCGCGAACCGGGTCGGGACAGTCGAGGTCCTTCTCGATGCCGTCGAGTCCGGCGTGGATCATGACGGCGAGCGCGAGGTAGGCGTTACAGGACGGGTCCGGCGAGCGCAGTTCGACGCGCGAGGCCGCAGGCGTTCGCGCGGCCGGCTTGCGGATTAGTGACGAGCGGTTGCGGTCGGACCAGGCGACGTAGACCGGTGCCTCGTAGCCTGGCACCAGCCGCTTGTAGCTGTTGACCGTGGGGTTGGCGATCGCCGTGATCGCCGGCGCGTGCTCGAGGATGCCGGCGGTGAACGCGTGGGCCTCGTCGCTCAGGTTGAACTCGTCGTCGTCGTCGTGGAAGGCGTTCTCGCCGTCCTCGGTGAACAGGGAGAGATGCGTGTGCATTCCCGAGCCGTTAATTCGCGGAATCGGCTTGGGCATGAACGTCGCGTGGAGGTCGTGCTGGGCGGCGATCGCGCGGACGACGGTGCGGAAGGTGCCGACGTTGTCCGCCGTCGAGAGCGCGTCGTCGTAGGTGAAGTTGATCTCGTGTTGGCCCTCGGCGACCTCGTGGTGGCTCGCCTCGACCTCGAAGCCCATGCTCTCGAGGCCGTAGATAATGTCGCGACGAACGTCGCTCGCGAGGTCTTTCGGCGCGAGGTCGAAGTAGCCGCCGGCGTCGTTCGTCTTGGTCGTTGCGCGGCCATCCTCGTCTTCTTCGAAGAGGAAGAACTCCGGTTCGGGGGCGGCGTTGACGGTATAGCCCATCTCGTCGGCGCGGTCGAGCGCGTTCTTGAGGACGCGGCGCGGGTCGCCCTCGAAGGGCTCGCCCGTGGAGGTGTCGTAGACGTCACAGATCATTCGGGCGGCTGCGCTCTCTTCTTTCTGGCGCCACGGGAGAACCGCGAACGTGTCCGGATCGGGCTTGAGCCGCATGTCCGACTCCTGAATGCGAACGAAGCCTTCGATAGACGAACCGTCGAAGTAGATCCCTTCGGCGAACGCCTTCTCGGCCTGTCGGGCCGGAACGGAGACGTTCTTGACCGTTCCCAGAATGTCGGTGAACTGCAGTCGGAGGAAGTCGACGTCTTGCTCCTCGATCTCGTCGAGTACCGCCTGTTCGGCGTCAGTGAGGTTTCCGCTTGTCATTGTTCTCGTGGTCGTATCCTCGGAACTCACCTATTAAAACACTACTGTTCTAAGCAAATCTTCGCTCTCCCCGTCCAAATTGCATATTCGTAAAGTTCTAAAGGGCACACTGAGTGGGTAGATGTGATGACGTACGAAAATCTCGACGCAAAACTAGTGAATTCACTCCTTGGCGATGGCCGAGCGAGCCTGCGAAGCCTCGCCGAAGAACTCGACGTCTCGGTGACGACCGTCTCGAATCACCTTTCCACGCTGGAGGACGAGGGCGTCATCCAGGGCTACACCCCCCGCGTCAATTACGGCGCAGCCGGGTTCGACGTGACCGCAGTCATCCAGTTACAGGTCGAGGGGAACGCGCTGCCCGACGTCACGGAAACCCTGCGCGACCACCGCCAGATGACCAGCGTCTACGAGGTCACCGGTGACTACGACGTAATCGCCATCGGCAAGTTCGAAGACACCGACGGCATGAACGACCAGATCAAACAGCTGCTGACCGACCCCGATATCAAGGCCTCGAACACCAGCGTCGTCCTCAACGCCGTGAGCGAGAACGAACAGTTCGACCTCGAGGTCGACGAGAACGAGTAATCGGACGGCTCTTTTCGAATACTATGCATCGCGAGCAGTGGCGACACCGATCAGACCACTGGAGGAGCGATAGTTATTCCCTCAACCAGATGTCGGCGAGCGAGCGGTTCGAAGAACCCGAGCGACGCCGTTCACCGCGAGCGAACGCAGTGAGCGAGCGGGCCGACGACTGATGTGAAGACCCGCGTAGCGGGTCGGAACGGAAGGAGGAGTGCTTTTATACTAAATTTTGCCGAGGGCCAGCTTCGCTGGCCCGCAGAGGAAAATTTAGTTTTACATCATGCCGCCCATGCCACCGCCCATGCCGCCCATGCCGCCGGGGGCACCACCGGGGCCGCCGGCCTCGTCGTCGCCCTTGTCGGTCGACAGATCGCCGGCGGAGATGATGTCGTCGATTTTGAGCACGAGGTTGGCCGCTTCGGCGGCGGAAGTGACGGCCTGCTCCTTGGCGTGGGCCGGTTCGACGACGCCTGCCTCGAACGTGTCCTCGACGTCGCCCGAGAAGACGTTCAGGCCGGCCGTAATCTGGCCGTCGTCGTGGGCCGCGCGCAGGTCGACCAGCGTGTCGATCGAGTCGAGACCCGCGTTCCCGGCGAGGACGCGCGGGACGAGCTCGAGCGAGTCGGCGAACGCCTCGACGGCCAGCTGCTCGCGGCCGGAGACGGAGTCGGCGAAGTCGCGCAGACGCGAGGCGAGTTCGACCTCGATCGCACCGCCGCCCGCGAGGACGCGGCCGTCGGAGACGGTCTGTGCGACGACGTCGAGCGCGTCGTTGACGCCGCGCTCGAGTTCGTCGACGACGTGGTCGGTCGAGCCACGAAGGAGGAGGGTGACGCCGTGGGCGTCCTCGCCCTCGACGTAGAACAGTTCGTCCTCGTCGTCGCGCGTGACGTCACCGAAGCCGAGGTCCTCGGAAGTCGCGCTCTCGAGGTCGGAGACGAGCGACGCGCCGACAACCTCCTGCAGGAATTCCAGGTCGCTCTTCTTGGCGCGGCGCACTGCGAGGATGCCCTCTTTGGCGAGGTAGTGCTGGGCGAGGTCGTCGATGCCCTTCTGGCAGAAGACGACGTCCGCGCCGAGATCGACGATGCGCTGGACCTTCTCCTTGAGCTGTTTCTCCTCGCGGTCGAGGAATTTCTGGAGTTGGTCGGGGTCGGTGACGGAGACCTCGGTGTCGACGTCGGCCTCTTCGACTTCGATGGCCTCGTTCAGCAGCAGGATGTCCGCGTCCGTCGCCTCGGTGGGCATGTTGTCGTGGACGGGATCCTTGTCGATGATGCCGCCCTCGAGGAGGTCGGACTCGCCGGCGCTGCGGCCGGTCTGGGTCTCGATGTTGAGGAACTCGAGGTCGACGACGTTGTTGCCCTCGTTGTCCTCGACGGTGACCTGGCGGATGGCCTCGACGATCAGCTGGGCGAGGTGCTCCTTGTTGACCTCGGTGCCCTTGCCGGTCATCGAGGTTTCGGCGGTCTTCCGGAGGAGGTCCTCGTCGCTGGTGTCGATGTCGGTCGCGATGTCGTCGATCTCCTCGCGGGCCTGCTCGCTGGCGAGGTGGAAGCCCTTGATGATCGCCGTCGGGTGAATGTCCTGCTCGAGGAGGTCCTCGGCGTTTTTGAGGAGTTCGCCGGCGATCGCGACGGCCGTCGTGGTGCCGTCGCCAGCCTCGTCCTCCTGGGTCTCGGCGACCTCGATGATCATCTCGGCCGTCGGGTTGTCGATGTCCATCTCCTTGAGGATGGTGACGCCGTCGTTGGTGATCGTCACCGATCCCATGGAGTCGACGAGCATCTTGTCCATTCCCTTCGGACCGAGCGTGGACTGGACGGCTTCAGCGACCGCACGGGCGGCGCTGATGTTGTAATCCTGCGCGTCCTTGTCCTTGACGCGCTGGGAGTCCTCGCTCATTACGATCATCGGCTGACCCTGCTGCATTCGCTGACTCATAGTCGAGCGGATGATTGTTTGTGATTCTATATAAATCTTTCCCAATCCTCGCGAGCGGCGATGTCGAACGGTTCGATCAATAAACGAGAAAAACCGAGGGAGTGCGGGACGATCCCCAGGGTTTGCTTCGATGGGATCCGATCGCCAATCGTTCCCATTCGATCGGCAACACGGCGTTTTTATATTAGGTGATGGCCGAAGCGACGGCGGCGGCACTCGCGAGACCATCCCGATCTCGAGGGGGACTGACGATCGAGATCGGACTCGAGACAGTACCAGTAATACGCACTTTGAACGACTGAAACGGATTTCTGTCCGGCGTCGCTCGCTCGATATACTTCTGACTCGGTTCCGAGTCAAGACAACAGAAGGGTTATGCCGGTAGTCACGTATTACCACTCGAGCAATGGACGAGTCCCCGTCCGTTTCCGAATCGTTCGACGACCCCCGGATTACCCCCCAGTTCTGCCGCCGGCTCACCGACTCGACCGGCGATCTGGTGTTGGTGGGCGTCGTCCACGACCACCCCGCGAGTATCGCGCGCGTCGAGCGCATCCTCCAGCGCGTCGAGCCGGAGACGCTCGCACTCGAGTTACCGCCCGTCGCGATGCCCCTGTATCGCATCTATGCCCGCAACGGTGACGCCGACGACCCGACGCCGCCTCGCTTTGGCGGCGAAATGAGCGCGGCGATCCGCGCCGCACCCGACGCGGATCCCGTCGGCATCGACGCCCCCAACTGGTCGTTCTGCCGCCGACTGGTCGCGCGGCTGGTCGCCGATCGCGTCTCGCCCGGGACGGCCCGGCGCGTCATCTCGAGCGTCGGCGGCGCGACCCGCGAGGCGCTCGCCTGCCGGGTGGCCGCGACGCTGACCCACGCGACGTCGATGACGGTCGTCCCCGGCGAGCGGGTCGAGTACGACATCGATCCCGAAGACCCGCCGGACCGACAGGCAGCTCACGAGCGCTCGCACGTCGCCGGTGTTCAGGCGCTGCTGGGCAGCGTCGAGACGGAGGGCAGCGCGTTGTCTTACCGTGACGACACGCGCGAAGGGTGTATGGTCGATCGCCTCGAGACGATTCGATCGGAGCCGGGCGACGCCGTCGCCGTCGTCGGCGTCGATCACCTCGAGCGGCTCGCGGCGGAGCTGTCGGCGTAAGAGCGGTCGGTTTTGCTGAAACGAGTCGCGTGAAAATAGGAGGGTTCGACGGTCTCGGACAGCGAGACGCGGCTGTCGGTCACGTCGACGCCCAGACAGTCGATCACGTCGACGCCCAGTCAGTCGGTCAGTACGTGGATTACTGTTCGTCCCCGTCCCTTCTCCGTCTGAAGACGAAAAGCGTAATAATTTGTTACCGCAGGAACCAGAAAGATATAACGGATAGTCAGTTAGTACTGGAGAATCTCGCAGCGGTCTGAGCGAACTGGGAACCGACTGTCGCATCGCTTCGGTCGGATCCGCGAGCCGGTTCGTGAGGGGCAGTTCCGAAACCTGCGCGCCCGTCGGCGACGGTCACTGCCGAAGCCCAGAGATACAGTTCCAGCAGTAGGTGAACGTCTGATCGGCTTCGTTGGGTGCACCACAGTGAGGGCATCGAATCGTCTCCCCCTCGATCTCGAGGTCGGGATCTTCGTACTCGGGATCGGTGTCTCCAATATCGTCGGTCGCGCGCGGGTACCGATCGGAACCCGGCGAGGATCGAACGCTCGCGCGATTCGGGTCGGCGAAAGAGGGAGTGCGCTCGCCGTCGTCATCGTCACCTCGGGCGTAGATGTAGTACAGTAGCAGGTGGAGCAGGGCGAACAGCACGACGTAACCGATGAGCCAACCCCAGAGCGCCATCGGCATGTGGTACGTTCTCGAGGCACTTGGATATTCCCCGATTTCCGACGCGAAGAGAGTCACGGAGCGGGGAACTAGCAGAACAGCTACAGGTCTCGGCCGAACTCGTCGAAGTCCGTGAAATCGTCGGGGAGGTCGTACTCGAGGTGGCGCTGTTCCTGTCGGTTGGTGCCGGCGTCGTCGACGGGCGTTGCGATGTCTTCCCAGCCGGGTTTGATCTTGACGCTCTGGGCGGGCATCCCGACGGCGATGTGGTGGGCGGGAATATCGTACTGGACAACGCCGCGCGCGCCGACGATTGCGTTCTCGCCGACCTTGTTGCCCGCCTGAACCATCGAGTCGTAGGTGAGTCGAACGTCGTCCTCGACGATCGTGTGATAGTTGCGGACCTCGGTCTGATCGACGACGTCGTGGTCGTGGCTGTAGATGTGGACGCCGTCGGAGATCGAGACGCGGTCGCCGATCGTGAGTTCGCCCCGATCGTCGAGGTGAACGTCGTCGTGGACGACGGTGTTGTCGCCGATCGTGATGTTGTGACCGTAGGTGAACGAGATTCCCTTGAAGAAGCGACAGTCGTCCCCGCAATCCGCGAAGAGGTGGTCGGCGAGCATCCGCCGGAATCGCAGCGCGAACTCGACGTTGTCCGCGATGGGAAGGCTGTCGAACTGCCGCCAGAGCCACTGGAGGTGCTTGGAGCGGCGGAACTTCGCTTCGTCCTTCTCGGCGTAGTACTCGCTCTCGAGGGTCGTGTTACAGGGATCGTAGCTCTGCAGGCGGACGCGTTCGGCCGGGGAAACCGACTCGCCAGCCTGCCAGCGCTCGTAGGCTTTACGGTCGCCCGAGAGGTCGATCAGGACGTCTTCGACGACCGAGCAGGTATCCTCGTCGCTCGCAAGCCGTCGATCGACCTCGTCGATGAACTCGCGCATCCCCGCTTCGGCCTCCTCGGGGAGCGACACGTACCGCTTTGTCATACTTCGAGGTATTGCCCGCCGAGTTGATAGTGGTTCGGTTGTCCAACGGCGGTTGCCGGACCCACTGGCATATGGGTTACCTAGATTCCCTCTCGGATTGCCACCGGGCCAGGAGCAATGCGGGGAGCGCGATCGCCCCGACGAACAGGAGAACACCGACCGCGACCGCACCGACCGTGACTCGGTCGCCTGGAAACTCGAACACCTTCGCAGCGAGGAATCCCAGCGGAACGATGACGACGAGAACCGCCAGCAGGAGATGACTCGGCCGGAAGGTGCGGAAACGGCGGTCGTCCATACGCATACGTGTCAGGCGAGTACCCAAGAGCGGTTCGACTCACAGGGACGGGTCGACTCGGGCACGGGGGTCAACACGCGGGCTCACAGTTCGCAGTTCGACCTTCGGGGCGGTCACGACCGAACGGATTCGGGCGGCATCTCGAGCGTTCCGTTCACCCTAAGTTCCCCCGCTTCGAAGGAGCGTGTATGCAACACAGCGAACTGGGCGACTCGGGCGTCGAGGTCAGCGAGGTGGGCTTTGGCGCGTGGGTCGTCGGGACCGACTGGTGGGGCGACCGCTCGGAAGACGACGCCATCGAGATGGTCCGGTACGCCGTCGAGCAGGGAATTACGTACTTCGACACGGGCGATGTCTACGGTCACGGCCGGAGCGAGGAATTACTCGGCGAGGCCCTCTCGGACGTTCGCGACGAGGTCACGATCGCCACCAAAGTCGGCTACGACTTCTACAACAACCCGCAGGCCGGCCACGGCGAACTCCCCAAGGAGATGGATCCGGAGTACCTGCGCGAGGCCGTCCACAAGAGCCTCGAGCGCCTCGAAATCGACTCAGTCGACGTGCTCCAGCTCCACAACGCCGACGTCGACGAGATCACGCCGGACGTCCTCGAGTTGCTGGACGAACTCGAGGAGGACGGGCTGATCGATGCCACCGGCCTCGCGCTCGGCCCCTCGATCGGCTGGCTCGCGGAAGGCGACCTCGCGATCGAGGAGGAGTTCGACGCCGTCCAACTGGTGTGGAACGTGCTCGAGCAGGAGGTGGGCAACCACTTCCTCGAGACGATCGAACGCACGGGCTCGTCAACTAGCCTCATCCCCCGCGTCCCGCACTCCTCGGGGATCCTCAACGAGCAGGTCACGCCCGACACCGAACTCGGCGAGGGCGACCATCGCGGATTCCGGCCCGAAGAGTGGTACGAGACCGGCTGGGAGAAACTCGAGAAGCTTCGATTCCTTGAACGAGACGGCGAGCGGACGATGGGCCAGGCCTCGATCGCGTGGCTCCTGAGTCACGAGTCCGTCGCAACCGTGACGCCGACGTTCCGCACCACGGACGACATCGACGAGTGGGCGGCCGCCAGCGACGTGCCGAAACTCTCCGAAGCGGAGATGGATCGCGTCGCGGAGCTGTACGAAAACGACTTCGAGATTGGCCGCGACGACGGGATGGACTCGCTGCGCTCGTCGGTCGACGGCGAAGACATCGAATCGGCCGGGCTGGACAAACTCGCGGCCGACTGATCGGGCCGACCGCCGGTTCGAGCAGCATCGACGGCCGACCGGTTCGCTTATTCTGATTCTGATTGGGGGTCCGTGAGCCTGAATTCGAACTCCAGTTTCCCGTCGGTCTTGACGGTCACGCCGCCGAGTTCGTCCGAGAGCTGCTCTCGCGCTCGAGAACTCGGTTCGACGGTGACGGAGACGCTGTTGGTGTTCGCGTTGTACGTGATGTTCCCGACGGCGACGTCGAACGCGAAGAACTCCGGAACGTCCTCCCTGAGCTGTGTTTGCACGTCGTCGACGTCCGACCGAACGTCGGCCATCTCTTCGTTTAACGTGCTCATCCCCATTGGTAGCTGGTAACACGCCTTAACGGTTCCCCCTGAACTGTCCGGAGTACCGGCGAGACCTCGAGAGGTCTCAAGCGCGCCAACGTATTCGACCAAGATCACGTCCGCGGGGGCTACGAATGCTGTGTCCTGGCGACCCTGACGATGCTCGTGGTCGTACAGGTCGCGTTCGTCGTCGCGAATCTCCTGTAAGAACGGACAGAAGCTCGCAGCGATCAGTCGAACGTCGATGCGACCCACTCGTTCCACGTCACCGTTCCGACGGTCCGGTCCGGGCAGATCGCCCCACCGGCTCGAAAAGCGGCGGCGGTCTTCCCGGGAATCGGGAGGCGAACGATCGGTCGGCGGAGCCCTCTCGCGTCGCGGTAGGTCCGCGCGAGGTCGCCGACAGTTCGCACCTCGGGACCGCCGATATCGGGCACCCGACCGGCCGCGTCGAGCGTCGCGTGGTCGACGATCGCGTCTGCCACCTCACCCACGTCGATCGGCTGGAGCCGAATGCCGGTGGGCAACGGCCAGACCGGCAACCGGGAGGCCGTCTCGAGGAGGTCGGCGACGAACGAGTGAAACTGCGTCGCGCGGACGATCGTCGACGGGATGTCGCTCTCCGCGACGGTCTGTTCGACGGCGTGTTTCTGTTCGTAGTACGAGTACGGAATCTCGTCGACGCCGACGATGGAGACGTACACGACGTTCGAGACGTCGGCGTCGGCGGCCGCCTCGAGCAGTCGTTCGGTACCACGGACATCGACGGCCTCAGTGTCCCCCTGCGGCGCAGTCGCCGTGTGGACGACGATGTCGACGTCGGCGACGGCCTCGCGGATCCCCGTTCCCTCGGCCAGGTCCATCGCGACCCAGTCGATGTCGTCGCTATCTGTCGGCGGCGATCGACTCGTCGCGCGAACGTCGTCGCCCGCGTCTCGTAGCCGGGGGCGCAGTGCCGTCCCGAGCGTCCCGGTCCCTCCCGTCAGCAGCGTTCGATTGGTCATGGCAGAGACGGCTTCTCACCGGGGAACCGAATCATGAGTGCCGCATTCGTCTGGGGGGTTTAAGTAAGGTTCGAGAACAGTACAGCTATGAAACACGTTCGAGCACTGCTCGACGGGGGCGGTCGCGAGGCCGAGATTCACCCGGTGTACGACGTTCTCATCAACGCATCCTACGTTGATCGCGCGACCGCGATGCAGTGGAGCTTCTCCGGCGATGAACTCGGGATCCTGCACTACGTCGAGGGCGACCGCGAACGGTTCGCGGACGCGATGGAGTCGATTCCGGCGGTGCTGGCGTACGAACTGACTGCGGCCGATTCGGGCTCCTTCTATGCGTACATCAGAGACGAGACCACCGAGCCCATGCGGGAGCTGCTCGACTCCGTGACGGGGAATCCGGTCGTTGTGATTCCGCCGGCCGAGTTCACCGACGACGGGACAGTGGCGTACTCGATGGTCGGCCCGCCGGCGGAGATCCAGTCCGCCCTCGAGGAGATTCCAGATCCGATCGGGGTAACGGTCACCGAAATCAGCGGGCTATCTTCAAACAGCGAGAGAATCCCGTCCTGAAGCCGAGCCCAGCGAGGCTGAAGGGCGGGCGTGAATCGCGTCACTCGATTCAACAACCCACTGGCAGTACTCTCGCTGGATATTCCACGTGAATGCCAAGAATTAAGTTGGTCTTCTAACATAGGTTATGTATGGCGATTCAGGTCACACGCAGTTACGTCGGTTCCATCCAAAACCGCCAACAAGTCTGCGATGGCCTTGACTCGCTCGGCGATTCTGCCTCGAAACTCTGGAATGTCGCACGCTGGACGGCAGGCCGGGTCTGGGACGAAATCGGTAAAATCCCGGACGAAGGCACACTGAAAGCGTACATGAAGAACCAAGCGTGCTGGAAAGACTTGAATGCCCAATCTAGTCAGAAAGTCATTGAAGAACTTTCCGACGCTTTCCAGTCGTGGTTCGATGTGCGACAGAACGACAAAAAGGCGAATCCGCCTGGCTACCGCAAACATGGCGACACACGTCCACGAAGCACGGTTACATTCAAAGTGGACGGCTTCAAACACGATCCCGAGAACAACCGTGTCCGCCTGTCGAAAGGGTCAAACCTAAAAGAATACTGGTCAGACTTCGTCCTCTGTGAGTACCAGACACGGCCAGACGTTGACCTTTCAGAGGTCAATACAGTACAGAACGTCCGAGCCGTCTGGAACGGCGACGAGTGGAAACTGCACTTCGTCTGCAAAGTCGACCTCGAAACGACCGATTCGGCTGGTGACGAGGTGGCTGGTATCGACCTTGGTATCACGAACCTCGCGACAGTCGCCTTCCCCGACGAATACGTCCTGTACCCCGGGAACGCGCTCAAACAGGACAAACACTACTTCAGCCAGGCAGAGTACGACACTGAAGGAGAGAATGGCCCGTCCGAGAAATCTAAGTGGGCCCGTCGGAAACTCGTAGCCCGTGAAACACACTTCTACCACGTCCTCTCAGATGCGATTATCGAGGAGTGCGTCGAACGGAACGTCGGAACGCTCGCGGTGAGTTGGCCCGAAAATGTGCGTGAGTCCGACTGGGGCACCACGGGGAACAAGAAACTCCACACGTGGGCGTTCAACCGTCTCTCTCAATATCTCGCGTACAAAGGCGAAGAACGCGGTGTCGAGGTACTGAAAGAAAATGAGTGGGACACCTCGAAGACGTGCTCACAGTGTGGTGATACGACGAAATCGAACCGAAAGCATCGTGGTTTGTACGTGTGTTCGTCGTGCGAATTGGTAGCGAACGCAGATTGTAACGGGGCAGAGAATATGCGCCAAAAGATAACTCCGAGTCCTCACGGCGAGGATAGGAGTAACGGCTGTGTGGCACAGCCATCGGTACACCTGTTTGACCGCGAGAGCGGGACGTTTCGCTCGAGAGAACAGGTCGTATCGTAGACCGGCAAATATCCCACCTGCGGTACGGGAAGCCCTGTCGTTTACGACGGGGAGGATGTCACCAGCAGCGCCGGGGATCCTCGAATCGTTGCTGAGCGAGCGCCAGCGCGAGGCGATTGCCGTCGCCGTCGACCGCGGTTACTACGAGATCCCGCGCCAGATGAGCCATGAAGACGTCGCAGCGGCGGTCGACTGCGCGCCGAGCACAGCAGCCGAACACCTGCGGAAGGCCGAGTCCAAACTCCTGCAATCGGTTGTCGGCGACTGAGCGAGGGCGTCACCGCGTCCGCTTTTATATGCCCCTCTATATCTGGGTTCGATCTCTATTCGGAACGGGATCGAACGACTAGTCGGCGAGCGCACGATTCAGACCCATGAAACCGTACGAATTTACCTGCCCCGACTGTCGCCGAGAGATCGCTGTGACCGACCCGATACGCGAGGCGACGCTGGCGAATGGCTGTCCCGTTTGCGGACAGTCGGTCGCCGAGGACAACTTCGCGACCTAATCCGTTCCGTTTCCGGACCACGCCCGGTTCGACGACTACGGCTCGCGGCTCGAGTGGTCTCAATTCGGAGCCACCCACACCGAACACGTCGCAGCGAGCGCACGCTGCTGTCACCCGTTCTATAGTAACAACTGAAACGAGTTACACACTGATCGCACAGCTGCCATGCGATCAGGTGTGCAGTGACTTGCAGTGCTACTATACTTCAGCGCGAGCACAGCGCTGATCCCGGCCCTGTTCAGCGTCTGGCACAACGTCTCCGGACTGGCGCTTGCGACGGTGTTCACGCACCTCGACGACGAGGAACCGATCGACAGCGAGGAACCGACTGCCGTCACCAACTGATCCCGTCCAGCGTTCGCGGCCGCCGAAACGGTCCGAGCCGAACGCACAATCCCCTTAATGTCATTTAACACCCCCTATGATAGGTTTTTACGTCGGAACGGTGTGCCACATTGTATCATGACTGGCGTCACGTACGTCCAGAAGGCGTGCGCGTACATCACTCGCACAACAGGCGAGTTACTGGTATTCGAGGGACCGGGACACGACGGCCTCCAGATCCCGAAGGGAACGCTCGAGTCGGGCGAATCTCCGCGAGAGGCACTGTTCAGGGAAGTTCTCGAGGAGAGCGGCCTCGGAACGCTGAGCGGGACCCAACATCTGACGACCGACATCTGGACGCGCCGCGAGGAGCCGCCGAAGCGCTACGTCCGGCACTTCTTCCACGCGACGGTGCACGAACCCCGCGACCGGTGGACGCACACCGTCACCGACGGCGGGGAGGAACACGGTGCTGAGTTCGAGTTCCGCTGGATCCGGCCGCCAACCGGGCGGGAGTTCGCGCTCGACCTCGACGAGTACGTCGACCTGCTCCCCACCACCGCCGGTCCGGACCCGGTCACCAGCGCTTCGGATTGAGCGAGTGACTGCGTCTGCCGCTCGAGTGCGCGGCCCCGACCGCGGTCGACAGCCGACTCGAGTCATACGGTCTGCTGTAAGTCATTTCCGGCGCGACCGCAGGCCGGATCGCGGTCGCGCCAGTAAATCGTTACAGCAAACCGTATCAGGCCACGATCGGCCCGCGCTGGTGGATCGGCTCGTCGTGCGGTCGGCCGGCGACGGCGATGACGCGACAGCCGTCGTCCGACGACAGCGTCACGGTATCGTCGCCCGCGGCGACGGTGCAAAACTGGCCGGGCTCGAGTGACGCGTCGTCGACCGTCCCCGATCTCGAGAGGACGAAACAGAAGCCGGCCCAGTCGCTGGGGCGGTCCCACGACCACGACGCGTTCTCCGCGAGCGCCACGTCCCGGTACGTCATCGGCGTCTCGAACGCGAGCGGCGAGCCCTCGCCGACGACGGTCGTGACGGTCGCACCGTCCGACTCCGCGGTCGGCAGCTGCTCAGCCGTCGCGTCCGCGTACGACGGCTCGATCTCTTTGCGTTCTCGGGAAAGATTGAGCCACAGCTGGAGGCCGGTACAGGGGCCGTCCGCCGGGAACTCCGAGTGCTCGATCCCCCGCCCTGCGGAGATCCGCATGGCTTCGCCCGCTCGAGCCGTCCCCGCGTTGTCGAGCGAGTCGTCGTGAGCCATCCCGCCCTCGAGCATGTAGGTGCAAATCTCGAACCCGGCGTGGCGGTGGCTGGGGAACCCCTGGTCGGCCCCGATGTGAAACCGCTCGAAGAGCACGAACGGATCCAGATGCGAGTGCATTCGCGTGGGAAACGCACGAGTCGCGCGCATCCCGCCGGCGTGGGTCACGTCTGCGGCGTCGTGGAGAGATACCATCGATTACGCTCGGTTGAGTGCACAATTACTTCGAAAGCGCGCGCTCGACGGCTTCCGCCACGTTCATCGCCTTCTCGGCTAGTTCGTCGGAGACGAATCCGTCAGAAACGGCGTCCTCGAGTTCCTCGGCGTCTACGATCTCGACCGTCCCGTCGCGCTGCCGGATGACGTCGACGTAGAGGTCGACGTACCGAACGGTATCCGGAAAGAGCTCGACGGGCGTACAGACGTTGACGTAGGTCCCTTTCGACGTGCCGTCGGCGGCCGTGTACGTCGTCGGATACCACCACCGGCCCTCGCGGAACTTCGTCACGGCGACGTCGCCCGACTCCTTGGAGACGCCGAGCGCGTCGTAGCTCCCGCCGCCGCGCATGGAGCGCTCGAGGGTCACCTTCCCCTCGGGGTCCCACTCGGTCACCTCGCCGCGACCGAGCGAGATGAGTCGGCCGTCGGGTTTGCCGTGACCGATCTCGAGGCGGTCGCCCGCCGTCGGGCCGAACTGCCGAGCGACCGCCGCGAAGGGAAACTCGCCGGTTGCGTCAGCACCGCCGTCACCGGTTCCGGTCGACTCGCAGACGGCCTCCGCGAAGTCGACCGCCGCGCTCGCGGCCCGATCGGCCGCCTTCGTTCGATGGTGGCCCGGCATCGTGGTCTCCACCCGACGCCGCACGCTGTCCAGCGCGAACCGGGCCTCGCGACCGAACCAGCACCACTCGGTCCGGCGGGGCGCGGCCAGCAGCTCCGGCTCGCCGGGTTCGTCGGGTGCGTCGGCCAGCGCGGTCTCGAGCGCCCGCGCCCGATTCGCGGCGTCCTCGAGGGCGGTACCCATCGCCTCGAGGTCGGCGTCGGCGGCCGCGTGTTGCCAGCGGACGCCCCATCCCTCCGGCACATCGACCGAAAGGAGGTCAGTCATACCGACCAGTTCCTCCGCTCGCTCGCCGCGGATCGCCGCCGAGACGCCGGTTCGGTCCCGTGAAAGCGTACAGAGCCCGCCCTGAACCTCGAGCGTCGGACGGACGAAGGGGCGGTCGTCGTCCCACGGCGGCGCGGGCTCGTGGACCTGTACCCGATATCGGTTTCCGGCGTCGACGTAGCCGTCGGCGTCGTCGTATTTCAGAAAGCCGCGCCGACCGTCGCCGAGGTCGACGACCGCGCCGCTGCCGCCGCCCGCCTCGAGCACGTCCGCGTCGAAGACTGCACCGCGGGACACGTCGTCCGGCCACCGAAACGTATCGATCGCGAGGTCCTCGAGTTCGTTCGCGACCGGCTCGACCGCGTCCGGCGTACCCGAAATCTCGATGCCCTGTCGATCCCGGGTCGTCTCGATCGAGACGTCGGCCGGCGCGGCGTCGAACGATCGCTCGAATCGCTCCCGAATCGGTTCGGAGGCCTGTACGACCTCGCGGCCGGTCTCGCTCAGCAACCGGGTGATCGCCGTCGTGTAGATGCCGCGGACTCGAGCCGTCGTCATCGCGCTCCCTCCGCGAGCGCTCGCCGCACCGCCGTCGACGGCCGCTGTCGCTCGTCGATCTCTCGTCGCGGCTCTCGTCGCAACTCTCGCTCGAGCGATCCGAACCCCGCCTCGCAGGCAGACATCATCGGAGCGTGTCGCGGTCGGCTGCGAACCGCACCCGATCGTCGATCGTCGGCCCGAGTGAGAGTTCGACGTGTCCGTCTCCCAGAATTCGGCCGTCCTCGACGGAGACGCCCCACGTCTCGAATCGGAGCCAGCCGCGCATCTCGTCGGCGTGAGTCGGGATGTCGGCGTAGTCGACGTCGTGTTCGGGGTAGTCCGAACTCGAGTGGGCCATCTCCATGTCGGAGTAGACGGTGTCGTGCTCGTCGAAGAACGCCTCGAGCGCTGCCGCGTCTTCGGCGACGGCGTCGACGACCGCCTCTGAGGCGGCCCGAAGCTCGTCGGTCTCGAGGCCGACATCGCGAAGCGCTCGCTGAGTTCGCTGGTCGAAGTGCATACGTGCCGGTTGGGCCGGGACGCCTTTGATAATTCCGAGTTCGCGCTGGCGGTCTCGACTCCATGCCGGTCGTCCTGACGTCGCGTCGTCACTCGAACGGTCGCGAAGTCAGTTTCCGACACCGACCCGTCCCGTCGGATGTATACGCCGCAGCCGACTCGATCGAATACGGTTTCGGCAAGAGGAACCTCCAAGAGGCACGCGAACGGTACTTTCCAGCGGCCGGTTCCCCTGGGCGTCACCGCCAGTCCGATCGCACAGCCGTCCGCCCGAGTACGCAACCGTCTGTCGATCGGTGTGAAAACCGTTGCAGTCGGTCCAGATCGTCGCTGAGTACCAACCTATACCGGGCAGGCGATCATATGGCCGCCCATGGAACGTAGGCGCGACCCGGTCGAACGGGCCGAGGAGCGGACCGGTGACGGGTCGGTCGACCTCTACGACGTCTCGACGTGGGAGCCGAGATCGATCGGCGACCTGGTGGCGTACACGCTCTACAACGCCGTGAGCTACGGATTCCGTGCGCTCGTCTTGCTGATCGCGATCGCGATCACCCTCGTCTTACTCGTCTCGCCGGCCGCGGTTGTCCTCGAGGATCCGTTCGTCGCCCTCTTCTTCGGACTCTCGATCGTCCCCGCGGGGTTGCTCGCGGCGTACATCTGGTATGCGGACATCACGACGAGCGAACCGCTCTGGTTGCTCGTCGTAACCTTCCTGCTCGCGGTCCTGTTCGCGACGTTCGCGGCGCTCGTCAACTCGTACAGTCGGGCACTGCTCGGGATCAGTGGAGTTCTCTTTTTCTACCTGATCGTCGGCCCGATCGAGGAGACAGTAAAGCTACTCGCCGTGCAGGTGTTCGCCTACCGGAACGACAGTTTCAACGCCGTCATCGACGGCGCAGTGTACGGTGCCGTCGCCGGGTTAGGGTTCGCCGCCATCGAAAACGCGCTCTACATCAGCCGCGTCATCGGCGAGGCGAACCCCGAGACCAACATTTTCGTCACCGCCAGCGGGATCGCGACGGTCCGTGCGCTGGCCGGACCGGGCCACGTCATTTACTCGGCGATCGCGGGCTACTACCTCGGACTGGCGAAGTTCAACCGCGACTACGCCGGTCCGATCGTCCTCAAGGGACTGCTCGTCGCCGCGTTCGTCCACGGGACGTATAACGTCACAGTCGGGATCGTTCCGGGGATCGTCACCGACCTCCTCCCCATCGGCTACGGAATCGCGTTCGTCGGCTACGTCGTTCTCTACGACCTCGCGATCGGCTACTACCTCTATCGCAAGATCGATCGCTATCGCCGGACCTACCAGTCCGTCACGAGCCGTATCGATGGCGACTCGCGGCCGGAACTGACCGAGTTCGAGCCGCCCCAGCGCTGACCACGACTCGGTGGCAACATCCCTGGAAACGCCGATTTCAGGACTCAGCAGACGGCTGCGAGCACCTCACGGACGCGCTGGCGGGTCGGGCAGCAAGAACTGCTCGAGGAGTGCCAGCGACGACTGGATATTGCGGACGAATAGACGGCCCAGTTACTCGAAGCGGGCCTCGAGCAGCCGTTCGACGTACTTCGCGAGCACGTCGACCTCGAGGTGGACCGGGTCGCCGGGTGCTTTCTCCGAGAGCGTTGTCAGTTCGTAGGTCGTCGGGATGATCGCGACCGTTACCCGGCCGTTCTCGGTATCGAGGTCGGCGACGGTCAGACTGATTCCATCGAGCGTGATCGACCCCTTCTCGACGACGTAGCGGTCGTACCCCTCGGGGAGGTCGAACTCGAAAAACCAGTCCTCGTCGATGGATTCGATGGTCGAAACCGTCGCGACCGCGTCGACGTGGCCCTGGACGACGTGGCCGTCGAACCGGCCGTCGGCCGGCATCGCCCGCTCGAGGTTGACCGTCTCTCCCTCGGTCAACTCGCCCAGATAGGTCCGCTCGACGGTCTCGGTCGCCAGGAAGACCTCGAACCACTCGCGCTCTGCGAAGCGTTCGACCGTGAGACACGCGCCGCTGACGCTGATGCTCTGGCCGTGCTCGAGGCCCGTCGCGACCTCGTCGGCCCCGATCCGGAGCCGGAGGCCGTCGTCCGTTCGCTCTCGGGCGACGATCTCACCCGTCTCCTCGACGATTCCCGTGAACATATCCGCAACTGACTGGCGACGGGGGAAAGCCGTTCCGGGTCGGGCCGGCATCCTACGTCGGCTCGAACGAATCGTCGTACGGGACGGTACGGACCCCGGAAAACTCGAACCGCGCACCGCCGAACTCGCTCTCGGTCACGTCGACCGACCAGCCGTGAGCCTGCGCGATCTCGCGAACGATGTTCAGCCCCAGTCCCGTACCGTCCTCGCCCGTCGTCCACCCCGGTTCGAGCACCCGGTCGCGCTTGCCCGGCGGGATGCCGGGGCCGTCGTCGGCGACCGAAAACCCGTCGGCCGAGAGCGCGAGCGAGACGGTGACGTCCGCGCCGCCGTGTTCGACCGCGTTCCGAAAGAGGTTCTCGAACAGATTGCGGATCCGACTCGAGTCGGCGTAAAAGAGCCCGGCGGACTCGACGCGAATCGTCGCGTCCGCGGTCGCCACGTGCTCCCAGCAGTCGTCGGCGATCGAGCCGAACTGGATCGACTCGACGTCGTCGACCTCGTACCCGCTGCGGACCATCGTTAACACGTCGTCGATGATCCCGGCCATCCGATCGAGGACAGCCTCGATCTCGTCGGCGTGGCAGTCGCCGTCATCCGCTCGGTCGACCTCGAGTAGTGCCTGGGCGACGTTGAGGGGGTTCCGGAGGTCGTGAGCCACGACGCTCGCGAACTCGTCCAACCGTTCGTTCTGTCGCTCGAGGGTCCGCTCGTAGGCCAGTCGATTGAGCGCGATTTCGGCGTTGACCGACAACACCGACGCGAGTTCCTCGTCCGACCGATCGAACGCCCCGACCGCGGGATCGACGATGCTGATCACACCGTGATCGCCCATCGGGTGGTACATCGCCGAGCACGCCTCCCCGCGGTCGTAGCCGTCCTCGAGGTCACGGACATCATCATACCGGAGCGAGGTGCCGTTATCGTAGGCGTGACTGACCGGCGACGGGCTCTCGGTCGGGTACGCCGGCCGTTCACCCATCTCCGTCTCGGCCCCATCAGTCACGGCGACCGGCCGCAGTCGATCGTCCTCGACGAGTCGGACGACGTTGTACTCGTATCCGAGGATCGTCCGCGCGGCGTCGGCGACGAGGGCGGCGATTTCCTCGCGACCGTCCGCGGCGACTAACTCCCGCGTCGCCGCGTGGAGCGCTCGGAGCTGTCGCTCGTACTCCTTTCGGTCGGTTACGTCGCGGAAAACGCCAGCGACCAATCGGCGGTCGTACAGGTCGAAGACGTGGGCGTTGATCTCGACCGGGATCCGCTCGCCGGCGCTGGTCTCGACGTGAATGTCCGACCCGTCCGGAAACTCGTGGAGAATCGGCTGGTCGGAACGGGGACTGGCGATGTACTCCTCGAAGAGGGCCCGATAGCGGTCGGCCTCCTCGGACGGATGGAGGGCGGTCTGTGGCCGGCCCACGAATTCGGCCGGGTCGTCGCCCAGCAGCTCCGCGACCCGTTCGTTCGCCTCGACGATATCGCTCGTCGCCGCATCCGCGACGACGACCGCGTCCGGGACCGCCTGGAGAATCGTCTGGTACTTCGCACGGAGCGTCTCTCGGTCGCGAACGTCTCGAACGACGACCATGTACTCGCGTCGACCGCCGCTCTCGATCGGGCTCAGACTGATATCGATCGGGATCTCGGAGCCGTCCTTCCGTCGGCCAGATAGATCGAGACCCGCGCCCATCGGTCGGGTTTCGGGGTCGGCGATGTACGCGTCGCGCTTGGCAACGTGTTCCGCTCGGACAGACTCCGGAACGAGAATCTCGATCGGTTCGCCGACGAGTTCGGACGGCTCGTAGCCGAATAAGTCGATGACGCGCGCGTTCGCGTAGGTGATCCGCCCGCCGTGATCGACGAGGACGATCGCGTCGGGCGAGGCTTCACAGATCGTTTCGTATCGCTGTCGCGGGTGTTGATCCATAGGTGTCCGTCGGTATCGGAGCCGATACCCATACCTGGGCCTCGACCGGTTTCAAAGTTTTAGTAAATAACCGATCACGTTCAATGCAAACGAAACCGTCGGCGTGAGAACCGATTACAGCGGCCGGTGACGGGACCACGTCGTCGCCGCGTTTTTGACGGTCGGCGCGCTACCCCACTCCAATGGCCGGTATCATCGATACGATCAAACTCGCGGGCACGCTCGTCTTCGCCATTCCCGCCGCACTCGCCGGGCTCGACTTCCTGCTCAATCGCGACGATACGGGCATCGGCCTGACCCTCATCGGCCTCGCGATCGGGCTCGTAGTCATCCAGCACTGGCTGACGATGCCCACCGACATTCCCGAACTCGTGGCCAACCGAGTCGTCGACACGGTCGCGAAAGAGCCCGAATCCGATTCGAACGACGACCGGTGACTGGGGTTGGCGATCGTCACTCCTCACCGACCGCTCGAGCAGAACGCCGCAACTGCTCGACGGAAACGGAACGGGGCTACTCGAGACGACACGGGCACAATCCATTCCCGGCTCGAGCCGAAATAGAACGATATGGGTACCGAGTGCACGTACTGCAACAGCGATATCGAACGGCACGATCCCGTCTACGTGAACGAAGGCGAGAACGAGAGCACCAACCAGACCGGGCAGTTCTGTAACTACGCCTGTCTGGACAGGCACATCGAGGAGGAGAGCCTGATGTCCGGTGACGCCTGTGAATGGTCACCGGAATCCTGAGCCGAGGTCCCTACCGGTACTCGAACACCAGTCTGAGAACCATCGCCGTGTGACTCACTCGAGCAACGCGGTCGGCTCGAGCGACTGCGACGGGGCCGCGAGCCAATCAGGTCGCTTGCCCTCGGCATTCACGGCCAGCACGTCGGCGATCCGAAGCCAGTTGTCGTCGTCGACGCGTGCGGCCACGTCGAGTCGCGCGACGGTCCCGGCATCCAGCGAGTCGCCCCCGTCGATCGGCCGCTCGCGAGCCTCCAGCCCGACGCCCGAAACCCGCGTCTCGATCGCGTCGCCGTCGCCGAACCCGAACGAGCGCACCTCCGCCTCGAGGTCAGCTTCGACGGCGGTGACGGACTCCGGACCGGCGGTCAGCATCGACCGCGCCGAGCGAAACGATTGAGTGACGCCGACGTGAGCCCGCCGCTCTCGGCCGCCGTCGCCGTCGACGACCAGCGTCCGAACTAGCCCGCCGTAGTAGCCGGCCGGCCCGCGCGGTGCGGTCTCGAGGACGATCGGCTCGCCGGGCCGGAGCGACTCCGCGTCGGTTCCAGCGCTCGAGTCTGGATTGACCGCGGTGGTCCCAACCGGAAACGCGCCCGCACCGACGATGGCCTCGTCGATGGCAATCCGCAATCGAGCGGGCGTCAAAAACTCGGGCTCGGACCCTGCATCGGCGTTCGCAGCGGTCGCGAGTCGACCGTCGACCACCGTCGCGTCGGCCAGCACCGACGCCGCTCGTCGAATCCCGGCGCTCGCCGCCCGCTGGGCGCGCGAAATCCGTTCGCGCTCGCCGTCCGTTTTCGTTGTTCGCGCCCGCTCGAGCGCGTCGGCCGACGCCAGTTCGAACCCCTCTCCCTCGAGGTAGAGCGCGGCGTCGTGTGGAACTCGCGGCGGCGCGAGAACCGCGCCCTCGAGCCCGCGCTCGGCGAGCGTCGCGGCGAGGCGATCCGCGGGATGACCGCCGGCCCCGTCGGCTGCCGAGCGGACGAGCCACTCGCGCTCGACGCCGTCATATGCGACTGCGGTGACGCCGCCCGCTGGCGTCGGACAGATGTACTGAATCCCCGGATCGCGGTCGGTCCCGACGTGAACGAACGCGGTCGCGTCGCGCTGCTCGAGCGTGTCGGAGAGAACGGTTGTCGCGTGGTCACGTCGCTCACGGGCGAGGTCGATGGTCGCGCTCGAGGCGGCGGGGTCGGATGGTCGGTCGCGCTCGAGGCTGCGTTCGTTCCCACCGGTCACGGCGCTTCGGCTTCGGCCTCGAGTTCGTCGGCGTCCGGTTCGTCCATCGGCTCCTGGGCCAGTTCGATCAGTTCCTCGAGGGTCGAATCGGTCAGCCGGTTCTTGAGCAGGACGTCGATCGGCAGCGTGGGCGCGCCGTCGACGAGGTTCTCGAGGAGGACGAGCCGCTCGCGGGCTCGAGACATGCCGACGTAGAAGACGCGGCGTTCGTTGTCGGTCAGGACGGGAACGGGCGAGGAGGTCTTGGTGAACTCCTCGCAGCCCGGGATATCGGTGGGATCGTCGACCGTGGCGACCATCTGCTCGACGACCTTCTCGGTGAGGTCGGTGCCGACGAAGACGTGGTCGGCTTCGCGACCCTTCGCGGAGTGGATCGTGCCGACGCGGACGCGGTCGGTGTCCATCCCCTGGTACTCGCCGATCGCGAAGTAGGATCGGACGCTCTTCTTCTGGAAGTTCGTGACCTTTCGGAGCATGTCCGAGGCGGAGGCCGGGTCAGGCATGAAGGGTGCGTGGTCTTCGATGACTCCGGCGGGAATCATGAGTTCCTCCAGGTCCTCGATGCCGGCTTCTTCCTGACGCTCATCGATTTCGTCGAAGAGGGCGTCGCGTTCGTTGGTACCGAAGGCCGAATCCTGCAGCATGTCCGCGAGTCGACGGGCCTGCAGGCCGGTGACGTCCTCGCCAGCGTCGAGCGCCTCGACCGCGTAGACGTACTCCGTGAGTCGGTCGGTCCACATCCGCTGGTCGGTCAGCGACGTGAAGGGGACGCCCTCGGTGATGAACTCGTCGATGAACTGGAACATCTGGTAGCGTGCCCGGAACAGCACCATGATGGTGCCGTCGCCCTCGACGAGCGCCCGGCGGACCATCCGGACCACGTCGAGCATCGACGCGTTCGTTTTCGCCTCGACGGCACCTCCTTCCGTCCGCGGCTTGAGGTCCTTGTCCTGACGCTGATCGATGTGGCGGATCTCCTTGTTGACTGCGTTGAGGACGTTCGACGGCAGTCGGTAGGAGTTCGGCAGGATGACGTCCTCGTCGACCTCCTCCTCGAGGAGGAGTGCGGGGTCTGCTCCCTGCCAGGAGTAGACGACCTGATCGTCGTCGCCGGCGATCAGGACCTGCTTCATGTGGGGTTTCCACTCCTGATAGACGTCGTACTGCAGCGTGGTGATGTCCTGGAACTCGTCGATCACCAGGTAGTCGACGCTAGGCAGCAGCGAGCGTTGCTCGACTCGCTCGAGCATGTCCGCGAAGCCGATTTTCCCTTCGTCGCCCTTGTAGGTGCGCCAGGCGCGAATGGCTTCGGGAATGTCGATCCGGTCGTCGTCGCTGGGCCAGGTCGGGGTGTACTTGTTGCCCTCCTGGGCGTTGTCGTCAATCTCGGGCGGGAGTCGAACCTCCTCGTCGTCCCACTGAAAGGGGACGTCGTACCAGTCCGAGACCTCGCGGCTGGTCCGCTGGAGCCACTGGCTCGTCGCGATGATCTTGTTCCCGATCGTCGTCGACCGGGCGGTCCGGCGGCCGGCGCCCGAGTACTCGTCTTCGTAATCGATACCGTACTGGTCGCAGAAGTCCTCTTTGTCGGATTCGCCGATGACGTCGGCTCGAGAGAGATCGAGCAGTTCGTAGGCCTTTGCGTGCATCGTACAGACGTTGCCCTGCAGGGCGCGCGGGCTCTCGTCGAGGCGGTCGGCAAGGCGTTCTCGAATCTCTTGGGCCGCCGCTCGCGTATATGAGACGACGAGAATGTCCCGGAAGGTGACGCCATCCTGCTCGAGGATATCTTCGACGCGGTCGAGGAGGGCGGTCGTCTTCCCGCTTCCCGGACCACCGAACAGGCGGGTAACCGTCGTGTCCGTCGGAGTCATTGTAGCCAAACAAGAGCGCGACACCTATAAGTGACGTGGGTTTTCTTCGACAGAAACGAGCGGTTATGGATCGCGCGGCGAGCGGGCGTCTCGGACGTTGGCACCGTCGCGGATCTTGTCCTGACAGTCCGGACAGACGCGCGGATCGTCGACGCCTCGCGGGGTGAACACCCGGGCGTATCGTTCGGTGACGAACGCACCGCAGTTCTGGCATTCCGGCATAGTTCTTCTCACTACTATTTGGCCAGCAACAGGTTATAATTGTGTCGGAATTGGTATTATAAAAACGCGAAAGCGGCGTGGTCAAAGATCGTCGCGGTTCGTTCGACGCGTCACCGACCGAGACGAGTTGCGACGATACCGTACGCGGTCCCGTCGGGACGCGATGAATCGAAGACCATGTACGACGGTGGTGATCCCCGACAGCGCCGGCCCTTACGTCGCAGGTTCCCACCCGCAGACGGTACAGGAACTGGCGGACGTATCGTGGAGACCGCCACACTCCGGACACTGCTTTTTGTTATAATCGTGGTCCCACCCTACTTGTTCGACCGAGTGACCGCGATCGGACAGGAATTGATCGATGACGTCGTCACCGGCATCACTGGGTGAGGTTGCCATAGGTGTGTGAATGTGCACCACACTATTAAATCGTTGGGTCGGTGAAGATCCTGCCACCTCCGCGATACCACGGGTCGTCGCAGCGACGACGGAAATAGGAGCCACCAGACGACGGGGTTAGCCGCCCCAAACGACGGAGTGAGCCACCCGCCAGCGCCGGCGGATGAGACGGTCTACCGTACCGATGTCCCGGCAGAATCGTAGGGCGATCGCGGTTGCTCTGAAACTGACTGACAACAGTCCGTCCGGGAGCATTCGACCCGCGTCCTTTTCTCGCTCTCGGCCGAACGGTACCGTATGAGCGACCTGCGCCTCGACGCGACCCAGCTCGATCGCTACTCGAGACACGTTATCATGGACGAAATCGGTCCCGAGGGCCAACAGCGGCTGCTCGAGGGGAGCGTCCTGATTGTCGGTGCCGGCGGACTTGGCTCGCCGGCTATCCAGTATCTCGCAGCGGCCGGCGTCGGTCGGCTGGGAATCGTCGATGACGATGTCGTCGAGCGCTCGAACCTGCAACGACAGATCGTCCACGGCGACGCCGATGTCGGTCGGCCGAAGGTCGAGAGCGCCGCCGACTACGTCGACCAACTGAACCCCGATATCGACGTCGAGACTCACGAAACCCGCGTTACCGCGGCAACCGTCGGGTCCCTGGTCGCCGAGTACGACATCGTCCTCGACGCCAGCGACAACTTCGCGACCCGCTACCTGCTCAACGACCACTGCGTCCTCACCGAGACGCCGCTGTTTCACGGCGCGATCTACCGGTTCGAAGGGCAGATAACGTCCTTCACTAACGACCGCAGCGGTGACGGCCGCGGCGATGCGGACGGAGACGAGACATCGCCGCCGTGTTACCGCTGTATCTTCCCCGAAGCGCCCGAACCCGGGACCGTTCCGGACTGCGCCACCACGGGCGTCCTCGGCGTCCTCCCCGGCACCGTCGGCTGCATCCAGGCGACCGAGGTCGTCAAATACCTGCTCGAGAAGGGCGACCTGCTCGAGGGCCGCCTCCTGCTGTACGACGCGATGGACATGACTTTCGAGGAGGTCCCGGTTCAGCCGAACCCGGCGTGTCCGGTCTGTGGGGACGACCCCGAAATCGAATCGGTCTCGGACGTGGCCTACGAGGGCACCTGCGAGATTTCGGCCGACTGATACGGACTGCTGTCAGTCAGTTCCGCCGTGACCACAGGACGGTTCGCGGTCGCGCCGGGACATCGGTACAGCAGACCGTATGAGCGGAGCGAGACCGGATTGGAGTGAGGGGATCGAAAGCAAGCGGTGACCGAAGGGAACCGTGAGCAGAGCGACGACGACCGGTTCACCCGCCCGAACGCCGCCGCGGTGACGACAGTGACGGCGTGCCGACGTGCCGGCGTCTGCCGTTCAAATAGACGACTGCCGAGAGCCAGAGCGCGACGACGAAGGTATCCCGAATCCAAGCGGCCACCGGACTCGAGCGTGACCGCAGACCACGTTCAACGACTCGCAGCGAAGCGACCGACGCTCGAGCGGGCGACGGCCGTCAGCTCCAGCGCGCCGGCGAGTGCGAGACAGGAGATGAACGCGGTTGTCCCCAGTTTGCCGCCCGCGCCGGCGAGGGCCGGTGCGACCGCGAGGTAGACGAGTCCACAGACGAGGCCGGCACCCGCGACCTGTCCTGTGGTTTCCAACCGTTCGGCGCTCGACATTCCGACGAACGAGGCACAGAAGGCGACCGCGGCCAGCGTCGGCCCCAGTTCCGGAAGGATCCGTGGGAACCCGATGCCGGCGACGACCCCGACCGCAGCGGAAGCGACCACCGAACTCATCCCGCCGCGAGTGCGCAGCGAGACGGTCGCGACAGCAGCGACGACGGCGACGGCACCGATCGCGGGGGCGAGTCCCCACTCGAGCGAGCTCCCAGCGGCGTAGTCGACGTCCGTCAAGAACACCGCCGAGAGACAGCCGAAGAGCGCGAGCGTGCCGTATTTGCCGCCGAAGCCGCCGAACGATTCGGCCGTCGCGACGAACGCGAGTCCGGCGAGGAGACCCGCCAGCGCGACACCCTCGAGCGAGGGAAACACCGCCGGCGAGGCCATCCCGACGAACGACCCGCAGTAGGCCGCGCCGTCGATCCGCGGGAGCCCGAGGCCGACGATCAGCCCGACGAGCGCGGACGCGAGAACCGGACCGAGATCGGCGTGGACGCTCAGTCCGTAGGTGAGCACCGCCGCGGCCGGGACCGCGAGCGCGTCGAAGATGTCCGTGCGATCGAATCCGGTCGCATCGAACTCCCAGCCAGCCGTCTCGAGCGTCCAGAGACGGTGGCGCTCCATCGCGGCGACGACGGTTCCCGCGAGAACGACCCCGAACTGGACGCTCAGCAGTCCGGTCGGCGGGTCGGTCGGCGCACGAACGGCACCGAAGAGCAACGCGGCGGGGGTTACGACTAGCGCGAGATATCCAGCGATCTGAGCCGGCCCGTACACACTCCGACTCGGCCGAGGGGAACCGAGAATATTTCGATTCGAAACCAGATGGCGTGTCAAGCTGCAGTGGTGACCACCTCAGCTCCGCAACAGGCCGCCGTCGATCGGGATCTCGGCCCCGTTGACGAAGCTCGCGTGCGGACTCGAGAGGAAGGCCACGACGTCCCCGAGCTCTCTGGGCTCACCGAGGCGGTCCATCGGAATGTCGCTCGCCAGTTCGGTCAGCCCCGCCTCGTAGTCGTCGTAGGTGCCGCGCTCGATGCCGGACTCGACGAGTTCCTCGATCCGGGCCGTCTCGATCGTCCCCGGCAGGACCGCGTTGGCTCGAATTTCGGGCGCGAACTCCCGTGAAATCGTCTTGACGAGGCCGATCACGCCCCGTCGGACCGAGTTCGAGAGCAGGAGTCCGTCCGCGACCTCTCGAACTGTTCGCGAGGTGATGCACGTGATCGTCCCGTACTCGGACTCGAGCAGGTGCTCGTGGCTCTCCTCGATCGTCCAGACGACGCTCATCACCAGCAGGTCGTAGGCCTGATACCAGTCCTGTTCGTCGGTCCCGAGGAAGGTCGTACTCGGCGGGCCGCCCGAGGAGGTGACGAGGTGATCGAGCCCCCCGAACGCGTCCACCGTCTCGCGCACGAGCCGGGAGACGTCGTCGGGGTCCGTGAGGTCAGCTTGGACGGCGAGCACGTCGCCCGCCGCCGTCGTTTCGAGTTCGTCGCGGGCGTCCTCGAGCCGATCCGCGTCCCGGCCACAGATCGCGACGTTCGCGCCCTCCTCGGCGAGCGCCTGCGCGCTCGCGAAGCCGAGGCCGCTCGAGGCGGCGGTCACCAGCGCCGAATTGCCGTCGAGTTCGAAGTCCATACCCCTGCCGACGGCCGGGGCGTACAAATCTCTCGGGGAGCCGGCAGGCGACCGATGCGCCGCCGTCGGTGTCGATAGCCGGCCGATCGATACCTACGAGAGGTGGGCGGTGACGTCGGTCGAGGAGACCATCCCGACGTAGTCGTCGTCGACGACCGGGAGGTGCTTGATACCGTACGTGGTCATCATCGCGGCGATTTCCTCCATGTAGAGGTCCGGGGCGGCAGTCTCGACATCGGTCGTCATCACGTCGGCGACCTGCAACTCCGTGATATTCCGGCCGTCAGCGACGGCATCGAGAACGTCTGTACTGCTGATAATCGCTCGCGGCGAGTTCCCCACGACCAGTGCGCTGATGTCCTTCTCGCGCATCCGTTGTGCCGCTTCCATTACCGTTGCGTCCTTCGAGATCGTCTCCAGGGGCGTTGACATCACGTCTTCGACGGTGACTCTGTCGTCAGCACTCATATCCGTAAGCACGGACACGGGAGGTATGACGTTTTCCGTCGAGTCAACAAATCGCGACTCGACGAACAGTACCCGACCCGGTGAAGGGTTCCGAGGGACCGAGGAGGTGAACAGGAGATAGAAGACGGTGGAGCCCCTTGAGGACGACACAGTTGAAGCGATACCCATCCATCCCGCGCGTCGAGAATGCGCCCCGCGAACTCTTCGATGACGGGCATCTCTGGCTCCTCGAGAAAGTCGACGGGGCGTTTTTTCGGTTTCAGTTACAGCGGTCGGGGCTCGTCCGCTTCGGCGATCGAGATCGGTGGTATTCGGATCCGGACGCGATTCCGGACCCGTATCACCACGCCGTCCGCCACGTTCGGGAGCGTCTCGACCGGGACGCGCTTCGACGCGCCGTCGACGACATCGAGTCGATCGTCTTCTTCGGCGAGGCGATGCACCGGCATGCGATCGAGTACGAGTGGGACCGCACCCCGTCGGTCCTCGGGTTCGATATCTGGTCGGACGAGAACGGCGCGTTTTACCCGCCCGATACGACCGAGCGGATCTTCAAGCGGGTCGGGCTCCGGCCCGTAAACGCCTTTGAGCGTGAGCGGCACACGCGAGATTTCAATCCCGAATCGTACACCGTCCCGCAGTCGAACTGGTACGACGGACCCGCTGAAGGCGTTATCATTCGGAACAAACGGGGACAGCGGGCGAACCTACTCCATCCCGCGCACCGAGACGGCGAGGAAACGACTCCGGTCGACGCGTCCGCTCCGGAGCTGGCCGCGACGTACGCGACGCGACAACGGATGAAGAAAATCGCGAGGCGACTCGAGGACTGCCAACAACCCGTGACCGTCGAGGCCGTCCACGAGCGCGTCCTCGAGGACATCGTTCGCGAAGCGCACAACCGGCTCTATCGCGGGAGCGGAACCGTCGAGATGGACCAGTTTCGATCGGAGGTCGGACGGGTAGTCCGACAGTTTCTCGAAAAGCGCTACGAGTAGTCGCGCAGTTTGTAGCGACGAGAGACGGTTCATACGGTCTGTTGTACCGATGTACCGGCGCAACCGCAGGACGGGTCGCGGTTGTTCTGGAAATGACTGACAGCAGTCCGTATCACTCGTGATGGCGAACGCGGACCATTCCCTCCGAGGTCACCCCAACGATCAGCGGCGTCGATATCTGCCGGCCGGAGACGGCCGACCCCGCGGCGTCGCCGACGACTTTCATCAGATCCGGCGCGGTGTGGTCGACCTTGACGCCGGCCTCGTCGCAGGCGTCGTACACCATCTGGGGCACGTCGTAGAGGTCGGTGCCGGCGGGGACGCGAACGCGAACCGGCGCGCGAAGCGCCTCCGCGAAGGCGACGGTTTCGCGGGCCTTCGAAACGTTTTCCCGGGCGCTGGACTCGATCGAGGAGACGTTCGCCCGCGAGGTCCCCAGCGCCTCGGCGATGTCGGCCTGCGAGACGCCGCGTTCGCGCAACGCGAGCACCTGTGCCTGCCGGTAGGTCAGGACGCTGGTCTCGGGATCGAACCCGATTTCCTCGAGGAGTTCCCCGACGTCGTCGATCACGGCGACTTCCCTCCCCTGAATCCGCAGGCTCGCGTGTGCATAGTACTATACTCTAGCTTTCGGCGGGATCAAAGCTTCCCCGGTCTCGACGCTGGGCTGGCACGGTTTCGACACGGCTGCCACGGTTTCGGTGCTGGACCGCCACCGTCTCCGTCTGCGGTCGAGAACGATCTGTGCTCGAGAGATGACGGAGCGAACCGCGACGCCGGTCGTTAGTCGGCCGATTGGCCGGGTGCGGTGTACTCGTTTTCGGTCCCCGTCTCGGGCCCGGAGCGACGCGCCTGCCGGAACAGCGAGCGGACGAATCGACCGACGTTCGCGGGGCCGTCGTGCGGTCCCGGCGAGCGGTAGGAAACGATCAGCGACCACATCGCTGCGACGCCGAGCGAACCGAGCGCAGAGAAGCGCATTCCCATCGTCGCGTACGTGACGGCGTAGACCGCCCCGATCGTCATCGACGGCACGCTCGAGGCGAGCGGGATGTTCGCGGTCACGTCCCGCACCGTCGGTGCGAGGAAGACGATCGAGAGGACGCTGCCGGCCAGGAAGATCAGGTCTTGCCACATCATACACATTCCTAACTCGGTTATGAGTAAATACTTCTCGGTATTAGATCGAGCTCGTCGTGTCGGCCGAACCGTATATATTGGTCGGGAGACAGACGGCGAGCATGAACGTTTCCGCGGCCGCCGAGACGTGTCAGGACGTCCTCTCGGAGATCCAGACCGCAGTCATCGGCGACCAGCAGCGCTTCGAGACGATTCTCACGGCTATCGTCGGCGGGGGTCACGTCCTCCTCGAGGACGTGCCCGGGACCGGGAAGACCCTAACGGCGCGGACCCTCGCGACGGCGCTCGACCTCGAGTTCAAGCGGATTCAATTCACGCCCGATCTGCTGCCGGCCGACATCACCGGCACCCACGTCTACGACGAGCAAGCCGGCGAGTTCGAGTTCGAGGAGGGACCGATCTTCGCGAACGTGGTGCTGGCCGACGAGATCAACCGCGCGCCGCCCAAGACCCAGGCCGCCCTGCTGGAAGCGATGGGCGAGAAACAGGTCTCGATCGGCGGTGAGACGCGCGAGCTTCCGGACCCGTTCTTCGTCATCGCGACGCAAAATCCCGTCGAGCAGGAGGGGACCTTCCCGCTGCCGGAGGCACAGGTCGACCGCTTCATGGTCAAGACGACGATCGGGTACCCCAACCGCGACGGCGAACTCGAACTCCTCGAGCGACGGGCGAACCGGGAGACCCGGACGCCCGACGTCGGCAGCGTCGTCGACCGCGATGCGGTACTCGATCTACAGACCGTTCCCGAATCGATCGGCGTCGACCCCGAGATTCGAGAGTACCTCGTCGACGTCTGTCGGGCGACCCGCGAGGACGAGCGCGTCGAGGTCGGTATCTCACCGCGCGGCCTCCAGCGACTGTTCGAGGCGAGTCGCGCTCGAGCGACGATCGCAAGCCGCGATTACGTCGCTCCGGAGGATGTCCACGCGGTCGTCCACCCCGTGCTGGACCATCGCATCGTCCTGACGACGGAGGCGGACGTCCGCGATGTCGATCCCCGCTCGATCGTCGAGGGCGCGCTGAACAGCGTGCCGGTCCCCTCGATGGGTGACTGATCGACACCGGCGACACTCTTCGCGACCGCCGCCTCTCCTGCTCGTCTGATCCTCGGGTGTTCGATACAGGGGAACTATGTTTCACTCCAGACCGACCGTCCGGTATGCGGTGGCGCGCGCTGGCGGCCGGCCGAGCGCCGCGAAGCGCGAACGTTAGCGCGGGACCAGAGGTCCCGCGAACCATGCGAATAGTGCGAGACCTCCGGTCTCGCATACCATGCGAACGGCGGCGGAGCCGCCGTGAGCAGACGGGCGCTGCGCCCCGTGAACAGAAATCGGCTGGGGAGGGCGTGGCGATTCCCTGTTGCCACGATAGCAGGACACTTCCTCCACCGCATTCCCATCAGCGCCCACCGTTCCGTTCACACATCGAGCTAGTTCGTACGCGAAGAGGATCGACCGAAACCGGCGACGGCTCAGTACTCGAGGGGCCAGCGCTCCGCCTCGAGTTCCGCGAGCTCGTCGGAAACGCCGTCTGCGAGCCGGTACTCGCGCCCCTCGCGGACGACGGTTCCCTCGCGCTCTAAGTGCTCGAGGTGGGCGTAGGACTCGCCGGGGCCGTGGAGGATGTGGATGCTGTCGAGTTCGCCGAACAGCTCCGCGCTGACGGTCCACGTGTCGCACGGTCCCGTTCGATCCAGCGCGTCGAGCACCCGCCAGGAGCGCTCCTCGTGGTGGTCGATGATGTACTGCGCCCGCCCGGTAGGGTCGGCGATCGGATCGCGGTGGCCCGGCCACGCGCGGTCGTAGTCCGCGTCGACCATTCCCCGCAGCGCGCGGAGGTACTTCTCGAGCGGTCGGTCGACGCGGACGTCCGCGCCGCCGACGTTCGGCGTATATACCGGCAAGAGCGTATCGCCGGAGAAGACCACCCGCTGGCCGTCGATCTCCGCCTCGAACATGCTGAGGCCGGCCGCGTGGCCGGGAGTATGAACGACCTCGAGTTCGGTCCCGTCGACGGCGAACGTCTCGCCGTCCTCGAAGGGGATGACGGTCGGCGTCTCGACGGTCGCCTCGTCGTGGACCATCCGCTCGAGGAGGACCTCCTGCTTGGCCTCGGGCATCCCCCACTCCTCGAAGTAGCGCTTCTGGCGGTCGTACATCGCGTCCCAGGCGTCGTCGTCGCCCTCGATGAGCGCCGCGTCGGCGGCGTGTGCGTACACCTCGGCACCGCTTTCGGCCTGAATCTCGCCGGCCAGTCCGCAGTGGTCGTGGTGCCAGTGCGTGAGAAAGATCCGGTCGATGTCGGCGAGTTCGAGTCCCCGATCGGCGAACGCCGCCTCGAGTTGCTCCCGAGTCGTCGGCATCCAGTCGCCGGTATCGATCAGCACTGTTTCGGCTCCGTTCGCGAAGAGATAGGCGTTGTTGTCACCCTCGAACGCCGAGTTCGACAGCGAGATGCGTTCCATGCACCCACATCTCACGCGGACCGAGAAAACGTTGTCTGAAGCGGAACGGTATGAGTCGATGATCGGTCACCGGGACTGGTAAGCCACAGTCCCTAGCCGCGAAGCGCCCACGTCACGAGGACGACCGCAAACAGCCCCGTCCCGACGGCGACGGCCGCGAGGGCCGGATCGGTGATCGACACGTCGGTCACGCCCCACCGAGAGAGGGCAACGGTCCCGCCGGCGACGACGCCGCCCGACAGCACCGTCCCGCCGACGTGGACGAGTTCCGCCCGCATCGTCGCCGCGTCGCGGCCGAGTTCCGTCCGGATTCCGTCAGCGTACTCGCCGATGTCCCAGAGGACGAACGCCGCCGCCGCCGTCCAGATCGCCGGCTCGAGCCGGCCGACGGCCGCGAGGCCGATCGCCAGCGCGAACACCGAACCCGCGGCGAGCGCGGCGGCGATCCCCCGCCGGGGAAGCACGCGGACCACTCGCAACATCGTCACGGTCCACAGCAGCGAGGAGAGCGAGCCCAGCGCGAGGATCAACACGATCGCCACCAGCACGAAGGCGGGAACCGAGGTGAGGAATTCGAGCACCGACGGCGGTGCCACCCCGCCGAGGCCCGTCGTCAGCGTCGTCCGAATCTCGGCCTCGAGCGCCGAGCCGGCAAGTGCCCGTGCGAGCACGAGCGCGACGAGCGCGCCGCCGACGATCGGCGCGATCAGTCGGGCGATCACGACGGCGGGGCCGCGACCGGCCGCGCGGCGGGCCCGCTCGAGGACGAGGAGCGCGACCGCGATTCCCGCGAGAGCGAGCAGCCCCGCTCGGAGGTCGCCGGTCGTGACGAGCGTCGCGACGGCGTCGCCGACCGGTGCCGGCAGTTCCGTCCGCAGGTCGGTCGGCGTCACCGTCGGTCCCTCGAGTCGATCGACGGCGAGCGGTGCGCCGACAGCGGCGATCACCAGCGCGATCGCCCCCCGAATCGAGAGCGAACAGCTCCGACGAACGGTGTCGACGGCCGTTGCGAGCGCGTCGCGGCGATCCGGCGGGACGAACCGCTCGAGCGGTATCGCAGCGAGCGCACGACTCGAGAGGAACGCGGCGACGAGCACCAGACCGGCGAACGACACCACCGTCCACGGCTCCGGCGAGGTGACGAGAGCGGCCCAGAGCTGGCCGACCGTGTCCGTCACGGCCGCCGCGGCGCGAGCGCGGAGGTCGGCCCGCGGAACGATCGGCACGGCGGCGACGGCGGCGACCCCGATCGCGGCGAGGGTCGTCCCCGTCGAACCGCGCCGAACGCCGCCGCGTCCGAACCGCTGCCACGAGACCAGCCCCGCGGCGAACGCGGCGACGACGAGCGACCAGACCGCCGCGCCGGCGATCAGTCCCACGCCCGACGAGGTCAGCGCGAGCGCACCGGCGAGAAGGGCCGGCGACGAGACCAGGACGGCGGTCGGAACCGCAAGGATCCCGCCGATTCCGCGGACGAGCGGTCGCCGGCTCGCCAGCAGTGCGGTCGTCACCGCCGCCGCCAGTCCGGCACCGACCGCGAGCGCCGCCAGCTCGAGACCGACCAGCGTCGCCCCGACCGCGATGCAGATGAGCAGCGTACAACAGAGCATCGCCACGTCGCTTGCCGTCGGTCGGCGCAGTGCCCGTCGAAGCCCGCGAATTCCCGACTCGAGGCTTTCTCTCCCGGTCTCGAGAGCAATCGCGCGCCTCGATTGCGGTCCCGTCGCCGTTCCCGCTGATCCCACCGCGTTCGAGTCGCGCGCGTCCGGACCGCCCCGACCGTCCCGACCGGCCGAGCCGATGATCGCGTCGCCAGTCACGGCGATCTCCCTCCGGTTCGGCCGGAGTCGGCGCGGAACGCCCGCGCCAGATCGACCGACAGCGGGTCCTCGAGCTGCCAGTCGACGACGGTCGCCCCGAGCCCGCGGAGCGCGTCGACCCGGTTGGCCCGCTGCAGGCCGGCGACCTGCATGCCGGTCGTCACCGTCGACGTCACGCCGGTCGTCACGTCGGGCGAGACGACCGTCACCGCCCGCCCGCGAGTCCGCAGCGTCTCGACGAGATCGACCGCCCCCTTCTCTGACAGCGGCGTACAGAAGACGACCTGCGCGCGCTTGGGCAGCCGCCGCTCGAGATCGACCGCGAGCGAACTCTCGTCGGATCGGGAGTCCGCCACTCCCTCACCACCGTCGGAACGCTGTTCCCACGAGGATCGGGAGTCTGCCACTCCCTCACCGCCGTCTGCGATCGGCTGATCGGTCACCGATCCTGGGGGCGAGGCCGCCCCCGATGGCGACTGGGTCGCCGCGTCCTCGAGCACGTCTTCGACGCGGCTTCGGGTGTCGGAACCACCGCCGGGCTCGATCCACGTGTCGCCGGAGAGGGTCACCAGACCGGTTCGGTTGCCGTCCTCGAGCGAGGCGACGACGCCACGGGAAGCGGCGTAGAGCGTCAGGTCGTACGAATCCGGCCCGCCACCGGGGGCGTCGCGGTGCACCGACGCGCGGTCGTCGATCACGAATACGATCGTCACCGCCCGCTCCTCGCGGTATTCGACGGTCGCGAGATCGCCCGTCCGGGCGAAGCGGTGCCAGTCGATCCGGTTCATCGGATCGCCGCGGCGGTACTCCCGGGTCGAGAAGAACTCGACGCCGCTCCCGCCGTCGTCGGTCGGCGTCTGGCCGACGTACTGGATCGTCCGATCCTGGAACGGGAACGAGTCGAGTAGCGTCTCGCAGGTGAACCCGGTCTCGCCGGCCGGTTCGAACTCGTCGGTCGTCACCGCCGTCGCCGACAGCGACCGACAGCGGACCGTCGCCGTCCCGAACTCGTACTCCCCGCGCGGCGGCGTGAGTTCGTACTCGTGGGTGACGGTCTCACCGGGCCGAACGGCCGTCGCAAACGCGGGCGAGCCGGTCGTTACCGGCACGTCCGCGGGCGGGTGATCAACGACGCGAACGTCCGACGCGACCCGGTCGCTCTCGTTGGTCACCGACAGCGTCACCGTCACCGACCGACCCGGTCGCACGCGGGCGTCCTCGAGCGCCCGATCGAGGCGCAGGCCAGTATCAGAACCGCCACCGACCTCGGTGTCCGCTTGGGCATCGCCAGTAGCGTCGGCGTCGGCATCCGTTTCGATATCGTCGGTCGCGTCAGTAGCCGTGGTCGCTTCAGTAGCGGCGGTTGCGTCAGTATCGCCATTCACTTCGCCCTCGCCACCGTCGAGATCCGGGACCGAACTCACCTCCCCGACGAGGGCGAACCCGAGCGCTACGACGCCGAGGAAGAGCAGGGACGGGAGCCCGAGCACGACCGCGAGCAGGGCAGCTACCAGCGTGACGACGAGCGCGCCGTGCCAGCGAGCCTGGCGGATCGCGTCGGTCACGCTGTGCCCTCCACGTCGGTCATCTCCGTCCGCTCGGTCGCCGACGTCGCCGCCGGTGGCGCGACCGACGGCGTCGACTGCACCCGATCGATCTCATCGATCGCGTGCTCGAGGCTCCGGACGACCGGATCGGCCGCGCTCACGAGATCGAACAGCCACAACCACAGCGGCGTCGACGGACCGTCCGGGCCCCCAAGGAAGGCGGCCGCGCGGGGGTCGTCGGTCCACGAACCGGCCTCGATCGCGGCCATCGCGTCGTCCTCGGTCAACCCCGCCCGATTCGCGTAGGCGGTCGCAGCGATGGGGCGCAGCGACTCGACGAGCCGTCGGCGCGCATCCTCCCGCGTCGACCGCGACTCGTCGTCGTAGGCCGTGGCCAGCTCGAGCCATCGATCGAACGATTCGCCGACGATCCGCTGTCGCGTAGCCCGATCGTCGAACCGAGACGGATCGAGACCCGACCCGGCCGTCGGTTCGACCAGCGGCGACGTCGCCGATGACCGAAGTCGGCCGGCGATCCCCAGCGTCGGTGCGAACACCACGAGCACGAGCGCCATCGCCAGCACGACGAGCGCGGGATCGAGCGCCGAGAGCACCGCCTCGAGTTCGGGCACCCGCTCGAGCAACAGCGCCGGCTGAACGATCACCGTGGCACCGACGGCGAGCAACGCCGCCGCGAGACCCGTAACGATCGCGAGCCCGGTCGTCGACGGCGATCTACTCATCGGGATCACCCGACGAGTCACTCCCACCACCATCGGTTTCGTCGGCCGATTCGAGCGCGTCGCGGAGCCGATCGTGTGCGGTCGCGGTTCGCTCGAGGTAGGCGTTCGGATCGCGGTCGCCGTACTCCACGTCGCGGAACGAGTCGGTGATCGTCTCGACCGGTTCACCGGGTGCCCCGGCGTCGGTCGCGCTCCGGGCGACGTCTCCGGGGGTCGCGGTTGCGACGCGGGTTCGATACATCGGCGACGCGTCGATCACGCTCTCGAACGCCCGCCGGATGCGTTCGCGAGCGCCGATCTGTGCGTCGACGGTCGCGTCGGTATCGGTCGCCTCTTTAGCACCGCCGAACAGCGACGTCGACACCAACGAGCCGACCTCCCGGGCGCGCGTCCGCGCCGAGCGGATCGCGTCCGCAATCGTCGCGAGAACGAGCCCCGGCAGGTCCGCAATCGAGCGCAGGCCACGCAATGCAGCCAGCGCCCGCTCGAGGGCCTGTGAACAGGCGACGACGCCCGCCAGCGCGAGCGAAACGAGTCGCCCCGGGATCGAGAGCAGCGTGCCGATCGGATCCTCGCGCGTGTAGAACACGTAGCCGACGATCAGCGCGGCGATCGCCACGAGGCCGGCCGTCACTGCGCGGTCGGAGACGGAGTCCGTCAGCGACGAGTCGTCGCCACCGGCTTCACCGCTGTCCGAGTCGTCGGAGCCACTCCCGTCGTCCGCTTCGCTCTCGTCAGCACCGGCGTCGGACCCGTCCTCGCCTTGCGCGGCGGACGCCTGTCCGTCGGCCCCGCCCGCTTCTTGCTCGCTGGTCGATTGGTCGCCGTCCGTCCCCCCGCTGCTCGAGCCCGTTTCACCGCCTCCGTCGGTCGAATCCGTCCCGCTCGAGTCGTCAGTCGAGTCGGTTCCATCGGAGCCGTCAGTCGATCCCGTCTCGGCGGAGCCATCGGTCGAACCGGTTCCATCAGAACCCTCAGTTGAGCCGCCCCCATCAGAGCCGTCAGTCGCTCCCGTCTCACCGGAACTATCAGTCGAGCCGGTTTCACCCGAACCGTCCGTCGACCCCGTCTCGCCAGAGCCATCGGTCGAACCGGTTTCACCCGAACCGTCCGTCGAATCCGTCTCGCCGGATGTTCCGTCCGACTGCATCCCGGCGTCATCGCTCCCCTCGAGCTCGTCCATCGAGGCGCCGTCGACATCGGGACGAGGCTGGGTCCCCGCGGAGCCATCCAGCAGATTGCTGAGTACACCGCCGAGGAGCGGACTGTCCGCGAGACTGGTCATGAAACCGGAATCCAGTCCCGACGTTCCGCTCGAGCCGGACGCAGCGCTGCCGGCAGCGGCCGCCGATGAAGCGGTCGTTTCACCGGACGCCTGCCCATCGGTCGCACCATCGAAAATGCCACTCGCCGGCGAGTCCGACGCGAGGGTGGGCAACGCCCCTGCTGCGAGAACCAGTCCGCCGATCGCACAGACGAGCGCGATGACCGAGAGTAACTGACGGCCACTGCGAGATCCACTCCCCATCGATTACCGTACAGTAAACAGAATCGATATTTACATCTTGTTGCCATCGGACCGAGAATCACCCGAACGGGCGTCCGGACTCCGTGAGAATCCACCGCGTCGACTGTCCACTCGAGGCGGGTGTTAGGAGCCCCAGAAGTTATCGCGGCTGCCGAGTCGCTCGCGCTGCGGGCCGCCATCATCGTCGTTCACACCGGTTCCGTCGTCGATGGCTGCATCATCTTCCGTCTCCGCGCTCTCGTCTCCGTCCGCGTCCGCGTCCGCCGCTTCGGCTTCGTCGTCGTCGGGATCCATCGGCAGGATCTCTAGCTCCTCCGCTCGTGCATGATTGCTGTGTACCCGCGTAATCTCGACTCGAGCGCGGGCTTCCGGTAAGATACCGTCGACCATGACGATGAATCCGTCCTCGGTTCGGCCGACGCCGGCGCCGCTTTCGTGCATGTCGACGACGTCGATGACGACTTCCTCGCCCGACTTGACCGGCTGGGTCTTGAGATCGTCGATCGGCTGATTGTATTGGTTGCACCACTCCTTGCCACCCCGGTCACCGTAGTGTTGACATCCCATTCCCGAGATCCGTTCGGAGAATTCTGGGCAGTCATCGGCGAGTGGACAGTCTGCCATGAGCGGCACTACCAGCGGTGGCGTTAAACCGTTTCCGTCTTCCGGATCGCGAACGAGAGCGGGCGAAACACTGGTAGCCATCCGTTGGAGAATCGACTGCAGACATAACGAATAATAAATAAAATTTGAAAGATGGTAACTGAACGCCTTCTGGGTGACGGGCGGTTTCGAAAAGGTTTACGGTATGGACGTTGCAGTGATGGATGATGAAAATTCTCGTTACGGTCAAAGAGGTAGCGACCGTCGAAGACGAGTTCGAAATCGAGGGAACGGAAATCGCCGACCAGTACCTCGGTGCCGATCTCAATGAGTGGGACGACTACGCGATCGAAGAGGCCGTTCAGCTTCAGGAAGACGGCATCGCCGACGAAGTCGTCACCGTCACCATCGGTCCGGAAGAGTGCGAACAGACCATCCGACAGGCGCTCGCAAAGGGTGCCGACCGCGCTGTCCGCGTCTGGGACGACTCCCTCGAGGGCGTCGACCTGCTCGATGTCAACGCCAAGACGGAGATCCTCAGCGCCGTCATCGAAGCGGAGGATCCCGACCTCGTGCTCACCGGCGTTCAGGCCGGCG
>Ga0208135_100020_pt1 | contig 160254 bp, 174 predicted proteins | sample AntDeeMetag02WF5_FD_184757 | JGI IMG/M metagenome (GOLD analysis project Ga0208135, IMG submission 184757) | Saline lake microbial communities from Deep Lake, Antarctica - Antarctic Deep Lake Metagenome 02WF5 (SPAdes) (version 2) | ecosystem: Environmental > Aquatic > Non-marine Saline and...
CACGACTATGGTTTTCGGCATACGATATGTCCGAGGGACCAGTCCGAAAAATACCGTAAGATCGTTCAGAGCAGTAAGAGATATCCTGCCGAAGATATTCCCGGCTTTCATGCCGCCTTCGAGCGATCTCTGCGAATTTCGGGATCGACTACCGACCGATGAAACGTTTGTATATTCCGTTACTATGAGTCGGACTCACAATGAGGGAACGGCGGGCCTATCCGCTAATAGATACTTCGCTTTCCTTCGCTTGAGAACGAACGGGTCGAAAACGAAGCCGCGATAGCAGACGGAAATCGGTAAGACGAACTTATCAGATCGGAGTGTTCACGCAAACGCCGTCCGCAGTACCGTGATTCTCACTTCGTTCGAATCACGCTTATCTCGCGGCAAGGCCGCTCGATATTTCGAGGTTACGTCGTAACCTCGCTTACATCATGCCGCCCATGCCGCCACCCATGCCGCCCATGCCGCCGGGTGCGCCGCCGGGGCCGCCAGCCTCGTCGCCGCCCTTGTCGGTCGACAGTTCGCCAGCGGAGATGATGTCGTCGATCTTGAGCACGAGGTTCGCCGCCTCGGTGGCGGAGGTGAGTGCCTGCTCTTTGGCGTGTGCGGGCTCGACGACGCCAGCATCGTAGGTGTCGACGATGTCGCCGGAGAAGACGTTCAGTCCGGCGCGCTTGTCACCGCCCTCGTGGGCGGCACGGAGGTCGACGAGCGTGTCGATGGAGTCGAGTCCGGCGTTGCCAGCGAGCACACGGGGAACGAGTTCGAGCGCGTCGGCGAACGCCTCGACCGCAAGCTGTTCGCGTCCGGAAACGCTGTCTGCGTAGTCGCGGAGACGTCGCGCGACTTCGACTTCGATTGCGCCGCCGCCGGCGACCACGCGGCCGTCGGAGATGGTCTGTGCGACGACCTCGAGTGCGTCGTTGATGCCGCGTTCGAGTTCGTCGACAACGTGCTCGGTCGAGCCCCGGATCAGCAGGGTCACACCGTGGCCGTCGCCGGAGACGTAGAACAGGTCGTCGGCGTCGTCGCGGGTAACGTCGCCATGGCCGAGGTCCGTGGCGTTGACGCTCGTGAGATCGGAGACGATGTTCGCGCCGAGGACCTCCTTGAGGAACTCGATGTCGGACTTCTTCGCGCGGCGGACGGCGAGGATGCCCTCCTTGGCGAGGTAGTGCTGTGCCAGGTCGTCAATGCCCTTCTGACAGAAGACGACATCGGCACCGGAGTCGACGATGGCGTCGACTTTCGTCTTGATTTCGTCCTCCTCGCGGTCGAGGAACTGCTGGAGCTGGCTCGGATCGGTGACGCTGACCTCGGTGTCGGCGTCGGTCTCGTCGACCTCGATCGGGCTGTCCAGCAGCATGATCTCGGCGTCCTCGACCTCGCTCGGCATGTTGTCGTGGACGGGATCTTTGCTGATCACTGCGCCCTCGAGCAGGTCGGAATCGCCCGAGGAGTGACCGGTCTGGGTCTCGGTGTTGAGGAACTCCAGATCGACGACGTGGCCGCCATCGTCGTTCTCGACGGTGACCTTTCGGACGGCGTCGACGATAAGTCGGGAGAGATGTTCCTTGTTGAGTTCAGCGCCTTTGCCGGTCATCGATGTTTCGGCGACCGAGCGAAGCAGTTCCTCGTCGTCGGGCTCGACGTCGCCGGAGATATCGCCGACTTCCTGTCGGGCCTGGTCGCTCGCGAGGTGGAAGCCCTTGATGATCGCCGTCGGGTGGATGTCCTGTTCGAGGAGATCCTCGGCGTTCTTGAGTAGTTCGCCGGCGACCGAGACGGCAGTCGTCGTGCCGTCGCCCGCTTCGTCTTCCTGTGTCTCGGCGACTTCGATGATCATCTCGGCTGTCGGGTTGTCGATGTCCATCTCCTTGAGGATGGTGACGCCGTCGTTGGTGATGGTGACCGATCCCATCGAGTCGACGAGCATCTTGTCCATCCCTTTCGGGCCGAGTGTCGAGCGGACTGACTCCGCCACGGCACGGGCAGCGGAGATGTTGTACTCCTGCGCGTCCCGGTCCTGGACGCGCTGGGCGTCCTCGCTCATTACGATCATCGGCTGACCTTGCTGCATTCGCTGACTCATGTACAGACGATAGATTGATTGCGATTCTATATATATCTGTCTATTTTCCCACCAACAGTTCCGTCCGTATCGCCGATTAAAATTCGCTATTCGGTGTTTAGAGGGCGTCTGGCCCGATTGAACTCGATCTCCGTCTCTCGTATGTCCTTCTGCCGCTAGCTACCAGGAACAAACATTTATATATTATCTCTCGTTCGCCACGGATAGCCCTCCTTCGTCGGTATCCCGACCGTGCTCGCTGGTACGAAATCGAAACGTACCGCTGGGCTTTACGTTTCTCGGAGCGCCTTCGCAACGGCTTCTAGCTCCGCTTTCCGTAGCGGTCGCGTCGCTTCCTCCGGATCGTTCTCGTCGAGTTCGCCGATCGACCGGAGGATTCCCGCCCGCATCTCCGACTTCGGCGGCAGCGTTCCAGTCCCGATCTCGTAGCCGACTGCCTCACAGATAGCGGCCAGTGCCTCTTTGGTGAACGCCGTCGACTCGACGCGCTCGTACCTGCCTGTTTCTACCCGAATCTCGTTTCGAAGTTCGTCGACGGTCGGCGACATAACGGGAGGAGGGCGGGACGTCGAAAGAAGGTTTCGGGGGTATGGTTCTGTGGGGGTTGTTTGTGGACCGAGATCTGCCACTCACGGATTGTTCGTGGCAAAATACGCCAGGACAGGGATTTGAACCCTGAATCCCGAAAGGGAACACGCTTTCCAGGCGTGCGCCTTACCATTCGGCCATCCTGGCTCACCTGAACGTAATCCCGTCCCGTGTTTAAGCATTTTCTTTCCGACTCAACCACCACCCCTCGCCGTAGTACGTCGCCACCGCGGAGACGACGCCCACCAGCACCGTCAGGGTGGCGACGCCCCACAGCGGGACGTACTCGCCCCCCAGCAACACGTAGGCGTTCTGCAGGACGAGAAACGAGAGCGCCCCGACGATGCCCCACAGCAGCCCCGATTTTATGCGTGGCCTCACGGCTGGGTTGCGATGGCCTCGATTTCTACGCTGACGCCCTTCGGTAGCTTCTCGACGCCCACGGCGCTCCGTGCCGGTGGCTCCGACTCGAAGTAAGATGCGTAAGTATCGTTCATCGCGTCGAAGTCGTCGATGTCGTCGAGGAAGACGGTCACCTTCAGGACGTCTTCAGGGCCGAGACCGTCTTCTTCCAGTACTGCGACGAGATTGTCCAGCGCCTGCTCGGTCTGGACGTCGATCGGTTCCTCGTCGAGCAGTTCCCCCTCCGGGGTGAGCGGGATCTGGCCCGCGGTGAAGAGCAGGTCGCCGTTTGTCGTCGCCTGACTGTACGCGCCGACCGCGGCCGGTGCGGCGTCGGTACTGACGATGCGTTTCATGCACGAGTGCTCGTACCGGGTCGACAAAAAACCATCACGTCCTCACGTAACTTAAGAAAGCAACTCGACCTCGTAGCCTCGTTCTTCCATCCCGGCGACGAGTTCTGCAACGTGGTCGGGCCCTCTGGTCTCCAGATCCAGTCCGACCTCGGCGGCGTTCATGCCGATATCCCGCGAGGTCCGGTCGTGCTGGATCGCGTAGATGTTGGCCTGCTGGGCGGCGATCACGTCGATCAGGTCGTCCAGTGCGCCGGGACGGTCCTTGAGTACAGTCCGGAGCCTGACGTACCGGCCGGTCTCGACCAGTCCGCGCATGATGACCGTCGTGAGCGTGTTCAGATCGATGTTCCCGCCACACAGACAGGGGACGATGGTTTCGTCCGCCTCGAACTCGAAGCGCTCGTTGAGCAACGCGGCGAGCGTCACTGCGCCGGCCCCCTCGACCAGCGTCTTGGATCGCTCCAGAAGGTAGGTCACCGCGACGGCGATCTCCGAGTCATCGACGGTAACGACCTCGTCGACGCGTTCTTCGATCACCTCGAAGGTCCGATCGCCGACCCGTCTGGTGGCGATGCCGTCGGCGATCGTATCGACGCTCTCGCGCTCGTAAATCTCGCCTTTCTGCAGGGACTGTGCGACGCTTGCGGCCCCCTCGGCCTGCACGCCGATCACGCGAATATCGGAGTTGTAGCCCTTGAGGGCGGTGGCGATCCCGGAGATCAGGCCGCCGCCACCGATCGGGACGATCACGGTCTCGACCTCGGGGAGGTCGTCGACGATTTCGAGACCGATCGTCCCCTGTCCGGCCATGATCATCGGATCGTCGAAGGCGTGGACGTAGGTCCGCCCCTCCTCGGCCTCGATCTCGTGGGCGTGCTCCGCCGCTTCGCTGTAGTCGACACCCTGTAGAACGACCTCCGCCCCGTAGTTTCTGGTCGCTTTAACCTTCGAGATCGGGGCGTGCTCGGGCATCACGATCTTGCTGTCGACGCCGGCACGACTCGCCGCAAGCGCGACGCCCTGAGCGTGATTGCCGGCGCTTGCGGTGACGACACCGGCCTCGTGCTCCGCGTCACTCAGCGTCGCGATCCTGTTCGTCGCGCCGCGGATTTTGAACGCCCCGGTCCGCTGGAACGTCTCCAGTTTCAGGTGGACCTCCGCGCCGGTCATCTCCGAAAAAGTGTGCGAGTACTCCAGCGGTGTGTGGCGGGACGTCTCTCGAACCCGGTCGCGGGCCGCGAGCACGTCGTCGGCATCGATCATACCGCCCCGTACGAACGGACCCGTTAAAGGATCTGTTGACCACCGACGCAGGTCAGTCCGCCGGGCAGTTCCCGCCCGGATCGGCATACGACGCCCGTCGAACAGCCGTCTGACGATATTTTCACTACGCCGCTGTACTGCGGTTTCACTTCCACTCCGGGGGGCTGGGGTTTATGATGTATCCGCTGCCTCTACTGGATTGCACGTCACACGCGCCGTGCATCATCCTCTATTCCCCCTTCGGAGTGACTCACCGAGAGCTAACAGTAAAAGGGCTAGCAAACTGAAATGTTAGTATGAGTATCGACGATGCCGTCCGAGCGGCCTACCGCGGGTACCGTTCTCGGCCCTCCGATATACTGCCGTACTACTTGCTGGGGTTAGCGACGCCGGCGATCGCCCAGACGGTCATGCTCGCAGGAATCCTCAGTGGCTATCTGGTGATGCTCTCCCAGAACACGCTCGAACCGATCCTCACGGAGGTAGAGACGCTTGGCCCGTTCTCGATCGACGATCCAGGAATGGTGCCCGCCCAGCAGAACGGCCAGACAGTGATCGACGGCCAGTCTACCGACGCACTGGTGACCGCGGCCGAGAACGCCCTGACGCCGGAGCTACTGGCTGTCGGTGCGCTGACTATCGTCTCGCTGGCGCTGGCGCTGTTCTTGCTCAACGCCGTCGTCAGTGCCGGCCAGGTCCACGCTGTGTATGCCGTCCTCCGCAACCGACCGGGACTGCGGGCTGGCGTCGACGGTATCGCACGGGACTACCGACGGTTTGTCGGCCTCGCACTCCTCGAAATCGGTCTCATAGCCCTCGTTACCGGGGTCCTGATCGGCAGTGTAGCGGCGGCGTGGTTCCTGGTTAGCGAGGCGATTGCCGTCCTGGCCGGCCTTCTCGCAGCACTCGTCTGGCTGCCGCTGATCCTGTTCATCTGGGTGGCGTTTCTCTTCGCCCCACAGGCGGTCGTCGTCGAGGACGTGGGCGTGTTCGCCGCCGTCAGGCGGAACCTCGGGTTCGTCCGGAACAACCTGTTGACGACCGGACTGTACGTCGTCCTGTTGATCGCGGTCGGGGTCGCAACGTCGACGCTCACCGGCCTGTTCCAGTTTATCGGGACGCCGACGCTGGCGGCGCTGGTCAGTTCCCTGGCCGTGATCCCCCTGCTGGACTTCGTCAAGACGTGGCTGTTCGCCAGCGAGCGAACCGAGCACACGCTCGTTCCGCGTCCCCGCGAGCGCGGCCTCGGCGCGCGATTCGTCGCGGCGCTCCGACGTGGCTGGGCCGAACTCACTACCTTCGTCCGCTCGACCCCGGGCTATCACGTCGCGAGTACGGCGATCTTCATCGTGAGCGGCTACGCTGGCTGGCTGTTCAGCGCCCGACTCGATCCCGTCCTCCAGGCCTCTATCGCGAACCGGCTCGTGGGCTGGTTCCCGCCGGTCGAAGCGATCAATCTCACTGCGAACAACTGGCAGGTCGGCGTCGCACAGGCGTACTCGGGGCTCGCCGCGGGCATCCCGACGATCGTCACGCTGTTTTACAACGGCTTCTTCCTCGGTGCGATTGCCAGGTTCGAGACCAACACCGCCGAACTGATCGCCTTCGTCGTCCCCCACGGCATCATCGAGATACCATCGCTGCTGATCGCGGGCGCGCTCGGCCTCTACCTCGGGCGGTCGGCGCTCCGACTCGCCCGTGGCCGGTACAGTCGCGAAGCGATCGCCGGCGATATCGAGCGGGCCTATCACGTCCTCGTCGGCCTCCTGATCCTCTTTGCCGTCGCCGGCCTGATCGAGGCGTTCGTTAGTCCGTACTATTCCGGCCTGATCGGCCTCTGAAGACCCAGCCGCGATTACCGATTCTCCGGTAAAGTCGCCAGGAAGAACGGTTTCGTCCCCTCTTCTGTCGTCGGATCTCGAACGTCCCACACGTCATGGACCTCGAAGCCGAACGCGTGCAGGTCCTCCCGGGTCGCCTCGGCGCCGGCCATCGACCAGCGCATCTCGGTCCCGCTGTCCAGCCAGTCAGGGTTCGAACCGCTCCATTCGACGCCGCCCTCGGTAATCAGTAGCTCTCCACCCGGGCGAAGGACCCGCTCGAACTCCTCGATGACGGTCCGGTGCTCTTCGAGGGGGACGTGAATCAGCGAGTAGAGTGCCGCGACGGCGTCGAACGAGTCGTCGGCGAACGGCAGCGCAGTCATGTCGCCCTGTACAAGTCCGCCGGCGACACCCGTTCGTGCTAGCGACAGTTGCTCGCGAGAGAAATCCAGCCCGACGCCGCTCTCGCCCGCCGCGGCAAGCGGTGCATCACCGGCGCCACAGCCAGCGGAGAGAACGCGTTCGTCGCCGCCGAGGCCGTCGCAGAACCGCTCGACAGGTTCGGGAAGCGGCTCCTCGCGCACCTCCTCGGTATACTCCTCGAAGTAGTCGTCCGCCATCTCGTCGTACGCATCCCGGACGGCACGCCGGTCGTTCATACCTGTCGTTTTACGGAGAGATATTTCAGTCTTGCCACGGGGTCGGGAACCCCTCTGGGGATCTGACTTCCGGTTACGCCCGTCCGATAGCGAGCATGTGGACGGAGAGGTCCGTAACCGCCGGTGCGTCGTTGGTCATCCCGATGGCTCGTTCGAGCGCCGCCCGCTCGGACTCGCTCCGGTCGGCGAGGACGTCCCGGAGGTCGGCGTTGTGAAACGGGGAGCCGAGTCCCTCCAGACCGACCACCTCGCTCACCGTCACTCCGGCATCGGTGAGTAGCCCGGCGAACTCTTCTCGACGGAAGAAATGGGTATCGGTGAACGCCATCTCGTAGCCGTACTTCTCGAGTAGCTTCGCGTCGTAGTCGCCGTGTTCGAGCAGTTCCGGGAGCGCTTCGAGATACGTCCCGCTTAGCGCGTATAGCTGTACCGCGCCGAGCAGTCCCATCACGGAGACGAACAGCGGCGCTTCCGTCGCCGTGATCCGGCGCAGTTCTTCGACTGCGCGCACCCGCTCGCCTTCGTCGAGTACGTGAGAGAGCGCCCCGCCGAGACAGCACGTCGCGTCGAACCGATCCGTCGGGAGCGGGAGATCCGTAATCGACCCCTGGAAGACCGACACCTCGGACTCGACGCCGCGCTCGGCCGCGTGGCGACGCGCCATCTCGACTTGCCGCTGACTGAGGTCGAGTGCGGTGACATCGTAGCCCTGCTCGGCCAGCCAGACCGCGTACCGGCCGGCACCACACCCGGCGTCGAGAACGTGGCCCGACTCGGGGAGGCCCGCTTCGAGCGCGCTGATCGTCTCCCCGAACTCCAGCCGACCGTCGATGCCGGTTTCGAGGCGGTCCCACTCGTCGTGCCCGTACTCGTCGTAGAACTGCTGGGGGCCGTCAGTCGGCTGCTGCATACTGCTACGCCGGTGTGGAACGGTTGTAAACGTACCTGTCGACCGAGGCTGTCGTGACGGCCGAGGGGACAGCAAAGAGGGCTCTCGGCGTCGCGTAGACTGAACCGGAAAGACGCTGCGCGTCGCGTGATGCCTACCGCTCGTCGAGCGGCGTGAACGTCTGATCTTCGGGGCCAGTGTAGCGGGCTCTCGGGCGGATGAGGCGGTTCTCGTCGAGATACTCGACGACGTGGCCGACCCAGCCACCGACACGGCTCATCGCGAAGATGGGGGTGTACAGATCGATCGGGATGCCCATCTGGTAGTACGTCGTCGCGGAGTAGAAGTCGACGTTCGGGGCGATCCCCTTGTTCTCGGCCATGTACTCCTCGATGGCGACACTCATCTCGTACCATCTGGTGTCGCCGGCGGCCTCGCCGAGTTCCTCCGACTTCTCGCCGAGGATCTTCGCGCGCGGGTCCTTGACGTCGTAGACGCGATGGCCGAAGCCGGGGACGCGTCGGCCTTCGTCGAGCGCCTGGATGACCCAATCGACCGGGTCCTTCTCTGCGGCGTCGACCTCTTTGAGCATCCGCATCACGTTCTGGTTCGCGCCGCCGTGAAGCCCACCCGAGAGCGTCCCGATGGCGCTGGTGACGGCGCTGTGGACGTCAGCGAGCGTACTCGCGGTCACCATCGCGGAGAACGTCGAGGCGTTCAGGCCGTGGTCGGCGTGCAGCACGAGCGCCATGTCGAACGTCTCCGCGAGGACCTCGTCGGGCTCCTCCCCGTTCAGCATGTAGAGGAAGTTCTCGGCGTGATCGAGATCCGTCCGGGGCTCGATCGGCTCCTCGCCGTCATGAATCCGGCTGAACGCCGCCAGCACGGTCGGCATCTTCGCGGTGATGCGTCGACCTTTCCGGAGGAGCGCGTCGCCGTCATCGGTGTCGTAGCCGCTCTCTTCGGGGTCGTACGCCGACAGCATGGAGACGACCGTCCGGAACGCGGCCATCGGATCCTCGTCCTGTTCGGCGAGTTCGCCCACGACGTCGATGACGCCGTCGTCGACCGACCGCTCCTCGGCCATCGCCGTCTCGAACTCGGCGAGTTCGTCGCGATCCGGAAGATGTCCGTGCCAGAGCAGATACAGGACTTCTTCGTAGCTCGCGTGACGCGACAGATCTTCGATGGCGTAGCCGCGGTAGATCAGTTTCCCGACGTCGCCGTCGATATTGCTGAGTTCTGATTCCGCGACGAGGACGCCCTCTAGCCCTTTTTTGACCTCGTCTGACATACCCATACGGTTTCAGACCGTAGGGGAAAAACATTGCCGTTTGTCCCTGATAGTTTCTGACCTTCGTCGAATAAATGACTGCTCGAAACCGTCGAATATGGGGTTTTCAAACCAAGTAGCGAGGCGGATTCCCCGCCCCACCGTGAGCGGGGTTGAAAAGTGTAACGTGAACATAACCGGGAATGGAACCGACTCGGCACTTAGTCGCGCTGCACGAGTCTCCAGGCGGAGTACGCAGTCAACACCAGCGTCAGCGTTAGCGATAGCGCGAACCAGATTACTGCGCTGAGACCGGCGTACAGCAGCGGATTGTGCGTTGTCTGAGCCGGCGCGATGACGAAGGCCACGTACAGCAATATGGACAGGACGAAACTCGCTGCGACCGAGAGCTTGGCGTTGCGTCTGACGCCAAGCGCGGCCGCGAACCGTTTCGTCCCGTCGTGATCCGGGCCGGTATCGGCACTTTCTAGCGGTTCCTGAGACACGCTCAGCTATAGGGTCGGCCCCCACTAATCCGCGTCGGTTTCTGCAAGTCGTCCGACGCTCAACTCTCGGCCGCGTACGCCTCGAACTCCTCGCCGAAGAGCAGGAAGTAGCCCGTCCCGACGAGACCGATCACCGTCGCAATCGAGAAGGCCAGCACGGGATCGCCCTCGAACAGCACGTCGCCGGTCAGCGGGTTCGAGAACCCGTCCCAGATGAGGCCGCCCAGCGCCGCGCTCGGGATGACGACGACGTTTCGGAGCAGATAGTACGCCCCCGTGACGCGCCCGCCGGTTCCCTGTTCGGCAGGCCCGACGATCAGCGCTTTGTGTGCAGGCAGTCCCGCGAACCGGAGTCCGGAGAACGCAAAGAGTACGGCCAGTGCAAGCGCGCTTTCGGGAGCCCGAATGAGCAGTACCGGGAAGACGGCGTAGACCAGAAAGCCCGCGGCGACGACGGGTTTCAGCCCGACGCGCTCGGCGATTTTCGCCGCCGGAACCATCACCAGCAGGGCGACGAACATTTCGAGGCCGAGCAGGATACCGAAGTACGCCTGCGGCGATAGCGAGACGTCACCGAGTGCCGGCAGGGACAGCGAGAGTCCGACTTCCAGAAACTGCGTGACGACGAGCACGAAGAAGATGTAGACCATCCCGTTGGCAAAGCGCACGAGAATGTCGCCGACGAGCAGTGGGCGAAGCGGACCGGGCAGGTTTCGCAGGTCCTCGCGTAACTGGGCGATTCCCTCGAACTCCTTGCCGAAGCTATCGTCGGTGGCGTCGTAGAGGCGATGCTGGGCGAGCGTTCCGAGCACGCCAAAGCCGATTGCGACCACCAGGATCAACTGGAAGGCGAATACGACGTCGTCCGCGGCGCTGGTAAAGGGTGCGAAGATAGCGGCCGCGATCAGCGGGCCGATGAGAAACGCTGTCCGGCGAAAGCTCTCGGTGCTGGCAAAGCCCGCGGCCAGTCGTGAGGGTGGAACGGCTTGCTTGACGATGGCGTAGGTCGCGCCGAGGCCGAAGGACTTCCACGCCTGGGCAAGCACGAGACCGACGAAGATGGCGACAATCGACAGCGAGACGGGACCGACCGCGACATCCAGCAGCGGCGCGGCGAGCCAGATGCCGAACCCGAGCGTCGTGACGAGACCGAACGCCGTCAGCGCGTACCGTGAGCCGATCCGGTCGGATATCGCACCCCCGGGGTAGGGGTAGACCGCGCCGATGATGTTGCCGAACGTGCCGTAGAGGCCGATGACCAGGGCGCTCGCACCAAGCGCGCTCATGTACTCGGCCATGTACCGCCCGGTCATCTGGAACCCCAGACTGAAGGCGAACATCGCCAGCGAGAGGACCAGAACGTCCCGCTCCAGCGCGAAGAACTGTCTGAACGGGTCGAACACGTCGGGTTCGGTCTCGGCAGTGTCCTCGGCTGCCATACAGGTTCGATTTTGACACCCGTCCGTGAAGTGATTTCGGTCGTCGGTAACCGGATTCATCGTCGGCTCGAACTTCCCTCAACCACAAGAGGTTCAAACCCGGGCGACACAGCAAGGGGTGATGCGTTTCGCGGATCGCCGTCTCGCCGTGCTCTCCCTTCTCACCATCGTACCGGTGGCGGCGGTGTTGACCTCCAAAACCGCGGTACTGGGCGCGGTCGAGACGCTTGCGGCAGACCCGCTTCTCTTCGGTGGCGCGGTCGTACTCCTCTATCTCTTCCGCCCGCTGGTCCTGTGGCCGACCACGCTCGTTGCGGTCGCGGTCGGCTACGGCTTCGGCATCGCGCTGGGGTTTCCTGTCGCGCTCGCGGGTGCAGTCCTCACGTCGGTTCCCGCCTTCTACGCCGGCCGGTGGGTCGCCGCGGGGTGGAACTGCGGCGTCGTTGCGCGACTGGCAACTGCCGGAAGCCGCTTTTTCGACGCGACCGGCGACTTCCGCGGCGTCGTCGCGGGCCGACTTGCACCCGTCCCCGCCGACGCGGTCAGCGCCGCCGCCGGGATGGGCAACGTCCGACTGCGGGTGCTCGCAGGCGGCGTCCTGCTCGGCGAACTCCCGTGGACGATGGCAGCCGTGATCCTCGGTAGCTCGTTGCATACGATATCGACGGCCGGCCTCGGCGGCGTCGGGACGCGACTGGGGATCATTACGACGCTCGCCGCGATGGTGTTGCTCGCCGGGCCGGCCTACGAGCATCTCGTGGAGAGTCGCCGTTCGGTCGGGAACCGCTCTCAGTAGAAGGTGTCCGCACAGTCGAAGACCACGCCGTGCTGGGGACAGACGTACTTGCAGTGGCGGTGGTACATCGCCGTCCCGCACCGGGGACAGGGCCGGCCACCGTCGCCCGTCTCGGCTCCCTCCTCGACGTCATCTGTCATACACTGCCGTTCTCGCTCCGGCGACAAGATTCTTCGCTCTCTATCGTCGGTGGTCGCCGCAGTCAACACCGGACACCCCTGTCAGGACCGCTCAGTCGCGACTCGGCAACCGTGTCACCCGCCCCGGCGTCGTATTGAACCGCCAGACACGTCGCCCCTCTCGCGCAGGAAAGACGCGGTCGATCTGTCGCAACCCCGCTTTCACGCAGTCCCACCAGGTCTCGCTCGTCTCGTAGCCCGCCGGATACTCCTCGTACAGCGCCTCGATGAACTCGTTGCGTTTGGCCTCCTCGCGGTCTCGCAGGAAGACCAGCGCCGCCCCGACGGCGATCCGACGGTGCTCTATCAGCGCCCCGTCGTGGCCCGGCACCTCGATGGCGTCGAGGTCGGTGATCGCTTCGCCGGGGCGCTCGCCGTCGTCGAGGTCGGCCGGTAGTTCGTAATCGAGGCCGCTTTCGGGGCTCCCGTCGAACGTCTCGCCCGTCTGGCGGACCGCCGACCGGGCGAAGGCGTTGAGGCGTTCGTTCTCGACTCCGGATAGTTCGGTGGCGAGTTCGTTCACCGAATCGTCCTGGATCCGCGCGGTGCGGGGCTCGTGGACTGGCTCCCTGCTCTCCTCCGATTCGGTGCCGGTCGTGAGGGCCTCCCCGTCGAGTACCGCGGCTTCGTCGGCGTCGTCGAGTTTGGCTTCTAGCTCCTCGACGCGCTCGGTAAAGGCAGAGAGCACCTGCTCGCGGTCCGAGCCGACTTCGATGTCGGTCCGGTGGTCGACGACCCAGCGGAGATACGCCTCGCGGGATTCGAATCCCAGTAGCTCTCGTTCGGTGTCGAGGCTCTCGACGAGCGACTCAGGGACGTCCAGATGGATCGTCGGCATCTGTCGGTCGTATGCCGCCAGGGAATAAAAAAGCGCGTCAGACGGGTGAGTCCGTTTCCAGTTCGTTGGCACGACGTTCCCGGCGCTCCGCGACCGCCTCGCGGAGTTCGTCGGCTTCCTCGTCGCCGAGAATCCCTGCCAGTTCGAGCAACGAACGCTCACCCGCGGGCCGCATCACTACATCGGAGAACGTCTCATCCTCGCGTTTGTGTGCGGCGAGACGCTCGTAGGCGTCCTCGGAGAGTCGGATGCTCCTGGACATATACATCCGTTGTCAATGTACGTATTAGGTCTTTTCACGGGCATACCGGTATTGGCTAGTTCCACATTCCCGCCACAAAAAAGCGTCAGACGATACTACGTCAGCACTCCGACCAGCCGCAGGACTCGCAGGTCTTGCAGCCCTCGGAGTAGTACAGCGACAGCGAGCCACATTCGGGACATTCGGGGCTCTCGCCCGCGTCGATCAGGTCCTGTGCGGCGTCGGCCTGTTCGGCGTCGGGGGCGTCGGGCGACTCGGTCGTGATGTCGGGCGTCCCGATGTCGACCTCCGTCCCGCTCTCGGCCTCGACGCCGCCGTCGGTCTCACGATCTGCAGCCTCCTCTTCGAGTTCGGTCAGACTCTGTTGCTGTGGGTAGGCCTTTTCGATCTCGCCGTCGAGATAGCGACGCATCGCCGTACCGATGGCGTCCGGGATGGACTGGATCTGTTCGCCTTTGTCCCAGGCGACCTTCGGCGAGCGGATGCCCTGCAGTTCGTCGGCGATCTCCTCGGGATCGACGCCCGAACGGAGCGCCGTCGAGATGGTCTTGGCGAGCGCCTCGGTGAAGGAGGCGGTGAAGCCGCCGGAGTTGCCGATGTTGGCGAATAGCTCGAACGGTCGCTCGGCCTCGGGATCCTCGTTGATGTTGACGTAGAGTTTCCCGTAGCCGGTGTCGATGCGCTGGGTAACGCCGTGGAGCACGTCCGGCCGAGCGCGCTTGCTGGCGTACTCGGTGTCCCGGTCCTCGCCGTCGGCAACGCTCAGTAGCTCTTCGACCTCCCGGTCGAGCGCGGCCTGGACGTCCTCGTTTTCGAGGAAGCCTTCGAGTCCGCCGAACACTTCCTCGATCTGCTCGACGAGGGCCGCCGCGGCCTCCTGCTCGTCGGCGAACTCGGCGTTCTGTGCACGAGTCGTCAGCACCTGCTTCGAGCGGGTGCCGTCGCGGTAGTAGGTGACGCCCTTGCCACCGTTGTCGTAGACCCACTCGAACACTTCCTTGGCGTCCTCGGTGGTCGAGTCGTTTGGCGCGTTGACCGTCTTCGAGATGGCCGAGTCGACGCCAGTCTGGCAGGCACACTGGATCGCGGCGTGCTGTTTGGCGGTGAGGGCACCCGTCGTCACGAACAGTTCGCCGATGGCGTCCGGAACGGTGGTTAGCCCGTCCACACCGTCGAACTCGTTGGTGGCCATCTGCTCCTGGGCCTCCTCTTTGACGGCGTCGACGTCGATGCCGTTGCCCTCCAGCGTGCGGAGGAAGTAGTCGTCGAACTCGACGAGCATCTCGTCGCCCTGGACGTCGCCGGAGACGTTCTTGTAGAAGGCGACGTTGTAGATCGGTTCACAGCCACCGGTCGTGTTGCCGATCATCGAGGTGGTGCCGGTCGGCGCGATGGTCGTCGTGTTGTGGTTGCGCATCGGGAAGCCGTCCTCCCAGTCGTCGGCGTCCTCGCCGGTCTGGCGCTCGAACCACTCGCGGTACTCGGTGGGGTTTGCGTACTTCGACTCGGCCCAGTCGGCAAAGGTGCCGCGATCCTCGGCGAGGTCGTGAGAAGCCGCTTTCGAGCCGTGGTTGATGTGGGTCATCAGCTGGCTGGCGACCTCGTTGGACTCCTCGCTGCCGTAGGCGATGCCGAGCTGGATGTACAGCTGGGCCAGTCCCATGATGCCCAGCCCGATCTTGCGCATCTCGCGGACCTTCTGCTCGATCTTGTCCACGGGGAAGTCGGACATCGTGACGACGTTTTCGAGGAATCGGGTACCGTACTCGATGCGGTGGTCGAGCTCCTCGAAGTCGATGGCCTCGTCGAGGAAGGCATCGATTGCGGCTTCCTGACTCGCGTACTCGTCGCCGTGCTCGTCGTGCCAGATACGCCAGTCGGGGGCGTCCTCGTCGGCGAGCGTCGAGAGGTTGATGTGGCCGAGGTTACAGGCCTCGTACTCTTCGAGCGGCTGCTCCCCGCAGGGGTTCGTCGCCAGAATACGGTGGTCCGGATGCTCCTCGACGTCGAACGAGTGTCGTTTGTTCACCCGTTCGAGGTAGATGACACCGGGTTCACCGTTCTCGTGGGCACCCTGGATAATCCGCTCCCAGAGTGCTTCGGCGGGGATCGACAGCACTTCTCCGACCTCGACGTGCTCGCCGAGGTCGAACATGTCGTAGAGTTCCTTGGTTTCGGCGGTCGCGATATGGGGCTCCTCGGTACGGGGGTTCGTGAACGTGAACTCCTCGCCGTTCTGGAGCGCCTCCATGAAGCCGTCGGTGATGCCGACGGAGATGTTGAAGTTCGAGAGGTGGCCCTCGACAGCGTTCCGTAGGTGTTTCGGTACTTTGCCGTCCTCGTCGATCAGTTCACGGGACTCCTCGAGCGCCTCGGCGAAGGAGTTGTGCGTGAAGTCGTCAGGGTCGTTCAGGCGCAGCGTCTCGGCCAGCGAGACGTCCTTGTTCTTCGAGTGGATGAACTGGATGACGTCGGGGTGGGAGACACGCATGACGCCCATCTGTGCGCCACGGCGTGCGCCGCCCTGTGCGATCGTCTCGCACATCTGGTCGTAGGTACGCATGAAGGTGATCGGCCCCGATGCGATGCCGCCGGTCGAGCCGACCGGATCACCGTAGGGGCGGAGTTTCCAGAAGGCATAGCCCATGCCGCCGCCGCTCTGGAACACCTGTGCGGCTTCCTTGGCTGTCTGGTGGATATCGTCGATGTCGTCCTCGGGCGAGTCGACGAAACAGGCCGACAACTGCTGGAGTTCGTCGCCGGCGTTCATTAGCGTCGGCGAGTTCGGCATGAAGTCGAGATACTCCATCATCTCGACGAACTCGTCGGAGACGTCCTCGACGTGCTCGCGGATCTCCGTCGGGAGTTCGGGAACGACGGTCTCGTAGGCGAACTTGTTGACGTTGTACACCGATAGCGTCGTCTCGACGTCATCCCCTGCGGATGTCCCTTTACCGAACACTTCCTCGGCTAGTTCGTCCCGGCGCGGATGGTCGGGCTTGAGCTGATCGGGTGTGACGGTGATCTCGGTGTCCTGTTTCTCTGCCTCGAACACGGCCTCGGCCAGCGCGACGTTCTCGCCGACGCGCTTGAAGAGGCCCTCGGGCGTCTCGATGAGTTCGCCGTCGGCGTCCTTGCGCAGGTATCGTGCGGGCAGGATGTTGTTGTAGGCGTTCCCCGTGAGTCGGTCCTCGAGGGTATCGCCTTCCGTGCGTTTGATCGGAAGCGTGAGTTCGTCGGCGGAAAGCTCCACATCGCTCATGCGGCGCTCACCATCGTCGAATCGTCGTGCCGTCTGGCGTTTTTGTAATTTGTGTGCGTCATAGTTCGGGGTAATCCGTGACGGACCATTGCTACTGATTCCATCCTCATAAAACGACTGAATCGGGCTGTGTTTGCACTAATACAACTCTGCTTTCACAGATGGCTCTCCGGTTGGATCTGAGTGCGACCGCCGCCCCCTGCCAGTCGCCGGTCCGAGTCTGTACGTACCGTAGCGTGGCGGCATATTAATACTAGGCCATTCGCGGTGAAAGTGATATGGTCTCCGACATTCTCGACCCCCTCTGTGGATTTCACTTTCCGTAGGCTGGGACTGCCCGAGCGTACCAGTTGTCTCCCACAAAGATTATCATACATGCCGAACTTTTAGGTTCCATGCTCAGTTCGATTGTAACGTCGATGCTGCCGGCGGTCTTCGACGCCGTGCCCTCCGACCCGTTAGCGCAGGCGTTCGTCGGCGTCGCTCTTCTCGCGCTCGTGACGATCGTCGGTCGGTTTCTCCTCAGTCTCGCCTGGAAGCTACTTCTGATCGCGACGGTCGTTATCGGCGTCCTCTACGGACTGACGCTCGTGGGAATCTAGAGGCTCTCGAGGAAGTTCTCGATCAGGTCGTGGCCGACGCCGGTTAGCACGCTTTCCGGGTGGAACTGAACGCATTCGATCGGATACTCGCGGTGACGGATCCCCATCACGAGTTCTTCTCCGCCGTGTTCTGCGGTCGCCGTGACCTCGAAACAGTCCGGCACCTCCGTCGCAATCAGCGAGTGGTATCGCCCGCCGCGAAAGCCCTGGTCGAGGCCGGCGAAGACGCCAGTTGCGTCGTGGTCTATCGACGACGCTTTGCCGTGGATCGGTGACGGCGCGCGTCCGACCGTCCCGCCGTACTCGTAGACTGCCGCTTCGAGGCCCAGACAGACGCCGAGCGTCGGTACCTCCGGGCTAATGTCGCGGAGCACGTCCATCGTAACGCCAACATCCCGGTCGTGTTTCGGGTGGCCTGGCCCGGGACTGATGATGATCGCGTCCGGTTCTTCGTCCCGAACCGCCGCCGGTGAGGCCGTGTTTCGCAGGACGGCGGTGTCGGCGTACTCGCTGACGTACTCGACGAGATTGTACGTGAACGAATCGAAGTTGTCGATGAAGAGGACTTTCGGACGGTCCTTCGCCGTCGTACCCGTCGTCTCCGCTGCGTCGCTCATCGGCGCACCTCCGAGGCGGCCTCGGGTTCTACTGGCTTCTCGATCCGATCGATCGCCGCCAGCACGCCGCCCATCTTCTTTTCGGTCTCCTCGTACTCGGCGGTTGGCTGGCTGTCGGCGACCAGCCCTGCGCCCGCCTGGACGGTGATCCGGTCCTCGTCGCCGTGTTCGATCGTGGCGGTCCGGATGACGATGGCCATGTCGGCGTCACCGGTCCACGAGAAGTAGCCGACGCCGCCGCCGTAGATCCCCCGGGGTTCGCGTTCGAGGTTGTCGATAATCTCCATCGCGCGGATCTTCGGTGCGCCCGAGAGCGTTCCGGCGGGGAACGAGGCTCGCGTGGCGTCGAAGGCATCAGAATCCGCGGCCAGTGTCCCCGTGACGGTGCTCTCGATGTGCTGGACGTGCGAGTACTTGAGGACGTTCATGAACTCGTCGACGCGGACGGATCCGGGTTCGCTCACCCGCCGGACGTCGTTTCGAGCCAGATCGACGAGCATCGTGTGTTCGGCCCGCTCCTTGTCGTCAGCGAGCATCTCGCCGGCGAGTCGACGGTCCTCGACCGGGCTCTCGCCGCGGTCACAGGTGCCGGCGATGGGGTTCGATGTCACCGTCTCGCCCTCGACCGAAACGAGCGTCTCGGGGCTCGCGCCGACGATTGTCAGATCGTCGTAGCCGAGCAGGTACATGTACGGCGAGGGGTTGATCTCGCGGAGCGCGCGATAAAAGCCGAGCGAATCGATATCGCCGTACAGTTCGCGTTTTCGGGAGACGACTGCCTGATAGACGTCGCCGTCGAGGACGTGCTCTTTCGCCGCGCGCACCGCGTCCTCGTACTCGTCCTGCGGGCCGGCGATCTCGCGGTCGCGGACGAACGGCCCGCAGTCGGGTTCGCTCGCGCCGTCGAGGAGTCCCTCCACGCGTTCGGCCTCCCTCACGAGGCCCTCGTAGATGGCGTCGACGTCGTCGTCCTCGCGCACGACCGGCGTGAAGACGAGCGAGAGCGTCCCCGCGACCTCGTCGAACACTAGCGTCTTCGTGTTCAGAACGAACTGCGCGTCGGGAAACCGGGAGTCGGGCCGCTCGACGCCGACGGACTCGTACTCCTCGTCCGTCGAGCCCTGCCCCGCTTCGCTCGGCAGGACGTCCACGTCGTCGAGCCAGAGATCGTAGACGGCGTCGTAGGCGAGGAAGCCGACGAGGCCGCCGTCGAGTTGGCGGCGGTCGCCGTTCTCGAACCCGGCGAGGTCGGCGTCGGGGAGCGCCGAACGCAAGGTGTCGGTCGCGTCCTCGCCAGTCGGGTCGATCAGGTCACCGTAGCGGTCGTCGCCGAGCACCTCCACGTCGGTTTCGTCCGGGTCGACCGTCACGACTGCCGCGGGGTCGTAGCCGACGAAGGAGTAGCGGGCGTGTCTATCTGCCGACGCGCTGGCCGGCCGGAAGGCCCCATCCGGATCGCTGGAGGCCGTCTTCTGGGCGCTCTCAAGTAGGAAGGCGTAGTCGGCGGGCGACGTCTCTGTCGTCCGACCGGTCAGCGCCGCGTAGGCCGACAGCGGCGAGACGTCGAGGTCGAGGTCGAGTGCCGTCCGGACGACGACTGCGTCCGCCCCGTCGCCCTCGACTGTATCCGAGACGTGCTGGCTAAACTCCGCGCTGTCGGGGGTGAGTTCCGTCATGCTATCGTCTCCATCCCTTCGGCCGCGTTCGCACGGGCGACGAACCGGGCGACTGCGTCGGGATCTTTCCGTGAGTCGTCCTCGCTCTCGCGCTCGACGCCGCTCGCGACGTCGACGCCGTACGGTTCGACCGTCTCGACGGCCGCGACGACGTTCTCGGGCGTGAGACCGCCCGCGAGAATCACCGGGGCATCGAGTTCGGCGGCGACTGTGGCGGTCCGGTCCCAGTCGTGGGTCTCGCCGGTACCGCCGCCGCCCTCGCCGTCCGCGGAGTCGACGAGCAGCGCATCGACGGCATCGACGTAGCGCTCACAGCGTTCCGGTTCGTCGGCGTCGACTGCCTTGACTACCGTCGCCGGGACCTGCTCCGTCACCGTCGCCGCGTCAGCGGGCGAGAGGTCGCCGTGTAGCTGGACGGTGTCGGGCTGGATCCGTTCTGTGAGGTCGACGGCGTGCTCGGCGCTCTCGGGCATCGTCACGAGCACCGTCGAGGCGAAGGGCGGAACCTCGCGTACGAGGTCTGTGGCCCGGTCGACCGCCAGGTCGCGCGGTGTGTCGACCGGCACGTCGACGATGAACCCCAGTGCGTCAGCGCCGGCGTCGACGACCGTCTCGACGTCCTGCTCGCTCGTCAGTCCGCAGATCTTGACCCGCGTCATACGCCGGTCCGTAGCTGTTCTAGCTTCTCTGCGGCGGCACCCGACTCGATGGCCTGTCGGGCGGCGGCGACGCCGGCTTCGAGGGAGTCGGCCTCGCCCGCGACGTAGATAGCCGCGCCGGCGTTCGCCAGAATGATCTCCTGTTTCGCGCCCTGCACGTCGCCCTCGACGATCCCGCGCATGTCGGCAGCGTTCTCGCTCGGCGTCCCGCCGGAGACCGCTTCGATGGGGTGGACGTCCAGTCCGAGATCGGCGGGCGTCAGGACGTACTCCTCGATCCGGTCGCCGTCGACCTCCGCGACGGTCGTCTCGTCGTGGACCGTGATCTCGTCCATCCCCGCACCGTGGACCACGAGCGCGCGGTCGACGTCCATCTGCGCGAGCGCCTGGGCGAGCACCGGCACGAGGTCCGGATCGTAGACGCCGACGATCTGGGCGTCCGCTCCGGCGGGGTTCGTCAGCGGCCCGAGCACGTTGAACACCGTTCGCATCCCGAGTTCCTTGCGCGGGCCGATCACGGCCTTCATCGCGGGGTGGAACACTGGCGCGAGCATGAAGCCGATCCCGTCCGTCTCGATGGCGCTCTCGACGGCTGACGGCTCCGCCTCGACGTCGACGCCGACCTCCTCCAGTACGTCCGCACTGCCGGAGTTCGACGACACCGAGTAGTTGCCGTGCTTGGCGACGGGAACGCCGGCCCCACTGGCGACGATTGCGCTCGTCGTCGAGACGTTGATCGTGTCGTAGTCGTCGCCACCGGTACCGCAGGTGTCGACCAGCGGCGTCCGGTTAGGCGTGATCGTCCGCGCGGCGTCGCGCATCCCCTCGGCGAAGCCCGCAATCTCGGTTTCAGTCTCGCCTTTCGAGCGGAGCGCGGTCAGCAGGGCACCGATCTGCGCCTCCGTCGCGTCCTCGAACACGGCGCTTGCGGCCTGCCGTGCTTCCGTCTGTGTCAGGTCCTCGCCCTCGGTCACACGTTCGATGTAGTCTTGCATTAGAGGTCACCAATGGACTGTTTAGTCTTACAATGTACAAATTCGTACACCGACTTAAGCGTGTCGCACTCTCACCATGTGGTGATTCCGCACCCGGCGGCCGAATCCGAAACCTTCAATTGTGTCCCCGGGATATCTGTGAGTGCAGAAAGAAGCGCACCAGACCGGGTTTGTGGTCTAGTCTGGTTATGACACCTCCTTGACATGGAGGAGGCCGGCAGTTCAAATCTGCCCAAACCCACTATTCTGCGCGAGCAAATCCGCGAGCGACAGCATTGTTACGTTGGCAGATTTGAACCAGGAGAGTCGCAGCCGTCGAACGCAGTGAGGCGGACCGTCTCTCCGAGGTTCAGAATCTGCCCAAACCCACTCCAATTCTCGCGCCACTCACTTTCGAGCGCCGCGTGTTTGAGCAACCGAACAACCCTCTAAGTGCAGCCTCTCACTCTCGAACCCGTACCGTCGACTCTCCACCCATCTCCTCACGCTCTTCGAACTCCTCCAGTCGCGCCTGGCGCATCCCCATCGACTCCCCGGCGAGCGCGTACGGTAGCAGAATCCGCACCGCGTTGAGCACGAGGATCAACAGGATGGGCGCGAGAAAGAGCCCGTAGAAGCCGAAGACGATGGGGCCGACGACGTACGAGAGCAGCAACAGCCCGGTATGGGTCTCCGCACCGCTGATGTGTGCCCGAATGAAGAAGTCCGGGATGAAGTCGACGACGACGCCACTGACCACCAGCAACACAGCGACGGGCAGGAGCAGTGAGGGGTCGCCGGTAGCCCAGGCGTTCACCGCAAGCAGGCCGACGACGGGGCCGTAGACGAGTTTGATGCCGACGACGGGGATTAGGCTCCCGATACCGGCGAGCGCGGCGACCAGTCCGGGGTAGGGAATCTGTACTGCGGCGGGTGCAAGCAGGTTGTACCCGTAGAAGGTGATGATCCCGACGATGGCCGTGATGAACACGTTCACGATGTTGCCAAAGAGTGTCAGTGAGAGGTCGGGGTCGACCGCCCGGACGTACCGGCGACCGACGCCGGACTCGTCGTAGTTCGTGAGTAGCCAGTCGACGAGTCGGGGACCGTCGACCAGCATGTAGTAGGTCAGCACGACGAGCACGAGATACTGGACGAGTACGCCGCTAACGAGGCTGATGACTACCCCGAGGTTCGCCAGTACGATGCTGATCGATCCGGGCGTCGCCGCATCGGTTAGAAGCATCTGTAGCTCCTCTAGATCCAGTTCGGCGAGATCGCTCCCCTCCAGAAACTGCTGGAGATAGCTTGCCTCGACGTCGTAGGTCATAAGGAACTCTTGAGTCTCGATAGCGACGATAACGAGGGTGTAGCCGATGAGGAGAACGAACGGGATTCCGAACAGGACGAGTGCGAGCATCGCGCGGACCCGTGTCGGGAGGTCGAATCGGGCGAGCGAGCGATGGATCGGTCGGACGGCGTAGTACAGAAAGACCGAGAACACGAGGACGGCGAGAAACGAGTAGGCGACGTACGCGACGAGCACGAACAGCGCAGCGACGAAGCCGCCCACCAGCAGTCGGCGGCCGAACGAGCGATCGTAGTCCATTGATGTGACATAGACACACCCGGTATTTCATTCTCACGCCGAATCCGGTAGCGCCGAGCCCGGATGTTCGTTGGCGACCGGTGGAGAGTGTGCGCCTCCGATCACGATTTCGCAGGGCGAGGCTACGACTGGGCTCAGAGCTTGTCGGCGTTCTGGGCCTGCTCGGCCCTCCGTCCTGCCTGCTCCAGTCGGTTGTCGCTCGCGTTCGCCAGCCCTTCTGGAAGCTCTCCCCGAGCCTCCTGCAGTCGCGTCTCGACGCGCTCCAGTCGGGATATGACCGTCTCTAACTCTCGATCCGCGTTCTCCCGTGAGCCCGACGCTGCGTTCTCGGCGGCCCGCCGCCCCGCTTCGGAGACGGCTTCGAGTGCCTGTGCAAGTCCTCTCACTGCGTTGGACTGCCCGCCGTCGTCGTCATCGTCGCCGTCGACGGCCGCGACCTGCGCCTGCGTTTCCTCGGCGACGTCGGCCAGATAGGTCGCGAGTGAGGCCTTCCCGGTCCGGGGCTCGTCGATCCGGACTCGCTCTTCCTCGTCAGGGTTGACGCGGAACGCGCCGATTTCGCCGTCGGTGTCGACCACTTCGGTCGTGTAGGCTCCACCTCGATGGACGTAGACGGCGTCGGGTTCCGAGAGCGGGGCGTCGTACATCCGCCCGGCGAAGTCGTCCTCGACCGCGAGATCGCTGAGGTCGCTGTCGGCGTCGCTTGGATCGACCTCGACCTTCGTCGCGTTCTCTTGGGCGACAACCGGGATTTCGCCGTCTACGCCGGCAACCGTCGGTTCGCCGTCGTCGGAGACCCTGACCGTTTCGCTGTGGGGTGCGACCCCCGCGCCGTTGATCGTAAAGGTGTGTTCACCCTCCGGCACGTCCTGCAGGACGGCGACCCCCTGGAACGTCGGTACCGCTTCGGGATCGCTCTGTAACAGTGCGAACATCTCTAGGGAGGAGCTAACGGTCGTCAGCCCCTCGTCTTCCGGCGCGTCGTCCGAGGAGACGGCGTTGGTGACGCCGGCGATCACCCGATTGATCGGTGCTGGCTTCGCGATGGCGTCGTACCGCTCCGAGAGCGCCTGCCTGTGTGTCGCCTCGGTGATGTCGGTCGCTGGCTCCTCGTATCGTGGGCCCTTCCACGGGACGCCAGTGGTCGTAATATGCCCGGCGACGAGGTCCTCGGCGAACTCCGGAATCGCGAACTCGAAGCTCAACTGCGGCCCGGTGAAATCCTCGATGTGTTCCAGTTCTGTCGTCGGTACCAGATCGTAGGTCACGTCCGCGTCGCTCCCATCGCGGCCCTCGAAATCGAACTCCAGGCCGGTCTCTCGGCTCGGAAGGTCCGTGGGCGGGGACCGCAGGTCCTCGAAGGAGCGGACCGTCACCGCCTCGTCGACGAGATCCGAGGCGTCGACGGCGGGAAGTCGGTCGTGCTCGTAGAGTGGAGCCCCATCGAGTTCCGGGACGGCGTAGGGGAGGGATAGCCCCTCATCCCGCGGAAGCCCGTACGCCACCGGAATGGAGACGATGTCCTCGATGCCGTCGATGGCGCTGTTCGTGATGTCGGCGAACCCGCCGTCGAGCGGGAACCGTTGAAAACGGTCGGCTTCGTCGTTGACCGAGAGCCCGCTCGAATGGGATCCGAGTTCGACGAGAACTCTCGGCCGGAGTTCCGGGTCCGGATCGAGGAACTCGTTGTTCGGGGCCGAGCGGGAGTGGGCACTGGCGACGTACAGTTGTGGCTCCTCAGTCTCGCTGTCGACGAATACCTGGAGTAACTCCCAGTCGTGCCAGTGGAAGTTCGCGGTGAACTGATCGAAGACGGAGTAAAACCAGAACTCGACGACTTCGAGCGGCGACTCCTCGTACTCGACAACGTGATAGAACGCTCTGGTCTCCGGTGGGTCGTCGCCGCCTTGCTCGACGTAGCCGTCAAGCGCGTCGAACCCGTCGACGACGGTGTCGCCGTCCTGATCGCTCTCGTAGGGGCGCGGATCCGTGGGGAACCACTGCTCGTCCTGGTCGAAGTACAGCGTCGGTGCGAACCGCTCGGCGAGCGCTCGTGCCCGCTCGTCATCGACCTCGTTGGTTCCGGCATCGGACTCCCCGTCGAGCAGTGAACAGCCCGCAAGGGAGGCACTAGCACCGCCGGCGATACCGCCAAGAACTGTCCGCCGGGACAGTAGTCGAGAGCTGTTCTTAGTCATCTGTCAACTCCCGTCGCTCGACTTTGCCGGGTCGCGATAGACGCCGGTCTCCCGGGTGGACACATAGGTTCCTCACAATGATATATTGATCCCGGTGGCCTGTCGTCTTAGCCCTTCTGGCCGATTGCGGTCCCGCCCGGGGAGCACTGAACCGATGGCCGGCCCGCCGACGATGTCGTTCGACACGAAGCATCCGTGTTTTCACTCGATAGCTCGCACCAGCGAGCCGAGTACCGGCAGGACGAGCGCGCTGCCGGCCGTCACGTAGACGATCGGTCGCATCGCGGGTACCCGAGCAGCGGCGTCGCCCAGCGAGAGCGCGAAGACGACCAGCACGAGCAGGCCGATGCCGAATCCGTAGGCGAGGCCGCGGCGAACGGACGGCGCGACGAACGCGACCAGCGCACCGGCAGCGATCAGCCCGATCCAGTGAAGCCACGCGAGGACGAGTCCGGCGATGGCCGCAACTGCCAGCGCCGCGGCGTGCACTCGCGGCTCGGTTCGGACCCGCCTGAGCATGCCTGCCGGCGGGTCGGCGCTATCGGCCTTCTCGGTAGTTCCTGCGGCGTCGTGCTCGCTCATGAGGACTCACCCCGGAAGGTAACCCGCTGGTCGCCATCAATCGTCAGGTCCATCGGCTTCTGGTCGTTGTCGAGCCAGCGGTCGAACTGGTCGTCGTAGTGGTCCGAGAAGTAGTCGCCCGAGTTCCCGCCCGGAAGGATCGCTGTCGCGTCGCCGCCGGGCTGGACCACCATCCGCCAACTGGACCCGACTGCGGAGTCGACGCGGAAGTTCTTCAGTGTCGCCCGAGAGCCGTCGGCCGGTCGCGTGTCGTAGTTGAGAAAGCCCGCCTCGACGCCGAGGGGATGGGTGATCGAGCGCGTGGAGTTCCAGTCCCCGTAGCGCTCCCAGCCCTCCGCCGCCATCTCGTCGAGGGCGTCCGTCAGCGCGGCGACCATCGTCCCCGCGCGGGAGCGCTCGTCGAACAGCGTACTCTCGGCGGGCAGCCTGGCGAGCACCCAGTCGGTCGGGTAGTACGAGTCGTCTAACTCCACGTCGGCAAACGTCGGTTCGACGACCCGGCGACGGAACGCGTCCATCCAGCGCGCGAAGACGAGCGCCGCCCGGGAATCGGGCTCCATCCGGTAGTCCCACTCGTCGAGAGTGCTGGCCGCCGTCGCGAGTCGGTCCGCAACGTCGTCGCTTCCCTCGACTGCCGCGACCAGCTCCGGAACCAGATCCTCGGCTCGGCCGTCCCGGATGTCGTTCTGTAGCGCCCGGTGGAAGTCGGGATCCGTGGTGCCGCTAGCGATTGCCTCGTCGAGCCTGTTCGCGATCCGCATCCCGCGATACGGCGTTGCGTAGCGCACGCCGATGTAGTGTTCCGGGTCGTCGACGGCGCGCTGGTTGGCCGTCGAGAGGACGTCCGGATCGATGGCGTGTGGCTTCTCCTCGAACGGGACGAAGCCGTCCCACGAGGAGCGACCGAAGGGCTCGAAGCCCTGCCACTCGCCCTCGCCCGCGGAGCCATCGAAGATCTGATCGCCGGGCACTGCCTCGCCGTCTATCTCCCGGATCGGGAGCTTTCCCGTCGCGTAGTACATCGTCCGGCCGTCGGCGTCGGCGTAGACGAGGTTCTGGGTCGGCAGGTCGAACTTCCGGGTCGACTCGCGGAGGTCGTCGAGGCCCTCGCTCCGGCCGAACTCCTCGATAGCGACCGTGGTTCGGGTCGCGCTGTGGCCCGTCCACGCGATGCCGACCCGTCGGCCCTCCCGCTCGATCATCGGGCCGTGGACCGTCTTCTCGACGGTCAGGCTACGGTTTTCGCTGCCGTCGACCCGGATCTCGCGCTCCTCGGTCGCGAACTCGCGCCACTCGTCGCGATAGCGGTAGCGCTCGCCGTCCTCGTCGGTCTCGTAGCGGTAGCAGTCGAGTACGTCCGCACCGACGTTGGTGAACGACCAGACGCCCCGGTCGTTCGCCCCGGCGATGACGAACGGGACGCCGGGGAAGGTCGCCCCGCGAACGGAGCGCTCCGGCGTCTCGACGTGCTGTTCGTACCACAGCGCCGGCGTCATCAGCGAGAGGTGCGGATCGTAGGCGACGATCGGATCGCCGTTCGCGGTGTGCTCGCCGGAGACGACCCAACTGTTCGAACCGACGCCGGTCGGCGACTCGAACGCCGAGAGGTACCGGGTCAGTTCGGCATCGATCGGTGTCCGGTCGGTCGTCCGGGCGGCGTCGCCGTTCCGCTCGCGACTGCTGGCAGTAGCGTCGCTGTCGAGAATCGGGTAGTCGTGATCGTACCGTCGCGGAAACAGCTCTGCGACCCGGTCTTCGCCGAGGCGGTCGATCAGGAGCGCCCGCCGCAGTTCGCCGAAATCTCCCGTGAGATCCCACGAGATCTGTTTTTCCATCAGCATGGAGTCGACTGGCGTCCACGGCCGTGGCTCGTAGCCCAGCAACTCGAACTCCAGCGGGAGCGCTTCGCCGTCTATCGCCGCGTTCACCCCGTCGGCGTACGCCTCGACGAGTGGGCCGGCGCGGGTATCACGAACGAGGTCCCAGGTCGCTTCCGCCGCGCCGGCGAAGTCCATCGCGACGTGGAACTCGTCGTCTTCGAGCGTCGCCTCGCCGATCACCTCCGATAGCTGGCCCCGCATCACCCGCCGCTGGAGGTCCATCTGGAACAGCCGATCGAACGCCTGGACGTAGCCCACGGCGAAGTAGGCCGCCTGCTCGTCGTCGGCGTCGACGTGCGGGACGCCGAACTCGTCGACGTGCAGGCTCCCGTCACCGTACGGGCTCTCGACCCTCTCCGTGAGGGACCGGCCGGCCGCGTCCCACGTGTCGCCCGACAGCGGTGCGAACGAATCGAGCAACTCACGGGCCGAAGAGAGCGCAAGCCCGCCGGTCCCCGCGGCGACGATTCCGGCGAGGACGCGACGGCGTGTCGTGTCGTCTGTCACTGTGCCAGTCCAGACACCGATCTATAATGATAATTTCGGTGATTGACGCCAACGCTGGCGTTGGCCCCGGCGTGAGTGGGGCATACTGTTACGCAACAAACTGGTCAGCTTGTCGTACAGGTGCGGATACATTAATATAGTATGCGTATCCACCATGGGTACGATGAGTCTCGACGACGAAACAACGACGTGGATCTCCGGGTTCGCTTCGGGCGTCGCCGCCTGCTCGGCCGGCGTATATCTGCTTCACAAACGTGCACAGCGTCGATCTGACCCTGCACTGATCGACGACGAAGGAACTGTGATACCGATCGAGTGACTGTAGCGGGTGGTCGCGACTGCTCTCTCGGCCCGAGTTGGCTCCATCCACTGGCTGTTGCTCTGTTCGGGCCTGTCGGGCCTCGATTACGGTCCGTCACACGAACGTCTGACAAATATTTTTATGTGCCAATCCTGAGATGCTCAGTATGGAAGCGAAAGTAGGGGATTCAGCACAGACTCGAGTTATGGCAGCCACCGCGGAAGACGTCCCGATGAGCACGACCGTCATCGAGGCAATCGCGGAACTAGAGAGCACTCGACCGATGGCCCTCGACGTGACGCTGTACGACGCCATCGATCTCGACGCGCTCGATTCGCTCTGTACGGCATCATCCGGAGGAGTCGAGGTTAGCTTCACTGTCGATGACTACGATATCGAAGTCCGTGCGGACGACACCGTCGTCGTCGAGCGACGGTAATCAGTCGACGACGTCGTGGAGGGTTTCGTGGAAGGCAACGACGAGCGACGGCACGACCACCATGAAGATGTGCTCCTCGACGGGGACGCCGAGGAGATCCCTCCCGGTCCGTAACTCGATGTCGAAAATGCCGATTTCGAGGGTGTACCAGTCCCAGACGTAGGCGATCGGATACAGAGCAACGACGGTTCTGGCGGCGCGACGGAGCGCGCCCGCCCGCCTGAGCAACAGGAACGCGATCGCGCCCCAGAAGATCTCAGTCGCGAGATACGTGTATCGGCCAAAGACGCTAATGTCAGGTCGCACAGCCGTTTTTGGCACTCCCTGCTCATCAAACTACTTCCTGCCTACTCTCCCCGGCGGCGAGATCACGCCCACAGTGACGAGTCCGAGCACGAGCAGGTAGGCGACGAGGCCGCCGGCGACGAGGCTCGTCAGGGCCGTCGCCGCGGCGAGGGCCGCGAGGAGTGCAACACCGAGCACGCCCACGATGGCGGCCAGTTGCACTACCTGACGCTCCCAGAGCGAGCGCACGGGCTGGCGGTAGCGGAGTGTCAGCGCTTCGATCACGACTGCGCCGAGCGCGCCGAGGAGAAACCAGGCTGGCGCGAGCGACGCCTCGGTGGCGACGAGTACGCCACAGTAGCCGAGCAGGGCCAGCAGTGCAAGCGCGCCGTCCCGGCAGGCCGTCGTCACCAGTAGACGGTCGCGCCGTCGCCGATTCGAGTCTGGTAGGCGCGGCTATCGACGCCGACGTCGTCGAACGCGTCGAGCATCGATGCGGCGATAGCGCGCCGGTCGGACTCGTAACAGGCCGCGATGACGCCCGGCCCGGCACCGCTGACGGTCACACCCGTCGCGCCGGCGGCGAGTGCGGCCTCTCGGACGTCGTCGTAGCCGTCGATCAGTTTGGCGCGGGCGGGCGTGACCACCTTGTCTTCCATCCCGCGGCCGACCATCGTGGGGTTCTCGCGGTGCATCCCGACCGTGAGCGTCGCCGCCCGGCCGACGGTATCGACCATGTTCTCGACGGAGGTCGATTCTGGGACCACCCGGCGGGCGTCTCGCGTGGAGACGACGATGTCGGGTAGGCAGACGACCAGCGGGATCGAGCTATCGACCTGCGTGACGCCGTCCTCGGCGACGATGGTAAAGCCGCCAAGCAGTGCCGGTGCGACGTTGTCCTGATGGGCTTCGCCGGAGACGAGCGCCTCGCCCTCCGCGGCGATGGGGACGAGTTCCGAGCGGGAGAGTCCCCGGTCGTACAGTTCGTTGAGTGCGAGCGCCGCGCCGGCGGCACTCGCGGCCGAGGAGCCGAGTCCCGAGGCCGGGCGGACACCCTTGTCGATCTTGATCCGTGCGGGCGCGTCGAGCGCCTTGGCGACGGCTCCGGCGGTGTTTTTCTCCGGATCCTCGGGAATGAACTCGCTTCCCGCGCCGGTCATCTCGATTGTCGTCTCCTCGGCGCGCTCGACGCGGACGATGTCGGCGGGCCGTTCGAGTGCGGCCCCGAAGACATCGAAGCCGCTCCCGAGGTTCGCGCTCGTCGCGGGAGCCCGCACTGTAAGCATATCCGAGGGGTAACCGGACCGCGGCTAAAAAGCCAGCGGAAAGTAGGCCCCTCGATGGATGGCGGCGGACGTGTCGAGATGGGCTTGATCACAAAACACAACCCGATGCCTTCCGTACACGATGCCATGATCGGGGTCGTCGGCGGCGGACTGGCGGGACTCACGGCAGCACACGAACTCAAGTCCAGTGGTCACTCGGTGGGCGTCTTCGAGTCCAGCCCTCGCGTCGGCGGCGCGCTCTCGCGAATCAACCTTGGCGCGACCGCCCCCTGTCGTCCCCACACGATTGCGCCGGACGACGACGCCGCCCGCTCGCTAGCGCGCTCGCTTGGAGTCGAAGCCGCCCTCCCGCACGGACGCGTTCGCACCGGCTACTACGTCGACGGCGTCGCCCACCCGACCGATCGGCTTCGGGAACTGCTCGCCTTCCCGTCGCTGAGTCTGCGCAACAGGTCGTATCTCCGGTCGCTCTCCGGCGGCGGTCGGGGACCGTTCACGGTGCCGAGGGAGGCCGTCGCCGATCCGACCACACTGACGGACGTCACCGCGCGCTCGTTCGTCATCGACCACGCGACGGAATCGCTGTACGACCACGCGATCGGACCACTGCTCCGGGCACGCTTCGATGGTGCGGCCGACCGGATCAGCGCGGCGTGGCTACTCGCCGAACTCTCGCGACGCCGGTCGCTTGGCGACGGTACTGCCGTCTCCGCCGTCCCGCTCGTGGACGCGCTCGCCGAGTCGATCGGCCGAGAGAATCTGCGAACCGACGCCCGTGTCCTCCCGTTCGGCACCCGTGCGGGCGCGGTCGATCACATCGCTGCGGTCGAGAACGGCACCCGAAGCGAGCACGACGTCGACGCCGTCGTGGTCGCGACGCCTCCGTGGGCGCTGGACCGACTCACCCGCTACGACTGGACTGGCGAGCGAATCCCGCGGACGACGGTCTGTTTCGCCCTCGACGAGTCCCTGCTGGCGATCGATCGGCTCACTGTCGTCGACGACGCACCGTTCGGCCGGCTTGCCGCGGTGCCGGCGGCCGGAGGGGCGGCCGACGTCGAGCAGTTCCTGTACGCCATTGCGCCGTTCGAACGACCAGCGCGCGAGGACACCGCGGCGGCGTTCCGGCGTGGGATCGAGTCGCTGTTCCCCGACTTCGATCCGGACTCGGTGCTGTGGTCGGCCGTCGACAACCGTGCGGAGCCACTGCCGACCGCCGGCTACGCCGATCACGTCGTTTCGCACGAACTCCCGTCAGTTGTCGCCGAAGGCTGTTTCTACGCGGGGAGCGCGAGTCCGGAGCGGTATCCGCACCAGTCGCTCGACGGAGTGGTTCGCGCTGGAAAGAAAGCCGCACGCGCCGCGAGCGAGCGACTCGAACGCGCCGTTCAGTCGTCGGACCCGGCGTGATCGCTGTCGGCCGCCTCGATGTCGTCTTCAGTCAGACCCGGCGCTTCCGCGGGATCGACCTCGTCCGGTTCCTCCTGGCCGCCGACCTGTAGTTCGCCGTCCGGCCCCTCGACGTAGACGTCGTCCGCGAACCCGGCCGCTGCGTGGGGATGCTCGGGGTCGTCAAGCCGTTCGGGTGTCGAGGGGGCTTCGGGGACCTCCACCGTTCGGAACTCGCCGAGGGGATCGTCGATGCTGATCCCGTGGGCCTCGAAGAACTTCCCGTAGCGCTCGTAGTGCTCTTCGAGTTCGTCGGCGGGGAACTCCATCATCTCGGTCCAGCCGTGGTTGTAGAAGTCGAAGTTCGCCTGGATGTGGGTAATCTCGCGCGCTTTCGCTTCAGTGAACCCGGCCTCGAGCGCCGCGACATAGGTGTCCATCGTGCAGTCGAAGAAGCCATCGAGATGGTCACGGCGCTCGTCACGGTGCTGTTCGTCGGCCTTGTCGGCGAAGATGCCGGTATGGAGATCGACGAGTTTGTCGTTTGCGAGGTCGCCGATGATCGGCGCGGTCAGCGCCTGCTTGGCCGCGAAGTGCCGGACGTTCTGCCGAAGTTTCATATCCTGTAGTATGGTCGTGAACTCCTTGAACCTTCCCGAAGCGGCCAGTGACCCCCGGAGACGGCCTCGTTGCCTGCACGAACGCGAACATGGCCGAGATAGCAATCCACTTTAACCCGGGCGGCAAAATCATAGAACATGACAGAGTCGTACGTCATCATCGGTGACGGGATTGCCGGGAGTTCCGCGGCCGAAACCCTCCGTGAGGAAGCCCCGGAGTCCGACATCACCGTCGTCACCGATGAAGGTGAGGCGTTGTATAATCGGATCCTCATCAAGGAGTTCGCCAAGGGCAAACTCCCCGAAGCGCCCGTTTCGATCCACGAGGAAAACTGGTACGCCGAGCGCGACATCGGCCTGTCCCTGAACACACACGTCACGGACGTCGACCCCGACGCCCACGAGATTCACACCCACAGCGGCGAGACGATGGAGTACGACAAACTGCTCGTCGCGTCCGGTGGAACGCCCGCTAAACTCCCCGCCGACAACGCGGACGCGGACGGCATCCACCACTTCTGGACGTTCCAGGACGCCCGCGCGATCAACGAACACGCCAGCGAGGCCGATACCGGCGTTATCGTCGGTGCGGGACCGCTGGGGATCGACCTCGCGGCGATCTGTGGGGCCCAGAACGTCGACGCCAACTACCTGATGCGCGGCGAGTGCTGGTGGCGGTATGCACTCAGTCCGGAGGGCGCAGAGATCATGCACGAGGGGATGCGCGATGTCGGTGTCACGCCCGTCTTCGGTAGCGGCGTCGACAGGTTCGTCACCGACGAGGACGGGCACGTCGAGGCGACGATAGACAGCAACGGCGAGCGCTACGAGAGCGACTTCGTCGGCATCGCGATCGGCCTGGATTTCAACATCGAGTATATGCAGGACACCGATCTCGAAACCGACAACGGCGTCGTCGTCGACGAGTACATGCAGACCAACCTCGAGGACGTCTACGCTGCGGGCGACCTCACCCGCTTTTACGACACCATCCTCGGCGAGCACGCCCAGAACGGTTCGTGGGGGTCGGCCAAAGAACAGGGGCAGGTCGCCGCGACGAACATGGCCAACGACGACGAGGCCGAAGCGTTCCGCTGGGTCTCCTCGTACTCGATCACACACTTCGAGTTCCCGTTCCTCTCCTTCGGCCACCCGACGCTCGGCGACGACTACGTCGAGAAGAAATACAACGACCACGAGTGGCGTCGGATCACGTTCAAAGACGGCAAGGTGGTCGGCGGCGTGCTGATCGGCGACCTCGCGCCCCAGACCACGTTCAAACAGCTAATGCGAGAGGAACGCGACGTTTCCGGGCAGAAGGAACTACTCCTCGAGGAGGAAGTCGACATCGAGATGCTCGACGCACCCGCCCAGGAACAGTAACCTCCCACTACACGCGAATCCTTCCAACACTACACGCGAATCCTTTTCAGTTCGCCGCCCCGATATAAACACGAATGTCTTCCACGGTCGCGGGCGAACAGCTAACACAGACCGACGAGTACACTGTCCTCGTCGCTGTCAACGATTCCGACAATGCCGAGCAGCTGATGCGCACGGCCGTCGACCTCGCGGTCGCCAACGACGGTCGGGTCCACGTCGTCAGCGTGATCCATAAGCATCACACCTCTCCGTTCTTGCTGTTCGACGATGACTACATCAAAGACGAGTTCTCGGGCGACCGAGAACAGATAGTTGCCCGTGCGAAGTCCGTCGCCGAAGAGGCCGGCGTTCCGGTCGCCGACAGCCTGCTCGTCGGCAGTAGCGTCTCGCGGTCGATCCTCGATGCGATCGACGAGGTCGATGCCGACGCCGCCCTGCTCGGCTGGCGTGGCGAGTCCAAGGCTTCGGATATCGTTCTCGGGACGACGATCGATCCCGTCGTTCGCCGCGCTCGCTGTGACGTGCTGGTCGAGCGGGTCGGCCTGACGGCGAGCACGGTCGATTCGATCCTTCTGCCGACCGTCGGCGGCCCGCACGCCGAACTGGCGACCGAAGTGACGGGCGCGATTGCCGCGCGAAACGACGCCGTGGTCGACGTCCTCTCGGTGATCGAGCCGGACGCCGACGACCGGTCCCGTGACGCCGCCACCGGTCATCTCGACCGAAGTCTCGAACTGCTGCCCGACTCCGTCGAGACCGAACGACTACTGATCGAGTCCGAGGATATCGCCGCGACGATTCTGGATGTCGGCAGCGATCACGACGTGATCGTCCTCGGCGCGACCCGACAGGGCGCACTGACCCGGCGGATCGCCGGGAGCATCCCCCAGACGGTCGGTGCCGAGACGGATCGCCCGTTCGTGATGACGAAACGCCGTCCTGACCGCTCGCGACTCGGCAACCTGATCGCTCGCTGGTGGCCATGAGCCGGTCGTCGATATCGAAGCGGTTTTGCCCGCGCCATGCGGAGTATCGGGTATGAACGGCGGCGGAAGCGAGGATATGACTTTGGCGTTCGAGTTGAGTGCGCTCCAGGCGCTCGCGGAGCCCGGCACGGTCTTCGACGACGCGCGGCGCTGGAGCGAGTACGTCGGCGTCGTCTCGGAGAAGCCGACCTACGTCGTGACGAACTTTACCCGGAAGAACCGCATCCGACAGGACTTTTTCTCCGGCCCACGAGGTCGCTCGGAGAGCCTCGAAAGCGTCAAAGACCAGTTCGACACCGAGCGGCACGTCTTCATCGGCACCGACGAGGACGACGGTGAACTGGCCGAGGAGGTCGACTGGGAGTACCTGCCCATCGAGGACGCTGCCGAGGCCGCCGGCTGGACGCTGGGCGAAGACGACGACAGTGGGACCGAGACCGAACCGAGCCGTGACGATTGGCCCTGACGTCGCGGACCGCTTCGAGAGCGGACGTATGCCGAAGCCGGGGAGTTTATTCGTCGGAAACGCCGACCAGTAGGTATGCCTGAGCCGCGGGTCCCCGGAGGTGGCAGCGAAGAACTCTCCCTTGCGTGTGGCGAATCGGTCGATCCCCGCCGCCTCGACCTGGGGATGCGATCGTTCGAGTGTGACTGTGGCGATACCCATGCCGTCGTCATGGACGTCCATCCCCCGTCCCGGTTCGTCCCCGAGTTTCTGGTCGACATCCTGCGCGAGACGATCGAGACCGACGACGAGTTCGACGAGTTCGGCACGCCACACGTCATGGGCGTGCTCATGGAGGAGTTCCCCGAGGACGTCGTGACGTTGGACAAGAGCGACGACGGTAACGTCGGCTACGGACTGCTGTGGGTGACCGAGTTCGACGACCGCGAACTCCACGAGATCGTCGTCGAGTTGCTCGTCGAACTGATGGAACACGCGATTAGTCACGCTGATAGCACAGAGGCGATGTCGGCTTTCGAAGAGCAGATGCTGGAGTTCGACGTTAGCGAGTTCGTGGAGCAGTACCGCGACGAACGGGAGTTCGAGACGGAGCACGATCAGGCGATCTGAGCACGCTCTGTCGGAATGCCGACAGGCGTCTGACAGCTGTGCGACAGGGGTTTATTATCTAGCATGTCGACATATGGCACACAGCCATGCACGCTCGGGGAGAGTACCAGCGAATCGAACGAGCGCTCGAGGAGGCAGACGTCGAGGAGCCACTGACTGCCCGGGAGATCCTGGAACTGGTCGACGACGCCGACGCGGAGTTCGAGAGTCCCCACCGAATCGCGACCGTACTGGGTCGTCGCGCCGAGTACGGCGACGTGACGGTCATCCGGGACCAGCCATACCGATACGAACTGTGACAGCCCGTTCCCAGTGAGTCCGAACGAGGGAGGGAATTTTTGTCTTTCAGTCGCTTTTATGTGAGATCTGTCACCGACCCCCGATATCGTCCTGACGCATACCGACGTCCAGTCCGATCCACGAGTCTGGTCGCTAGACGTCGAGACGAAGTCGGGCCGCAAGATGGGCGGCGAGTGAGTGCTCGGCCGCTGGCCCACACTGAGTCATGCTTTTGTCTCTGGATACCCACCGACGTGTATGGACCACCAGGACGTCGCCGACCTTATCGAAGCCGAACTTCCGGACGCTCAAGCAACAGTCACGCGCCCGCGCGGCGTCGAAGAGGACGACCATCTCGCGGCCGAAATCGTCTCCCCGGCGTTCGAGGGGAAATCACTGGTCGAACAGCACGAACTCGTCTACGACGCGCTGGGCGAGCACATGACGACCGACATCCACGCGATCGAACTGAGCACGTACACGCCCGAGCAGCACGAGGGGTGAGGGGCGGCAGGCCTTTGGGCGAGCGGTCATGAATACCCTCTATATGACGTTCGAGTCAGAAACTGACCTGTCCGCCGAAGAGGTAGCTGAGCGCGTCGAGGAAGCCATCGAGCAGAACGACGTCGTCCTGTTCATGAAAGGAACCGAGCTAATGCCGCAGTGTGGCTACTCCCGCAAAGCGCTCGGCCTGCTTAGTCAGTACCGCGACGATGTCGAGACGGTCGACGTACTGCAAGCCCTCGACGAGTATCGTACGGCGTTAGAAGACCACAGCGGCTGGGAGACGATTCCACAGACGTTCGTCGACGGCGAGTTCGTCGGCGGCAGCGATATCGTCGAGGAACTCGACGAGCGTGGCGAACTCGAGTCCAAACTCGACGTCTGAGGGGCGGAGACGCGGGGGGAGACAGTACTGATGCGAACAACTCCGGGTTCGTCGCCCCGATAATTCGAAATTCGAAACTCGGTTTCGCTGTTCGTAATCTTTCGCCGGGCTTATTACGATGTACGGACTTCGAGTAGATAGAAATGACTACCGACGGGACAACCGGCGACGAGGAGGATCGCACGATCCTGCTCATCGGGAGCGGTCCGATCCAGATCGGACAGGCTGCCGAGTTCGACTATTCTGGTGCACAGGCCTGTCGCGCGCTCCAGGAGGAGGGTGCGAAAGTCGTACTGGTCAACTCCAACCCTGCGACGATCATGACGGACCCGGAGATGGCCGACGAAGTATACATCGAGCCGATCACGACCGAGGCCATCTCGGAGATCATCGCCGCGGAACGGCCCGACGGCGTCATCGCCGGACTGGGCGGCCAGACCGGGCTGAACGTCACCGCGGAACTCGCCGAAGAGGGCGTGCTCGACGAGTACGACGTCGAGATCATGGGCACGTCACTGGACACCATCTACGCGACCGAGGACCGCGATCTGTTCCGCAAGCGCATGGAGAACCTCGGTCAGCCGGTCCCCGCGTCGACGACGATATCCCTCGACGAGGGCGAGTCCGTCGTAGAACTCACCGACGCCGACCTGGAAGACAGAGTCCACGACGCGGTCGACGAGGTCGGTGGACTGCCGGTCATCGCACGCACGACCTACACGCTCGGCGGCTCCGGCTCCGGCGTCGTCGGCGAGATGGACGAACTGATCGCGCGCGTCCGCAAGGGGCTTCGCCTCTCCCGGAACAGCGAGGTGCTGATCACCGAGTCGATCGCCGGCTGGGTCGAGTACGAATACGAGGTGATGCGGGACGCCGACGACTCCTGTATCATCATCTGCAACATGGAGAACATCGACCCGATGGGCATTCACACGGGCGAGTCGACGGTCGTCACGCCCTCCCAGATCGTCCCCGACAAGGGCCACCAGGAGATGCGCACCGCCGCACTCGACGTGATCCGCGAACTCGGCATTCAGGGCGGCTGTAACATCCAGTTCGCGTGGCACGACGACGGGACACCTGGTGGCGAATACAGAGTGGTCGAGGTCAACCCACGGGTCTCTCGCTCGTCGGCGCTCGCCTCGAAGGCGACCGGCTACCCCATCGCCCGCGTGACCGCGAAGGTCGCGCTCGGCAAGCGCCTCCACGAGATAGACAACGAAATCACCGGCGAGACGACCGCCGCCTTCGAGCCAGCGATCGATTACGTCGTCACCAAGGTGCCGCGCTGGCCCAAAGACAAGTTCGAGGACGTCGACTTCGAGCTGACGACGGCGATGAAATCGACCGGCGAGGCGATGTCGATCGGCCGCACGTTCGAGGAGTCACTGCTGAAGGCGCTTCGCTCCTCGGAGTACGACCCCGAGGCCGACTGGGCCGAGGTCGACGACGAGGAACTCGAAGAACACTACCTCGAACGACCGTCGCCGGATCGACCCTACGCGATGTTCGAGGCGTTCGAGCGCGGCTACGAGGTCGACGAGGTCGTCGAGATGACCGGCATCTTCGAGTGGTACACGGAGCGGTACAAACGCATCGCCGACTCGACGCGAGCGGCCCAGAACGGCGACTTCACCGAGGCGGCAATTGCGGGTCACACCAATGCGACGATCGCCGCGGCGGGCGGTGCAGAGGTCGAGACTGTCGAGGAGTCGGTGCCCGGCCGTAGCTACAAACAGGTCGACACCTGTGCCGGCGAATTCGAGGCCGAGACGCCGTACTACTACTCCTCGCGCAAATCGGAGTTCGAGCGCGGGCCGCTGAAAGGCGATGCCGCGGCGGGAGAACTCGAAGTCGACCGCGACGCCGAGAGCGTTATCGTCGTCGGCGGTGGTCCGATCCGCATCGGACAGGGCGTCGAGTTCGACTACTGTTCGGTCCACGCGGTCCGCGCGCTGCGTGAACTCGGTATCGACGCCTACGTTGTCAACAACAACCCCGAGACGGTCTCGACGGACTACGACACCTCCGACGGCCTCTTTTTCGAGCCGATCACGGCCGAAGAGGTCGCGGATGTGGCCGAGGCCACCGGTGCTGACGGCGTGATGGTCCAGTTCGGTGGGCAGACGTCGGTCAACATCGGCGAACCATTGCAGGACGAGATCGAACGCCGCGGTCTGGACTGCGAGATCATGGGCACGAGCGTCGAGGCGATGGACCTTGCGGAGGACCGCAACCGGTTCAACGCCCTGATGAACGACCTGGGCATCGCCCAGCCGGAGGGTGGTACCGCCACCAGCGAGGAGGGGGCGATCGAACTCGCTCACGAGATCGGCTATCCCGTTCTCGTGCGCCCCTCCTACGTGCTTGGCGGTCGCGCGATGCAGGTCGTCTACAGCGACGCCGAACTGAAGACCTACATCGAGGAGGCGGTTCGCGTCGCACCGGACAAACCGATCCTCGTCGACGACTTCCTCGAAGACGCCATCGAACTCGACGTCGACGCCGTGGCGGACGGCGAGGACGTCGTCATCGGCGGTATCATGGAACACGTCGAGAGCGCCGGGGTCCACTCCGGCGACTCGGCGTGTATGATCCCGCCCCGGTCGCTCGGCCGCGATGTCAACCGCCGCGTCCGCGAAGTGACCGAAGAGATCGCCCGCGCACTGGATACGGTCGGTCTGATGAACGTCCAGCTAGCAGTCAAGGACGAGGAAGTATACGTGCTGGAAGCGAACCCACGCTCCTCCCGTACCGTTCCGTTCGTCTCGAAGGCGACCGGCGTTCCGATCGCAAAGCTCGCGGCGAAGGTGATGAACGGCACCAGCCTCGACGAACTCGACGTTCAGGAGCAGGTGCCCGCCCAGACGTCGATCAAGGAGGTCGTCCTGCCGTTCGACCGCCTGCCGGGATCGGATCCGCGTCTCGGCCCGGAGATGAAATCGACCGGCGAGGTCATGGGTACCGCCGACACGTTCGGCAAAGCCTACGACAAAGCCCAGGACTCGGTCGGCAAGCCGATTCCCGAATCGGGGACTGCGGTCATCGATCTCTCGGCCGACGAGTTCCCCGGCCCGGACAGCGACGCCGGCGAAGCCCTGGTTGAAGGGTTCACCCAGTACTACGACCTCTGCGAAGCAGTCGATCTGGTCGATGCGGTCAAGCGCGGTGAGGTGGATCTGATTATCTCCCGCGACCGCGACCTGCTGGAGACGGCCGTCGAGGAGGCCGTTACGTACTTCTCGACGACCGCTTCCGCGAAGGCGGCGCTAGAAGCACGCAAACAACAGGACGATCCGATCGACGTCAGACCGGTCACCGACCGCCCACAGCGTCAGGAGTACTGGGGCCAGCCCAAACGGTAGCTGCAGGCTCCGATGACCGACTGACTCTAACGGACCCTCCCTCCAGTCGCCGACGGCTGGAGCGATTTTCTGTCGGCGTCTATCCGCTTATTCTCCGAAAGATGCAGTATAAGCGCCTGAAACAGACGTGTACGGTCGAAGATAAACTAACTAAATTCGGATAAATATGGCTCAATTCGGGCAAACGAACTGCCTCCTATTACTCCGACCATCACTTGGGTCCGTATGCATGACGAACAACCGAGCGGACTCCGAACGACAGAATCGAACGTCAGCAGACGACGGTATGCACCGCCGCAGTGTACTCGCAGCGGGCGGGGCAGCGGGTGCCGCGTTGATCGCTGGCTGTACGGGTGGCGGCGAGACCGAACCCGCGACCGACGACAAGAACGTCGAAAGCGGCATGTTCCGTCTGTTGGTCACTGACCTGCCGGCCGACATCGGCGACTTCGACTCCCTCGAGGTCACGCTCGACGAAGCGCGCGTGTTCCCTGGCGAAGAAGAGGAGGAAGAAGAAGACGACGAGGAAGACGACGAAGACGGCGAAAACGGCGGAGAGGAAACCGCCGAAACAGACGACGAGAACAGCGACGAGGATGTCGAGAACGGTGAGGAGGACGAGGAAGAAGCCGATGACGAGGAAAGCGAAGAGGACGACGATCAGGACTTCTTTTACATCGACCTGGACAGCGCGACCGTCGATCTAACCCAGGTCGTCGGCGACAAAGCGATGGCCGTCTTCGAGGGCGAACTCGACGCCGGCAAGTACTCGAAAGTCGAACTCTACGCGGAGGACATCGTGGGAATGGTCGACGGCGAAGAGGTCGACGTGAAGATCCCCAGCGGGAAACTCCAGATCGTCCACGGGTTCGAGGTTCGTGCAGAGGAGACCACGACTTTCGTTTTCGACATTCACGTCGTTCGGAAGGGCAACGGTGGCTACAATCTGCGCCCCGTCATCTCGGGGAGCGGTGTCAACGGCGAGGACGTCGACGTCGAAGAGGTCGATGACGAGGATGAAGAGGACGACGAAGCAGACGAGGGAGACGGTGACAACCAGGATACGGAGTCCGGTTCTGATGGTGCCGATGAGGATAGTTCGAGCGACTCCTAGTAACGTATCGACTCCAGTCTCAGATGCTGTAGTACGGTAGTCGATCTCCGTTCGTACTCCATAGCTTCTTACTCAGCGCGACAGTAGTACGGCGTATGAGGCGTCGGGACGGACCGCCCGGGCGAGAAACGCAGGCTGCCGACTCCACGGAGCGGCGTATCTGGTACGGCTACGGAACGCTCGGGCGGGCCGAAAAGGATCCCCTCGGCATGTTTCTGCAGGACGTCGTCCGAATCTACGCCGAGATCTCGGTGCTATCGTTACCAGTGCTGGTGGTCGTGATGTTGCTCCCGCCCGGTGTCTGGTACGATGCCACGGCGACCGCGCTCGTCGCGTGGATGCTGATGACGGTCGTCGGAACGCTGATTCGCGGCGGGTGGGTCCAGCCTCTCGTGACGGAGACTAGGGGCTGGGTGACGCTTTCGCCCTGGCTACTCGCACTCAGGGTCGTCTACTTCAATCTCACCTTCGTGCTGTCGGCTTTCGGCGGAGTGGTGATTGCTGTTGCTCTCGACTGGCCGCCCGCCGGTGTTCTCTGGGCTGCTCCCGTGGCTATCGTCTCGATCCTGCTGTTTCCCCGCGTCGCCGAAGAAACAGCGGCCCGGGTCGGCTACCACTAGACAGCGGCCTCGTCGAACTCGAAGAGGACGGTATCACAGTCTTCGCACGCGAGCACCAGTTGTCCCGGTCGGCGCTGATACGTGCCGGGGCCGCCACAGCAGTTCCGGATGGTCGTCTCGATGACGTCCCCGCCACAGTTCGGGCAGAGTTCGATAAACGTTCGGAGCGGCTCCGCTGCTGCCGCGCGCATATCGGCGTCCACATCCCAGTTGGCGAGGGTCTCGGTGGCCGCCACCTCGGCGATGGCGATCGGGTGGCTGAGCCAGATGTCGCGGCCAGCGCCCTTGATGAGGATCCGACTGTCGTGGGCTGCCCCTTCGACGTCGTGTGGTGAGGCCGCCGCCGTGCGGTCCGCCAGCGGCTCCGGTTCGAGGTCGGCGAGTTCTTCGATCCGGTCTTCCCAGCTATTACGGAACGACTCGTTCAAAAATAGCGCTTCCTCGCCGGCTTCGATAACGCCTGCCCCGGCGAGTGTCTCGATGATCTCCTCGCCCTCGAAGTTGGCCGGATCGGCTTCCGCGTCGTCGCTCCCGGTGAGCGACCCGGACCCGACGCCCTCCGGTTCGTCGTGGTCGAAGTCGACCGGGAGTGGGCGAACCAGATCGGGAGCGAACGAGGGCGTGCCCGGAACGACGTAGCCGCGGAGGTAGATCAGCACAGTTCCGACGCCGACGGCGAGATAGCCAAGGGGCTTTCGTACCTTGTAGAGGAGCAGGCCGATGACCGCGACTATCACGGCGTTGACAACCGTACACGACTCACAGCGATTCTCGCCGGTGTACTCCGGACGACGAATCGCTTCGGCCCCCCGCGCGAGGCTATCGATCAGTGACATACCAAATCGTTTGCTTCAGATGTTGTAAAAATATCGGCTCGGATGACGATCAGACTACTTCGGCCGGTTTCGTCGTCGGATCGCCGTGGACGAGTCGGTACACGCTCGGGAACGCGGCCAGTCCTAGCGCGATGACGACGCCGCCAAAGAGGGTATACCAGTACGATCCCAGCGTAACCGCCGCCGCTCCGACACCCCACGACGAGAGGAAGAACAGGACGCTGAAGTAAAGCACCCGGAGCGGCGCGCTCGTCAACTCGCCGCGACGGGGCCACTTCCCGACATCGATCGTCCGCTGGCGAAAGCCCGCGAGCGACAGATAGCCGACGAACAGCGCCATGAGACCTGCCAGGGGAACCGCATCGGGATATTGGTACTGCATAAGGAACACGGCCAGAAAGCCCGGCGTCGCCAGGATCGATAGCTCGACGCCGGCAAAAAAGATCTCTTCCAGCCAGTCAAACAGCCCCAGACTCTCATCTATCGCGTCGTCGGCCGTGTTCTCTGAGGTCGTCACAATCAGTATCGTGTTCTGTACCCACCGACTTAACGCTTTCAGGGATGGTAGGTGACTGATCTTCCGACGGGTCGATCGCGAGTCTCTTGGGCCTCGGGAGAACCGATTCTCGGAGACCGGTACTAGTGTCGAACATTCATAGTTGATGATAGATCATTCGGGACTTGCGGTATCTATAAATAGGATAGTATCCTTAACAACACGAGTAATGGTTGAAAACGATCCGACCACTGACGGAAAGCTGAGTGGCGTTTCCCGACGCCGGTTCCTGCAAGCCACAGGAGCGGCAAGCGCTGCAATGGGCGTCGCTGGCTGCCTCGGTGACGAGTTCGAGGGAATAGAAATCTCGGCGGACGACAACTTCGCCGGAATCGAAGACGAGATTCAGGAAGCGCTCTGGGACGCTGGTCTCGACGAGGGCACCGAAATCCGGATCCTGCCGGGCGACTTCGAGACTGATTCACGGCGGGCGGACTATACGAATACGCTGGACGCGGGCCGTGCCAGTCCGGACATCTTCATGATGGACTCGGGGTGGACGATTCCGTTCATGCTCCGCGAGCAGGTCGTCAACCTCGAAGAGGAGCTTTCCGACGACACACTCGACTACGTCAAGAACGACTACTTGCAGGCATCGGTCGACACCGCGACCAATCCGGACACGGGTGAACTGCAGGCGCTCCCGTACTTCCCGGACTACCCGATGATGAACTACCGAAAGGACCTGGTCGAGGAGGCCGGCTTCGATCCGGACGCGGAGAACTGGTCGACCGAGCCGATGACCTGGCAGGAGTTCGCCGAGGTCGTCGACGAGGTCTGGGAGTACCACGGCGGCCCGGACGGCGATTACGACTACGGGTTCACCACGCAGGCACAGGCCTACGAGGGCCTCTCGTGCTGTACGTTCAACGAGACGATGACCTCCTTCGGGGGTGCGTACTTCGGCGATCACGAGAACCTCTTCGGGCCGGTCGGCGACCGACCGATCACGGTCGACGACGAGCCGATGTACGATACGATCCGCATGATGCGTTCGTTCATGTACGGTCCCGACGAGGACAACACCCTCGATGGCTACCCCCAGATCACCAACAGCGACCTCGTCGAGTTCGGCGAGGAGGAGGCCCGGGCCCCGTTCACGGGCGGGAATGCGCTCTTCATGCGTAACTGGCCATACATCATTCCGATCCACGCCGACGAGGGTGAAGGCGAGGTCGGGACGATGCCGCTCCCCTACGCGGTCGAAGAATCGGAGGCCGAGTACGAGGGTGCTGGCGGCAGCTCCCACGCCCTCGGCGGCTGGCACTTCACCGTCAATCCCAACTCGGACAGCATCGACGAGGCCGTGCAGGTGCTCGAGGCCTTTGCCAACGAGAGCGTGATGCTCGAGGTCTTCGAGTTACAGGCGACGCTCCCGCCGGACCCATCGGTCCTCGAGAACGCCGACCCGGATGCGGTCGGACCGATCGGCGATCACCTCGATACGCTTGCGGTTGCCGGCCAGAACACCGTTCCACGGCCGGTGACCGACCTCTGGCCCGAGCAGTCCGCACTCGTCTATCAGGAGGTCCACGACGCCTACACCGGCGAAAAGACTCCCGAGGACGCGATGTCCGAACTCGAAAGTCAGCTCGAAAGCTCCGAATAAGAAGAGTATACCGCCTGTCGGACCCGGCTCCCCGATAGGTTTAATACTCAGTTCCAATGTTACTTATTAATCAACACAGATGATCGCACACATCACACGATCACTGATGACCGGGGGATAACCAGAACTATGTCAACAGATCAACAATCTGGCCAGAGTTCGCGGCTCCTGATGCGGCCGCTCAACTGGCTCGAAACACAGACCGAAGCGGTGTACGCCTACATCCTGCTTGCGCCAGCGTTCGCGCTGCTAGGGTTGGTGGCGTTCTATCCGCTGCTCCAGACGCTCCGGTTCTCGATGCTCGAAGACCAGACTGCGGCGGTCGACGTGTTCGGCGGATTCATCGGCCTCGACAACTACATCGACGTGCTAACGGGCAATGCACGGGTGCCACGACAGTTCATTGACATCACGACGACGAGCGGATTCCCGTATCTCGAACTGGGAGCGCCGCTCCTGCGGCAGGCGCTCTTTGTCACGCTCGCGTTCGTGATCATCAGCGTCCTGTTCGAGACGCTGATCGGGTTCGGACAGGCGCTGGTTCTCGATCAGGACTTTCGGGGTAACCGATGGGTTCGGGTCGCAGTTATCATCCCGTGGGCCGTGCCGATCGTCATCCAGGCAATGATCTTCTTCCTGGTGTTCAACCCGAACGTCGGCTTCCTGAGCGATCCGATGCAGTCGCTCGGACTGTTCGGAGCGAACCCGCTCGCGAGCACGCGCGACTCGTTTATAATCGTTACCGTGGCTGATATCTGGAAGACGTCGGCGTTCATGGCGTTACTGATCCTCGCCGGACTCCAGAGCATTGATCGATCCCTGTACGACGTCGCGAAAGTGTCCGGAGCGACGCCGTGGCAGCGGTTCAAGTACATCACGCTACCGCTAGTCGGCCCCGCGCTGATCGTCGCCATGCTGTTCCGAACGATGGACGCGATGCGTATCTACGGGCTCATCGACTCCAGCGTCGGTTGCTCGACGGTCCCATCGATGACCTGTCTCGTGATTATCTCGCTGGATCAGACTCGACGGTGGGCGACGGCCTCTACGGTGGCGTTCCTGACCGCTATCGTAATCTCGCTGTTCGTCTTCGTCTATCTGATTTTCCTGCGAGATACTGGAGGTGAGAGCTTAGCATGAGTACTGATACCGAAGAACACCCAGATATCGCCGCACAACAACAGACGACTGACGAACCCGAGATCGATCGGGGTCTCCTAGAGGGATGGGTTGCCAAGATGATCAGCAACCCCGAACGCGCCTACAGGATGGCGTTTTACACCTTTACGATCGCGTTCTTGCTGACCACGCTGTTCCCGTTCTACTGGCTCCTGATGCTCTCGTTGACGCCGTCAGGCCAGTTCGGGCGGGAGAGTATCGTCCTCACGCCCGGTGGGTTCGACGTTTCGCTGCTTTCGGAGGGTGATCTCACCATGGGAACCAATCCGGGTGCGTTCATCGACGTTTTCACGACGCTCCCGTTCCACCGGTACATATTCAACAGTTTCCTGATCGCTACGATCGGGACGGTGCTCGTCCTGCTGGTGGCGTCGCTGGCAGGCTACGTCTTCGGACGCCTACAGTTCCGGGGAAAGACCCCGCTGCTGTTGACCGTACTGGTCGTGTCCTTTTTCCCACCAGCAGCCTTCTTCGTGCCACTGAACCGGCTGTTCAGTCAGAACTTCGCAGTGCTTGAACCGATCGTCTCGAACGGCTCGCTGTACAACCACCCGTCGGCGATCATCATCCCGGTTTCGGCGTTGTACCTCCCGCTGGCTATCTTCATCCTGATGGTGTTCTACTCGCAGATCCCGGACGGACTGGAAGACGCCGCCAGAGTCGAGGGGACGACCCGTCTCGGCGCGCTGTTCCGCGTCATCGTTCCCCTGTCGGCTCCGGGCGTTGCGACCGCTGGTGTGCTGTCGTTTATCACCATCTACAACGAGTACTTCTTTTCCTCGTTGATGACGTCCGGGCGTCCGGAAGACTGGGCACCGATGCTCGAAGGCGTGTTGAGCTTTCAGGGCCAGTACGAGACCCTGTTCAATCTGATGGCGGCATCGAGTATCATCGCCGTATTGCCGATCGCCATCCTGGTGATCGTCGCACAGGAAAAGATCGTGAGTGGACTCACACAGGGAGCAGTCAAGGAGTAACACAATGGCAAACGTCAAACTCAAAGACATTACGAAGCGGTACGACGACGTAACGGCGGTCGACACCATGAATCTCGATATCGAACACGGCGAGTTCCTCACGCTCGTCGGACCCTCGGGCTGTGGGAAGTCGACCACGATGGAAACGATTGCGGGGCTCACGCTCCCCACCGAGGGGACCATCGAGATCGGCGGGCGCGACGTCACGAACCTGCCGCCGAAGGATCGGGGCATCTCGATGGTGTTCCAGAACATCGCGCTGTTCCCGCACATGGACGTGTACGACAACATCTCATTTGGGCTCCGGCTCCGCAAGTACGACCAGGAGGAGGTCGACCGGCGCGTCGAAGAGGCCGCCGATATCGTCCAGCTGGAGGGGATGATGGATCGGATGCCCTCGGAGATGTCCGGGGGACAGCGCCAGCGCGTCGCGATTGGACGCGCGATCGTCCGTGACCCGGATGTCTTCCTCATGGACGAGCCGCTGGCGAACCTCGACGCGGAGCTCAAAGTCCACATGCGGACACAGCTTCAACGGCTCCACAAACAGCTCGATACGACGGTTATCTACGTCACGCACGACCAGGCGCAGGCGATGACGATGTCCGACCGGATCGCCGTGATCGACGCGGGCGAACTCCAGCAGGTGGCTTCGCCGCTGGAGTGTTACAACACTCCGACGAACCTCTTCGTCGCCGGGTTCATCGGCTCGCCGTCGATGAACTTCATGGACGGCGAGATCACCGAGGACGGCTTTACGTCCAAATACACGACGATCGATTTCGATCCGGCGACACACGATGTCGAACCGGGCCAGCGAGTCACGCTCGGGGTCCGTCCCGAGGACGTCCACCTCGAACGCGATCAGTCGGATGCCGCCGTGGCGACCCGGACGTTCAACGTCGTGACGGACGTGCTCGAACCGATGGGCGACGAACTGTTCGTCTACCTGCTGATGGAACGTGACGTCGAAGCAAGCGCCGAGGGTCGCGGCGAAGGGCAGTTGCTGATGAGCGTCGGCCCGGACACGACTATCGCCGAGGACGAGGAGGTTTCGGTCATCTTCGACCGCGAGAAGATCCACCTCTTCGACACGAACTCCGGGAACGCCATCGTCCATGGCCTCGAACCCAAGTCGGTACCCGAACCATAGACGCTCTCTTCCGACCTGCGGTCGTTTTCTGTATCAATGACTGCCAGTAGCCGTCGCTCGCGGTCACTCTCAGTGAGAGAAAAACTGCGTACGGTCAGTCGTCCGCGACGACCGGATCGGTCGCAGCGTCGACCATACCGAGCACGTCGTCGAAGAAGTCCAGCGAGTCGTGCGGGCCGGGGTTAGCTTCGGGGTGGTACTGGCGCGTGATGATCTCCAGGTCGTCGTTGTCGAGTCCTTCGGGGGTGTCGTCGTTGACGTTGAACTGGGTCACGTCGAGGTTCTCACCGGGTTCGGCGACGGTGTAGCCGTGGTTCTGGGTCGTCATGACGACGCGGTTGGTCCGGACGTCCATGACTGGCTGGTTGACGCCACGGTGGCCGAAGTCCATCTTCTCGGTGGTGCCGCCGAGCGCCCGGGCGACGATCTGCTGGCCGAGACAGATGCCGGCGATCGGCACCTCGCCCGCGTAGTGGTCTACCAGTTCGACGGCGTCCTCGAAGTTGGCCGGATCGCCGGGGCCGTTCGAGATGAAGAGCACGTCCGGTTCGGTCGCCGCGACGTCCTCGACGGTGGCGTCGTAGGGGAGTACGTCGATGTCAGCGCCGCGCTCGAGTAGCGAGTCGACGATCGAACCCTTGTGGCCACAGTCGATCAGCGTGACTGAGGCCTCTCCGTCTCCTGCGTGGGTCTCGCGCTCATCGACGCTGACCTGTGCACCGATCTCCGTGTGCTCGCTCATCTCCTTGCAGGCGTCGAGTTCGTCCAACGCGTCCTGCTCGGTGACGCCCTCGCCGACGACGATTCCACACTTCATTGCACCGTCTTCGCGGATGTCGGTCACGAGGTCACGCGTGTCGAGGTGGTCGACGGCAGGGACGTCCTCTTCGTCCAGCCACTCGACGATTTCGTCGGTGAGTTCTCGGGCGACGACGGCGTTGGGGTGGACGCGTCCGGACTCGAATCGCTCCTCTCGGACGCCGTAGTTGCCGATGAGCGGGTACGAGAAGGTGAGCACCTGCTCCTCGTATGAGGGGTCGGTCAGGCTCTCCTCGTAGCCCGTGTATGCTGTCGTGAAAACGAGTTCGCCGTGTGTACTTCCGGGAACGCGACCACGTGCCTCGACTACATGGCCACCCTCCAGCGCTACGTAGGCATCCATCGTTACGAAATGCGTACAGTCTCACCGCTCATAAAGATTTCTTTCGAAGCCAAGCTACGAATTTCGTAATCGGTAAGTGCACCGAGATGAAACGTTGGTGTATCATGGACGATCTCGACAGAGAGATACTGGATGTCCTGCGGAGGGACGCCCGGACGCCGTATACAGAGATCGCCGAACAGGTCGATACCTCCGAAGGCACCGTCCGCAACCGCGTCGAGCGGATGACTGAGGACGGCGTTATCGAGCGCTTTACCGTCACGACGCGCACCGGAAACGTCAAAGCGATGATCGAGGTCAGCGTCGCAGTCGACGTCGATACGACCGCCGTCTCCGAGCGCATGACCGACTGGAAGGAGGTCGATTTCGTCTGGCAGGTCAGCGGCGAAGAAGACGTCGTACTGGTCGTCGACGCCGCGGACACACAGGATCTCAACGAACTAATCACGAAAGCCCGCGAACTCGACGACGTCGTGAGCACCGAGACGCGCCTGATTCTCGACGAGCAGTTGGGCTAACGGCGTCGCTCGATCGTCAGGGTCCTTCGAGTCTCGAAATATGGCCAGTAATGGGGTGTTCGGTCCCGCTCTCGGTCGCACGCAAAACCGAAGCCGGTTTTACGCTGGTATCCGATAATTTTCATAATGAGCACCGAGGACGCCGACGCGCCAGTACACGAGAACGCCGGTCAGGACGTTATTGCGGTCGACGCCGACGACGAGCCCCAGGGGCTCGTGAACCGACTACAGGCCCATACGGGCGACGGGATCCGCCACCGCGCGTTTACCGCGCTCGTCTTCGACGGCGACGGTCGCATCCTGCTCGCCCAGCGCGCGCCGAACAAACGTCTCTGGGACACTTACTGGGACGGCACCGTTGCCTCCCACCCCGTCGAGGGCCAGAGCCAGAAGGAAGCGACACGAGAGCGTCTCGAAGAGGAACTCGGTATCTCGCCCGACCAGTACTCCGATCTGCGACTCACCGACCGTTTCGAGTACAAACGGTACTACGAGAACGCGGGCCTCGAACACGAGGTCTGTGCCGTCCTCCAGCTAACTCTCGACGACACCAGCCTCGATCCCGACGAGGAGGAGGTTGCTGGCCTGATGTGGGTGCCCTACGAGCGCCTGTACGAACACCCCGAGTGGTACCGACAACTGCGTCTCTGCCCGTGGTTCGAGATCGCGATGCGCCGGGACGTGAATCAGTAACGTCGGAACGCTCCTCTCTGTTTCTCGAAACCGAGAGACACAACTACCGGAGTGACGGCTCTGCTCCGGTTAACCGACCTCGTTCGTCTAGCCTCCGGGTGGGCATCGTTCTGTGACGGTATCTCCCCTTCTCGGCGATATTGTGTTACATGATACCAACTAACAAGGATTTATAAAGCGACGAGACCTACCCGTGAATACAGGTGGGGAGGCCGTCGCCGGGACGGCAACCCGTCCAGAGGAGTCCACAATGAGTACGACCGCGACGCGCCGTGACCGGACCCGCATCAGCATGAGCAGAACCGAACAGTGGGTCGTCCATCACGTCATGCTCGCCGAGGTCGAAGCACGCTATGGCGACGACGAGTCGCCGCCATGGTGGGCACTTGCGGTCCTGGAAAAGCTAGAAGATCGGCCGGTAACGGAGGGCGACGACGCGGATCGCTCGTTCATCTGCTACGAGGCGTGGCGGGTGCGACGCGCACTCGGGGAGTACGCGGAAGCCCCCGACACGCCGACCGAAGACGTCACGGCGGCCATCGACGTCGCACGACGCCTCGACGAGTCCTTTGTCGAACCCCCGGCGGCGATTAGCTAGGGGCGGGTCGTCGCCCATACTGCGACCACACCCAGTACCAGCGCGGGGACCAGCGGCATCACGATCAACGAGACCCAGAACGGCAGGGCGGGCGGGCGGAGATACACCGTCACCGGCGCGACGACGAACGCGAGGATCAGTGTACCGATCAGCACCCAGCCATGCCAGTCGAACTCGCGGTCGACCGTGGCGGGATGGACTGACTCGTCGACGCCCTCCCCGTCCTCGTCGAACGTGCCCGGTTCGTGGGTGTAACCGCCGTCTGTGGCGTCCTCCCTCACATCCACACCCTCGGCTCCCGAACCATCACTGGCCGTCTCCCCGTCGGTCTCCGCGTCAGGCGTCGAACTCACTATCAGGAGTTAGCACTACTTTCCCAAAGCCCTCACGGTTCTCCAGCATGCGATGGGCCTGTGCCGTCTCGCTCATCGGCAGTCGGTCGCGGATCCGCACGTCGAAGCTGCCGTCCCAGACGAGTTCGAGGACGTCGTCTATCTCGCCGGGTGTCGCCATCGTCGACCCGAGCACCGAAAGCTGGTTCCAGAAGATCCGGTTGATGTTGGTCTCGGGCGCGTGGCCGGTCGTCGCGCCGCAGGTGACCAGACGGCCGCCCTTCGCCAGACTCGCCAGCGAGTCGGTCCACGTCTCCCTGCCAACGTGATCGACCACGACATCCACCCCTCGTTTGCCAGTCGCCGATCGAATCTCGTCGGCGAACTCCTCGCGCTCGTAGTTGATCGCGGCTTCCGCGCCGATCTCCTCGGCGTACGCGCACTTCCGCTCGCTCCCGCCGGTGGCGTACACCGTCGCCCCCGCATAATCGGCGATCTGGACGGCGGCGTGGCCGACGCCCCCGCTCGCACCCAGCACGAGCACGTCCTCGCCCGGCGAGACGTCTGCCCGCGTCATCAGCATCCGCCAGGCAGTCTGGAACACGAGTGGCGCGGCAGCGGCCGTCTCCCAGTCGACGCCCTCGGGTACTGGGACGAGGTTCTCGGCCGGGACGGCGGCGCGTTCGGAGTGCACACCGGGGAGGTGCTCGCCGATGACCCGGTAGTTCACACACATCGACTGTTCGCCGTGACGGCAGAACTCACACTCTCCACAGTACTGGCCCGCGGCGAGTGTGACCCGGTCGCCCGGCTCGAACCGCGAGACGCCCTCGCCCACCGCCTCGACGACGCCCGCACCGTCGCTGCCGGGGACGTGCGGGAGATCGAGATCGACGCCCGGCAGTCCGCGCCGGGTCCAGACATCGAGATGGTTCAGCGCCCCCGCCTTGACGTCGAACAGCACCTCGTCGTCGCCCGGGTCAGGATCGGGATACTCGCCGTACTCGATGACGCCCCTGTCGCCGTGGTCGGTGAACTGAACGGCCTGCATGGCTAGGGCGTCCGAGCGAACGGTGAAAACGCTACCGCGGATCGTCCTCTTGATCGTCCTCCCCGTAATCGGTGTACTCGAGTAGCAGGTAGGGTATTAAGCGCCGATCGCGAGGAGCCCGACCAGTACGGCCAGAAACCGGTCTATCGCGTTACTCGCAGGGTGCCGACGAACGAGTTCTCCCGCGCGTCGCGCAGCAGAGGTTTTACTGCCGGCGTCCGAACGGGCCGTATGGTCGATTTCCAGCAACGAGATACCTCGCGGGGACTCGGCGGCGACGAGTCCGAAGCGGACGAATCGGACGACGAGCAACCAACCGAAGACGACGAGTCACACCACCACGGCGACGGAGACGAGCACGCTCGCGACGAGAGCCATCACGGGCACGACGACGACCACGGTCACCACCATCACGACGTCGAGTCCCTCGGTGCGGCGGTCGTCACCGTCTCGTCCTCGCGCACACTCGACGACGACCCGGCCGGCGACGCCATCACCGCGGCGTTCGAGCGCGAGGGCCACGAAGTCGTCGCGCGCGAACTGGTCGGGGACGCTCACGGCGCGGTCCGGGACACCGTCGACGCGCTCGCGGCGAGTGCGGACGTCGACACGGTCGTCACCACCGGCGGCACCGGCGTCACGCCCGACGACGTGACGATCGAGGCCGTCTCCGACCTGTTCGACCAGGAGTTACCCGGCTTCGGCGAACTGTTTCGGATGCTGTCCTACGACGAGATCGGCACCCGGATCGTCGGCACGCGCGCGACTGCCGGGATCGTCGGGGAGACGCCCGTGTTCTGCCTGCCGGGCAGCGAGAACGCCGCACGATTGGGCGCGGAGGCGATCATCGTCGAGGAGGCGGGCCACCTCGCCGGACTGGCGGGGCGCTGAGCTACGCGGGTAGCGGACAGAGACTCGCCGTGAGCACCGCCACCTCCTCGCCCTCGTTGCGCGCGCCGTGGCTGACGCCGCGCTCGTGGAGCACGACGCCGGGCGCACTGATGATCTCCTCACTGTCGCCCTGCACCACTGTCACTTCCCCCTCGACGACGTGAAAGACGTTCGTCGCGTCGGCGTGCTCGTGGGGCGATAGTTCCGCGCCGGGGGCGAGTGCGAACGCTTTGACGAGCACGTCGTCGGTTACGACGACTTCCGCGTCGAGGACTTCCCCGTCCGCCGGATCGAGTTCTGGTAACTGATCGAGTGTCATCGATCGATGCTGTCGACGGCTGGCCCCATAACAGTTCCCTGACCCGGTTCAGGATCGTGATCTCTGAGACTGTCGAAATTCCGTTCAAAACCGGCCTGAGAACGACGGTTCTGAACCGCGAAGTTTCTCCATCGTTGCCGGGTGTAGCGCCGGTAGTTAATTCGGCTAAACCGAACTAACGCCCGTAAATCGACGCCAACCGTCGCCGGGCCTTACATACCATCCATCCCACGTATCGACTGCGCCATGTCAGAGCAGACGAGACGTTCCGTCCTGAGTCTCGCAGGCGTATCTGCTGCAGCAATCGCGGTCCCCGCGTCAACGCGGCCGAAGACGACCGGGCCGTCCCGGACGCCCCAGTCGGCCGCATCCTCCACGACGTACAGAACACGGTCACGAACGCGTTTGCAGTCGGCGCTAGCGGTCTCGCGAGCGCCGATACTCGGTTCCGGCCCCCGTACTCTTCAGTCCGCTCCCCAAACCGTGGTCCGCCGCTGACGCTCAGGCCTCCGCCAACTCCTCGGCGACGGCTTCGGCGTCTAGCAGTTCGGGATCGACCGCGAGGTCGGCCTGCGCGCTGACGAACTCCGGTAGCGACTGTCGGTCGTAGACGACGGCGCGGACGTCCTCGTTGATGTCTTTCGCGATGGGGATGGCCGTCGCCTGCTCGACGTCCGTGAGGACGAACAGGGCCGCCCGATGGACGCCCGCCTCCTCCAGTTCCGGTCGGGTCGCCATCCCGTCGACGGTCGCGACCTCGACGCCCTGTTCGCGTAGTTGCTCGCCCAACTCGTCGGGATCGGGACCTGCAAGAATTGCGTACATTACTCGTACTCGATTGTCGCGGGCGGTTTGTGGGTGACGTCGTAGACGACGCGAGCGACGTTCTCGTGGGAGCCGGTGATCCGGCTCTGGATCCGCTGGAGCGTCTCCCAGTCGATCTCCTGGGCGCGCGCGGTCATCCCGTCACGCGATTCGACGGATCGGACCGAAACGACCCAGCCGTGCACGCGGTTGTCGCCCTTAACGCCAGTCGCCTTGCCGATCACTGCGGCGAGGGCCTGCCACGGCTCGTACTCCTCTAATTCCTCCTCGACGACGTGGTTGGCCTCGCGGGCGACTTCGAGCTTTTCGGCGGTGATCTCGCCGATGATCCGCACGGCGAGTCCGGGGCCGGGGAACGGCATCCGCTCGGCGACGAGTTCGTCCAGATCGAGTTCGCGGGCGACCTCGCGGACCTCGTCCTTGTAGAGGTCCCGCATCGGCTCGACGATCCCCTCGAAATCGACGACTTCGGGGAGCCCGCCGACGTTGTGGTGGGACTTGATCGTTCCTTCGGACTCGATCCGGTCGGGGTAGATCGTCCCCTGCACGAGGTAGTCGGCGTCGACTTCCTTGGCGACCGTCTCGAACTCCCGGATGAACTGCTCGCCGATGATGTGGCGCTTCTCCTCGGGATCGGTCGTCTCACCGAGCGCGTCGAGAAAACGCTCCTGTGCGTCGACGATCCGCAGCGAGTCCATGTACGAGAAGGTCTCGCGGAGCTGCTCGGTCTCGCCTTTCCGCATCAGTCCGGTATCGACGTACACCGGCGTTAACTGGTCGCCGATGGCCTCGTAGGCCAGCGCGGCCGCGGTCGAGGAGTCGACTCCTCCCGACAGCGCAATGACGGCGTTCGCGTCGCCGATCTCGTTCGCGATCTCGTCGATCTTCTCGGTGATGAATGAATCTACGTCTACCATTAGATTTCTACCTCGGTCTGTACGTCCGCATCGTCCGCCCGCTCGATCATCGCGTCGAGCAGTCCGACAAAGGGCGGACTCGCACGGGTCGGTCGCGAGCGGAACTCGGGATGGAACTGCGTGCCGAAGAAGTACGGATGGTCGTCGAGTTCGACGATCTCCATCCGGTTGTTCGACGTCCCCGAGAAGACGAGGCCGGCCTCTTCTAACTGGTCGATATACTCGGGATTGACCTCGTAGCGATGACGATGCCGTTCGGTACAGCTAGTATCGCCGTACACCTCGTGGGCGAGCGTCCCGCTCTCGATGTCGGTCTCGTGTGCGCCCAGGCGCATCGTCCCGCCCATGTCCTCGACCTCGTACTGCTCGGGCAGGATGTCGATGATCGGGTAGGGCGTCTCCTCCTCGATCTCGGCAGAGTGGGCACCCTCCAGTCCGAGGACGTTCCGGGCGTACTCGACGACGGCCATCTGGAAGCCCAGACAGAGGCCGAGGTAGGGTACGTCGTTCTCTCGGGCGTACCTGACAGCCTCGATCTTCCCTTCGGTCCCGCGGGAGCCAAAGCCGCCGGGGACGACGATTCCGTCAAGGGCGTCCAGTTCGCCGCCGTCGCCGTCAGCGAGATCCTCGGAGTGGATCCATGTGACGTTCACGTCGACGCCGGCTTCGAGGCCGGCGTGTTTCAGCGCTTCGTGGATCGACATGTAGGCGTCTTCGAGACCGTACTTGCCGACCAGTCCGACCTCGACTGCACCGGTCGTCTCCTGTGTGACTAGCTCTCGCCATTCGTTATCGCGTTCGGATTCCGGCAGTGCGATGTCCGCGATATTCAGTCGCTCCATGACGTACTCGTCGAGACCTTCCTCCTCGACCATCAGCGGCACGTGATAGATGTCTTCGACGTCCGGGTTCGAGAAGACGGCGTCAGTCGGGACGTCACAGAACAGCGCGATCTTCTCTTTGCTCTTGCGATCGAGTTTGTTCTCACAGCGCCCGACGAGGATGTCAGGCTGGAGACCGATCGAGCGCAGTTCCTTGACGCTGTGTTGGGTCGGCTTGGTCTTCTGTTCGCCGTTTTTCGAGTACGGGACGAGGGTAACGTGGGTGAAGAGAATGTCCTCGTCGTCCTCCTCGTGGGCGAACTGCCGAAGCGCTTCGAGATACGGCATCCCCTCGATGTCGCCGACGGTGCCGCCGACCTCGATGAGACAGACGTCGGTCCCCGCGGCGGCCTCGCGGATCCGCCGCTTGATGTCGTTCGTGATATGGGGGATGATCTGGACGGTCTTCCCGAGATAATCGCCCGCGCGCTCTTTCTCGATGACGTGTTTGTACGTTTTCCCCGTCGTGACGTTGTGGTCGAAGGTCATGTCGATGTCGAGGAACCGCTCGTAGTTCCCCAGATCGAGGTCGACCTCGCCGCCGTCTTTTAGCACGTACACCTCGCCGTGCTGGTAGGGGTTCATCGTTCCGGCATCCACGTTGAGATACGGATCGATCTTCACTGCCGTAACGTCGAACCCGGCGTTTTTCAGGAGTCGACCGGTGCTGGCGGCCGTGATTCCCTTTCCGAGTCCCGACATCACGCCTCCGGTAACGAAAATGAACTTGTTCCCGAGGGAGGGGTCGTATTCTGTGTCCGGTTCGGTCGGCATACCGACTTTCCGCGAGCGCGGGTCAAAATGATTTCGGACGGCGGCCGTTACGATAGGGTGTGACATCACACCATTCCTCCCTACAGGCCGTCCCATCTAGTAAATGATGAATGTGTGAAAACGTTTAGTACAGTTCGGTTAGTAGCGTTCTCTATCACATTCGACCCGGACGCGACGGTACGGTCGGTCATCGATTCGACGCCCGGCACCGTCTACTGCCGTCGACCCGGAGATTCACACGCCGTCGAGAGCGCCAGCGACGGCGTCCGCGACCTGACAGGCTACGCGCCCGAGGAACTCGCTGGCGACGACCGGGGGTGGCTCGACATCGTCCACGAGGACGACTGCACGGCACTTATCGAGGCCGTCGAGGCGGGTTCGACGGCGCCTGCGACCGAACACACCTACCGGATCCGGACCGCCGGGGGCCGGGAGCGCTGGGTCCGCGACCGATTCCACTCGACCAGTGACGGCCGATGCGTCGAGGGGTTCGTCGTCGACGTCACCGAGCGGATGACCGATCGACAGGAGCTACAGGCCGAAGCGAAGCTTCTGGACGCCGTCTTCGAGTCCATCCCCGTCCACACCTATGTGAAAGACCGAGAGGGACGCCACCAGCGGGTCAGCGATCATCTCGGCATCGCCGACGAGCTACTCGGCAACACCGACAGCGACCTCGAAATAGTCTCCGAACAGCACGCCAGTCAGGCCCACGAGGCCGATATGCGGGTCATCGAGGAGGGCGAATCGATCATCGATACGGAGGAGTACCTGCCCGGCATCGATCAGTGGAACCTCACCTCGAAAGTGCCGCTGTACGTCGATGGCGAAATCGCTGGGCTGATCGGCGTCTCGCGGCGGATCACCGAGCGCAAGCGCACTGAACGGGAGCTACAACTGAAAACGGAGCGGCTAGAGGAGTTCGTCGATACCGTCACACACGACATCAAAAACCCACTTTCGGTCGCCCGCGGATACGTCGACCTCGCGCTCGAAGCCGAAGCGGACGAGCAACACTTACAGGAAGTCGCCCAGTCGCTCGACCGGGTCGACGAGATTATCGACGACGTACTGACGCTGTCACGAACCGGCTACGTCGACCTGGATACCGGGACGGTCTCGCTTGCAGAGGTCTGTCGGACGGCGTGGCAAAACGTCGTTTCTTCGAGTGCCTCGCTCTCGATTCGGGAGGAAGACGCGGAGTTCGTGGCCGACCGCTCCCAACTCCTGCGGATCTTCGAGAACCTCTTCAGAAACGCAGTCGACCACTGCGGTGACGAGGTTTCGATCACTGTCGAGGCGCTGTACGACCCCGCGGGTCGGACGATCGGATTCGCTATCGAGGACGACGGCCCAGGGATCCCGAGCGACGAGCGTGACTGCGTCTTCGAAACGAACTACACCATCGAGGAGGGAGGCTCCGGCTTCGGCCTCTCTATCGTCGACGACATCGTCGACGCCCACGGCTGGTCGATCGGTATTACGGAGAGCGAGACTGGCGGCGCTCGCTTCGAGATCACCGGCGTTCAGCCGTCCGTGGAACTCTAGGCAGCCTCACTGAGACGCGCTTCCGCGCGGTCGACGGATCGGTCGATCACTTCGGCGAGTCGCGCGTACACCGCGAGCAACGGAAACGTCGTCTCGCAGTGCTGGTAGAGATACTCCGCGAGTCCGGTCATCGGATCGGGTAGGTCGCGGCGCTGTCGTTCGAGAAACGCCTGTCGCTCGTCGACGATGTCGTCACACTGCTCGCGGAGTTCGAGCAGGCGCGTTCGGGTCAGTCGAAGACTGTTGAACTCCATCCGGTCGATCGGCTGGTCGAGGATCGAGTCGATCTGATGGATCATCTCCATGACGGTCTCCTCGGCCTCGTCGAGGCGGGCCTCCTCGTCGTCGATCAGTCGGAGTATCTCGCCACGAGCCCTGATGGCCTCGTTCGTCGTGACGACGAGATTCCGCTTCAGTGGGGGGTAGAGCCCACCCTCACCCGTCACCGCGGCGGCGAGTTCCTCGCCCAACTCGCCGGCCATGTGCTCGGGTAGCGACTCGTCGTAGGCCAGTTCGTAGTGTGGGACGTCCATCACGGTGTCGGCGTATGCCTCACGCACGGATTGCAGGCCTGTCGACCCCGCGCCAGCGAGCGGGAACCGCTGGTGCCCCGCCGCCGGACTCGCCGTATCGATCTCCGCGACGCGCTTTCCGAACGCTTTGAGCGCTTCGCGTTCGTCGCGTAATTGCCGGCGTTCCCGTTGCAGTGCTCGTCTCGCTGCGTCGATCGGTCCCGTCGGCGCGTTGACTCCCACAACGGTCGTAGGTCGACGGCTAATCGATATAAACCTGTCCTCGCTGCGGGCACCACTGTCACGAATATATAACAGAATATAGTACTACGGAGACCAATATATAGATATGCTATGAGCTATATAGATCATAGCAGCCTACTTATTATACTCTTTCATAGCAATAGTCGATGGCACAGAACCCATCGGATACGGAGCACAGCGCCGGACGAACTGACCGCACGCGACGAAGTTTCCTCGCGTCTGCGGGCGTTGCTGGTGGACTGGCGATGGCAGGCTGCCTCGGTGGCGGCGACGACGAGGAGATCCGGATCTCCGGTAGCAGCACCGTGTTTCCGGTCTCGGAAGCTGCTGGCGAGGAGTTCCAGGCCGAGAACGACGTCAACGTCTCGGTTTCTTCGGACGGATCGACCGGTGGTTTCGAGCAGTTCTTCCTCGAAGGCGACAGCGACATCAACGGTTCGTCGCGACCGATCCTCGAGGAGGAAGTAGAGCGCGCGAACGAGAACGGTTTCGAGCCGATCGAGATTCAGGTCGCCGGCGACGCGCTGACGGCGATCGTCAACAACGACAACCCCATCGACTGCATGACGATCGACGAACTGGCCCAGATCTGGGACCCCGACGCCGAGAACGAACTCTGGTCGGACGTCAACCCCGAGTGGCCCGACGAGGAGTTCGAGCTGTTCGGTCCCGCGACGACGTCAGGGACCTTCGACTACTGGACCGAGGACGTCATCGGCAAGTTCCGACAGATCCGCGACGACTTCGAGGGCACCGAGGAGGACGACATCATCGCACAGGGCGTCTCGGGCAGCGAGTTCGCCCACGGCTACCTCCCTTACGCGTACTACGACAACAATCCCGACAGCATCAAGGCACTCGAAATCGACGCCGGTGAGGGCTGTACGGCTCCGAGCCTCGAAGCGGCATCCGACGGTTCGTACCCGCTCGCACGCCCGATCTTCTGGTACGTCAACAGCGAGAAACTCGCCGAGCGGGAAACCCTACAGGAGTTCGTCCGCTTCGGGATCGAGATGACCGGCGACAACAGCATTATCGCCGACGATATCGGCTACGTGCCGATGAACGACCAGCAGGTCTCGGATAACCTGGCAACGATCGACGAGGTACTCGGCCAGTAAGATGTCTACAGGACGTGTCATCGAGGACCGCAGCGACCGTGAACGGCGCGTAGAGCGGCTTACACGGGCTATATTCTTCGCCTGTGCGGCCGCGACGGTGCTCATTACGCTCGGGATCGTCGTTACGCTACTCAAGGACGCGACCGTGTTCTTCGCCGACCCCCGGGTCGTGGTGACGGACTTCCTGTTCGGGACCGAGTGGAAGCCGACGCAACTCACCGGCGATGGGGAGTACTCATTCGGCATGCTCCCGCTGCTGAGCGGGACGCTCGTCATCACCGTATTATCGGGGCTGATCGCGCTGCCGACCGGACTGGCGGCCGCGATCTACCTCAGCGAGTACGCCTCGACCCGCGTCCGGTCGGTGCTCAAGCCCGCACTCGAAATCCTCGCAGGTATCCCAACCATCGTGTACGGCTACTTCGCACTCGTCTACATCACGCCGTTCCTGCGCACGATCGGGTTCCCGGTCGGGACCTTCAACGCGCTGTCGGCGTCGATCGTCGTCGGCGTGATGATTATCCCGATGGTCTCGTCGATCAGTGAGGACGCCCTTTCTTCCGTGCCGGACGATCTCAGGAACGCGGCCTACGGCCTCGGATCGACGAAGTTCGACACGTCCACCAAAGTCGTCGTCCCGGCCGCGCTATCGGGCATCTTCTCGTCGTTCGTGCTCGCGCTCTCGCGGGCCATCGGGGAGACGATGGCCGTCACCGTCGCGGCCGGACAGACGCCACGACTGCTGAGTATCACCAACCTCGACCAGAACATCTACCAGTCGAGCGAGACGATCACTGCGGCGATGGTCAACGTCGCACAGGCCGAAGGTGGCGGCGGGACACCGGCGTTTTACTCCATGTTTGCGCTCGGACTGGTCCTGTTCGCCCTGACGTTCACGCTCAACATCGGAGCCGAATTCATGCGACGACGGCTCCGCGAGGAGTACCAATGAGTACCGATACGATCGGCGACTCGCTGACCGAATCGAGCGGACAGCTCTACCGCCGTCTCCGGGAGAGACTCTTCGAGGGCGGCCTTCTCGTCGCGACGGTTATGGGCATTGCAATGCTGGCCGTCCTGCTGGCGTACGTCACAGTGGATGCGTTCTCCCTGCTCGATCCCGAATACGGCTCCTGGGTCGACTGGCAGTTCCTCACGAACCTGCCCTCGCGGACGCCGACGGAGGCCGGCTTCCTCGCGCCGATCGTCGGATCGGTTTTCATTCTGATCGTTATGATCTTCGCGGTCTTTCCCATCGGAATCGGGGCCGCGATCTTTCTCGAGGAGTATGCCTCGGACAATCGAATCACCCAACTGATCCAGATCAACATCGCGAACCTCGCTGGCGTCCCCTCCGTCGTGTACGGACTGCTTGGACTGGCGGTGTTCGTCCGGGGAATGGGACTGCCGTCCGGCATCGTCCTCGTCGGCGGCCTCACCGTTGGACTGCTCGTCCTTCCGATCGTGATGGTCTCCGCGCAGGAGGCGCTTCGCTCCGTTCCGGAGTCGCGCCGACAGGCTAGCTACGGGATGGGGGCGAGCCATTGGCAGACGCTCAAAAACGTCGTGTTGCCCGAGGCGATGCCAGGGATCCTCACCGGTGCGATCCTCGCGCTTGCCCGCGCAATCGGCGAGACGGCACCGCTGATCATGATCGGCGCGGCGACCAGCGTCTTCAGCGTCCCGACCGGACTGTTCGACACCGTCACCGCAATGCCGCTCCAGATCTTCAACTGGCACTCGCGGCCCCAGCCGGAGTTCCGCCATGGCGTCGTCGCTGCTGGCGTCGTTACGCTGCTCGCGGTGATGCTGATAATGAACGCGATGGCGATCTACCTGCGGAACCGATACGAGAGCGATGAGCTATGACTACGGAACCCACGCAGGATACGACAGACGGGGGAACAGAGGCCGGACTCGGTGCGGATCGCGACCGACTGATTTCGACCGATATCGACGCCGGCGACAGGGCGACCACTCCGAGCGAAACGGTCGTCTCAAGCACCGATCTCTCGGTGTACTACGGCAATGAGCAGGCTCTCAAGGACGTCGACATCGAGATTCCGGAACACAAGGTAACGGCGATCATCGGTCCGTCGGGCTGTGGGAAATCCACGTTCCTGCGCTCGATCAACCGAATGAACGATCAGATCGATAGCTGCCGGGTCGAGGGCAGTCTCGGCTTCCACGGCAAGGACGTCTACGACGAAAACGTCGATCCGGTCGCGCTCCGGCGGAAGATCGGGATGGTGTTCCAGAAACCCAACCCGTTTCCGAAGTCGATCTACGACAACGTCGCCTACGGCCTGCGCATTCAGGGGAAAGACGACGAGGTCGACCTCGACGGCGCCGTCGAGGAAGCACTCCGCAGCGCGGCCCTCTGGGACGAAGTGAAAGACCAGCTCGACTCGTCGGGTCTCGACCTCTCTGGTGGTCAACAACAGCGTCTCTGTATCGCTCGCGCCATCGCGACCGATCCGGAGGTCGTCCTCATGGACGAGCCAGCGAGCGCGCTCGACCCCGTAGCAACCTCGAAGATCGAGGACCTGATCGCCGACCTCGCCGACGATTATACTGTCGTCATCGTCACGCACAACATGCAGCAGGCGGCCCGGATCTCCGACAAGACCGCGGTCTTTCTCACCGGCGGCAAACTCGTGGAGTTCGACGACACCAACAAGATCTTCGAGAACCCCGAGCACCAGCGCGTCGAGGACTACATCACCGGTAAATTCGGATAACCATGCCACGAAACGACTACCAACGACAGCTCGAATCGCTCCGCGGGGACGTACTCGACATGAGCGACCTCGTCGTCGAACGCCTCGATACCGCGCTCGAAGCGCTCGACACCGGCGACGAGCACCTCGCCGAGCGCGTCGTGGCTGGCGACGACGAGATCAATCGACTCTATCTCGATCTGGAGGCCGACTGCGTCGATCTGCTGGCGCTCCAGCAGCCAGTCGCGAGCGATCTTCGGTTTATCGCCGCCTCGTTCAAGATCATCACCGACCTGGAGCGGATCGCCGATCTGGCGACGAACCTGGCCGAGTACACCGATGCGGTCGACCGCGATCAGATGGCCCGGTCCGAACTGCGAGAGATCGGCGAGGCCACGACCGAGATGGTCGAGACGGCGATGGATGCCTACGCTCGCAACGACGCCGAGGCGACGTACGGCGTCGCAGAGCGAGACGACGCGGTCGATGACTACTGCGAGCAGGCGAGTGAACGGATCGTCCGGGACCTGCTCGAGAGCGAACGCCCGGTCGATGGCCCGGTCGAGTCGATGCTCGACGAGGTCTCGACGCAGCTGCTGACGATCCGTGACCTCGAACGCGTCGGCGACCACGCCGTCAACATCGCCGCCCGGACGCTGTACATGGTCGAAAACGACGACGAGTTGATCTACTGATCATGTCTACAACTACAGCGGGTGAGGGCCGATGACGGCGAACGCGAACGGGAACGCGGAACCGGTCGAGCGAAAAGTCCAGCTAACCGGCGGGTCGACGTACACTATTTCGCTGCCCAAAGAGTGGGCGACCACCAACGACGTCGAGACGGGGACGCCGCTGGTCCTGTATCCGAGCGATGACCGCCTCGTGGCGCTCAAACGGACGGCACAGACCAGTGCTGATGATATTACTATCGACATCCGCGACGTCGATCCCGAGGCGCTGAAGAAGACCCTCGAAACCGCCTACGTCACGGGCTACGACGAGATCACGCTCCAGTCGTCTACCTCGCTCACGCCCGAGCAGCGCCGCGCGGCCCGATCGGCCGTCAACGGCCTCGTCGGCGTCGAGATTCAGTCGGTCGCTGAGGACTCCCTGCTCGTTCATAGCCTGCTCGACAGCACGGAAGTGTCGCTCCGCCAGACTGTCGTCCAGATGCAACTGACCGCGCTCTCGATGCACGAGGACGCGATCCGGGCAATCGTCGACGACGACGGGGAACTGGCACGCCGGGTCGTCGATCAGGACGACGACGTCGACCGTCTGTTCGCCCTGGTGAGCCGTCAGTTCCACCGCGGCCTCGTGGAGTTCCGAGAGATCGCTCAACTCGATGTCGATCGCCAGACGGCGTTTGCCCACTACCGGATCGCCCGCCAGCTAGAGCGGGTTGGCGACCACGCCGAGAAGACCGCTATCGTGGCGACGCGCCAGCGGGACGCTCCGCCCGAGCGGTTCCACGAGGAACTCGTGGCGCTCGGCGATCAGTCGCGTGACCTGCTTCGGGCCGCGCTAGACGCCACACTGGATGGCGGCTCGATATCGGATTTGCAGGGCGTACTAGTGGACCGCGATACGGTCGTCGAGGGCGTACGAACGCTGGACCGCTCGCTCTACGACGAGGAGGTGCCGGAGCCACAACTGCTCGCGAGTGTTCTCGACAGTATCGAGCGGATCGCCGAGTACGGCGCGAACGTCGCCGAGACGGGTCTCCAGTCGGCGCTTCGCAGAGACGACTCGTAAGTCATTCTCCCAGGATGTCGCCTTTCGTTTCGGCGACGGCCGCCATCACCGCTTTTCGGTCCTCGTCGGCGACGTCGAACTCGCCCAGTGCGTCGTCGAGATGGCCCGCCACTGCCCCGAAGTCCCCCTCGTCGATATCGAGATGCTCGTGCGCCAGACGCATGTTTTCACCCTCGTACCTGTCGGGACCGCCGGCGATGGCGGAGATGAACGCGGTCTGGTGTGCGCGCTGGCGCTCCATATCGACCTCCTCGAAGTACGGTGCTAGCCGGTCGTCCGCGAGCACACGGTCGTAGAACTCGTCGACGACCGCACCGATCGCTTTCTCGCCGCCGAGTCGCTCGTACAGTGTCTCATCGGTCATAGCACCGCTTTGGACTCCGGTCAGGAAACGTTTTCTCTGCGTTCAGTCGCCGATGCTCACCACCAGCACCGTCCGGTCGGCCTCGCGGACGACTCGCTCGGTGACGCTCCCGAGGTTCTCTAGCCGATCACGGCCCGTCCGGCCGTGAGTTCCGATCGTGACCAGGTCGATGTCGTGATCGTCGCCGTAGTTCAGGATCTCCTTGTACGGCGTACCATCGACGATAGCGGTTTCGAGTTCTAGATCCGTCTCGGCGAGTCGCTCGGTGACGTCCTCGATCGCCTCCTTCGCGTCGCCCTCCAGTCGCCCCTTGATCTCCGGTCGTTCGTCGTCGTCGGCCGCCAGATAGACCCGCTGGTCCATCACGGAGATCGCGTGTACGGTGGCGTCGTGGTTCTCTGCGATCTCGATGGCGTGATCGAGGGTCTGATCGGTCCCGTCACTTCCGTCGGTTGGCACGAGGATGTCGTCGTACATCTCCTGTCGATATTCTCCACAATTGTACGTGAATCTTGCCCCCGGGTTGGCGAATCCGATCCCGACCGTCCAGTCTGCCGCCGGACGAACCGTTAGGTGGGTGGCGACGGTACTCGTGAGTATGAACAGTCGACGACTCGGCAGCACTGGCTTTCACGTCTCTGAGATCGGTCTCGGCACCTGGAACATCGGCTCTGATTGGGGCGAGGTTCCGGCAGAAGAAGGCCGCGAGGCCATCCGAACGGCGCTCGACTCCGGAGTCGAGCGCCGAGACACCGCCGACGTCTACGGCGACGGCCGGAGCGAGGGCCTGATCCGCGAGGTGCTCGACGAGCGAGACGCTCACGACGAGGTAACCGTCGCAACCAAGGCCGGGCGGCGACTCGACCCGCACGTCGCCGAGGACTACGACCACGAGCATCTGGAAGACTTTGTCGACCGGAGCCGTGAGAACCTCGGCAGGGAGACGCTCGACCTCCTGCAACTGCACTGCCCGCCGACTGACGCGTACTATCGGCCCGAACCCTGGGACGCACTGGCCGTCCTCGAAGACGCGGGCAAGATCGATCGCTACGGCGTCAGCGTCGAGCGCGTCGAGGAGGCGCTCAAAGCCATCGAGTATCCCGGCGTCGAGACGATCCAGATCATCTTCAATCCCTTCCGCCAGCGTCCGGCAGAACTGTTCTTCCGCGAGGCGAAACGCCGCGACATCGGCGTTATCGTCCGCGTCCCGCTCGCCTCTGGACTGCTAACCGGCACACTCGACCGTGACACCGAGTTCCCCGAGGACGACCATCGGAACTACAACCGCGAGGGCGACGCCTTCGACGTCGGCGAGACGTTCGCGGGCGTCCCCTACGAAACCGGCCTCGACGCCGTCGAGGCGCTTCGCCCGCACGTCTCCGAGGATCTGACGATGGCGCAGTTCACGCTCCGCTGGATCCTCGACCACGACGCCGTCTCCACGGTGATTCCGGGGTCCACTTCGCCCGAACACGTCCAGCAGAATGCGGCCGTCTCCGAGGCGGACCCGCTCTCGAACACCCAGCACGGGGCTGTCAGGGACGTCTACGAGGAGCACGTCCACGAACACGTCCACCACCGCTGGTAGGTCGCCGCTCGCGTCCCGCCCTAAGCTAGTCGTCTATCCGGTCGAGGGCCAGTCGATCGCTCAGTAGTACCGGCCCCCGGCGCGGAACGTCCTGCGAGAGCGGCGTCGACGAACGGATTCGGTTGGCGGCGTCCTCGACGGTCGTCTCTCGCGTCGTCCCCTCTTCGATATCGGTCAGCCGTAGTTCGTCACGCTCGTCGCTCCGGTCGCCCACGACGGCGTACTGTGCGACGAAGTCGTCGTCGGCCGCGTCGATGCGCTCGCCGACCGTCTGCTCCCTGTCGTCGATGTCGACGCGAACGCCGCCCTCAGCAAGCCTCGATGCGACCGACCGACAGCGGTCGAGATGCCGGTCGTCGACCGGCACGAGTCTGACCTGTATCGGTGCAAGCCAGATCGGAACCGACGCGTCCCCGCCGAGGAGCGCCGCCAACAGCGCTTCGACCGTCCCGACCGGCGCGGTGTGGACGACGACCGGCGTCTCTCCGTCGTCGCTCTCGACGCCGAACCGCGCCGGGCCGTCCACGTCGAGTCGTATCCAGCCAGCGTCGACGACGCCGTCTCCCGCGCTCGCCACGAACTCGACGGCGACCGGGGAGCCGACGGCACCGCGCTCGACGGCGACCGGCGCGTCTAACTCCTCGACGATGGCGTCGACCCAGGTGCCGTGCTGATCGTAGAAGGCGTCGGTGACGCGCACGACCGGCACCCGGTCGAGTCCGAGCGTCGAATCGAGCGCATCGACGAGCGAGAGCCGATCCCGTACGGTCGAGAGCGCGGCGTCGATATCACTGACCGCGGTGTGGGCCTCCGGGAGTGTCGCGGTCCGCGGTCCCGATGGGCCGTCCCGCGTACACGTTCCGACCTCCCACAGCGTCGCCGGTAGTGTGTCGGCATCGAGCGAGGCGTCCGCGAACGCCGAGAGATGGCCGGGACAGAGCGCTCGCCGGCGGACCGTCTCCCCGCTCGTCCGCCAGCCCTCCGCCGCGAGATGCTCGCGAACCGCTTTCACTGCCGGGTCGTAGCTCTCCGGCGTCCGGATCGGCGTTGCTCCTACTCCCTCGAACCGTTCGTCGAGCAGTGCCTGAATGCACGCATGCATCGTGATGCCGCGCTGGTTCCACCGGAGTTCGCCGGCCGCGGCGGTGCCGTCCTCGACTGCCACTCCCTGTTCGGCCAGAACGCGCTCGACTCGACTGCCGCGCCGTACTCCCCGTTCCCCGTCCGCGATGATCGGTTCGAGTTGTGGTGGGATGGCGGTGTCATCGCTGACCGGATGCATCACGTCTCCATCGTCCGCCCTCCCGTCGACGACGAACCAATCGGTCCCGCCCGCCGTCTGTGCCACTCGCTCCTCGCCGGTGAGCCGTCGGGAGCGAACCGAGTACGGATGCCCCTTCGTCCGGATGTCGAGTTCGAGATGCCAGCCCGCCGGAGCGCGCTGGACGTCGAGTCCCGCGACCGCCTCTGCGATACCGTCGAAGACGTCCTCGACGATGGCGGGATCGGCCGGGTCGTCGACCAGATGCGGGGTCGGAACCAGTGCGATCCGGTCGGTGTTGAGTTGCTCGCTCGCCGCGCATAGCTCCTTGGCCGCCGCCGTGACGACCGACTCGAGTCGCGCGCTATCGCTCGCCTCCGCGCCGACGAACGCGCCGACGCACTGCTCGACGGTCAGGCTCTCGGGATACTCGTCGGGTTCGGTTTCCGCCCGCGAGTGGACCGGCGCACAGGAGAGCGATTCGACGTGGACGGCGAGCAGTCGCATACCGATAGCTCGGCCGTCGAGGAAAAAAGCGTGCCGACCCGCTATCGGCGCAGTCGCCAGAGCAGCGACCGTAGCTTGTAGCCGATCGACCCCGTCTGATAGCCGTTCCAGCCGCTCATTCCACCGGCAAGCGTGCTTGCCGAGTACCCTTCGTCGTTCAGGATCCCCGTCGCCCGCTTCGCGACGATGCCCATCTTGCAGACGACGACGATCTCCTCGTCGTCCGGTAGTTCGTCCAACTCCGCGCGGAACGACGACTCGTCGCCGCTCCGGAGGTCGTTGTACACTGGCACGTTATAGCTGCCCGCGATCGAGCCCGATTGGTAGGCGTCGCGAGGACGGATGTCGAGGACGAACGGTTCGTCGCCGTCGGGCCGGTCGTCTAGTTCGTCCGGATACGTAGTTGACACGTCAGTTTGTACGGGATCACTGGAAAAAAGCGCCCGGATCCTCCGGGCACACCAGTTCCGACCGGTCCGCCGAGCGCGAGGCGTCCGCGGATCCCCTCGGTATCTGAGCCCCGGACCTGGGCTGGCTGATCAGGTGCGTTCTGCCCTCGAGACCTCACTCGTCGAAATCGTACTCGCGATCCGTCTCCCGGAGGATGAACGTCCCGATGGCCAGTGTTCGCTTTGCGACGGTCGTAATCCGGAGGATGAAAGAGATGAACACGACGAACGGGGCGATACCGACGACGAAGCCCGCACTGATGAGCCAGACGAGGTTGTCGATACCGAGCGTGGTTCCGGGCAGCGTGCCTGCATCCACGTACATGAGCATTGTCCCCATCACGGTCAGTGCGGGAATCGCGATATACAGCAGCGCACGCGAGAGGTTGATCAGTTCCCACTGGAAGTACAGGGTTTTGAAGTGCTCGCGGGTTGGTCCGAAGAACGCCAGCATCTCGATCATGTCGTCCATTTTCTTGGTCGTCTCGTCCGACAGCGATTCGGCGTGCTGTGACCGTATGTGTCGTGCTCTACTGATCTTCCAGGAGTAGTTAAAATCGAGCGCGCTCCAGATCACCTCGAAGGTGCCGAACTCTGCCCCCTTGAGGTTCGCTTTCACGGACTGGGCGTTCCGACTGACGCTGTCGGCGTACTCGTTGATCGTTTCTTCGAGTGCCTCGTCGCGCTCGTATTCGATCTGCCTTTTGAGTCCGTTTGCCCGCTCCTCGATACTGTCGAGTAACACGTAGAGGAACGCGGACGGTTCCGGCGGACTCGTGCCGTCTTGGATCGCCGCTTCGACGTCCTGGCGAAACGTCATTGCCTCGTTCATGCGCTTGCGCTGATCGCCGACTGCGCCCAGTTCCTGTGAAAGGACGAGTTGGTTGATCGTGATGACAATCGACGTTCCGGTGATAATCGCACCGATGAACGCCGCGAAGATCCAGTGGTTCGCGTTGGCGCTCGCTATGACTGTCCGGAGGGGGCTGAATCCGATGCCGCTCAGCCCGATCAGTGCGACGTAGACGATTACCAGAATCGTACTGACCAGCAGCCATCGGTCTGCCTTGACGAGGATCCAGAACCCGACACCGCTGCCGCTGATCCGCTCCTCCATCGTGTCGCTTGGTTCCGAACTCATCTATCGTGGTGAGTGTCGGGTGCTGAATGCAAAAATGGACAGTGCAAGAAGCGTCCGTCCGTCTCGGTTCGAGTCACCCACCGAACAGTCGTATCACCAGTCCGATCAGTATCAACAGGATTCCGGCGATGACACCGGCGCCGGGGAACGGGATCGGCAGCGGAACGACGGCGAGGACGAGTCCAAGACCGATGAGTATCGTTGAAAACCTGACCATGGCCCATATGCAAAGCCACGACGCCCGCAGTAGTAAGTCTGTGTGGCGCTTCGAGAGACGGCGGAGCCTGCATCAGAACCGCTCCCGGCTGCGTCGTCGGGAAGCGGTCGAGGTAGCAACCTCGAAAGCGTCCCGTCCTCGACCGGTGTCAGTCGTCCTGGTCGGGGGCGGCCTCCTCGGGTGGCTCTCCTTCGAGGAGTTCCTCGCTCTCGAACCCCTCCCGGAGGTCCTTTTTCGAGAACTTTCCAGTTGCAGTCTTCGGAATCTCGTCGATGAAGTTGAACCCGTCCGGTAGCCACCACTTCGGATACTCCGCTTCCAGCATCGATCGTAGTTCCTCGACGAGAGGATCACGCGAGACGTCCGACGCGGTGACGACCATTGCGACTGGGCGCTCCTGCCAACGCTCGTGTGGCACGCCGATGACGGCGGCTTCGCTCACGTCGTCGTGCGCCATGATCGCGTTTTCGAGTTCCTGCGAGGAGATCCATTCCCCACCGGATTTGATCACGTCGTCGGCCCGATCGACGATCTCGATGTACCCGTCCTCGTCGACGGTAACGATGTCCCCGGTTCGCAGCCACTCGCCCTCGAAATCCGTCTCGTTCGCTCTGGGCCGGTTGTAGTATTCGGTCGTGATCCACGGTCCGCGCACGTACAACTCGCCGAAGTCCTCGCCGTCCCACACGATTTCCTTGCCGTCGTCGCCGACGACTCTGAACTCCAGGCCGGGCACAATGAGTCCCTGTTTCGCCCGTTTCTCGAGTTTGGTCTCGGCCGACGCGTCCGCCAGGTCGTGCTTGATAGTCGCGACGGTCCCGACCGGCGACATCTCGGTCATCCCCCAGGCGTGGAGGACGTCGACGCCGAGTTCTCCGAACTGCTCGATGACCGCCTTCGGTGGGGCCGCACCGCCGATGATGATGTACTCGAGCGTCGAGAGGTCCACGTCGTTGTCCTCGACGTACTCCAGCAGGTCGAGCCAGACCGTCGGCACTCCTGCTGCCATCGTCACCCCCTCCTCCTCGATAAGCCCTGCCAGATCCGCCGGCTCGGGTGCCGGACCGGGAAACACCTGTTTCGCGCCGGCGGCCGCCGCCGCGTAGGGCATCCCCCAGGCGTTGACGTGGAACATCGGCACGACCGGCATGATGACGTCCGAGTCGTCGACGTCCAGCGCCTGGGGCGTCAGCATCGCCATCGTGTGTGACCACATCATCTGCTGGGTGTACTCGACGCCTTTCGGCATGCCGGTCGTCCCGGACGTATAACACATCCCGGCACGGCGCTCGCCGTCGAGGTCGGGCCATTCGTAGGCCGCGGGCTGGTCCCCCACGAACGACTCGTAATCGACCATCGGGTCGAGGTCGACGTCCGGCACCGCGTCGCCCATGATCACGAACTGCTCGACGCTCTCGAAGGCCTCGGGGTCGTATGCGCCAGCGAGTTTTTCAGCGAGTGACGGATCCACGAAGATGATCTCGTCGTCGGCGTCCTCGACGATGTGCTGGATGTGGCCGTCCGGGAGCAAGGGGTTGATCGTGTGAAGCTGTGCCCCCATGTTCGGGACGCCGAAGTACGTCTCGAAGTGTCTCGCCGTGTTCCAGCAGAAGGTTCCGATCCGGTCACCTTTCGAGATGCCGAACTCGTCGAGTGCGTTCGCCAGTTGTTTCGTCCGGTCGGCATACTCGTCGTACGTGTAGCGCGTCACGCCCTCCGGCGTTCGAGCGACGACTTCGCGATTCGGATAGATGTGCTCGGCACGCCACAGGAACGGCGCCAGTGTCTGATCGTGTCCACCCATGCCCATAAATTAATTATTATTGGTTATAAATGTTCGTGAGCAAAACCAGAACGGAGTGGCCGTTCGATCACACCCGACTTGCGCACGCCCGGGCCGACTGCGCCGCCGTGCTGGCTGGGACTTCTATCGGATCGATGTAGAAACTGGTCGGTACGGGATCGGTCGAGGCGTCTCCCCCATCTGAAGGTCGCTTACTCCTCGTCGTCGCGGAGTTGCTCTAGTTCGTCGTCGATCTCGGAATCGGCGATTTCGGCCTCGACGTCGACGTCCTCTTCGAGTTCGGTTTCGAGATCAGGCTCAGCCACCGACTGTGGCTCCTCCTGCGTCGTCTCCTCTGCCTCCTCGGTCTCCTTGCCCATATCGGATTTGAGCGTCTCTAGCTCCGAGTCGACGGTCCCCTGCGTGTGGACGTCTTCCAGTTCGCGCTCCAGATCGCTCTTGTCCGAAAGCTGATCTTCGAGGACGCCCTCGTCCTGGAGTTCGTCCAGGGCGGCAGAGCGCGCTTCGAGTTCCTCGGTGTTCTCCTCGGCTCGCTCGATTGCTCGGCCGACGTCGCCGAACTGGTCGCCCGCGCCGGTCACGGCTTCGGAAACGCGGGCGCTGGCCTCCGCGGCCTCGTGGCGGGCCTTGATCGTCTCCTTTTTGGTGCGGAACTCCTCGATGCGTTGCTGGAGAGTCTCTTTCTGCTCGACGAGTTGGTCCTGCGTGTTCTGTAGATCGGCGATCTGGCCTTCTAGCTCTTCGATCTGGGTCATCTTCGTCTTCTTCTTCTCGAGGGCACGCCGGGCGAGGTCCTCGCGGTCCTGCTTGACCGCCTGTCGGGCCTGCTCGTTGTGTTTCTCGACGTTGTCCTCGAGTTTGCGTTTCTGCATCTCCAGCCGCTTCTTCTGGGTCGTCAGATCGGCGATTCCCTTCTTGACGTCCTGGAGTTCGTCGCGAAGCTGCTCGTACGAGTAGTCCAGCGTCTCGCTGGGATCTTCGGCCCTGTTGAGCAGGGCATTTACTTTCGACCGGATAACGTAACTGGCGCGCGAGAGTACTCCCATACCTCTTCTGTGTACCGCGTGATTAAAAACATCACCGACGTAACCGAAATGCATGCCAGAATCGGTACTCGTTCCCGGCCAGCGCGACGTCCGCGGGTCGCTCGATCAGGCCGGTACGGGGAGCGATGCGGTCGTCGTCGCCTGCCCTCCCCATCCCGAGCATGGCGGGACGCGTCACGACGCCAGACTGACGGCTGTCTCGGACGTGCTCACTGGTGCCGGAATCGACTGCCTGCGCTTCGATTACGGGGCGTGGGACGAGGGCCGTGGTGAGCGAGAGGACGCCCACAGCGCGGTCGCCTGGGCGCGCGAGCGCTACGAGCGCGTCGGCCTGTTCGGCTATAGCTTCGGCGCGACCATCGCGCTACTCGCGGCCGTCGAAGCCGACCCTGGGGCGGTCTCCGCTCTCGCCCCGACGGCTTCGCTTGCACCTGACCTCGATGCTGTAACAGCACTCGACGCCATCGACGCCCCGGTGCAGGTCGTCTACGGTGCTCGCGACGCTACCGTCGACTGGGAACCGGTCGTCGAGCGCGCCCGGGAACTGGATCACCGGACTGACGAACTCGCCGCGGACCACTTCTTCGTCGGCCAGCACACCACGGTCGCGGACCGCGTCGGCGCGTTTCTGGGCGACGTCCTTGCACCGTGAGCGCGGCACGATACCGGATCGCGTCCGACGCCACAACTTCAACTGCGTGGGGCGGCTACCCGGTATCAATGCCTCCCACTGATCCTGCCGATACTGCGGCATCCGACGCGTCCGACCCCGCAACCGACGAATCCCCCGAAACGGATGCCGAGGAACCAGCGGCGGCCCTCGCGACGTTCGTCGAGCGCGTCCTCGACATGAGCGTCGACGACCTCGATGCGACGGCGACGGTTACGGGGCAGGACCCGACGCCAGGCCGGCAACTGCTCTCGCTCGTTGCCGACGCCGACTCGGCCACTGGCGTCCTCCCGACCCTTCCGATGTCACTGCTCGACGGGGCGGACGGTCTCGACGGCCTGCGGGCCGCGCTCGTCGTCACCGGTGCGGCCCGCGAGCGCCTCGACGGGCCAGCACTCTCGCTCGTCGAATCGCGCCTGGCCGGCGCGGACGTCACCCTCTACGGTCACGACGGCGACGCACCCGTCGGCCTCCTGTTGCTGGACGATATCGCCGTCCTCTGTGCGTTCGATGCTACCGGCGAACCGGGCGCGCTGCTCGTGAGTCGTGCCCCCGAACTACGGGCGTGGATCGCCGAGAGTTGTAGCCGGTATCGGGACGAAGCCGACGTTCTGGTCGGATAGCTCGTCCCGAGAGAGTCCGTGTAGTATGCCAAAATGACGAATGGGGCTCTCTACCCCATCCTCCGCGGCATCTCCTCGATCTCACCCCCAGATCGTCTCGATCTTCGGCGTCTCGCCGCTCACACGGCTGCACGCATCCGCAGTTGGTTCAGGCATGCTGTACCATCGGGCCGTTCTGGGGCGTCTCGAACGTACAGAGCCGCGGAAAGAAGAGATCGACACTGCTGCCGTCGGTGACGCTACAACTCCTCTAGCGGGACCACGACGACGGGCCGCGAGGACTGGCCGAGCAACTCGGTGGCGACCGAACCCGTGCGCTGGTCGGCACCGGGTTCGCCGCTCCGCGGGCCGATGACCAGTTCGTCGACGTCGTGGTCCGCGGCGCTCGCGAGCAACTCCTCGACAGGGTCGCCGGTCCGTTGCTCCGTCTCGACGTCCGCGATGGCACCGAGGCGGACCGTCGCGACGTTGAGTGCCTCGCGGCCGTCCCGTGCGTCGTCGTCGGCCGACTGAACGTGAACCGCCACGACAGTGTCGCCCGCTCCGGCCCGCCCTTCGAGGTAGTCGCAGGCGCTCGCGGTCGTGTGTACCGAGTCCGTCCCGAGAAGATAACGCATGTGTGACAGGGACACGCTCCTCGTTCCTAAAGCCGCCGATATATTCCCCGCGAACGGGCCATTTTTTATCGTCGCGCCACACAAGTTATTATAGGGCGTCACTCCCTAGCGGGTTACACGAATCTAACATGTTCGCCCGACTCGATGATCTCAACGTTGTAGCCGTCAGGTCTCCCACGTAATATGGTCGATAGCAAACAGATCGAACGAACGAAGTCCATCCAGCGCCGAACCGGGCGGACGTTCCACGTCGCAACGCGATTTCTTCCCGAATACGCGCGACATCCAACGTACGTCCTCTACGCGTTCTTTCGGGTGGCCGACGAAGTGGTCGACGATGCCGGAGACACACCGGCAGAAGAGCAGGCCGCACAGCTAGAAGCGTTTCGCGAACAGGCACTCGGCGAGAGCGAACCGGAGGGGCCAGTACTCGAGGCGTTCCACGACATCGCCGTCGAGCACGACATCTCCGAGAGGGAGATAGACGACTTCATCGACGCGATGAAGACGGACATCTACAAGAGTCGCTACGAAACCTACGCGGAACTCGAAGCGTACATGCGCGGATCGGCTGCCGCCGTCGGCGTGATGATGACCGAGATAATGGATCTCGATCAGCCGGACGCCGCGCTCCCGCATGCCGTCGCGCTTGGGGAGGCGTTCCAGTTGACGAACTTCCTCCGGGACGTCCGGGAGGACGTGGTCGACCGGGATCGTATCTACCTCCCGTTAGAGACGCTCAAAGAGCACGATGCGTCGGTCGAGGACGTCGAAAATATGGAATTCACGCCCGAAATCGGGAGTGCGATCCAGTCCGAGATGGCCCGGACCGAGGCGCTCTATCAGGAGGGGGTCGCCGGGATCAAGTATCTCCCCGAGGACTGCCAGTTCCCCGTCCTGCTGTCGGCAGTTCTGTACGCCGACCACCACCGACTCATCCGGAAGTGTGGCTTCGATACGGTCTCGAACGAACCGGACCTGAGTATGGCCCGAAAGCTGTGGCTCGCGGCGTGGACCCGCTGGCACTGGCAGTGGAACCGTGATCCGGAAGCCGTCTTCCAGCGTGTCAGCTCTATTTCGGAAACCGACACGCCGCGACACGACCCGGATCGGCCGGACACTACGCCAGCGCAGTAGCTACTGTTCGATCGGTTGTTGGGGCGTCGTTCTTGTCAGGCCGGCAAAGTCGAACCAGTCCGCACGGAACAGTGCCACCAGCAGTGCTCCGGCCAGCGCGACCGGAACGAGGTTGCCGAAGTAGAGATTGACCAGTCCCCAGAGAATGCCGAAACTGATCAGATCGTCGAGTACGTACTCACACTGGTCGAGACGTCGGTCCAGGGCATCGGCGTCGAACGACAGCGTGAGAACGCCGACCGCGACGATGCCGGAGATGAGCCACCCAACGTAGTTCTGCACGGGCACGTCGTAGTACGCGCCGCCGGCGTCCCAGCCCCAGAAGCCGAGCGCGACCGCACCGGGGTCGAGCACGAGATCCATCGTGATGACGACGAGCAGGACCGACAGAAACCGGATCGGTAGCGACTCCATCCGGTCGCCGAGTATCAGCGTACAGAGCAGGTAGCTGTTGAGCAGGATGGGGAAGTAAAACACTGGCAGCGCAATCGGGACGGCGTCTAGTAGCATCGGCCCGAGTTCGATCAGGTACTCGAAATCGCCGTACGGGAATCCGGTAGCCACGCCAAGGAGTTCGATCCCCCAGCTAAACCCGACCAGCCCCGAGAGCCCGGTAGCGACCCGTCGGTTGACCAGCGGTGCAAGCCCGCCGATCAGCGGGAGTCGCATCACCATCACCGCACCCAGCAGGAGAAACGGATTGAACGCCAGGGACCGCGGGACTACGCCTTCGGCCGCGGCGATCAGCAGAACGGTCCCGACGAGCGGGAAGGTGATCGCTATCGTCACGCGGTTGTCCCGGATCAGCGAATCCAGTCTCCCTTCGACAGCGCGTCGCTCCATTACTCCGTACTCCGGTTGCATGACACATCAACGAACCGCTTCGGTGCGCCCTATATCGGCGGCGCGATCTCCCAGAGTTTCCCCATCGTCAGCACCGCGCCGACGGCGGTGTTGATCACGGGATACCACCAGTATGCGCGGTCGACGCGGACCGACGAAAGCCCGATAGCGGCGACGAGCACCGGATAGACGGCGAAGACGGCACCGAGTCGAGGATCCAGCAGTCCAAAGGCGACTGCGGCCAGCCCCCAGACGACGGTACAGTAGCCGTAGGTCGTCCGCTCGCCGAATAGCGTCGCCGTCGTCCGGATACCGGCGCGTCTGTCGGGGTCGATATCGGGAATCGCCGAGAACGTATGCATCGCCATCGCCCAGAGCCACGCCCCGAGGACGGCGATTACGGGCGGTTGGCTCCCTGCAACCGTCGCGTACGCCGCCATTGCGGGGACGACGTAGAGCCCGTTCGAGAGCGAGTCGAGTAGTGGCGTCGTCTTGAATCTCGCCGGGGGCGCGCTGTACTCCGCGCCGAGCAGGACGAACAGACCGATCCAGGGCCAGGCCGCCACCGGCAACAGCAAGGCGGTCGGAATCGCTAGTACGCCACAGAGTAACACGGCATAGACGACGAAACGCTGGCCGCCCCAGCGCGCCTCGCGGCCCCCATCGTCTTTCTTGGGGTTCTCGGCGTCGATATCGGCATCGTAGACGTCGTTGATGCCGTAGAGGAAGACGTTCGCGGGCACGAGAAAGTACGCAAAGAGGGCGACCAGCACGGGCGATACGAGCGCGGACAGTTCCGACGCGCCGTAGACGCCGCCGACGGCGACCGGACCGGCCAGATAGAGCCAGAACCGCGGTCGCGACAGCACGAACAGGTAGCGTAACCGCTCGCCTGGCGTCTGCTGGTTCGCCGCACCGTCAGTGGTCGTGGTCGGAATCACGTCGTCTGAGTCACGTGTTTCGGATCACTTAGTCGCGTCGCCGTAATCCTCGATCAGTTTGTTCGCGGCGTGTTCGCCGCTGATCAGACACATCGGCACGCCGATGCCGGGGTTGGTGTACGATCCCGCGAAGTAGAGGCCGTCGACCTTGCTGGAGCGGTGGTTCGGCCGGAAGACGGCGGTCTGGGTAAGCGTGTGGGCCATCCCCAGTGCCGTCCCGTCGTAGCTGTTGTACCGCCCGGCGAAATCGGAGACGGAGAATATCTCCTCGACGACAATCCGGTCTCTGAGCTCTGTCCCGGTGTTCTCGGCGATATCGTCGAGGATACGGTCCCGGTACCACTCGCGGGTCTCCTCGTCGTCGTCGAGGCCGGGCGCGATCGGCACGAGCGCAAAGAGGTTGCTGTGGCCCTCCGGCGCGACGGTATCGTCGGTCTTCGAGGGGACACAGAGGTAGTAGGCGGGGTCGTCGGGCCACGCCGGTTCGTCGAAGATCTGGGCGAAATGCTCGTCCCACTGCGAGGGCAGTACGAGCGTGTGGTGTTCGAGTTCGGGCACGTCGCCTTCGACGCCGAGATACATGAGAAAGGCGGAGGGGGCGTAGGTCTTCGACTCCCAGTACTCCTCGCTATACTGGCGCTTCTCGGGCGGTAGTAGCTCCTGCTCGGTGTAGGGCATGTCGGCATCGCTGACCACGTAGTCGACCTCGTGGCCGCCCGCCTCCGTCTCGACGCGGAAGCCGCCCGCGCGGCCCTTGATCTCAGTGGCTGCCTCGCCGGTCCGGTACTCGACGCCGAGGTCGTCACCCAGTTCGATGATCCCGTCGACGACGCCGCCGATCCCGTTTTCAGGGTACCAGACGCCGAGGTTGAAATCGACGTGGCTCATCAGGTTGTACAGCGCAGGCGTGTTGGTCGGCGACCCGCCGAGGAAGACGAGCGTGTACTGGACGACCTGTTGCAGTTTCGGATGGTCGAAGTAGTTCTCGACGTGGTCCTGCATCGATCCGATCAGCGAGAGACCACGAGCGTTGCGCAGGACGTCCATATCGACCCAGTCCCGGAACCGACTGCGGTCGGTGTAGACGAACCCGTCCATCCCCACACGGTAGTTCTCGCGTGACTGGTCGAGATACCGGTCTAGCGCCTCGCCAGCGCCGGGTTCGTAGGACTCGAACAGCGCCTTGTTCTGTTCGATGTCGGGGACGAGATCGATGACCTCGCCGCTCTCGCGCTGGTGGCGGTTGGGGACGTCCTCGACGCTTTTGGACCCGGAGAGCGAGCTCTTGCCGTCGTCTTTGAAGAAGATCCGGTAATGGGGGTCGAGCCGTTCGAGTTCGTAGAACTCCTCCGGCCTCCGATCGAAGTAGCCGAAGAACCGCTCGAAGGCATCGGGCATCAGATACCACGACGGGCCCATATCGAAGTGGAATCCGTCGCGGTCCATACGGCTTGCTCGGCCTCCGAGTTGCTCGTTCTTCTCGAAGACGGTGACGTCTGCACCGGCATCAGCGAGGTAACAGGCAGTGGAGAGGCCGCCGAACCCGCTTCCGATTACGGCGACAGACTGTCCCGACAGAGGTTGCATACTCTGTGGGTAGGACCGCCCGATTGTAAATGCTCCTGACAGGCACGGTCTCTCCGGTACTCGAACGGAGTACTGCTCCGGACTGCTCCGACCTCGCCAACAGCCTCATACCGCTCCGCTTCGTGCTAGAAGTAGACATGGAACTGAACGTACAGGGAGCCGCCTCAGCCGCCCCGTTTCTCGGGGCACAAGACCTGTTCGAGACCGAACACGATCTCGACCGACCGGTCGAGGTGTACGTCCGCTCGAACCCCGACGAGCGAACGTGGACCTCCCACTACGACGACCACCACGTCCTGAATATCTCCGAGCAGGCGGCGACGAGCACGATGGCTCGCGAACTCGCTCTCCACGAACTCTCCCACATGTTACGCCACGAGGAGGGCCACCCCTCTCACGTCCAATCGACCGAGGAGGTGCTCTTTCTCGCGCTCGCAGGACAGAGCGTCGAGCAGCGGACGCTCACGCACTGCTATCAGATCGCCAACCACATGAAGGATATCTACGCCGACGACATCACCCTCTCCGTCGGCCCGACGAACAAACTCGTCGCCTTCTTCGAGTCGAAACTCGCGGGCGCGCTCGCCGACCAGCCAGGGGCCGCCCCTGCAACCCCCGAGGTGCGTTTCGACGGTCGGCGCGAACCAGCGCGACGACTCACCGCGGCGTCGGATACGGAGATGACCGTCGTCAACGCCGCCTTTGCGCTTGCACTGCTGGAGCGCCACGACCTCGTCGAGGCCGACCATCGCCTCTACGACCTCGCGTACGCGGCGGCCCGGGACGCGCCCGGAATCGAACTGGAGGGGTTCAAACGCCGATTCAAGGACCTGCAGGACGACCCCGACCCCAGCGACTACCGGAAACATCTCGTCGACGCCACGCGGGCCTACGCGGCCGGGAGCGACCAGGCCGCCGACTGAGTCTCGCCAGTAGCGAACGAACGAAAACGAAAAAGCGAGAGTAAAGTTACCTTGCGGCGGCGGCGACGCGTTCCTTCTCTTCTTTCTGGCTGACTGCGTACGTGTTGACGTCGTTGTTTGCGGCACCGATAAGCTGGCTTGCGAGTGCCTCCTCGACGTCGGTCGTCGTCTTGAACGAGGAGCCGTAGACGCCTTCTGCGATGAACTTCAGGGCCTGATCGACGCGACGCTGGGGCGCGACGTCGACGGCCTTGGGGACGGAGATGCCACCGTACTTCAGGCGGACGGTCTCCTCACGCGGGGCGGCGTTCTCGACGGCCTGCACGAGCACCTGGATCGGGTTCTCCTCGGTGCGCTCGTGGACCATCTCGAAGGCCTCTCGGGTGATGTTGAGAGCCTGTGTCTTCTTGCCCGTGTTCTCGTCGGTCTGCATCAGACGGTTGATGAGTCGCTCGACGATCGAGATCTCGGATTTCTGGAACTGCTTGCCGGCGTGTCGACCCATCGTGTGGGCGACCGGCGTGACCGTGATGTACCGTTCGGTGCTGGGGTCGGAGTAGCTGATCCCCGTCACTTCCCACTCGCCGAACAGTTGGGCGACTGCGCTTTCGTCCTCGGTCTCTACTGACTCGTCGGCTTCAGGTTGGTCTTCTGCCGCCATGATTATCGAACCGGTTTCTCCGCGTTTCCGCGCACGAGTTCGATCATCGAGACGCCGTTGACTTTCTCGACCTTGTAGTTGACGCCGGAGAGGTCACCCATCGCACGACCTTTCGCACCGCCGATCCCGGCGATGGTAACTTCGTCGTGTTCGTCGATGAAGGAGATTGCGCCGTCGCCGGGACAGAAGGCCGTGACCTGTTTGCCGTTCTTGATCAGCTGGACACGGACGCATTTCCGGATCGCGGAGTTGGGCTGTTTCGCTTCGATGCCCACTTTCTCCAGGACGATACCTCGACCCTGTGGAGCGCCCTCCAGTGGGTCGGACTTCTCGCCGAGGCCGCGCTCGCGTCGCGCGTACTCCGAGTCGGACCACCGTGCGCTCTGGCGGTCTTTCTTTATCTTCCGCGCGGCGTATTTGCCGTTTGCCATAGTACACCCGACTACCCGATGGAACCACTTAAGCATCCCCTTTTATCTCCGGAGTTACGGCGTGAGGTGCCTCCACAGGGTGCGATAAAGCGATCTGAGACCGTTGTATCGTCGTAGCGGTTCGCCTCGGTCGTGAAAAGAAACGGTTCCTGTCGGGGCTGGCCGATCACAGGCGAGTCTCGGATCGGCCGCCCTACGTCAACTGCACGTCTTCGATATCGAAATGTCGCTCGGCCAGCAGGCGGGCGGCGTCGATGTTCGATCCACCCTCCCCGATGGCGACGCCGGTGTCTTCCTCTGCGACTTCGGCATACGCGACCAGTCCGTCGTTTTCGCTGATCGTTACGTTGTACACCGCGGCGGGAGCGAGCGCGTTCGCAACGAACTCCTCGGCGGTCGGCGCGTCCTCGACCAGTTTGACGTCCTTGCCGATCCGCTCTTCCGCCTTCCTGACGTTCTCCCCGCCGGGGCCGATTGCTTGGGCCATGTCGCCGGTAGCGACGAGAATCAGGAGTCGGTCCTCCTCCTCGTCAACCACACAGTCGCGGGCTTCGGCACCTGTCGCGTCCTCGAAGGCGACCAGGTACTGCCGCGCCGTGTCCGACAGGGTGACCGTCATCAGTCGGAACTCGTCTCGACGTCCGAGCTAACCGAACCCATCCGGAGGTCGACGTCGCCGGTGCCGAGTTTGATCGGCTTCCCGACGATGACGTTCTCCGTGACGCCGTCGAGCTCGTCGACCTCGCCGTGGATCGCGGCGTCGAGCAGGTGGTTCACCGTCACCTCGAACGCCGCGCGAGCGAGCACGCTGTCCTTGTTGCCGGAGATGCCGTGTCGGCCGATCGACTCGACCGTCCCGGGGTTCGTCATCATGTCGGCGACCAGCATCAGATGCCGGACGTTCACGTCGTCCAGACCCTGCTCTTCGAGCGTGTCCATCGTCTCGTTGATGATGGCCTCGCGAGTGGCCTCGATGCCGAGGTTCCGATTCACTTCGTGGATGTTGTTGGTCGTCACGCGCGAGGCGTCGACGCCCTCGATGGCGAGCGCATCGCCGAAGGCCGATCCCTCGGTGTAGAGGACGAACTCCTCGCCCTCTTCGGTTTCCTCTTTCCGGATGACGACCCGGGAGATCTCCTCGATCCCCTTGAACGTGATCTCGCGGAGCTCCTCGACGAGCTGGAGCAGGTCACGATAGCTGGGCTCTTTCGGGCCGAACTGGATGACCGGCCCCTTCTGGATCGTCTCGACGCCGAGATTTGCCTCGATCGTGTCGGCGATCCCCTCGGGTTCGATCATTCGCTCTTCGAGCGTGTCCTCGTTGAGGTCGATCCGCACGCGCATGTCCGCGACGTTCGTCGAGACGTCACCGAGCGCGAGGATCTTCGTCGCTTCGAGCTTCCAGACGACCTCGTGGGCTTTCTCGCGGTCCTCGGCGTACTCGTCCTCGAGGTGGACCGTCATCGTCGGCGTGTCGGGCTCTTTCCGCGCGTCGACGAGTTCGATCAGCCGCGGCAGCCCCTGTGTCACGTCGATCTCGGCGACACCCGCGTAGTGGAAGGTGTTCATCGTCATCTGCGTACCGGGTTCTCCGATCGACTGGGCGCTGACGGTTCCGACAGGGTCGAGCGGATCGATCCGCGTGTCGAGATACCGGTTCTCCACGACGGTGACGATGTCGTTTGCCTCTTCGATGCTCAGGTCGCGCTCTTCGAGCGTCTCGTAGACCTCGTTCTTCAGTCGGCGGGGCAGGTCGGTGTCCTCGACGATGGCTTCCTCGTCGTCGCTGACATCGAAATCGCGTCGTTCAGTCATCGTCCACCTCCGTGGCTGCCGGCTCGGGCTCGGGCTCCGTCTCCGGCATCGGCGACTCGATACGCCGCGCGTCGGAGTGTTCCGAGAGGTTCGTCGGCGGCTCCTCGCGACCCATGAACTGCTCTTTCTCGGCGTCGTCGGCGAACTCCGCCTCGACGATCTGGTCGGCGATGTCCTCGACATCGATCTCGTTATCCGCGTGTGAGGAGACCTTCACCGGACTGGTGCCGTCCTCGCCGAACTCGAACTGGACGATGGTGTCCGAGGTGTCCCGGACAGTGCCGTCGTACTGCGTTTCGAGCTCGGAGAGAGCGTTGATCAGCCGGCGCTGAAGGTAGCCGGACTTGGATGTCCGAACTGCGGTATCGACCAGGCCCTCGCGGCCACCCATCGCGTGGAAGAAGAACTCCCGGGGTTCCAGCCCTTCCGTGTACGAGTGCTCGACGAAGCCGTGTGCGTCCGCCGAGAGGTCGTTCGGCTTGTAGTGAGAGAGCGTCCGGTCCTCGTAGCCACGGTTGATCCGCTCGCCACGAACTGCCTGCTGGCCGACACAGCCGGCCATCTGGGTCAGGTTCAGCATCGACCCACGCGCACCGGACTCGGCCATGATGACGGCCGGATTGTCGTCGTCGAAGTGCTCTTCGGCGATGTCTCCGGCGTTGTCACGCGCCTTGCCCAGCGTCTGCATGATCTTCATCTCGAGGGTCTCGTCGACCGTCCGACCCGGCAGTGATTCGAGTTCGCCCGCCTCGTGGGTCTCGATCAGCTCCTGGACGCGGTCGTAGGCGTCGTCGATCGTCTCGGTGATCTGTTCGCGAGCCTCCAGCGAGACCGTCTCGTCGTCGATCGCAATCGAGAACCCGAAGTGCATGATCGAGCGCATCGCGAGCGCCGCGATCTCGTTGATCAGCTGTCGGGCTCGGGTCTCTCCGTGGACCTTCGTAACGGTGTCGACGATTTCGCCGCCGAACGCGCCGACGCCGTCCTCGTCGATCGTCCCCTCGACGAGTTGGCCGTTCTCGATGAGCACGTCGTCGCCGGCCGAGGACATGAACTCGAGATTGAGATCGTCGGGCAGCAGTTCGGAGAACAGCTGTCGACCCGTCCAGTACGGTTTACCGTCCTCGACACCCTCTTCCGGTGGGAGTTCGTCGACGTGTGTCGCACGCAGCAGGTCCAGTGCCTGCGTCTCGTTGAAGTGTGGGTTATCGTTCGTCAGCAGGTAGGTTCCGGAGATGTGGTCCTGAATCGCGCCGATGATGTTCTCGCCGAAGCGCGGGCTGAGGATCTGTTCTTGCACCCGCATCAGGACGCGCGCCTCGGCGCGTGCCTCCTCGTTCTGGAGGGCGTGCATGTTCATCTCGTCACCGTCGAAGTCAGCGTTGTACGGCGGACAGACAACGGTATTCAGTCGGAACGTCTTGTACGGCATCACGACGACTTCGTGCGCCATGATGGACATCCGGTGCAGCGACGGCTGTCGGTTGAAGATGATGATGTCTCCGTCGACCAGGTGACGATTGACCTCCCAACCGGACTCGACCTTCTCGGCGAGTTCCTCGCAGTTCTTCTCGGTCACCTTCAGTCGGCGACCGTCAGGTCGCTTGACGTAGTTCGCACCGGGGTGGCCTTCGGGCCCGTTCGAGACGTACTGTCGGGCCTGCCGGAGGTTGCGCTCGGTGACGTTCATCGTCTGGGTCATCTCCTTTGCGACGTGGTCCGGGACGCCGACTTCGTTGAGACTGAGCGTCGGGTCCGGCGAGATGACGGTTCGGGCCGAGAAGTTCACACGCTTCCCGGAGAGGCTGCCTCGGAAGCGACCTTCCTTCCCTTTGAGTCGCTGTGAAAGCGTCTTCAGCGGGCGACCGGAGCGGTGTCGCGCCGGCGGCGTCCCGCTGATCTCGTTGTCCATGAACGTGGTGACGTGGTACTGGAGCAGTTCCCAGAGGTCCTCGATAATCAACTGCGGTGCACCCGCCTCACGGTTCTCCATGAACCGCTGGTTGATGCGGATGATGTCGACCAGTTTGTGGGTCAGGTCGTCCTCGCTACGCTGGCCGTTGTCTAGGGTAATCGAGGGGCGTGCGGTCACCGGCGGCACTGGGAGGACAGTGAGGATCATCCATTCCGGGCGCGAGCGCTCGGAGTTGATCCCCAGTACCTCGATGTCCTCGTCCGGGATGGCCTCGAACCAGTCCCGGATGTCGCTGGGCATCAGTTTGTTCATGTCCTCCTCGGTCAGGTCGAGGTCGAGGGCTTTCTCGATGGCTTTCCGGTCGTCTTCGCGTGGCCGGAACTCGCCGCCGAGGATGTCGTTGACTCGGGAGAGGTCGATGCCGGTCTTGTCGGCCAGATCCTGGGGTGGCATCGGATCGCGGTCCTCTTCCTCGTCTCCCTGCATTGCCGCGGAGATCAGCTGTGGGTACTCGCTGGTGAGCACCTGCTGGACCTCGTAGTAGGTCGTCGGTTTCTCGTGGTTGATGTCGTACTGCTGCTCGCCACAGTGCGGGCAGATGTCCTTCTTGCGAGCCTGGCGGATCCCGGCCTTGGTGACGTCGTTGACATCGTTGCTCAGCTTTCTTGTCGTCTCCAGTTCGTCGCGGAACTCTTCTTTCTCGTCCTCGGTCAGCAGGAGCTTCGAGCACTCACGACAGGTCCCACGCAGTAGGCGTCGGATGAGCTTCGTGAAGCCGACGTGGATGACCGGGGCGGCGAGTTCGATGTGGCCGAAGTGGCCCGGGCACGACCCCGAGTGCTGGCCACAGCTCGGACATTCGAGTCCGGGGTCGATCACGCCGAGTCGCGGGTCCATTAGCCCCATGTCGATGGGGAACCCGTCGTCGTCGTAGGTGTCCGCCGTAATGACCTTCGTGACGGACATATCGCGGTACGTCTCCGGATCCATGAGCCCGAACTCGATGCCGCCGAGCTCTTTTGGTGTTTCTACGTTCATGTTAGACTGCATCCTCCAGGTTGAGTCGGGGGCGGATGCCAAGCGCCATCATCTCGTCGAGCAGCAGTTTGAACGCATAGCTGATCTCGATTTTGTGAATGTCGCTTTCGTCCCCGGTCAGTTGGTCGTAAACGCGGTTCTGGTTGACGTCGTTGACGGCGACCATCCCCGTCTCGGCGGAGATGTACACCTCTTCGCGGTCGGACTCGTCGAGGAGTCGTTCCTTGAGCGTCATTGCCGCACCGTGACCGATGAAGACGTCCCGTTCCATCTCTCCGATACGGAGTCCGCCTTCGCGGGCACGTCCCTCGGTCGGCTGCCGAGTCAGGACCTGCACCGGCCCGCGCGAGCGGGCGTGCAGTTTGTTCGACACCATGTGGTAGAGTTTCTGGTAGAAGATGGTGCCGACGAAGATCTCGGCCTCGATTTTCTCGCCGGAGATGCCGGAGTACATGGTCTCCTTGCCAGAGGACTGGAAGCCGTGTTCTTCGAGCATCCCGCGGAGTTCGCTCTCGTCTTCGCCGGTAAACGGCGTCCCGTCGACACGGCGACCCTCCATCGAACCGACCTTGCCGCCGATCATCTCCAGGATGTGCCCGACCGTCATCCGCGATGGCAGCGCGTGCGGATTGACGAGCAGGTCCGGGACGACGCCCTCCTCGGTGAAGGGCATGTCCTCCTGGGGCGCGAGGTGGCCGACAACACCCTTCTGACCGTGTCGGCTCGCGAACTTGTCGCCGAGTTCGGGGATCCGCTCGTCCCGAACTGAGACCTTCGAGAGTTTGGAACCGTCCTCGCCCTCCATCAGTGTGACAGTGTCGACGACACCGTCCTCGCCCGAGCGCATGGTGACGCTGGTTTCGCGGCGTTTCTGCGGGCTGAGGCCGCCCATGTCGTCCGGCTCTTCGAGGAATCGCGGTGGACTCGTCTTGCCGAGCAGCACGGAGTTCTCGTCGACGCGCGTCTCGGGGTTGACGAGGCCGTCCTCGTCCAGATGCGTGTAGGCGTCTTCGCCGCGTGCGCCGCGGACGTCATCGTCGGGAATCTCGAAGCGGTCCTCCTGACCGCCGGGATAGCGCCGTTCTTCGCCCTCGTAGGTTCGGAAGAAGTGCGAGCGGGCGAGTGCACGGTCGACCGATCCCTGATTCATCACCAGCGCGTCCTCGATGTTGAACCCTTCATACGACATGACGGCGACGACGAAGTTCTGTGCCGCCGGTCGGTCGTCGTAGCCGATCTGCTCGGTGGTCTGGGTCTTGACCATCGATAGCTGCGGGTAGTGCAGGAGGTGCTGGCGCGTGTCCGGTCGGATCCGGTAGTTCGCGGAAGGGAGACCGAGCGACTGCTTGATCATCCCTGCACCCATCGTAATTCGCGGGCTGGCATTGTGCTCGGGATACGGGATCATCCCCGCACCGATCCCGAAGATCAGTTGCGGGTCGATCTCCATGTGGGTGTGATCCTCGGTCACGTCGTCCTCGTCGACTGCAACGTAGATGTCCTCTTCCTCCTCGGCGTCGATGAACTCGACGTAGCCCATCTCGACGAGGTCCTCGAACTCGAGTTCGCCCGCTTCGAGCGCCTCTATCTCCTCGTCGGAGACGAGCGTGTCGCCGTCAGTGACGACGAGTAGCGGGCGACGGGCACGGCCCGCGTCCGCGTTGACGATCACTTCTCGGGTTCGCTGGTCGACCGAGACGTTGACCATCTCGCTGACCTCGCCGCGGCGGCGGGCCTCTCGGATCTGATCCGCGAGCTGTTCGGGCTCGGGATGTGTTCCGACCAGACTTCCGTTGACGTACACCTTCGCTTCGCGTTGTTGTTGTTGGCTCATATCAGTCACTCTCCACTCGTCTGTCGACGCCCTCGATGCCGGGGATCCCCTCGACACCCATAGAGGCGAGTTCTCGTTTCAGTTCCTTTTCGTCCTCGACGTCCTGTGAGAGCTCCATCGCTTGCGCGAAGTTCTTCACCAGCCCACAGTTCGGTCCCTCCGGGGTCTCCGAGGGACAGATCCGGCCCCACTGCGTGGCGTGCAGGTCCCGCGCCTCGAAGTGTGGCTGGCTACGCGAGAGCGGCGAGCGCAGTCGGCGGAGGTGAGAGAGCACGCCCATGAAGTCGGTCCGATCGACCAACTGGGAGACGCCGGAGCGGCCGCCGACCCAGTTTCCGGTCGCGATCGGGTGCTCGAGTCGTTCGGTCAACACGTCGGAGCGGACGACCGTGTTCACGGAGAGCTGACGGTTCCGCATGTTGGCGCGTTCGAGTTGGTATTTGACGTCCCGTGCAAGCTTGTTCAGCGCGGTCCGGAACAGGTCCTTCATCAGGTCGCCGCTGACCTTCAGACGCTTGTTGGCGTAGTGGTCCTTGTCGTCGGATTCGCGGCGGTCAAGCGCTAGCTCGAAGCAGGCCTCGGCCATCCGGCAGAGGTAGTATGCCTTGTTGATACGGACGTCCTCCTCCTCGACGCCCTCCTCGTGGAGATGCGGGAGCAGGTAGCGGTCGATGACGTAGTTGGCGCGTTTGAGCTGGTAGTTCTTGCCCTGACCGGAGGCGACGCGCTCGCCCAGCGTCTCGATCGCCTCTTCGGTCGTCTGGACGTCGGCGGCCTCCAGGTTTTCGAGCATGAACTTCACGATCTCCGGGTCGTCGGAGACGCGGTGGACGATCTCCTCGTCGGATTCGAGTCCGAGCGCGCGAACGAGCGTGACGAAGTTGACGCTCCCGGATACTGACGGGAAGGACACTTCGAGCAGGCCGTCGCGGGTACGCTCGGTGAGCACGAGTGCGCGGTAGCCACGGCGCTGGCTGAACGTCTTGGCGACCTGAATCTCGTCGCCGTACTTGGTGTCGTACTCGGCGAGGATCTTGTTCGGCGCGAGGTCCTCGCTCGTCATCAGCACGCGCTCGGAGCCGTTGACAATGAAGTAGCCACCGGGGTCGGCGGGGTCCTCGCCGATCTCGATCAGCTCTTCGTCGCTGAAGCCGGCGATGTTACACTTCTCGGAGCCGACCATGACGGGCATCCGCCCGACTTTCGTCTCGGTGCTGTCGACGACGCGCTCTTCGCCCTCTTCGGGGTCGCCCTTCACGATCTCCATCTCCATGAAGACCGGCGCGGAGTAGGTAATGTTGCGCAGGCGCGCTTCCTGCGGGTAGAGCAGTTCTTCACTGCCGTCGGCCTCGCGAACCCGCGGCGTCACGACGCGGACGTCGCCGAGTTCGACGTGGACTGGCTCTTCGCCCTCCTTGTCACCGATATCGGTGTCGATCGTCTCCTTCTCGTCGACGACCTGCTGCATCCCTCGACCGAGGAAGGAGTTGAACGAACGGTAGTGGTGTTCTGCGAGTCGTTCCTTTCCAAAATACTCCCGCGAGATCGTACGTCTATCTTCCTGATTCATTATTCGACCACCATCCGATAGGTAACGGCTCGATCGGTCGTCCGAGAGTCTCGAACGATCTTGATTACGTCGCCGACCTCCGCGTCGTCGGGCAGCGCCGGGTCCGCCCGTTTGATTTTCGGCAGGTCTGTGCGTCCGATGTCGTACTCCTCGAGCAGTTCGTCGAGAGCGTCGTCATCGACGACTGAGTGCTCGGGGACGAGTTCGTGTTGGCTTACGTCTACCATGTGTTGTGGGTCTGATCGGAGAGAGAAACTGCTATCACGAGATACTACAGGGGCGTAAAGACGCAGGGCTATTAAGGCTTACCAAGTACGTTGGGATTTACAGCTGTCGGGCCCCAGAAGGAGCGGGCAAACTCGGGTCAACGCACACGGATCTGTCGACTGTCAGTACCTGTCGCTACAAGAGCGATGTTTATAGGGTTTGTGGCGTCGTGTCACGGCTGTCTCCCGATGTCATACGCTCTTTGTTTGGAAAGCCTTAAGAACGAGACTGGGCAACGATAGGATGCGTTCGAAAGCCCGGGTGGTGTAGTGGCCTATCATATGACCCTGTCACGGTCGTGACGCGGGTTCAAATCCCGCCTCGGGCGCTTTCTGCGAACAATACCGACGAGCGACCGCGTTAGCGTGTCGCTCGCAAGTCTGTGAGCGGAACGCCGTACTGCGGGATTTGAACCCTGGCAGTCGCGCGCAGCGAACGAAGTGAGCGAGTACGTCTGCCTCCGGTTCAAATCCGTATAACTTCCCGTCGGCCGATTCTACTACGAACCAATCCCCACGAGCGATCGCCGCCCCTGTCGCTCGGACGCCATAGAGTCGAACAAAAATCTCACACTGGAAGTGGGCCGACGACATTTGTCGGCTCTTCGGCGTGTGCAGTGTGAGTCAGTCGCTGTTCTCGTCGTCGTCTTCCGTTTCTTCTTCGAGGTCTTTTGCGGCTTCGTCGACCTGCTCGGAGACGTCTTCGCCGGTGGATTCGATCCCTTCCGCCGCTATTTCGCTGGCTTCGTCGACCTGCTCGGAGACGTCTTCACCGGTGGATTCGATCCCTTCCGCCGCTATTTCGCTGGCTTCCTCTGCCTTTTCGGCTACCTCCTCGACTTTCTCGTCGGCCTGATCCGATTCGCCAATAGTCTTTTCGGTAACCGACTGGACCTGTTCGGTCGCCTCGCTAACGACCTCGTCGACCGACCCGGATCGTGATTTTAAGACGTAGCCGATCCCGACGACAGTCCCGACCAAGAGTAGCTTTGATACGATCCCTCGTCCGCCGCTTTCCTCCACCGGTTCCTCTCCTATCTCCGGTTCGGATTCGGTTATCGGCTCGAGGTCCTCTGCGATGCTATCGGTATCTGTTCTGCGACGCTGAAGAAGATACCCGACGGTCGCTCCGATGCTGATGAGCAAGAGTGTTCCAAAGAACCGGCGGGTACGCGAGCGCCCTGCCCGCTGTGCTCGTTCCGCCTCGGCCTCTTGTAGCGTCTCTTTGTATGCCTGTTTGAGCGGCTCGTGAACCGCCCCTTCTATCGACCTCGACAACAGCTTTTTTCTATCCTGTGTCAAAACGGTACTCATTCTATCCCCCACAGCTAGAGAGACATCAGATCAGTGGAAAACCATTGTGGCTGGGATCGATCAAATGCTTCTCATCCGGCTGTTTCTGGTATCTTCCCGGATATCACTCAGCAAGTGACTGGCCCGTGTTGGACACACAAGTCACTTCGGTGGTGAGACGACCGAGATCAGTCATTCGACGCCGCCGACGCCGCTGTCTGCGTCCGGCAGTTCGTACTTCTCGCTCTCGATACCCAGTTCTTCCAGCGCGGCTTCGATGTGACGTTCCTCGGCGTACTCCGCGCCCTCTTCGACACGCAAACGCTGGGCAGTCGCCAGCACCTCTCCGCGGCGCTCGTCGGGCACGTCGAACTTGTCGGTCGCGAGTTCGATCGTGAGTCCGTTGTGATCGCGGGTGTACAGCGAGTGGAAGATGCCACGGTCGAACTCGTTGTAGCCGTGGCCGGCGTCTTCGAGTGCCTTGCGCGTCGCGACGAACTGCTCGGGGTCGACCGAGAAGGAGAGATGGTGGACGGAGCCGACGCTGTGGCGCTGGGGCTGGGGGTCCGAGTCGCGCTTGTCGGCGACGAAGAACGTGAGGATGCGGCCGTCGCCGGTGTCGAAAAAGAGGTGTGTCTGGTTGGGGTCGTCGAGGTTGGGCTGGCGAAGCACTAGCGGCATGCCGAGCAGGTCGCGATAGAACTCGATGGTATCCGCTTCGTTGCTGCCGATGACGGAGATGTGGTCGGTGCCGGCGAGCTGGATCGGGCTGTCGGGACGCTCCGCAGTGACGTCTGGGATGTCGCTCATACTGGTTGTAGGGACTCCGTGGAGAAAGATCTGGTCGTCGTCTGACGGTCAGAACACCTGTTCCGGGTTGATCTTTAGCAGGACGCGCTCGGTCTCGATTTCGTTCGCCTCGGTGTACTCCTGTCCGGTGTACCGGTGGGACAGTTCGTCGATGTGTTCGCGTGCGCCCTCGGTCGTCTGTTCGACGACCGTACCGAAGACCGAGATCCGTCGATAGGGGTCGTCCGGGTCGGTCATGCTGACGCCAACTTTCGGGTTCTCGCGGACGTTCCGCTCCTTCCGGCGGTCGCGTTCGGTGTTGACCAGCAGTAGTTCCTCCTCGACGTCGTAGTCGATCCAGACCGGTGTGACGTGGGGGAAGCCGTTGGGCAGTATCGTCGCGACGTGGGCGATGGTCGATCGCTCGAACAGGTCGTGGTACTCTGAGGGGATCGCGGCCATATCGGTGCTTGTACCGCCTGGAACTTGTGTGTTGTACCCAGGTATGGATCGGCCGCGGGAGAACGGTTTGCAGGGCGGCTCCAATGCGAGGGGCTTAAGTCAGTCCCCGGGAAAGCGTAGGTGTAGTCAGCCCGGGTGGTGTAGTGGCCTATCATATGACCCTGTCACGGTCGTGACGCGGGTTCAAATCCCGCCTCGGGCGTACTTTGCGGCGAACAACATCGACGAGCACCGCGTAGCGTGTGCTCGTTACATCGTGAGCCGCAAATACCTTCTAAGGGATTTGAACACAAAGAGTCGCAGCGCTCGAACGATGTGAGAGCGACCGTCTCTGTGCGGGTTCAAATCCCGCCTCGGGCGCTTTCTGCGAACCAATACCGACGAGCGACCGCCGTGCGTGTCGCTCGGATGTCGGTCATCGACGCACGAGCAAATATCGACGCGTTTCTCAGGTATCTCGGACGACGAGTGCCGGTCGGTCTACCCGTTCCACGATCCGGCCGGTCACTTGACCGAAGATCCGTTCACGGAGTGACGGTTCGGATTCGCCGACGACCAGCATATCGTACTCTTGGGCGGCTGCGACGATGGCGTCGCCCGGCGAACCCCCGCGGTCGAGCTGCCACTCGACACGGTCGGGATCGACCCCGTTTTCCGTTAGTCGGTCACGAGCGCCCCTGAGTAGTAACTCACCGCGGGATGCCTCGTCGTCGGACTCGGCGACGTTGTACAGGGTGGCCGTAGCGTCACTTTCCCGCATCAGGTCGGTCACGAAAGAGAGGATCCTGTCGAGGTTTCCGTCCCCCCGTAGTGGGACGAGCACGCGAGCGAGTTCCTCACCACAGTCGCCGGGTGTGAGAACCGCGTCTACGTCGTGCTCGATCGCGATGTGGTCGACCGTCTCGGCCCGGTCGTGTGTGAAGACGACGACGGACTCGACATCGACCCCTCGATCGGCGAACTGGGCGGTTGCGTCCTCGATTGCAGCGATCGCTTCGGCTTCGTGATTCGACCGGAGCTGTTCGGGCGATGCCTGATCCGGGACCGGATAGTAGCCCAATACGACGACCCGAAGGGGAGAGAGGATCTCGACTAACGCCACCGGTAGATCCTCGCCTTCGGCGGCGTTTACCGGGATCAACACCGTCGAATCGCCGTCGTATTCGTCTATCCCGCCGTTAGCCATACCCTGTTATCTGTTCTCACTCCGTTTAAATACAGGGGATATTGTGACTATCAAATACACGCATCCCGATATATAAATAGGGTCAACTCTTCCGTTTCTGGTAAGACCGAACCGTGAACGATACGTATAGAGCTTCGTCCGACCGAGATACCCCCCTGCTGGAGACGTAACGTGACCGAGAGCCAACTCGATCGGACGCTGGGCTTCACCGAGGCGATGACTCTGGGCGGGGGGACGATGATCGGTGCGGGCATATTTATCCTTCCGGCAATCGCGGCCGAGGGTGCCGGTCCAGCGAGTTCTATCTCCTTCGGTATTGCGGGTTTCGTCGCGTTACTCGCCGCGCTCTCGCTGGCGGAGCTGGCGACAGGGATGCCAATTTCAGGAGGAAGCTACCACTACGTCAATCGTGGACTCGGGAGCTTCTTCGGCAGTATCGTCGGCTGGGGGATGTGGACCGGCCTCATGTTCGCCAGCGCGTTCTACATGGTCGGGTTCGGGCAGTATATCGTCGAATCGGTCCCGTTTCTGGACGGGCGGGCACTCATTGTCCTGGTCGGACTCGTCGGCCTCGGTCTCATCGTCGGGATGAACTACTACGGCACCGAGGAGTCCAGCGGCGCACAGAACGTCATGATCGGCACCGAGTTCGTCATTGTACTGATCTACACCGGACTCGGGCTCTTTTTCATCGAGACGGCGAACCTGGTCGACTTCGCTCCGACCGGCCCCTCGGGGATCGTCGCCACGACAGGGACCGTCTTCGTGACGTTTCTCGGGTTCGAGATCATCGCTACCGTGGCCGGCGAAATCAAAAAACCGGGCAAGCTGATCCCGTTGACGATGGTGCTCTCGGTCGTCGGGGTGACGATCCTCTATATGATCATCATGATCGTCTCGACCGGCGTCATTCCGTATCAGGAACTCGGCGGATCGCTGGTCCCCGTTGCCGACGTCGCGGTCGTATTCATGGGGTCGATCGGCGTGGTCGCGATCGTCTTTGCGGCGGTCATCGCCGCGATTTCGAGCTCGAACTCCTCGATTCTGGCGGCCTCACGGGTGCTGTTCGCGATGGGCCGGGACAACCTGATGGGCGACTGGCTGAACGAGACCCACGATAAATTCCACACGCCCCACCGAGCGATTATCGCGACTGGCGGAGTGACGGCAGGGCTGATCGGTATCGGCCTGGAAGTCGAGGCGATCGTCGCACTACTGGCCGAGGTGGCGAGTTTCAGCTTTCTGGTGACCTACGGGCTCGTCCACGTCGCGCTGGTCACGTTTCGACGGGCGGACGTCCCGGAGTACGACCCCGACTTCGTGGTCCCGGGAATCCTGTATCCGATCGTGCCGATTCTCGGCGTGGTGATGTCGGTGTTCGTCATCACACAGATGGCGCAGGTCGTCCAGATCGTCGGTGCGGGGATCGTTGCACTCGGCGCAGTCTGGTACGCCGTCTACGCCAGAACCAACGCCGTCGAGGAGGGGCTGCTCAGTGAGGCGCTTCCCGGACAGGAACCGACGTACACGGTGCTCGTGCCCGTCGTGAACCCGAAGACACAGCAGGGGTTGCTGGAGCTCGCCGCGGCTACCGCGTCGGCCAACGCGGAGGACGGATCGGCGGAGCTCGTGGTACTCAACGTCCTCCAGGTCGCGGGAGATAGCCGACAGAACGTCGAGGCTGTCCGTCTCGATCATCAGCGTGAACTGCTGGAGACGTCCCGGAGTATCGCGGAGGAGATGGACGTTTCTCTGCAAACTCGTGCCCTGATCGGTCAGGACGTCGGCGAAACGATTCTCGAGACGCTCGAATCGGAGGAGGCGGACCAGGCTCTGCTCGGCTGGCGCGGGTCGTTCGCCGGAAACGAGTATGCTTTCGGGTCGAATCTGGACCCGGTTCTCACGGCCGCCCCGGCGGACGTGACGCTTGTCAACCTCGAAGAGCTACCCGTCGGCGACGTGGTGGCACTCGTCGGCGACGGCCCTAACGCCCCGACAGCCGTACAACGAGCGGCGGAGTTCGCGACCCTCGCCAACGAAAACGGACGGCCGACGCTGATCAACGTCCAGCCAGTCGACGGGGAGGCGAGTGACGGAACGGTGGACTCCGACGATGCCGCCGTAGAGCGTGGCAGAGAGACGATCAAGCGAGTCGCCCGCCGGGCAGATCTCGAGCCCGAAGCGTACGATCGGTTGGTGATCGTCAGCGGAACCGTCGAATCGGCGGTCGTCGAGGCCACCGAGGATCGTGACCTGGTTTGTCTCGGGCTGTCCGATCAGTCCGACCTGCGCCATGATCAGTCCGGATCGATCGCGGAACGGATCCACGATCGGACGTCGTGCAACATCGCGGTTGCAAGACGTGGCGGGGGGCACTCGGAGTACAGCCGTGACGTCGACACGTAACTAACACTTCGACTTTCGAAGTAAACCACTATAGGTTCTGTAGTACATTACTTCACTATTCAAAGTAAAGCGTTCGCCCTCTCTACCCTTGAAAACCGATCGAAGCTACTCCAGCAGGTTCTCGCCGGTCATGACGTCGGGCTGGTCGATATCCATCAGGTCGAGCATCGTGGGCGCAAGGTCACAGAGCGAACCGCCCTCGCGGATCGTCTTCCCGTCGTCGTCGCCGTCGGGACCGACGTAGAGGAAGGGGACGAGGTTGTAGGTGTGGGCGGTGTGTGGGTCGTCTTCGGTGCCCATGTCGTCGGCGTTGCCGTGGTCGGCGGTGACGAGGACGTTGGCGTCGTACTCCTCCAGCGCGTCGGCGAGCCGGCCGAGCTGTTCGTCGACTGCTTCGACGGCCTCGATGGCGGCCTCGAAGTCGCCCGTGTGGCCGACCATGTCGGGGTTGGCGTAGTTGAGCACCATCGCATCGGGGTCGTCGCTGCCGAGGACATCGATGGCGGTGTCGGTGACTTTCGGCGCACTCATCCTCGGCTGGAGGTCGTAGGTCGGCACGTCCGGGCTCTCGACGATCTCCCGGATCTCGCCCTCGAACTCGACCTCGCGGCCGCCGTTGAGGAAGTACGTGACGTGGGCGTACTTCTCCGATTCGGCGAGTCGGAGCTGGGTCTTGCCGGTGTCCGCGAGCACCTCGCCGAGGACGTCCTCGGGCTGGTCCGGCGGGAAGGCAACGGGAACGTCGAAGGTCTTGTCGTACTGGGTCATCGTCGTGACCGTGACATCCGGCGGCGATGTCTCGAACTCCCACTCGGGGCGGATATCCGCGAGCATCCGGGTGAGCTGTCGGGCACGATCCGAGCGGAAGTTGAAGAAGACGACGCTGTCGCCCTCGTCGAGCGCTTCGCCCCCCTCGATCGTGGTCGGCTCGACGAACTCGTCGGTCGTGTCGCGCTCGTAAGACTGGGTCACTGCCTCGACCGCCGACTCTGCGGTGTGGTCGCCCTCGCGGTTGACGATTGCGTCGTAGGCGCGGCGGGTGCGCTCCCAGTTCTGGTCCCGATCCATCGCGTAGTAGCGGCCGGTGACGGTGGCGACCTCGCCGGTGCCGTGGCGTTCGACGGCGGCTTCGAGGTCTTCGAGATAGCCCTCGCCGCCGTGGGGTGCGGTGTCGCGGCCGTCCATGAAGGCGTGGGTTGTCGCCTCGACGCCGTGTTCGGCGGCCATCTCGATCAGCGCGTGGAGATGTTCCTGCGAGGAGTGGACCCCGCCGTCGCTGACCAGGCCCATGAAGTGGACCCGGCCGTCGTTCGCCTCGGCGTGGTCGAAGGCGGTCTGGATCGCGTCGTTACTCTGGAACGAACTGTCGTCGATGGCGTCGTTGATACGGGTGTACTCCTGGTAGACGACGCGGCCCGCACCGATGTTGAGGTGACCGACCTCGCTGTTGCCCATCTGTCCGTCCGGGAGTCCGACGCGGCGTCCGGCGACCTCCAGCGTGCCGTACGCGCCTGTTTCAGCCAGCCGCTCGAAATTCGGTGTGTCGGCGGCCTTTACTGCGTCGCGGCGGTCGTGTTCGCCGATGCCCCAGCCGTCGAGGATGACCAGTGCAGCATCCATGGCTGAACAGAGACGCTGATCCTGTAACTACTCTTCGTTTGCCGTCGCAGAGTTCGGTGCCGTCGACAGGGTGCCGGATACCCCTACTTGACAGTCAGTGCGCCCGTATCCACACGTGGTGATGGATATGTACGACACGATTCTCGTGCCGACTGACGGATGCGAGCTAGCGGAGGCGGCAGTCGACGGCGCGGTTGCCCTGGCCGAACGTCACGACGCCGCACTACACGTCATTCACGTGCTGGAACTTGGGGAGTTCCCCGACGACGCCGCGTCCGAGGCGGCCGACGAACTCTCTCGAGAAGCCGATCAGTTCCTGGCGTCGGTCGTCAGCGCAGGGGATCAGGTCGGCGTGACACCGACTACCCGAGTCGTCGAGAGCGAGCGGGCCGTCCATCGGGAGATCGCCGAGTACGCCGACGACCACGATATCGATCTGATCGTGATGGGGACCCACGGCCGCAGGGGGATCGACCAGCGCTTGCTCGGGAGCACCACGGAACGGACGCTCCGCGTATCGCCCATCCCGGTCCTGACCATGCACGAGGGAGCGGTTCTCGACTCCGACTTCGAGACGATTCTCGTGCCCACTGACGGAAGCGATGTCGCGAATGCCGCGGCTGACCACGCGATCGGCCTCGCGGATGGGACCGACGCCGCGCTGCATGTCGTTCACGTCGTCGATGTCGCCGCGACCTCACGACTGGGTGAGAGCGCCGCCGTCCTCGCAGGGCTCGAAGACGCCGGGCGCGAGGCCGTCGACGATGTCATCGGTCGAGCGGACGAAGCGGAGGTCCGCTCCGTCCAGGCGTCGGTGCTCAGCGGGTCGCCCGCCCGAAGCATTCTGGACTACACCGACGATCACGATATCGGCTTGATTGTGATGGGGACCCACGGCCGGTCCGGTCTCGAACGATACTTGATCGGGAGCGTCACCGAGACGGTCACCCGTCTGGCCGACGTTCCGGTGCTCTCCGTCCCGGATCGATCGGACGGCGGGTGATCGGCCGGGTCGTCCGCTACGAACGGCTACCCACCTCTCGGTACCGCTACATACTCGGACGTATCTACTGAAAACAACGCTTATCACCCTACTGCTGTAACCCAATACTGATGACCGGATCTACAGATATGACCCGCGTCGCCTTCGTCTGCGTTCAGAACGCCGGCCGGAGTCAGATGGCTACAGCCTTCGCCCAGCGCGAACGGGAGCAACGGGGCGTCGTCGACGAGATCGAGATCCTGACCGGCGGCACTCAGCCCGCCGAGCACGTCCACGAGGAGGTCGTGACGGTGATGGACGAGGAGGGGTTCGATCTACGCGAAAAAACGCCAAAGGACATCACGCCCGAGGAACTCCAGGCAGTCGACTACGTCATTACGATGGGCTGTTCGGCCCAGGACGTCTGTCCGGCGACCTGGAACGGCGAGAACCGCGACTGGGGGCTCGACGATCCGGACGGGCAGGGTCTCGACGCAGTCCGGCAGATCAGAGACGAGATTGCCGGGCGTGTCGACGACCTGTTCGACGAACTGCTCGCAGAGACCGAGGCGGCCTGACGGTCGGGAACCACGGGAACCCGCTGGTTTTATCGCTTCGCCGCCGAGTGGTGAGGACGTGACGCTGGATCCGGTACAGTTCGAGGGGATCACCCAACTCGCGAGACGGATCAATCAGTCGGTCGATGAGACCGACCAGCAGCAGTTCGTCCGGACCGTCTGGGAGCAGTTTCTCGATCCGCTAGTCGATGACGGTCGGGTGGTTCTGGAGCCACTCGGCGAGCAACGCCGCTGCGAGGTCGCTATCGACGACATCGCCCTGCAGGATCCGGAGTTCCCGAGCAGTCACGGACTCGATTCGGGGACGATCAACCCCACGTCGTTCAAAAACGGCCTCGTCCTCGACGTCGCACAGGCCGCGATGGCGTCGAGTCCGTCCGATCTCGATCTCCACCGGGATCGCACCGTGGTCGTAACGGCCCACGTCAGCGACAAGATGTCGAAAGACGTCTCGACGGACTGGACACAGTGGGACGAGGGCAACACCGACCGGCGGATCCTCCAGGCTCCCCGTGTCTCGCGGTTCGAGGAGAGCGTCGTCCACGAACTCGGCCTGTATCTCGCCGAGAGCCACCATGCGCTCGAACACGCCGAGATGGTCGACGACCTGTTCGTACTCGACGGGCCCATCTATCCGAAAGGAATGCTGAACTGGACCGATCGTGCACCCGAACTTGCCGACCTCCTCCAGGACGAACAGGAGCCTCGCGACGTCATCGCGAACTACGTCGAACTCGTCGAGACGTTCGTCGACCGGGAGGTGCCGCTGGTCGGCTTCGTGAAGAACCCGACGACAAAAGCCATCACTCGGACGCTTCGAGAGACCGGCCAGGAAGCGCCGTGGGTCAACGACACCGCCTTCTTTACTCGGGTGCTCGAACAGGTCGAGTTCGCCGAGCGAGAGGGGCCAAACGGCGACTCCAGCCGTGAACGAACCCGCGCGACTGACGTGCTCACGTTCACTAACTGGTTCCGCTCGCGCGGCGGTGCGGATCGCTTCCTCAGTGCGGACGGCGATGCCTTCGGCGTCGAGCGCTCTCTCGATCCGGAAGATTACGAGGTTACGTTCTTCCCGATCTACGACCCCCGCGACGACCTGCTCTACCGGATCGAGGCCCCCTACGCATTCACGAAGTCCGTCGACTGTCGCGAGCGCCTCGCGATGCAGTTACTCGCCGACGTCGCCGCCGAGCGCGGCCCGCCGCTCTCGGTCCAGAAAGCGGACGAACTCGCGCGGATCAGTGCCGAGGGGACGGATTCGCTACGCTCGGAGCTAGAAGCGACGTTCAATACGGACCGCATGCATAGCTACGACGACCGCCGGTGGAGCGGCGAGGAGTTCTAGGCTGGAACGTCCGGTTCCGTCTTTTCGAGTTCGATGTCGACGTCAGCGGCGGCGACGCCGACGCGGGCGAACTGCGTCCTGACGTGTTCTTTGGCCGCTTTGACCGCCTGCTCGCGCGTGTCGAACCCGCGCGGCATTGGCGACTCGAAGGCCACGTTGACCGATTCGCCGTCGATCTGTTGTTCGCTCCCGCCGCTTTCGACCTCGTAAAACGCGTCACATACCCAGACGTAGGCGGCGTCCTCGTCGGGCGCGCCCTTGAACGTCGGTGCGGACTCGCCCCGCTCGTACAGCGTGCCCGTCAGGGCCGTTCCGCCCGCCTGCCCGCGAACCAGTAACATATCAATATGGAGGGGATCAGCAGGGAAAAAGTCATTGCAGGGTGAGATTGCGCTCGACCGGCTTCGGTTGTGGGTCCGATATCTACGTCGGTAACTCTGCTATTCCGAAGGTCATGATCGTATTATATATTGGTTTGGGCAGTTCCCAGACCGAGAGAACTACATGTATTATATAAACTACGTCGGCGACAAGAACTACTCGGAGGCGTAAAATATGGGTACAAAACAGATGCGGACGAATGCCGTCGACTCGAAGATGGCGCTGAAGTTCAACACATCGCTGGGTGCGTACTGGATCGCACTCCTGCGTATCATCACTGGCTGGTGGCTCCTGCACGCAGGATTAGGGAAATTGTTGACTGATGGGCTCAGTTACAGCTACGGGCCCATCTTCATGAAAGGACTGGAGGGGACCAGCGTGGGTCCGCTCGCAGTCTGGATGGGTGAGAACCTCGCGTTCCTGATCGAACCGGGGGTTCCCGTCCTTCAGACACTCATCGGTCTAGGCCTCATCTTCGGCGTTCTGACGCGTCTCGCCGCGGTTGGGGGGGTCTTCTTCATGACCTTCTTCTGGATCGGTGGGGACTTCACCCATGGAATCGTCACCGGCGAACTGCTCGGCCTGTTCCTGTTCACCGCGCTCATCGTGTTCGCGGCGGGCCGACACTACGGTCTCGCGCCGTACATCGAGAGCACCGAGTTCGTCAAGAACAACCCGCGACTCCGATACCTGCTCGGCTAACGAGGTAACAACTATGCCACTCAACGAAATGGACACAATCGACAGAGCAGCAATACTGGCCGGCACTGGTCTGATGCTGTTCGGAACCGTCGTACTGGGGCTGATAGAGATGCTTGCGGGAGAACCGTATTCGCCGGCCGCCCTCACGAACGAGGCCGGTGAGGTCATCGCGACGCCGTTGATCGATCCGAACATCAGGACGGGACTCGTAGTCCTCGGAATCCTGATCCTGGCGCTGTGGTCAGTGTACAAACTCCTCGCCGTCGATATCGAGACGGGGGAGACCCAGACGGCCGAACAGGCAGCAGACTAACGCTTCAATCACGGTGCAGTCTCGCTTTTCGACGCTCTTTCGTTCTTTCCAGTCCGTACTCTCAGGGAAACGCGTTTCACTGATGGGCTACATTCCCTGAGCATGGCCGATCTGAACGATTTCGACGAGTACGGCGGGGACGATGGCGGGGGGAACGATGCCACGTCCACCGCCGAAAGCGATGCCGACGACGAGTTCGAGACCGTCGAGACGACGCCCACGACTGCCGGCGACGGCATCGGGACGATCGCCGTCTCTCAGGGGCTTCGGATCCACGAGGACGAGGAGGATTCGACGGTCCGGGCCTACGTCACGAAGGGGAACCGGTCGTCGGTCCGGATCGGCAAGTATCTGCTCGCGCCGTATCCGGACGGCGAGACGCTGTTCTGTCGGATCGCGGGACTGGAGTACGCCCAGGAGTTCCACGCCGACGACGCGACGGAGATCCACGCACGGCGCGCGATGGCGCAGGACGGCATCGACGAGGCCGACTACAAGTTCCTCGCGGATCTGGAGCCGATGGCCGTTCTGTACGACACTGATGGCGACCTCAAGCGCCGAATGACCGACCGGGTCCCCAAGCCCCAGACCACGATCAGAGAGGCTGACGACACCTCCGAGATCAAAACCGGCCTCAAGATCCCCGAGGACGGCGTCTTCCTCGGTCACCTCGCCGTCGGCGGCGAGAAAGTCCGGACGAGCGCTCAGCCCCCCACGATCGATTACCGGCTCAACGACGACTACGAGGACGGCGACCCGCTCGTCTTCCGGCATACCCTGATCGCGGGCGGTACCGGGTCGGGAAAGACTCACAGCGCCAAGAACGTCCTCCGACAGTTCCTCGCCGACGAGCGTACCTATCGGATGGACGACGGGCGGTCGGTGACGCCGGCGGTCGTCCAGTTCGATCCGCAGGACGAGTACGCCCAGATGCATGATGATAACGATTCGCTGGATCAGGAGACCGCCCGCCGCTACGAGCGCGAGGGCGTCGTCCACGGCGGCCACGACGACACCATCGCGTTCGTCCCGAAGGTCGGCAACGCGACCTACGCCACCGACGACCACCGCGCCGAGCAGGTCGAGTTCACCATCCCCTTCTCGATGGTGCGGGACAACGAGTGGCTGGTCGCCGGGGGCGGCCTCAACGACAACCAGTACAATGCGCTTCGCCATCTGCTCGACCGGTTCTTCCGCGAACACGGTGCCAGTGGAACCTACGACCAGTTCCAGACGTTTATCGACGACCCGGCGCTCCGCGAGGAACTCAACGAGTCCGGGCGCGTCCACGAGGCGACGTTCGACGCGGTCAACCGACGCGTTCGCGGGTTCGGGTCGGTGTTTGATCAGGACGCCCGGCCGATCACCGAGCAGATCAACCGGTTTGTCCGGCCCGGCGGGCTGACGGTCGTACCGACCTACCACATCAACGATACACGGGCGACCGAGACGATCGTCCTCGCGGTGTCGAGCCTGCTCGTCGATCAGAAGCTCTCGAACGACCCGAACTACGACCGTATCAAGGAGACGCCGGTCGTGCTGGGGATGGACGAGGCACACAACTTCCTGACCGACGCCGAGAGCGCACAGGCCCGTCGAGTGATCGGCAAGTTCACCGACGCCGCCAAACAGGGTCGAAAAGAGCGACTGGGGCTCTTCCTCATTACGCAGGACCCACAGGACATCGCCGACCCCGTATTCAAGCAGATCAACACGACTGTCGTCCTGAATCTCGGTGACGAAGACGCTATCAAGAGCGTCAATATCCCATCGAATCTGGAGAGCAAGGTGCCGTACATGGAGAAAGGCCAGATGGTCGTCTACTCGCCGGACAACTCCGAACCGGTCGAAATCATCGGCCTCTCGAACTGTCTGACCAGACACAACTAGACAGTCTGTCCCAACACCCGTTCCCGGGGGTGGATTTTTGAGGATGCCGCCTGGATCTACTGTATGAGCAAGACAGTACTGATCGCGATCGACGGATCGCCACAGTCGGACGAAGCCCTCGATCACGCCATCGCCGAGTTCCCTGACGCTGAACTCGTCGGGCTGACCGTGATCGATCCGGGCGAGGCTGGCTACGCCGTCGAGGGTGCCGCCGCCGAGTTCCCGTCAAGTTGGTACGAGACGGCAGAAGAGGATGCCAATAGCGTACTTGAAGAGGCCGAAGAACATGCAAATTCGGCCGGCGTCGACCTCACAAAGGCGAGCGAGATCGGCAGACCGGCGAACACGATCGTCAGATACGCCGAAGAACACGATGTCGATCACATCGTCATGGGCAGTCACGGACGGACTGGCATGAGCCGGATCCTGCTCGGGAGCGTCGCCGAAACGGTGATGCGCCGGTCCACGGTCCCAGTGACGGTCGTTCGATAGCGGGCGGACTACTCGACTTTCTCGACGGAAACGTTGTCCGAGCTATCGTCGCGATCCTCCAACAGCAGTCCAGTGAGTCCGGCGACGAGCAGCCCTGCGCCCAGCGCTCGGGTCTGCCTGACGTACCAGTCCCGCGGCTGTAGTTCGGTTGGGTTCTCGAACCCACTTCCCAGCAACTTCAGGTTTAGTTTGAGCGACTGTCTCGGCAGTAGTAGCGAGAGCAGTCCCTGTAACGTCATCCACCCGTAGCCGATCTTTCGCAGTTTCGATCCGAACATACGGGTGGGTGTTGGAGCGCCGGCGACATAATGCTCACGGGGTTGATAGCTCGATAAACGTCGGACAGCCCTAGAACGCCCGCAGGTCGTCGAGAACTGCCGCTGCGCTGCCGTCGTCGATTGCCGCTCGTGCGGCCTCGAGCCCTTCGTCGAGGGTCTCGGCGTCGCCACTGGCGTAGATCCGGAACGCGGCGTTCAGTGCGACGGCGTCCGCGAAGTGATCCTCACGCTCTCCTGCGACGACCTCCTCGGTAATCGTCGACGAGTCCGTCCGGACGTCGTCGACGTAGAGGTCTTCCTCCTCGAAGTCCATACCGTACTCCGGCGTCTCGATCTCGTAATCCTCGAACTCGCCCTCGTCGGTGCCGTCCGCCTGCCACTCGGCGACTTTCGTATAACCGGGTCGGATATCGTCGTAGCCTTCCATCCCCTGGAACATGATCACCTTCCCGGGCGATACCTGCTCGGTCCCTCGGAAGGTGTCGACGACCTTCTTGGCAAAGGAGAGATGATAGAAGCTTCCGAGGTGGACGTCGGCGTTGGCCGGGTTCGCGAGCGTCTCGATCGTGTTCACGAACGTCCGGACACCCATCATGTCCCGTCGATCGAACAGGTCGTCGATCTCGGGGTTGAATTCGGGCTGGTAGTAGAAGCCAAAGCCGGTCTCGTCGACCATCTCGGCGCTCTCTTCGACGTTTAGTTCGGTCCGAACACCGAGTTCGTCGAGGACGTGTTTGTACGCCGTCTCCTTCTGGGTCGGGACGCGGTCGCCGCTGTGGGTGACGATTGGCGTTCCCGCTCCTGCGGCGACGATTCCCGCGGCGACGCCGAGCAGTGCTGACCGGTGTTTCCCGTCGTAGTTCGCGCCACAGTCGACCGGGTCGGCGTCCGGTTCGGCGACGACGGTCGACTCCTCGGCCATCACATCGACGTATGCCGCCAGTTCCTCGGGCGTGTTGCGTTTCCACCGGTTTGCCAGCCAGAACGCACCGAGCGTCGTGTGGTCCGGTTCGCCACCGAGGATGCGCTGAAAGGCTTCGCGGGCCTGCTCCCGGGACATGTCGTCGGCCGACTTCGGACCGGAGCCGACGACTGCAGTCATCAAGCGTTTGAGCGGCCACTCGCCGTACTTCCGAGACGTCTGAGCCATACCTGCGCGTTAGGGGAGCACGCGCAAAAACGTCCCGTTTCCCGCAGTTGACAACAACGCACGGATAGCTAACAGGCGACAGCGCGCATCGTCGGAGCGGCGTGTCGCACACCCGCGAACCGCTCCGAAGCGGTCGGTCAGCGCATATGGGGTCGTGCCGCGGGATCAGTCAAAAACGTGTGGACTGCTCGAAAGTGAGGTCCGCTCCGTATCGACCCGAAAGACGTAGGTTTACGCCGTCCAACTCCGGGACAATGAACCCCCGGTCGACCGACTGGCGCGAGTCTATCGACGACGTCGACGCGTCGATTATCGACGGTTTCCAGAGCGGCTTTCCCATCGAAGCGCGGCCGTTCCGTGCCGTCGGAGAGGCGGTCGGCGTCAGCGAGGCGGAGGCGATAGAACGTGTTACGCGGCTGTACGAACAGGGTATCTTCCGCCGGTTCGGCGCAGTTCTCAACCCCCCAGTCATCGGTAGTTCGGCCCTCGCGGCGGTACAGGCTCCCGGCGAACGGTTCGGGGAGATCGCCGACGTGATCAACGGCTACCAGCAGATCAACCACAACTACGCACGGGATCACGAGTGGAACATGTGGTTCGTCGTCACGGCCGGTTCGCGGGAGCGTCGCGACGAGATCCTCGCCGAGATCGAAGAGCGAACTGGCTGTACCGTGCTGGTTCTACCGATGCTGACGGATTTCTACATCAATCTGGAGTTTCCCGTCGTCAACGCCGACCGGTTCGCCCGCGAGGGGTTGGCCAGCGACGGTTCGACGGATGCCAGCGCGACGCGGATCAGCGAGGATGCCGCGGGCGATCTGTCGCAGTTCGAGGGTGAACTGTTGCTGGAGATTCAGGCGGGCTTTCCGCTCTCGCCGACGCCCTACGCGGACATCGCCGAGGCGCTCGACGCCGACGTCTCGGATGTCATTGGGGCGATCGAGCGCCTGTCAAAGAGCGGTTGTATCAAACGGATCGGCTGTGTGGTCAACCACGTCGTCACCGGCTTCGACAACAACTGCATGGTCGTCTGGGACGTCGACGACGAGGAACTGGACGAGCGCGGCGTCGCGGTCGGCGAACTCCCGTACGTGACGCTGTGTTATCACCGGCCGCGTCGTCCTGAACTCGACTGGGAGTACAACCTCTTCACGATGATTCATGGACGCGACCCTGATGCCGTCGACGAGAAGATAGACGAACTGGCGGCCGAGCACCTGCCGTACGATCACGAACGGCTGTACTCGACGGAGACGCTGAAACAGACTGGCGCGCGCTACGAAGATCTGGTGTGAGTTACTCTGCGGTCGTATAGAGGATCGGCGCGACGATGACCAGCGCGAAGCCGACGAGCCGGTACATGATGTTCTCAGTCATCGAAAACGGGACCGCGATGAAGATGACGCCGAACAGGATCGCGTTCAGGGCCAGTATCTTCCGCGATCGGAAGGGGAGCGATCCCAGCATCACCAGAACGAACGTCAGTACCAGCACGTGTCCGATGTGATAGTCGAGCAGGAACGTGTCCAGCAGTTGTAGCGGAAGCGCGTTCATTGGTTATCCGATACTGCTACCGTGCGGATGATTAAAGTTCCGTTACTCCGCGGATCATCTCTTATCCCATCGGGCCGGTAAGATCGAGCGGTCGGATCCAGACGTACCAGACCAGTACGACCATCCCGAAGAAACTCATCCCGAACACGAACGTCCCGATAATGTCGTAGCCGGCGGCGTTGAGAAACCGGGCGATGAGTCCGGGTATCACGACTCCCACTGCAACGATGGCAACGGCCTTCGCGACCAGTCCGTAATCGGCCTCATTGCTGTTCGCGCTCATCGGTCACCACCGTCACGGGGCTCTCCTTCGATCATACCGGAGTTTGTAGCCGTGGCTTCCTGAATGGCTCGGTTCGGCTCGTCGCCTCGGCCCGGGACGACGCTCGGATGCCTTCGAGCGTCTAGATCAGCCGGTACACGCCCCGACTCTCCGAGACCCGTCCACGCTGGGCCAGTTTCTCCAGACTCGTCGTCACGTACTCCGCCGGAACGTCGCGTTCTGTGGCGTACTCGACAACCTCGTCCTCGGTCGGTGCGTCGAGCGTTCGCAATGCCTCCAGAACCGTTTCCTTCCGGGTCTGGGAACTCCCGCCCCGGTCGTCGAACTGCTCGGCGGCCGCGTCGATTTCGTCGGCGTCGAGCCCCGAGCCTTCCAGATACTCGCGGTCGTCGACGCCGGCGTCCTCGATCTGGCTCTCTAGCTCCCCGAAGGAGTCGACGTTCGCGAACGCATCGCCGTGGTCACTGCGATTGGCGAGTATCGACGCGCGCAGTTCGCGGGCGTGGTCCTCGTCGTCGGTCTCGGCGAACTTGTGTAGCCGGTCGAACTGGTGGGTCTTTCCGCACCGGGAACACTGTGCTGTCCCCTGGCGTCCCTCGACGAGCCAGAGGTTACTGCAGTTGTTACAGCCGACGACCGCGTACATATGGCCGGATTGTCGGTGGACCGTAATGAACGCACCGACGATGTCGACGGGATCTTCGGGAGACTCCGAAGTACCCGACCTATCAGAGAAGTATCAATTGCCGGGACTGGAATATCCGAAATACGTCTGCTCGATGCCGGTAACTACCCTATACTTATGACCGTCTCAGCGCTGGTGGAGACCGTGCGACGACGAGTCTTGCTACGCTCGCTCGCTACCGTGGGGCCGGTAGCACTTGCTGGCTGTTCCTCGCAAGGCGACCCGGACGGGGCTCCGAAAGACGAGGACGGGAGGGCCGACGACGAGCAGTTCGGGGCTCCGGAAGACGAGGACGAGAGGGCCGACGAGGAGGACTTCGGGGACGGTGAGTCCCTCGAACGCCTCTCCGGCCTCGACGTGAATCGGTCGACTGATCTCAGGTACTTCCAGACGCCGGACGGCCCGCTTGCACTCGATCTGTTCTCGCCGCAGGTATCCTCGACACGACCTGCGGTGGTCGTCGTCCACGGCGGCGGCTGGGAGGGGGGCGACCGGACACAACTCGAATGGCACGCCGAGCGACTCGCACAGGAGGGGTTTGTCGTAGCGACGGTCAGCTATCGGTTCAGTCAGGAGCGGCCGTATCCGGCGGCAGTTCGGGACGTGAATGCTGCAATCGCGTGGTTACGAGCAAACGACTCGGAGTACGGGATCGATCCGGGACGGATCGCGGTACTCGGCTGGTCTTCGGGTGCGCATCTCGGGGCGCTCGCCGGCGTCGCTCCGGGTGTCGATACCTTTCTGCCGCCCGATACGACCCCCGAAGAAACCGCGGTACAGGCTCTGATCGGCTTCGGTGGCTACTACGACTTTCGGCTGCTCGACGACGATGTACCGGAAACCATCTCGCAGTTTCTAGACGGAACTCCCGACGAGGTCCCGGACCGATACCGGACGGCATCGCCATCGTTTCACGTCGATTCCGAGGCCCCGCCAGCGCTGCTCTTTCACGCCCAGGACGACGATGTCGTTCCGGTCGAACAGTCGCGTAGCTTCTACGACGAATTACGAGAGGCGGACGTCGAAGCGATCCTCGAAACGCCCGAGAGCGGCGGCCATTCGTTCTTCCGGGAGCCGCCCGGAGACGAGCGCACGATGGACCGGGCCGTGGAGTTTCTCTACGGACAGTGGCAGTCCTCCTGAGTCCGGGCCGCGAACGACCCGGAAGTTGCCTCGGGAGGCCTCCAGCTAGCTATTTACCATCCTCGTCCGTACTGACCGGCATGCAAGTTCTCGGCCCAGACGACCGCGACTCGACCGAAGCCGTCGACGGCGTCCACCTCTCCCTGCTCGCCGGTGGCGAAGAAATGAACGTCCAGCGCTTCGAGATCGACCCCGATGCTGTCGTTCCCGAACACGACCACCCGCACGAACAGACCGGCGTCGTCCTCTCGGGGACGCTCACGTTCGTTCTCGCGGACGGCACCGAGAAAGTGGTCGGTCCCGGCGACACCTACGCGATTCCCGGCGGGGAGGCCCACGGCGCGGAGAACCGGACCGACGAAGTCGTCGAAGGGATCGACGTGTTCGCCCCGCCCCGGACCGATCCCGCGTGGCAGGACGACCGCGACTAATCAGATCGTGTCGTCGGGGTCGTGGCGCTCGGCCATGCGCCGGGCCTCCGTGGCGTACCGCTCGCGCAGTGATTCGTCCTCGACGTCGCCGAGATTGCCCGGGTCGGCCTCGACCGCGGCAGTGGTCTCCCGTACGTCGGTAAACGAAGTGAGCGCCCGCTCCTTGCGGAAATACTGTTCGCCGTCCGTCGTCGCGTAGGTGAGGATGATCAGGTTCTGCTCATCATCGGAATACGTGCGCTCGACCAGCCAGACGCGGACGGTCTCCGGTTCCTCGCTCATAGTTCAGTCGTCTCCCCCCGAGCGCAAACCCTTTGTGACGATCACTCGATGGCCTTGTACATCTTCACGTGGGGAATGCCCGCTTCCTCGAACTCCTCGCCGCGGCGCTCGTAGCCGACCGACCGGTAGAAGTCGGCCGCGCGGGTCTGCGAGTGAAGTTTGAGTTTCGTCAGTCCTCCCGCTCGGGCCTCCTCTTCGACGGCTTGCATCAGCGCCTCGCCGACGCCCTGCTCGCGCCGCGATTCGAGCACGGCGACTCGTTCGACCTTCCCGAGGCCCTCTTCCGGTTCGCGGAGCCGTGCGGCCCCGATCGGTTCGTCGCCGTCGTAGGCGACGAAATGTGTTGCGTGGTCCTCGTGCTCGTCGTACTCCAACTCCTCGTCGACGCCCTGCTCGTCGACGAAGACGGTCTGTCGGACTGCGTAGGCGTCCTCGCGCTCGGCCATCGACTCGACGACTCGTACTTCGGTCATGAGAGTGGGGTACGGAGTGGTGGCTGGTTAGCGTTACGACCCGTCGCTCGCAGGGACTCGTACCGCAGAAAAAATCGGAGATTGAGAGCTCTGAGAGAGTTTCTCGATGTCCCCGGAAATCTCCGATTTCCGGGTGCTCGAAAGGCTGTCTACGACAGCTTTTCGATGTTCTCGATGACTGCCTCGGCGAACTCGCTGGTCGCCACCTTCGTACCGCCCTCGATCTGTCGTTCGAGGTCGTAGGTGACGGTGCCCGAGGAGATGGTCTCCTCGACGGCGTCCCGGATGAGGTCTGCGGCGTCGGACCAGCCGATGTAATCGAGCATCTCGCGGCCCGAGAGGATCATCGCGGTCGGGTTGACCTTGTCCTCGCCGGCGTATTTGGGCGCGGAGCCGTGGACTGGTTCCGCGAGACAGCGGCCATGGCCGTAGTTCGCGCCGGGTGCAATACCGAGACCGCCGATCTGTGCGCCGGCGGCGTCGGACATGTAATCACCGTTGAGGTTCATCGTCGCGATGACGTCGTACTCGTCGGTCCGGGTGAGGATCTGCTGGAGCATGTTATCGGCGATACGATCCTGCACGACGACGGTACCCTCGGGCTGTTCGCCGTCGTAGTCCTCCCACAGGTCGTCCTCGACGATGACGTCCTCGCCGTACTCCTCGTTGGCGACCTCGTAGCCCCAGTCGCGGAAGGCTCCCTCGGTGAACTTCATGATGTTACCCTTGTGGACCAGCGTCACCGAATCGCGGTCGTTAGCGAGGGCGTAGTCGATTGCCTCGCGGATGAGCCGTTTCGAGCCGAACTCGGAGATCGGCTTGACGCCGATGCCGACCGGACCGTCGTGGATGACGTCGGCGATCTCCATGTCGTCTTCGAGGAAGTCACGGACCTGCTCGACTTCGTCGGTGCCGGCCTCCCACTCGACGCCCGCGTAGACGTCCTCGGTGTTCTCACGGAACGTCACCATGTCCATCTCCTCGGGGTTTTTGACGGGTGATGGGACGCCGTCGATGTAGTAGGTGGGTCGGACGTTGGCGTACATATCCAGCGTCTGTCGGAGCGCGACGTTGAGCGAGCGGAACCCTGCACCAACCGGGGTCGTCAGCGGGCCCTTGATGGCGACACGGTGGTCGCGAATGGCACTGACGGTGTCCTCGGGGAGGTTCTCGTCGTACTTTTCACGAGCGGACCCGCCCGCGTAGAGACGCATCCAGGAGATCGAGCGGCCGGTCGCTTCCGCAGCAGCGTCGAGAACTTTCTGTGCGGCCGGGCCGACGTCGGTACCGATCCCGTCACCGTGAATGATGGGGATGATCGGGTTTGCTGGCACGTCGAGTTCGCCAGTTTCCTCGTCAGCGAGAGTGATCGGTTCCCCGTCCTCGGGGACTTCGACCTTGTCATAGCTCATGGTCGTTTCTACGAAATCAGGTTGGGGCTAAAAGCCCTGCCTTTTGCTTCTGATGGCGCAAATACTGCGACCAGTAGTGCTCTCGACGCCGGTCGTGAACTCCGGACGGAAGTACTGAAGGCGGTCGATTTCTACGATGGTCGTATGCGCGTAATTGTCCACGGCGGCGCAGGCGGAGAGCCACGAGCCCCCGAGTCAAGACAGGCTGTGCTCGACGACGCGGCTGATCGAGGAGTTACCGAGTCGACTCCGCTCGACGCCGTCGTGCGCGCGGTCGAAGTGCTCGAAACGTCGCCACGGTTCAATGCCGGCATCGGGAGCGCCGTCCAGAGCGACGGGACGATCCGAACCGATGCGGGAGTCATGACCGACGACGGCAGAGCGGGCGCGGTCTGCTCGATGGAGAGCGTCGAGCACGCCCTTGCCGCTGCCCGAGTCGTCCTCGAAGAGACGCCACACGTACTCGTCTCCGGCGAGCACGCCCGCTCGCTCGCGGGCGAGTACGGGATCGACACCGACGTCGACCTCTGGTCCGAGCGCTCCCGAGAGCGCTGGGAGTCGGAATCGCCGCCGGAAGGCCCGGCCGGCGAGCAACTGGACTGGATCGAGGAGCATTTCGGCGATACGTCCTCGCGAACGCCCGAGGATCACGACACGGTCGGCGCGGTCGCGGTCGAGGAGGGGCAGGTCGCCGCGGCGACGTCGACCGGCGGGCGCTGGTACGCGCTCGCTGGTCGGGTCGGCGACGTCCCACAACTCGGCGCTGGCTTTTTCGCGACGGACGCGGGCGGGGCAAGCGCGACCGGGGCGGGCGAAGCGATCGCCCGGACCGGCGTGGCGCGGTCGGCGGTCGGCCACCTGGCAAACGGCGACGATCCGGAGATCGCGGCGACCCGAGCGATCGACGAACTAGACGCCCTGACCGGCGACTCTGCGGGCGTCATCGTCGCCGACGCGGACGGTACCGTCGGGAGCGCGTACAACAGCGACGCGATGCAGACGAGCGTCGCTACGGACTCGCCATCTGCCGGCGATACTGCGTAACGCCTTTTGCGCCCTCGGACGAGATACCTGTATGGCAACATCCGACGTCGATCTCGAATCCGAGCAGTACGAGAAACACCGCGAGGCTGGCGAGATTCTCTCTCAGGTGCGCGCGGAGACAGTCGAGCGGGTCGAGGTCGGCGAGAGTCACCTCGAAGTGGCCGAGTTCGCCGAAGACCGGATCCACGAACTCGGTGGTCAGCCCGCCTTCCCCGTCAACGTCAGTATCGACGAGGAGGCGGCCCACGCGACGCCGAGCATCGGCGACGAGTCGACGTTCGGCGAGGAGATGATCAACATCGATATCGGCGTCGCCGTCGACGGCTGGCTCGCCGATTCGGCAGTGACGATCGATCTCTCCGGCAATCCGGAGCTAGCGGAGGCCCCCGCCGAGGCGCTCGACGCCGCGCTCGACATGATAGAACCGGGCGTCCAGACCGGCGAGATCGGCGCGACGATCGAGGAGGTCATCGACGGCTACGGCTACAACCCGGTCGTCAACCTCACCGGCCACGGACTGGGTCACTGGGAACAGCACACTGAGCCGACGATTCCGAACCGCGCCGTCTCGCAGGGTACCACACTGGAGGTCGGCGACGTCGTCGCGATCGAGCCGTTCGCCACCGACGGTTCCGGCAAAGTCAGCGAGGGCGGTGACGAGGAGATCTTCGCGCTCGAACGGGAGGGCTCGGTCCGGAACCGACAGGCCCGTCAGGTGCTCGATCAGATCTCCGAGGAGTTCCGAACGCTCCCCTTCGCGACGCGGTGGCTCGACAGCTCCCGTGCGAAAATGGCGCTTCGACGGCTCAAATCACAGGACATCGTCCACGGCTACCCGGTGCTCAAAGAGGACGCTGGCTGTCTGGTCAGTCAGAAAGAGCATACGATCATCGTCACGCCGGAGGGCTGTGAAGTGACGACGGACTAGGCGTTGTTCATCCGCTGGCTCGTCTGCGATCCGCACGCCTGACACTCGGACACCCGGTAGGGCTCGCGCGAAAACTCCGCGTTCTTTTCTTTTCCGCTCTCGGTCTTGATCTCTACCGAGACCTGATGTCTCGTCTTCCGACCACAGCTCTCACAGCACTCGTGGATGCCGTCGACGGAGTCGTCGGTGATAGCCATTATACTAGCGTCCAGTCCTGAGAGAGATATAAAAACCCCACTCCGTTATGGATCGTTTAACGCCCCGCTGTGGCAACGCCAGTCGGTTTTCGCCAAGACGAATCGAGAGAGCTTTAGACCGTTCAAAAACGATTCAGACAGTACAACGCCGGTTTCAAACGTGGTTGTCGTGCCGTCGTCCGATAGCCGACAGTATATGTGCGGGGCGGCCACACTGTCTCGTATGGAGCAGGTGTTCGCGCCGTGGCGAATCGACTGGGTCGAACGCGATAGCTCTCGGGACGATATCGACGAGTGTGTCTTCTGCGAACTGCCGGAGCAGGACGCCGACCGGCGAAACATGATCGTCGCTCGGAGCGAGCACGCGTTCGTGCTCCTCAACAACTACCCGTACAACCCCGGCCACGTAATGGTGATCCCGCACAGACACACCGGGGACTATCGCGAGCTGAATGAGGCGGTGCTGATGGATCACGCCCGCCTGAAACAGCGCACGTTCGACGCGCTGGAGACGGCGTTCAGCCCCGACGGCTTCAACACCGGACTGAACCTCGGCAGCGGCGCCGGCGGGTCTATCGACGACCACCTCCACACGCACGTCGTCCCGCGCTGGGAGGGGGATACGAACTTCATGGCGACGGTCAGCGATACGAAAGTGATCGTCGAGGCGCTCGAAGACACCTACGAGCGACTGCACGATGCGTTTGGTCAGCAGAACGGGACGACCGATACGGGACCGGAAACCGCGGTACTGATCGACTAATGGTCGTTGCGGTGGCGTCAGCGGCTGCCGGAGATGTATTTAAAACCCCGTCGAATGTTGCGTTTCGAAGACAGATTTCCCAATCGCTGGGAAGCGTCTTGACCCCTCATAGCCCGGTATAGCGTAGCCGCCACCGTGAACAGCCACTATGACTGATCAATGGACCGTCGTAGTAGGGATCAAGCAGGTACCCGACGAGGACGACGTGACGATCGATCCCGACAGTGGGACGCTCAATCGATCGGACGCCGATGCGATCCTGAACCGGCCGGACAGAAACGCCCTGGAGGCAGCGTTAGCGATCAAAGACGAGGTGGACGCGGAGGTCATCGCGGTGACGATGGGCCCGCCACAGGCGACACCCGTACTCGAGGAGGCAGTCGCGATGGGCTGTGACGACGCGGTGCTCGTCACCGACCGCGCGTTCGCCGGGAGCGACACGTGGCCGACGAGTCTCGTGCTCGCGGCGACGGCCGAGCATCTCGACGCGGACGTCGTGCTCGCTGGCGAGGAGACCACGGACTCCTCGACCGGGCAGGTCCCGCCGGGCATCGCCGCCCACAACGGCTGGGCCCAGCTCACCTACGCCGAGGAGCTCGAACCGAACCCCGAGGAGGACGAGATCGTCGCAAAACGTGATGTCGAGGGCGGTCACGAGTACGTCGCCGCCGATCTCCCGGTCGTTGTCGCCTTTGCCTACGGCGAGAACGAACCTCGGCCCGCAGGGCTTCACCGGAAGATCTACGCCGAAACCGAGTTCGAGGCCCGCGAGGTCACCGCCGAGGACCTCCCGATCGATACCGATCGGGTCGGGCTTGCCGCCTCGCCCACCCAGGTCGGCGGGATGGAGACCGTCGATCCGGTCGAACGCGAACAGGAACGGCTCGATTCGCCCGAGGAACTGCTCGAAACGCTCGTCGAGGAGGAGGTGGTCTAGATGTCGGACGTAGACATCGAGGATCACTCGGACGTCTGGGTGTTCATCGAGGAACACGCCGGCGAGGTCGCGCCCGTCTCCTGGGAGCTGCTCTCGGAGGCGAAGGGCCTGGCCGAGGAACTCGACGAGGACCTGGTCGCACTCGCGATCGGCGAAGACCTCGACGATGTCGCCGAGGAAGCCGTCGAGCGCGGCGCGGACAGGGTACTCGTCGCCGACGATCCGGTGTTCGAGCCCTACCGTGCGGACCCCTACGGCGAGCAGTTCCGCCACCTCGTCGAGGAGCGCGAACCCGACGTGGTGCTGATCGGCGGGACTCACACCGGCCGCGACTTCGCCGGTCGGGTCGCCGTCCCCGCGTACGCGGGACTCACCGCCGACTGTACGGAACTCGGTATCGACGAGGACGGCCACCTCGAAGCCCGCCGACCGGCGTTTGGCGGCAACGTGCTGGCGACGATCAAGTGCGAGCGCCACCGGCCGCAGATGGCGACGATCCGTCCCGGCGTTTTCGCGACTGCCGACCCCGAACCCGATCACGAGGGCGAGATCGAGGAGGTCGAGGTCGTCGTCGAGGAAGAGGATACGCTCTCCGAGGTCGTCGAACGCGAGGTCGGCGACACCGCCGACATCACCGACGCCGACCGCGTCGTCGCGGCCGGTCGCGGTGTCGAGGGCGATGTCGGACCGGTCGCCGAACTGGCGGATGCGCTCGATGCGGAACTCGCCGCGAGCCGCGCGGCGGTCGATGAGGGCTGGATCGACGGCGCACGACAGGTCGGTCAGACCGGTAAAACCGTCCGGCCGGACCTCTACGTCGCCGTCGGTATCAGCGGTGCCGTCCAGCATATCGAGGGAATGAACGATAGCGACGTCGTTGTGGCGATCAACAACGACCCGAACGCACCGATCTTCGAGCACGCCGACTACGGAATCGTCGGCGACCTCTTCGAGATCTGCCCGCAGCTAGTCGAACAGTTAGAGAACGTCGACGATCCAGCGGAGGTGATCGCATGAGAGAGCATAGCGAACGAGTGCGAGTACGCCGGAGCTCCGCTCCGGAGGTGATAGCATGAGCGACGACGATCGGACACCCCCCGAGAACCCCAGTTACGACGACGAGTTCGACGCGATAGTCGTCGGTGCAGGCCCCGCCGGGAGCGCCTCGGCGCTGACGATGGCCCAGGCCGGCCTCGACGTGATCATGATCGAGCGTGGCGCCTATCCCGGCGCGAAAAACGTCTTCGGTGGCGTGTTGTACACGCCGACCATCCGCGAACTGACCGATATCGACGACGCACCCCTGGAGCGATACGTCGGCGAGAAGCGGTTCGGTATGCTCTCACCCGAGGACGAGACGGCGGTCTCGATCAAACCGAACCAGTGGCACCAGGAGCCACACAACGACTCCTACACTGTCCTGCGCGGTGACTTCGACGAGTGGTTCGCCGAGCAGGCGGTCGAAGCGGGAACGACGCTGATCACCGAAACGACCGTCACCGATCTGATTCGCGAGGACGGCCGGATCGTCGGCGTCGACACCGACCGACCGGATGGCGAACTGCGTGCGCCGATGGTCGTGCTCGCGGAGGGTGGCAACTCGCTGGTCTCCGAAGGCGCGGATCTCAAGGACACATCGCCGCGCGAGGATGTCGCGGTGGCGGTCAAGGAGGTCATCGAGTTCCCGGGCGATGGGAACGAGATCGAAGAGCGGTTCCGACTGACCGACGACTCCGGCGCGTCCTACCACTACTTCGGAGAGGGTGCTGTCGGCGACGCCTTCGGCGGCGCGTTCATCTACACCAACGACGATACGGTAAGCATCGGGCTTGCCTACCGCATCGAGGACGTGGTGACGACGCAGGCAAAGCCCGAGGAGACGCTCAATCAGTTCAAGTCCCATCCGGCGGTCGCACCGCTGGTCCGGGGCGGCCGTACTGTCGAGTACTCCGCGAAGACGATTCCGGAGGGCGGTGCGGACGCCATCCCGGATCTCGTCCACGACGGCGCGGTGCTTGTCGGGGACACTGCGGGACTGGTCCTGAACAACGGCGTCCATCTCGAAGGCACCAACATGGCCGTCGAGAGCGGTTACCACGCCGGGAACGCCATCATCACGGCGCTGGCGAACGACCGCACGGACCCGAACGCGCTGATGGAGTACCCGCAGAATCTGGAAGACTCCTTCGTCGTCAAGAATCTCGAACGCTACGAATGGCTGATGGAGACGGCAGTCGAGGACAAGGACCTCCTCTTCCGTGATCTGCCGCGAGCGATCGCGGACGCCAGCGAGGAGTACTTCACGATCGACCGCGAGCCGAAAGCCGAGCACGCCGAAGACGCGAAAGATCGGATCCTCCAGACGATCGGCGGCTGGAGAGGCGCAGCGAAACTGGCCTGGCGGTACCGGAAGGTGATGACCTCATGAGCACTCAACAATCCGTAGACAACGCATCGCTCGAAGACCGACTGTACACTGTCAAGTACGAGGATCCCGGCGAATCACACCTCGACGTCAAAGTCCCGGGTATCTGTGAGGAACGCTGTCGTACCGATGACTGCGTCGACGTCTGCCCGGCCGACGTCTGGCGCGAGGGCGAGGACGGCGTCCCGCAGATCGCCTACGAGAACTGTCTGGAATGTAGCAGCTGTCGGTTCGCCTGCCCGCACAACAACGTCGTCTGGACCTATCCCGAGAACGGCTCCGGCGTGACGTATACGCACGGATAGCCGGCTGATCGGCTCTATCGTCGTTCCGGCTACCGTTTCTCATTCGGTGAGAACGACCACGGTGCCATTCAAAACCCGGAGCGTAGAACGTAGTATGACCCCAGCCGACGGTACCGACCCCGCGGAGGTCGATACCCTCCGTGCAAGTCTCCGCGTCGAACCACCATCGAGCGCTGGCTGCGAGTTGCTTTCGGGAGCCTCCGAAGGCGAGTCCATCCGGCAGTCGTTCTCCTGTTCGCACGGCGACGAAGGGGGGGCGTGTGAGTGTCACGCGGAGGTGAGGCCGCCGAGCAAGGAGTCGGGCCGGCCTCGCTTTCTTAGCAAGGAAGTCACACAGTCGTGTGTTTGTCGGACCTTCCGGAGCCACGCCTGTGTTTCCGAGATCGAGAGCGTTCAGGGAAACGAACTCGTCTTCTCGGTGACCGTCCGCGGCCGCGACGAGCTCCGTGATATCGTCGCCGAGCTTCGCGAGGTCGGTGCGACCGTTCGCCTACAGCGTCTCGTCGATCTCGATTCGGTGGACTGTGACGGCACTACTGTCGACGATAGCGCCGTCACGGACAAACAGCGCGAAGCGATCCGTACCGCTTACGCACTCGGCTACTACGAGACGCCCCGAAGCGCCGATCTCGGCGATGTCGCCGACGAGCTGGGCGTCTCGAAGTCGGCGGCATCCCAGCGGCTTAACGCGGTCGCATCGAAACTCGTCGTCGGATTACTCCAGTCGAAAGACGGTGTCGACAGTGCGACGTCGACGGTCGCCGGGACTCCGACTGACGATTGAAATCACACTACTATTCTCTGTCGTCGGTGCTCTCGATCTCGTTCAGTGGATCCGAACAGATGACACCAATCTCGTCGGATACCGTCACCGTCACTCTAGGCGCGCGCTGTTTGTACCGTGCCGGTGGGTCACCGTCGGGTTGCTTGGTCGTCGTTTCGACGAGTAATCCGGACTCGTTTAGCTTCTCGATCTTCCGGTAGGCAGTCGACTGTGAGACGTCACATTCGTCGGCAAACTGTTGGTCGTGCATCGGCTCGGTCGCCGTCCGAAACATCTCGAGTGCCTCGTTGTCGTTGAGCAACCCGACGACTAGCTCCGGCTCGAAACACTCGCCCAACTCGGACTCGTCGATCCCTCCGTCAGCGCATGGCCGAAGACTCATACTATTATCGAGTATCTCCCTTCTCAAAGGGCTCTCCCTGTATTATATAGGCGTTTATTTGAGCGTGGAACGATGGGAACTCTCGGAGGTGTCGATGGAGTTCCGTCACGAGAACCGCGGGCTGGAGATCGTCAACGACCGCCCTGTCGATACTGCGAAGCCGCGAGGATTCGGCTCCGAGGAACTAATCGAGTGTCTTTGCGGCTGCGTTGTCTCCCAGTATTGAGACATGATCCTCTCGAACGGCGTCTGATACAGATATCGCAGGCGCTACGCTACGATCGCTTTTCTGCCGACGGGGGGTCGAAAAACGGGGGTGATCCCTTCCGCTCGCTCCGATCGCTCGCGTCGAGGACGAGCCCGCTCCGTTCCCAGAGCGTCGCGTCGAGGTCGGTCGCGACCCGCCGGAGGGTTGCTTTCGCCTCGGTGTGGACGTCGCTCTCGACGAACGACCGCCATCCTTCGACCGAACCGAACCCGAACAGCAGTTTCACCGCCGGGGACAGTCCGTTCGCGTTCTCGCGACGCTCGAAGGAGCGTACTGACGGATGGCTCACCCAGCGAGTGCCGTTCTCCGAAAGCCACTGGCGGTACTCCTCACGGTACGATCCCCGTACGTCGAACTCGATCTCGTACGTGTATGTGGTGTCCATCGATGGCTACCTCTGGTGGCGCGCTCGCCGGGGACGACAGCGGGTATTCGCGTTCCCGACCACGGCAGCTCACCGGCAGTCGTTCCCGTGTGAGCCGGTTATCAGTATGACAGTTCGGCGCGCGATCTTATTGCTGTGCTGGTACATATTTCAGGTTTTTAAATTAGGTTCCGCGCGTCGATCGCCCATCGAAACGCTGTCTGCGACCGATGGAAAAGAAGTTGTGCCGGGGGTGACAACCGGGAAACGTATGAGCGACGACACCGCCCTCACGGAGCTCCGTTCCCTGATCGGAGACGCACGACTCGCCTACGGGACCGTTCTGATCGACGACGAGCCGACGATGGTCGAATGTATCGACCGGGATCGCTTCGAGAGCGAGGCGGCCGTCGACATGGGGCTGGCCACGGCGTACGCCAGCATCAATGCGGACCTCATCCCGTTCGTGATGGATCACCAGGAGGAGTTCGCGGATATCGAGTCGGCGGTCGGAGGCGATCCCGCACGGATCACCGGGTTCGACGATGTGACCGACGTGCTCGAGGACGCACGGGCATACTATCTGCTGATCAATACCGAGGTCGGAACCTGGAAACGGGTTCGGAACGTCGTTGCCGACAGGTTCGACGACGATGGGGTCGTTACGGGGCCGGATATCGGCCGGTTCGTCGTCGCGTCGACGCTCGTCGACGAAGCGCGCGAGCGGATCGGCGACCTCCCCGAAAGCGTCGACGGCGAGGAGATCGGCGTTATCGACTGGTCGGCGTAAGATCGAGCGAAAAGACGGCTATCAGTGCGGTTTACCGCCCGTCTCGGGCTCCTGTTGCGGTGCGGGCACGAGCGGGTTGTCGTCGTCTTCGGGATCTAGCTCGCCGACGACCGCGCGGTTGACCGCGCCGATCCGGTTTGCGACGTCGTCTCGCAGGTCGAAAAAGTGATCGGCGGCCGCGGTCCCCTGCAGCACGGTAACGGGTTTGTCGGCATCGCTCCCCGAGCGGATCTCCGGATCCATCGGAATCTCCGCGAGCAGGGGGATATCGAACTCCGCGGCGAGCTCGCCCCCGCCGCCGCTGCCGTAGAGGTCGTGTTCGTCGCCACAGGACGGACACCGGAACGAACTCATGTTCTCGACGATGCCCAGCACCGGCGTCCCGCGGTCGTGGAACATCCGGATCCCCTTGCGGACGTCCGAGAGCGCGATGTCCTCGGGCGTCGTCACGACGACCGCACCAGTCACGGGGACGCTCTGGAGCAGGGTGAGCTGTTCGTCGCCGGTCCCCGGCGGGAGGTCGACAAGCAGGTAGTCGAGTTCGCCCCACTGGGTCTCCTCGATGAGTTCGGACAGCAGCTTGTCGATCATCGGGCCGCGCAGCATGGCGGGATCGGTGTCGTCCTCGGTGAGAAAGGCCATACTCATCAGCTTGATCCCGTCGACCTCCGGCGGGAGGATCAGGTTGTCCTCGGTCAGCCCGGGCTGGGCCTCGATCCCGAGCATTCCGGGGACGTTCGGGCCGTAGATGTCGGCGTCCAGCAGCCCGACGCGAGCGCCGGTCTCGGCGAGCGCGGTCGCGAGGTTCGTTGCGACGGTCGTCTTGCCGACACCGCCCTTGCCCGACGCGATGGGGATGATGTTCCGAACGTCCGGAACCGGGCTCTCGGGGTCCTCCCACGAGAGGCTCACCGAGATCTCGGGATCGAGGTCGAGCGCTTCGATCTCCTCGCGGATTCGATCGCCCATCGCCTTTTCATCGGTGGAGTAGGGTGCGTTGAACGCGACCGAGACGTTCACGACGCCGTCCTCGATGCGCACGTCGTCGATCAGTCCCAGCGATGCGATGTCCCGGCCGAGCGCCGGGTCCTCTACTGCACGGAGCCGTTCGCGGATCTGAGCTTCGTCAACTGTCTGGTCTTCATCAACTGTCATTGGTATCACCGTCTTCGAGCACCGTAGTCAAGTCGTCGTCGGTCGTCTCGAGCCGTTCGAGCCGCTTTGCGAGCTGTTTGCCGTCGCCCTCGACAAACGACTGGGTCTCGTCGGCGAGCAACGAGTAGAACTCGGTGTCGGCGTGTTCGCGCATGTTGTCGACGAGCTCGGAGATCCATCGGCCCAGATGCTCCGACAGGAACTCGTACTGCCGTTCGAGGTACTGTTCTGCGGCCTCGAACTCCCCGGCGTCGAGCGCGCTCGCGACTCGCCACCCCCCGATCGTCCGCAGCTAACACGTTCCTTTTACGGTCGATCGGTCCCAGTCTCAGTTCTCCGGCGACGCGATACGGATACTCCCCGTCGCCGCGTCGATATGCACCCGCGCGTCGCCCCCTTCTAGCTCCATCGGAACGATCCAGAAACTGGTTCCCCGATAGGGGTCGTCGACCACTTTGATCTCGTCGTGACCGGCCTCTTCGACCGCCTCACGAGCGCGTTCGAGCGCGCGCTCGGGAGAATCGATCGCGCTCGTCTCCTCGGAGACGCGAACCGTCGTTACCGGAATCGGCGACTCCCTGACGATCCGCTCTGTGACGCTCCCCACGAGGAGCCTGTCGATCCCCGTCCGACCGTGGGTGCCCATCACGATGGCGTCCGCCTCTGTATCGTCGGCGGCCGCCAGGATCTCCTCGTGTGGGATCCCGCGCCGTAGCTCCGTCTCGACGCCGACGCCGACCCGTCCGGCGGCCCGCTGGACTCCATCGAGGGCGGTTTCGCCACTCCGTTCGAGTTCGTCGGTAGAGATCCCCTCGAGTTCATCGTACTCGCTCGTGTTGACGACGTAAACCGCGTGGATCGTCGCTCCGACCTCGTCAGCCAGTGCGACGGCGTGGTCGATCGCCCGCTGACTCCCCGCGCTCCCGTCGGTCGGAAGCAGGATTCGTCTGTACATACACCACTCTATGGGGATCGGACACAAAACGATGTGGACCCGATCAGGCTCCGGCGTCGTCCTCGACGGGGAACCAGACCAGTTCGTGATCGGCAACGAGTCCCACGTCGACCCGGTCGCCGAGTTCGAGTTTCTCGCTGTGGTTGTGCATACACTGTACCGTCTCGCCGGTATCGAGTTCGACGCGGTACAGTACGGTGGGGCCTAAATAGCGTCGGTAGGTAATCTCGCCGTCGGCGTCACCGTTGCAGTTGCACGTCGTGAGCACGTCGTCGGGCCGGACCAGTACGTCGAGTTCGGTGTGATCGTACTCGGACTGCAGGCCGTGGACCTGCTCGCGGGGGAGGCTATCGACAGACGTCTCGATCTCGTCGCCCTGAACGTAGCCGGAGAGAAAACTCGCGTGGCCGAGGAAGTTCGCGACAAAGCGGGACGTCGGGCGCTGGAACACGGCTTCGGGCGCACCGACTTGCTCGATTTTTCCCTCGTGCATCACGGCGACCCGGTCGCTGATCGACAGCGCTTCCTCCTGGTCGTGGGTGACAGAGACCGCTGTCACGCCGGTGTCTTTGACGATCCGTCGGACCTCCTCGCGCATCTCGACGCGCAGATCCACGTCGAGGTTCGAGAACGGTTCGTCGAGCAGGAGGATCTCCGGTTCGGGCGCGAGCGCCCGGGCGAGCGCGACGCGCTGCTGCTGACCGCCGGAGAGCTCTTCCGGGCGGGAGTCGCCCTGTTCGTCCAGCCCGACGAGTTCGAGCAGGTCGGCGACGCGCCGGTCCTGTTCGTCCTCCGGCAGGTCCTCGATACCGAACGCGACGTTCTCGGCGGCAGTCATGTGCGGAAAGAGCGCGAAGTCCTGAAAGACGATGCCGACGTCGCGATTCTCCGGCGGAATGAAGGCTCCACCCCCGGCCTCGGCGGCCGTCTCGCCCTCGATCCGGACCACCCCTTCGTCGGGGCGTTCGAGGCCGGCGATCAGTCGCAGCGTGGTCGACTTGCCACAGCCTGAGGGCCCCAGCAGTGTGATGAACTCCCCGTCGACCACTGACAGCGACAGTTCGTCGACGGCGACTTCGGGACCGTAGTGCTTGGTTGCGCCGTCGAGTGTCAGAATCGTTCGATCGGCGGTCGGTGCCTCGCTCTCCGGTCGGTCGACCGAACGCTGTCTCCGCCCCGACGGTTCCCCGACGACCTCTTCGTGTTGTCTAGACGTAGCCATTGTATCACCCGGGTGCTGTTCGTACCAGTATCTCAGCGCGTTCTCCTGTTTAACGGGCTGGCGATTCCCAGCGTCTGAGAAGAGTTCCGCGAGCGTTCTGACCATTGGCAGTTAATATCGTGCGCATCGGTACCATCTATATGAGCGTGACTGGCCTCTGTGCGGTCTGTGAACAAGCGCAGGCAGTAGATCAGTGTCGTAACTGTGGAGCGATGGTCTGTCGAACGCATTATCAAGAGGATGTGGGGATCTGTGTCGAGTGTGCCGCCGACACCGATCCGTCCTCGGGCGGGCCGACCTAGCAGTTCTGAGCGTTACTCGACCAGAACGGCGTTGACCTGACCGGTCTGACCGGGTCGAGAGGTCACGCGGGCACGCCCTTCGGTCGTCTCGATGACCGCACCTTTCGTGATGATGTTTCGTCGCGCGTAGTTCGGGTCCGCCGCGTTCTCGACGACGTCCTCGATCTCCGCCTGGACCGTCTCGTCGCCGTCAGCGACGCTTGCGGCATCGATCTGGAGTGCGCGAACTTTGCGGGTGCCACCGCGTGCGTCGATGGTTCGGATCGACGTCTCGCCGAGACCGGTCTCGGTCGGTTCGCGGCCGAGTTGGTGTTTCTTGCGGTCGGTGTTCGGTCGCAGTCGCCCGCCTGTTCGCTTTCGCATAGAGCGTCCGTGATCTACCATACAGTGGAGAAGCAGGGGGCAACACTTGAATGGATCGACTCGTAGACCGAAGACCGGCAGGTTTACCGACCGCGTCCTGTATCTGCAAGACATGAGCCTCCGGATCACCGTCGCCGCGCCGTTCCGCCAGAAAGGGGCCGAACGGCTCGCCGAAAACGAGTTCGTCGTCGCGCTGTCGCTCGACCGGGACTGGTTCTCGCCGGATCAGGCAACCCGGCTGGTCGATGTCGCGACCGGCCGTGGCCTGCTCGATCGGTCGGACGGCAACGTCGAGATCACGTTCGACCCGAACGAGATCGAGGTTCCCGACGGCTTCGTCCCCGACGAGGAGATCATCCAGCAGCGATCACCCTTCGAGCAGGCGCTCTCGACGCTCGAAGACGAGGGGATCGAGAAACAGGCGGCGGTCGCGGGTATCAACCGTCTCCAGTCGGAACTCGGCGTGACTATCGAGACTGCCGCCGTCGTCTTCGGGCGCCGGAACGGGATCGACCTCTCGGATGTAGCGCAGCAGGCGCGGGAGAAACTGGGCGGGGAGTGACACTCTCTCGGACGCTTCGAGAGAACGCAAAGCCGAAACCCGCCGAGCGCGAGCATCCGATATGGTCGAGAAACGCGTTACCGACGGCGTCCGGATCGCCCAACTGCTCTCCTCGGAGATCGACGGGCGCGTCGACGGTGCGCTCGGGCGGCTTTCGGTGACGAATCCGGACCGGGCGGTCTCGGGGACGGCCGACGGTGACCGGGCCTACGATATCGAGTGGACCGAAGAGCGAGTCGAAGACCCCGACGATTCCAGACGCCAGCACGACAGCGGCGAGGGCCGCCGGATCGCACAGGCGTTCGTCCACGATGACCGGGTCCGGATAGAGCTAACCGCAGGCCAAGCGGTCGCAGCGGAACGCGCCGAAAGCGAAGGGCTCCGGGTTCGTCCGAAAGCCGTCCATCCGCCGAAGACGCTCGTCTTCGTCGAGAGCGGCGCAGAAACGAAGCGTGTGGCGGCCGTCCTCGATGCGGTCAGCGCGGCACTGGCCGAGTAGCTCCGTCGACAGTCACATCGCGCCGAGCGCGGCCGGTAGCTTCGTTGCCAGCGTCGCCCGGTCGACGTGTGCGTCGGCCCGGTCGTCCGGCTCAGGCCCCCCGTCGTACAGTACCTGAATCGCTCGCATGCCGGTGTCTTTCGCGCCGTGAACGTCGGTCCGTACCTGATCGCCGACGTAGACCGCCTCCGCTGCCGGCACCGACAGCGAGCCGAGGATTGCCTCGAACGCACGCGAGTCCGGCTTTCCGGCCGAGAGTTCGCCCGTCACGACCGTTTCGTCGAAGAGGTCGGCCCAGCCAAGCGTCTCGATCTTGTCTCGCTGGGCGACGATCGGGCCGTTCGTCAACAGTCCGACCCGGTAGCGTTCGCGCAGCCGATCGATGAGTAACTCGGCATCGGCGACGGGCACGAGCGAGGCAGCTATCTCCTCGCGGTAGGCCGTCGCCGCGACGTCCGGATCGGTATCCGCGTCGTAGTTCTCGAAGATCTCCGAAAAGATCGGCGCGCGGGTGTCGCCGGTCAGATGGCGTCCATGCGCGTTCCGATACTCCTGTCGCGTGGGGGTCGGCGCGTCGATGGAGGCCATCGCGTCGGTCAGGATCGTTCCTCGCTTGCGGCGCGGGATCGCAAGCGTCTCATCCAGATCGAAGACGACAGCCGACAGCGTCATACCTATAACTACGTGTCGGGGGATTTGAGCCTATCTATTGCGGATACCGCCCCCCAGTCACCTCCAGCCGTGATCGGTATCTTGTAGTGGACTGCTCTCGCACGAGCAAGCATGAACTTCTTCGACCGACTGGCCGACCGCATCGAGACGGTCGACAGCGTCGTCAGCGTCGGCCTCGATCCCGATACGAGCAGGATCCCCGAGCCGCTCCGCGAGTACGACCTCCCGCGGTTCGCGTTCAACCGCCGGATCATCGATGCGACGCACGAACACGCGGCAGCGTTCAAGCCCAACGCCGCCTTCTACGAGGATCCCGACGGCTGGCGCGCGCTCGAAGAGACTATCGCTTACGCGAAGGGCAAAGGCGTGCCAGTGATCCTCGACGCCAAGCGAGCGGACATCGGTAACACGACGCGCCAGTACGCCGAACTCGTCGACCCGGACGCCAGCAGCACTGCCGCGGACGCCATCACGGTCAACCCCTACATGGGCCGGGACTCGCTCCAGCCGTTTCTCGACACCGAGACCGCTGGCGTGTTCGTCCTCTGCCGGACGTCGAACCCCGGCGGCGCGGACCTGCAGGACCTCGAACTCGCCGAAGGGGACCTGCTCTACGAGCGCGTTGCCGCACTCGCGGACACGTGGAACAAGAACGGCAACGTCGGACTCGTCGTCGGCGCGACCACGCCGGAGGAGTTGGAGTCGGTCCGCGAGCAGGTGCCCGACCTCCCCTTCCTCGTCCCGGGCGTCGGCAGTCAGGGCGGGGACGCGGAAGCCGCGGTCGAACATGGCCTCGCCGACGGCGTCGGCGTCGTCAACTCCTCACGAGGGATCATCTTCGCCGGCGAGAGCGCCGGGCGGGGCGATTCAGACGTCGACCAGTTCACCGGCGCGGCCGGCGACGCCGCAAAACGGCTGAAAAAACGACTCAACCAGTATCGATAGAATAGGCTTACTAGCGGGACAGTATCAGTCAGGACGTGATCGAGGAGGGTGATTTCCGGCGTCTGTCCGGTTTCGTCCACTGCATCCGCCACGACTACGACGTAGCCCGGAGTATCGTGAACCTCGAACCCCTTGCAGAACTCGTCTTCGTCGCCGGGCTTGGCGCCTTCGACGATGCTCTTGGTGCTGGCAGCGACGCCGTCTGCGTGCTCTGTCCCGTGGAATCTCACCCCACGATTCTCCATCGATCAGAACGACCGGGTGTGATACCGGTCGATGTGGTGTTCAACTGCTCGGTGCAGTGTAGGTTTCTGTCGTGTCGGCGTCGCCCTCGTCGGGGTCATCGACGTACACCAGCACGTTGCGGTCGTTGCCGTCGGTCGCGAAGTTTTCCGTCTCGTATTCGAGAGTGTAGGTACCGAAGATCTGCTGGCCGATCTCGTCGAAGATGTCCGTGATATCGTCCTCGTCGGCGTCGAAGGTGTAGTCCTCGTAGTCGGGGTCGTTGGGGACTTCCCCGGAGATATCCTCGAAATCACTCACCGCCGCACCTGAACCGTACGCGATCCCGTAGATCGTCGTCCCGCTGTTTTTAGCATCGTTCGCTGGCATTTCGCCCCCTGACGTATCCCCGTTCCCGAGAACGATCATGAAGTCGGGAGCGTTGTCGCGGTTGTTCCCGGAGCTGTCGAATTCAAGCTGAGCCTTGGAGATTCCAGAACCGACGTCCGTGCCACCGCCAGCACTGAGACCGTCGATGTCGTCTTCGACCTGGTTCTGATCCGTTCCAAGCCCCGAGACGAGGGACGCAGAGCTATTGAACTCGACGAGACCGACGTTGACCGTCGGGTCGAACCCGCCGTCGTTCGCATCGTTGTCGGTATCGGTATCACCGCCAAAGAGCGTTATTGCACCGTCTTTGGCGTTCTCGATCTTGCTGCCGCCCATCGAGCCGGACGTATCCATCACGAGCATGATGTCGGCGAGGGTTTCCTCCTGTTCGCCACCGAAAGCGACGTCGTTGATCTCCTGGCCACAGTAACCGTCGCCGAGCCCACCGACTGTCTCCTCACAGAGCTGGAAGTCGCTTGCTTCCAGAACGCCTTCGCCGCCCGCAGCAGTGTCCACGCGTGCAGTAGCTTCTACGGTCGGGAAGGCGCTATCGTCGATGCTCTCGATGGTGACATCGAAGTCGTCCTCGCCTGGATCCGGCACCTCACAATCCGGACACCCCGGTTCCGTCAGGCACCGCACCGCATTGAAATCGAAGTTGGCCTCGAACTTGGTCTTCTCGTCGAGCCCCGCGTACTTGGGAAGCCACCACTCGAAGCCGATGTGCCCAGTGCTGGAGTTCTCGATGCACCAGTCGTCGTCGTGGTCGCCGACGGCGCCGAATCGGACACCGGTCATTGGCCGCCGTCGGCCGTGTTTGTCGTCGTGGTCGTCATAGAGCGGCGCAAGTGCGGTGCCCGATCGCGCCCGATCGAACACGTTTAGCTTCGTATGGTCGCCGCTGGCGATCTCGATCCGGCAGATCGCCAGGTTGCTCGTCCATTCGAAGCCGACCGGCTTCCCTTTCTTGTCCGTGATGACCTCCTCGACCGTGATGCGGAGGTCGGGAAGCGGCTTGTGCTTGTCGCGGGCGACGTATCCGGTGCCCTCGATGTAGAGCTTGACGCCCTCAGCGAGGTCCGCCATTTCCTTGACTTTCTTGCCGTGAACGTGCCTGTCGACGTTGTAGTCGGTGATCCATCCGGGTTCATACTTTTCGGCGGGCGGCGTCTTCATGCCACTCGTGTTCTTCCGCGGGTAGCCGTAGTAGTGGATCCCCTCCATATCGTCCGGCGACGCGACATAGGGCTCGCCGGAGACGTGGATGCCATCCTTTAGTTTGTAGAGCACATCCTTGAGCGATCCCTGGGCGATAATCGGCTCGTACGGCTGGTAGACGTTGTCTCCCGGCGACCCATCGTTGTCGTCGTTGTCGTCGTGGTCGTCGTTGTCGTCGTTGTCGTCGTGGTCGTCGTAGTTGACGTGGTTATCGTTCGATCCGTCGTACTCGTCGTACCAGACGCGCGCTCGAGCCATGTGCGCGAGCTTCTTGTCGACATCGACATCGTGGGCATAGAACTCGAGTTCGCCCGGCTCGCCACAGAGGTGGTAGCTCAGCGTCGCCTCGCCGCCGTAGCCCGGCTTCACGCCGTGGAAGTCGATCAGCGGGTCGCCCGGATCGGTGTACTTGTTGTCCGTGCGCAGGTGCGAGCTGAGCGGGTCATCGACGTCGACGAGGGCGTCGTTCATCATCCCTCCGTCGCAGTAGTCGATATGGTCGTCCTGCATCGCGTCGTTGTGGCTGTCCGGGAAGGACTCGACGTATTTCCATTTCCCGCCCCTGTAGAACGACTCCTGCCAGTCCATCGCGACCGGGACGGGATAGTTGTCGTCTTCGTCGTTCTGTTCGCCTGCAGCAACGCCCTGTGTGCCCAGCGCGATCCCGACACCGGAAGCGCCGATGCCAGCAAGCACGTTGCGTCGTGTGATGTTTCGGTTGGATTCCTTCGACATGCTTTCACCGTGTGCCCCGGTTTGTTCGGGAACACTACACGAGATGGTGACCGGAGGGGGTGGGATATATATACACAACAAGATGGACGTTAGAGAGTTACCTTCTGTAGTCGAAGTAAGAGCATTCTATATTATCTTAAACAATATAATATGTATACTGTAAGTAAAATTAGCTAAACGAAAATAATGCCTCTCGAGCCGGCTGCAGGCATCGTCACAGCGGCGTGTGAAACCGATCGGAAGGCGGGACGAATCGAAGGCCACTCTCGCCGATTCGGATCGCGATGCGGCCTTCCGAAGCGCCGTTTCGGTGACGTTGCCACCGTAGTCGGCGCTTCACAAGAGGTCGAGGATCTCACCCGGCAGTTGGCCTCGGAGGAGTCGATTCCCGTCGATGTCGAACGGTCGTCGTCCAGTTCGCCAGCGCGGTCGGTGACGCCGCAGAGCGGTTAAACTCTGCGGCCCGCTCAGTGCCGGTAGAAGCGGCTTACCGGCGCGATAACACTGGTTACTAAATGATGCCTTTGCTTACCTACAGGAATATAATTTATTACTATCGGTAGTGGGGTTGCATCCGATAGTGAAACGATGGTATCCAGCAACCATGTCGCCACCGGGAGCCCACCCGGAAGTGATCGAGCATGAGCGCGCCCGCGGTACAGGAGACTGCGGAGGTTGATCCCGGGGAGTCGGTCGAGGACGATCAGCCGACTGTCGACGAGCGGCGGATCGATCAGGAGCTGGCCTTTCGGATGTTGAGCTGTCGGCGACGCCGTCACGTGCTTCATTATCTCCGACAGAACGATGGCGCGGCGACGCTCCGGACGCTCTCCCGTAAAATCGCAGCGTGGGAGAACGACATTGCACCCGACGACATCACCTACCAGCAACGGGTCCGGGTGTATACGGCGCTCCGGCAGTCCCATCTCCCGAAGATGGATGACGGCGGAATCGTCGAGTTCGATCCCGATCGATCGACGGTCGCGCTTACGGACGCCGCGACACAGCTTGACGTGTATCTCGATGTCGTCCCGCACGACGACATTCCGTGGAGTAGCTACTACGCGGGTCTCGGCGCGCTCTGTGTCGGCTTCGGCGCGCTCGTGATCGTCGGACTCCCGCCGTTCTCGATCCTGGCGGGTGGACTCGGTGCACTGCTGTTCTCGGCGCTGTTTTTCGTCTCCGGGATCGCACACGTACTGCACGACAGACGAATGCACGTCGGGACCGAGGGGCCGCCACAGGGGTGATCGAGAATGTCGTATCTTCGCAGGAAGGCGAGTGCCGCCGCCCGCGTCCTGCTCGGGTTTGCTCTTATCCTGACGCTCTGTCTGGTCGTCGTCGTCGCCGTCCCGCAGGTGATCGGCGCGGACGAAAGCTATGTCGTCACCTCCGACAGCATGTCGCCCGCTATCGACGGCGGTGACGTCGTGATCGTCACCGAGCGCAGCCCCGACCGGATCGAGGAGGGCGATGTGATCACCTTCGTGCCGCCGGGCAACGACGACCGCAGAACCACGCATCGTGTCGTCGGGGTAGAACAGGGGGACGGGGAGACCCAGTTCATCACGCAGGGCGACGCGAACGACAGTCCTGATGCCGCTCCGGTTCCCGGCGAGCGGGTGATCGGCGAGGTCACGCTGACGATCCCCTACTTCGGTCGGTTCGTAGCGTTCGCCCAGACCTGGCTCGGAATCGTCTCGCTGGTGATCCTGCCGGGGCTTGCGCTGGTCGGCACCGAGCTCTGGGAGCTGAAGAAGGGACAAGAGGAAACGGAGACCAAACGCGCAGCTGATGCGGACAGCACACACGACACCGACGATGAACCGGGAGGTGAGGGAGAATGACACGTCGGCGTCGGCTCGCGCTCGTCGGTGTGATCGCGCTGGTCGGTATCCTCAGCCTCTCGATCGGGATGACCGGTGGCCTGTTGAGCGACGGACTCAGCCTAGACGGCAACGAGATTGAGGGAGGTGACGACGATGGCGAGTCGACAGACGCACTGGCCGACCAGCCCGGGCAGAACGAGTCGGACAGTGACGAGACCGATCCCGGCGTCGAAGAGCAGGGCGGCGACGAGGCAGAGGATAACCCGGACGAGGATCCCGGCGACGAGGAGACAGGTCCGGAAGACCAGTCCGAGTAGTGGCTCCGCTACCGTTGTTCGACGATTCTCACGGAGTGGTCCCTTCTGACTGCACGCTCACGCTTCACCCGCGGGCCGACCGTGGGGAAGCCCCGCATTGTGCTCTCTCGAACGTGACTAGTCATAGAGTGAGATAGCTCTCGCCAGCACAGGATTCAAAAAAGTAGCCACACAGCAAGCGGAGGCGATATCGATCCGACTTTTCTCTACTCGGCGTCTTCCTACTCCTGGAACGGGTTCTGCGGGTCGTCGTTGTGTCGACACTGCTCGGTGTAGAAGCCGAAGTCGAACTCCAGGCGGTCCTGCTGGACCTCGTTGCCGACCTCCTTCGGCAGACACCACTCGAAGCCGATGTAGTAGGTGTTCGAGGCCTCCGTGCACTCCATGTCGTCGGAGTACGGGTCGGCGTCGAGCAGCGCACCGTTTTCGAGTTGTTCGAGGACCTCACGTAGCGTCCCTTCAGCGATGAGCGGCTCTTTGCCCCCCTGGTAGACGTTGTCGCCCGGCTCGACCATCCCGCCGTTGCCGCCATTGTCGCCGTTTTCGAAACAGCATACGTCGATGTTGCTGATGCCCTGTCCGGTGGGCGTCGAGAACGTCGCCCCGTCGAGGACGACCGGCTCATCGAAGACGTAGATCTGCTCGCCCTCATCACCGCCCTTCACGCTGACGATCACGACGGCGTCGTCCGACGAGAGCGTGACGCTTCCGGAGCCTGTGGCGTCGACCGTGATCGTGCCACAGTCCCCGGTCGCAGTGTCACCGGCCGCTAAGTCCGATCCGAACAGCTCGTCGCCGTCGAGGTCGCCGTCCTCGAACCGGTCGAGATTGTCCTCGTAGTCGCCGCAGTTGTAGTTCGAGGCTGCTTGACCGAACCGATCATCGTCCCCCGTAACGATGATCTCGTCGATCTCCGGGGTATCCTTGTCGATCTCGTCGCTAACGGAGCCCGCGCCGTTGCTCGAGTCCTCTGCCCCCTCGTACATGTCGTACCAGACGCGCGCCTGCGCCTTGTCCGCGAGGTGGTCGGTCGGTTTGTTGTTGGCGTCCTCATCCTCAAAGCGGAGGTTCTTCGTCCGGAACCAGACCCAGCCGTCGTTCCCGCAGAGGTGGTAGCTGAGCGTCGTCTCCCAGCAGTCACCGGGCTTGACGTCGTCGAGGTGGACGAGCGGTTCGTCAACCTCGGTCCCCTTGGTGACGTCCCCAGTGTGATAGTCGATGATCGACCGCTTCTTGCTGTGTAGCGGATCGTCGATGCCGCCGTATTTCGTGCAGAAGTCTTCGACAGTATCGAGATCTGCCTGCTCTGTCGCCCCGTGGTCCGCGGCGGGGAACACGTCGATGAGCTTCAGTCCATCGCCCATGTCGTACGCTTCCTGCCAGTCGACGACGAGATCGAGTTCGCCCGCGACGATCTCGTTGTCGTCCAGATGCTGGTCGTCGGTGAAGAGTGCTGATGTGCCGAAGCCTCCGAGTGCTGCACCGGCACCGGCCGCGCCGATCCCGGCCAGTACGCTTCGTCGATTGAGTGGTCCGCTGTTTTCGTCTGTCATAGTTGTTTCACGCGACAGACGGCGTCTCGCCAGCTGCCACGTATCAGATAGTGCCCGGTAATGGGGCGTATATATATACGAGCTGATGGTTCGCTAGACGGAGTCTCTAGCTCGCAAGCGTTCGTGTACCATGTCGTAGCAGCGGAATAATATAGCTATTAGAAATAGCTAATAGCAACAATAAGGCGCCAGTGGGACGGTTCCATCTACTTCTCACGGACCCAGCGCCGCCCTCTAAATCGCCATTGGAGTCCTGAGAGTCATCTAAAATGTCTGATCGAACTCCCAGCGACCGTTTCAGTCATCCACCGACTGGCCATCACGCAGCGGTATCGGACTTGTCGTCCCGGTCTCCCTCCGAGGCCGATCCGTCTTCTTGCCTCCCAGCAGAATCAGCCGCTGGCTCGTACTTGTACAGTATAGAGTCCTCTGTGACGTAGTAGCACTCCGTGCTGGAGTCTTCGATGACGCGCCGATCGCTGTCGATCGCGACGTCGACGAGCCCTTCGAGCGAATCGACCTCGATGGTCGGCTGATCCGCGAGCGATGCCGGCAGGGATCCGGTCGTGATCCAGTCGTCGAACTTCTTGCGGTCGGCGTGATGCCGTGTATCGGCTGGAATCTGCAGATGGCCGCGTTTCTCCGCGCCGACGACACCGACGAGACCCAATAGCGACATGACGAACAGCAGCGGTGCGCCGATCGTTCTGAGCGAACTCCTCTCGGCTGTTCCGGCGACGGTTTCGGTCCGATCCCCGAACCCTGTATCGTCCATCGTCGTGTCGACGCTGTACGTTTCGCCGTCCGGGGTGACGACGAGCACGTCCTCTCGGACGTTGGCAACCGACTGGTTCTCGACCGTGCCCTCGATCTCCGACCGGGCGACGATTCTCGCGTCGGTCTCTCCCGGGTCGGCACCGAGGTTCTCCTGAATCCTTTCGACCCGATTCTGAAGATCGCTCACGTCGACCGACGAGGCGACGGTGTGAGAGTCCCCGACAGCGACCGAGGCCGACTGTTCGCTGTCGAGCGATTCGGTCAGCTCCCAGTACACCTCCTCGCCGTCGCTCGACTGCAGTATTAACAGAAGTTCCGTCTCGATGTCGACGGTCCCGTTCGCCGTCTCGTGTTGGTACTCGTACTCGACATCGAGCTCCGGCGAGACGCGTGTGAAGTACGTCCCGCGGTTCTCTAACACGTCGTCGTCCTCGAACACTTCAGTGCCGTTCTGAACCGTTGCCGAGTGCGTGAACTCGGCCGAATCGGACACCGTCGCCGGGAGCTCCTGCTGGTCGTCGGTATCCGAACCCGCCAGCGTCGTGGCGGTGAACGCCCCGCCGATCACCAGCAACACGAGCAGGAGTACGACGATGGTCGTGTACCGCTGCGCCACGAACCGGCGAACCCCACTCAGCCGTTCGTCAGATTGCGATTCCACCGATCGTCGTTCCTCGTCAGTCATGATTGTCTCCCTCCAAAGATCGTTCGTCTCGGCTCGCGCGTTCGAACCGTCCCCGCTCCGAAGAGCAACACCAGCGGCAGGGCGAACGCCGCGCCGATCACGCCGCTGATCGTGCCGATGGCCAGCCACGGATGGATCGAATGGAGCCCGTAGATCACCGACGGCGGCAGGACGGCCAGATACCGGTACTCCGCAACGCTTCTGATGTAGTAGCCGGTCTCCGGCGGTGCTGTAATATCTACCGTCGCCTCGGCGTCGCTCCGCGGCGGGAGGTACTGGCGCTCCGAACCGACCTCCACACCGGAACTCGCAGGCTCAATCACGGCGTAGCTCGGCAGCACGCCGCTGTTCCGCGTGGTAACGGTCCACGTCGCCGTCTCCCCTTTCGGTATGACGTCCTCCCGATCGGAGTCGAACTCCGCGCTGACGACGCCGTACTCCTGGGTCCCTCCCGCGGCGAGCATCGTCCCCGCGGCCGTGGCGACGATGAGCAGGGTAAGCACCCCGATCACCAGTCCGACGTTGTACACCCCCTTTCGGGACTGGGTTCGATCGCGGTTCCGACGTCGACGCCCTTCGCCGAGCAGTCCACTCAGGAACGCTCCGGCACTCACGAGCAAGAACAGAAACGCGACCCATTGTATCCGTGCCAGTGCGGGCATGCCGAGCGCGGCCGCGATCCGCTGTTGGACGCTCGTGATATACGCCTGCATCGTCGACACGCCCGTCCCGAGATTCGGCAGCACGACGACCTCGCCGTTAACCTGCCAGGCCGTCGCCAGCACCTGCCCGTCAGTAACGGGGGGTTCGCCGTCATCTTGATCGGTAAACGGGTTCGCGTCACCCCGCGTGATGTACCCCTCGTCGGTGACGCCCACCACGCGGTGGGTCGTAATGTCTCCCCCGTGGACCTCCTCGGCCTCGAAGACGATTACGTCGCCCTCGTCGACGGAGCCGGTGAGTTCGGCGGGGATCGCGACGAAGCCGTCCCCGGCGTCGATGGTCGGCTCCATGCTACCGGTTTCGGCATAGGAGAGTAGGACCGGCTGGCCGAGGGCTTGCCCGGCTAGGAGTGCTGCGACGAGGAGCAGTAGCACCACGACGACACCGATCTCGACGTAGGATCGGACGCTCATGTCGGTAAACTGGCGACTGGTGACTCGACATGCAAATATCGGTTCCTGATGGTTGCCCCCCGGGTGCCTTCGAGTGGGTTCATCCCACGACGTACTCGCTCCAGTATCGGTATTTTATATGTGCCACATACTCCCGGTAAGAGCGGTCTTCTACAGAGGCAGTTACCTCCGCTCATGGAATTAGTTGGCGTGATTTCGGTTCACAGGATTGCAAGTCGTGTATGCAAAAATAAAAGATGCAGAACGGATGGTTCAGTGCGAGATGTCAGTCGTTGCCAGTCGCTTCGGCGGTGATCGTCAGGTCGTTCCTGCTCTTGCTGGTGGTGCCACCTGATTTGATCGCGACCCCAACTGCAGCCGAATCGCCCGATTCTAGGACGTTCTGACCGTCGAGCCCGTTGCGCCTCGTAATGTCGGACTCGAGCTCGTTGTCAAAGTTTGCGTCACAGGTCATCACGGAGATCCGTTCGTTTCCGTCGACGACGTAGACCCCGAACCGAGAGGTGAACCAGCCACCCATACCACAACCGCTGAACAGGAACGAGATCTCCTGAGTCCCCTGATTAGTGACCGTGAGGACATCGTCCATGAGCGTCTCGGCATCGGGATTCACGCCGCTGCCACCGGCGTTGGTCTCCGTCACAGTGAGCGCGAGCAGCCCGTTGCTTTCGGTGGCGTACTCCCCGTTCGGGCCATCGCTGGGCTGCAGTCCGAGGAATGCGTCACTATCAGAAGTGACATTGACCGTAATGTTGCGCTCTGCTTCGACCGACGTGAAAGCTCCGGACCCGAGCAGCGATACTCCGCCTGCCGCTGTCGCGCCGAGTCCGAGAATGAATTTTCTTCGGTTCATGCAATTTGACCGTTCTGATATTTGCTAGCTCTACATCATATAGTGAAGTTGCATTTTAGAAGTCCGCTGCTATATCGTCCATCTCGCTTTCCGACTCTGCTGCTACAATTACCAGCGTATCAATGTCATCGATGACATCATCACCGTTTTCATCAAGGAAGAAGTAGAATCCAAGCCCGGCAGAGCCACCAACCGGGAGGGAATCTCCGTTATATGCGGCGTCCAATCGAGCGAAGTCACGACCCCCACTATCACCAGAGATGCCAAATTCTTGGAGTCCTGCAACATCCTGGCCAGTGTTTCCGGCCTCGTCGACGACACCGACGTTCACGTAGACATCCTGCGTGCCGTTGTTTGTAACCTTGACGACGTCTTCGATGTTGGTGTCCGCATTGTTGTTCAGGCCAGTACTACTGTCATCGGTGAAATCCAGCTCGATGGTATCCGGGTCGCCGGTTGCTTCTGCGTAGTCTCCGTTGGGGCTACTGGAAGGCTCGAGCCCGAGGAGTGCCGCTGAGTCGCCTCTGACTTCAATCGTGATGTCACGACTCGCCTTAACCCAAGTAAACGCACCACTCCCTGTTATTGCCGCCGCGCCGGCGGCGAGCGATCCCGTTCCGATCAGAAATTTGCGTCGTTCCATTGTTGTCTCACTTTGGTTTGTCGTACGCCGGTCCACCCACTGACTCGTCTGCCCCCCAGCCCCACACGTCGACCGTCGTTCCGCTGCGGCGCACATCGTGTTCCATCACGGGGTGTCACTTTGGTATATATGGCCAGTATCGACGGAGAGAGCCCCTGTACTATCGAAATAGAGTCTATGGAGCGCGAACAAACGGTCTGTTCCGATCAGTTAAGCAACTGATAATTCGCGCGCCTGCACTCCCAGCGATCCGAACGAACGTGGTTCCCTCCGGCACATAACGAAGCGACCGCCCGTCGACGTCTCTCGAAGCTATAATCAAACTGAATAAAATAATTTGTATATAAACTACATACCTGAGTAAACGGATGTAGTCCAGTTCCTTGCGCTGTGATTCCAAACCGCCTGTCCGAACTGTCCCCTCGTATCCGCCTCAGTCAGGAGTTGTGTGAGGTTACCCCAATTTAGCTGGATATACTAAAATGATACTCCATTGAACTCTTGATCGACCAATGAGCGCATCTTCCGACCCGTCGGTACAGTCGCAGGGTCCGTCGATCGGACACGGAGAGTTCTCTAGAGACACGGTGCTGGAGGTGTTGAGCAACAAACGGCGTCGATTCGCGATTCACTACCTCAAACAGCAGTACAGCTTCACGGCACAGAATCCCGACCCCGTGGATATCGGCGATCTGGCCGAACAGATCGCGAGTTGGGAGTACGACAAACCGGCCGATCACCTCACTGCACAGGAACGCAAACGGGTCCAGAACGCGCTGCGACAGTTCCATCTACCGAAGATGGACGATTACGGGTTCGTCGACTACGACTCACAGCGGGGGACCGTCGAACTCACCGAACCCGTCCTGAACTGCGATTTTTACGTCGACGTGCTCCCGGAACGCGGCATCCCGTGGGGGACGTACTATCTCGGGTTGGCCGGCTTTTTTACGCTCTGTGTCGTCGGTATCGGCATCGGGACAGTCCCGTTTACGGCCTTTTCGATGTTCTCCTGGAACATCTTTTTCCTCGTCGTGTTCGGGGTATCGGCGCTGGGCCACTACTACGATAACCACTATCGGATGCGCGTCGGTGCCCGCGACGAACCGCCGGAGGTGGCACAGCAATGACCCGAAACAGGCGCTTTGGCGTCGCGCTGGCGGCACTGCTGGTTGCACTATTGTTGATCAGCGGCACTGGCTCGTTCAGTGCGATGTCCGGAGAGCGCACGGCACAGATCGCAGTCGTTGACGATGCGGACGCGTATCTGGGCGTCGAGCAGGAGATCGCGGAGAACTCGACGGATAGCGCGTCGATCGAGGAGGACGGCTCGACGAACGAGACGGAGACTAAGACGACGACCGAGGATACCTCCCTGAACGAGACGACGACTGAAGACGAGACGACGACGACCGAGAACAACACGACGTCATCGACGACCGACTCGACGACAGCGTCCGACGAGAGCGGTCAGACTCTGGAACTCACCGTTATCAATCGATTCTCTCAGGACGTTACCGTCGAAGCAAGCCTCGGTGAGGAGAGCGCGAGCGAAAGCCTCGACACCGGTGATTCCCACACGTTCGAGTTGGAGTCCGTCGAGTGCGACGAAACAATCACCATCGAGGCGACCGGGTCCGGTGTGGCGGCGGAACTCGAACGAACGGTCGAGTGTGACTGAGCAACTCGGTGGCTCAGGGCCGCGGTGCGGCTTTCTGCAACGCTGTCTCGGCGATGTTGCCGCCGTAGTCGGCGCTCCGCGAGAGCGAGTCGACGATGATCCCGAGCAGCTGTGCCTCGCGTGGATCGAGCGTCCGGAGTTTGTCGTGAATGCGCCGGGTCTGCTCGTCCAGACCGAGAATGGATTCTCGAACCTCGTGGGCGATCTCGCTCGATCGGGTGCTGTCGTCGGTCAGTAGTGCGTCCATCGCCTGATCGATGATCTCGGCGGCATCGTCGTGGAGGTCGACGATCTCGGTGGCCACCTCTTCGGGGATTTCGTCTAGCTGGAGGGTGAGCTGGCTGATCTTGGCGGCGTGGTCGGCGCTGCGTTCGAGCTGGCGGGCGCTGGAATGGTAATCGAAACAGTCCTCGCGCGGGAGGCCCAGCTCCGTGGCCGCGCTCGTGTTCCGGAGCGTGGCACGGAACGTTCGCGAGACGACGAACCAGAGGCGGTCGACATCGTCGTCCCGCTGGATGACGTCCCGTGCGAGGTCGTCGTCGTTCTCGACGAGCGCCGTCACCGCGTCCGCGAGCATCGACTCGGCGATCAGGCGCATCCGCGTCACGGCGTTCGTGATTGATAGCTCCGAGGAGTCCAGAAGGTCCTGGAGAACGACCCGCTCGCCGGTCTCTTCGAGCACTTCGACGCCGATCAGGCTCTGTGTGGCGCTCCTGATCGCGCGGCGCTGCTCGCTCGTGATCTCGGTACCTTCGAGTGCGATACGATCGAAGCCGCTGACGTACATCGTCATCACCGCTCTGGTAAGTTGGTCGCCTTCGAGGTCGGTCACGTCCAGCGTTCCCTCGGTGTGTTCCTCGTCGGTTTTCGGCATCAACAGCAGGGAATCGTTCTCGACGTGAAACTCGACTTCGCTCCCGGCCGCGACGTCGTTCTCCGTCGCCCACGATTTCGGTAGCGAGACTGTGTACGTCGAGCCGCCGGTGATCTGGACTTTCCGCGTCTCCATACCCGCCGTTCGGGCGTGCGATACTAAACTCCTCCCATCTATAGAGTAGCCGCCGCTGACCGCTCCGTGGGATTTGCCTGCCCTGATGGCTGTCTCACGGCACCGAGAGTCCATAACGATCTAATCAACATATGTCTATATAGTTCTATATATTAATAATAGTAGAGTATTTAGACCTCCCATCTCCACAGTATTCGTGATGGCAAATCACCGGGAGTCTGGTGACAACCTAACCGACTCGTCGCGTCGTGGATTCCTTCTGACGGCCGGAAGTGCTGCGCTGGCCGGCCTCGCCGGTTGTGTTGCTCGTGGACAGAGTAGTGATCTGACCGGCGAGATCGTTATCGACGGCAGTAACACGGTCTTCCCGCATACCGCGGCCGTCGCAGAGGAGTTCCAGTGGCAGAACAATCAGGTTCGGATCCCGATCCGTGGCTCCGGTACCGGGGCGGGGTTCCAGCGGTTCACCATCGGTGAGACGGACCTGCAAAACGCGAGCAGGCCGATCACTGACGGGGAACGCGAGACCGCCGAAGCGAACGGCATCGACTTTCTCGAACTCGAAGTCGTACTGGACGGGCTCGCACTCTACGCGAACCCACAAAACGATTGGTGTGATACGCTCACCGTCGAGGAACTCAACCGGATCTGGGGCTCCGATGCGGATGCGACCCGCTGGAGCGATATCGATTCGGACTGGCCCGACGAGAAAATCGTCCTGTACGGGCGGGACTCACACTCGGGGACCTTCGATTACTTCACCGAGAAGATCAACGGGGAAGCGGGCGACGTCAAAGGCGATTACAACAAGACGTCCGACACGAACGTCATCGTCAGGGGCGTTCGGGGCAACGAACACGCCCTCGGCTTCGGGGGTGCAGGCTACTACTACGAGAACGAGGAGGATCTGAAACTGATCGCCGTCGACGACGGCAACGGCGGCGTCATCCCGACCGAAGAGACGATCGGCCGGGCGTTCGAGGAGAATCCGGGCGATGACGCGTACACGCCGCTGTCCCGGGCGATGTACGTCTACGTGAACGTGAACGAACTGACCCGGGAGACGGTCCGGGAGTTCGTGAAGTTCTTCTTCCACCGTGAGGATCCCGATGGCCCGGCGGTCACCCAGCGGGTCGCACCCCGAGTCGGTTCGTACGCGATTCCGGATTCGCTCGTCGATCGGGAGGCAGAACGCCTTCGTGAGGCAATCGAAGAGGTCAACTAATGGCAGGAACTGACACACACTCCGGTGACTCGGGGCTCACGGGTGCGGGAACGGGGAGCGAACAGGTCCGGAACAAACTCGTCAAGTGGGTGTTTTTCGCCTGTGCGTTCCTCTCGGTCCTGACGACAGTCGCGATCATCGTCGTACTGGCACGCGGGGCGTGGACCTTCTTTTCTGAGGTCTCTATCGTCTCCTTTTATACGAGTACGGACTGGGGTCCACAGCAGAACCCGGCACGCTTTGGCGTCCTCTCGCTGGTCTACGGGACGCTGATGATCACTGTCGGTTCCGCGCTCGTCGCCCTGCCGGTCGGCACGGCGACGGCGATCTATCTCAGCGAGTACGCCGACGAACGGGTTCGATCGGTCGTCAAACCGACGCTCGAGATCCTCGCCGGCGTCCCAACGATCGTCTACGGCTTCTTCGCACTCTCGTTTATCACGCCCGTTATCCAGCGGTTCTTCCCCGAGACGGGGACGTTCAACGCGGCGTCGGCGTCGATCGTTGTCGGGATCATGATCATTCCGATGGTCTCCTCGCTCTCGGAAGACGCGATGAGCGCAGTCCCGGACGAACTCCGTAACGCGGGCTATGGCCTCGGCGCGACGAAGTTCGAGGTCAGCACCGATATCGTCGTCCCCTCGGCCGTCTCAGGGATCCTCGCGTCGTACATCCTTGCGGTCTCGCGGGCGATCGGTGAGACGATGGCGGTCGTACTGGCAGCGGGATTGACCCCGCAGATCACGGCCAACCCGCTCGACCCGGTCCAGACGATGACCTCGTACATGGTCCAGGTCGGGACTGGCGACGTCTCGGTTGGCTCGATCGGCTACCAGAGCCTCTTTGCGGTCGGAATCACGTTGTTCGTGATGACGTTCGCGATGAACGTGCTGAGTCTGGCAATCAGATCGCGATACCGGGAGGAGTACCAATGAGCTCTAAAGAGACTGACGGCGGCGTCGTCGAGGATCGGTTCCCGCTTGCTGGCGGCGAGCAGTTACAGCGCAAGCGGCTGTACGGAAGGCTATTCGTCGGCGTCTGTCTGGCCGCGACGATGGTCGGTATCGTCGCGTTGGTCGCACTCCTCGCGGACGTGGTCTCCGAGGCGTGGGGCTGGCTGACCTGGGAGTTCCTGACCTACCCGCCTTCGCGGTTCATCGAGAACTTCGACCCCTCGATGTACGGCGACCCGGAGACGCGTCCCGCCGGGATCTATCCCGCACTCATCGGTTCGATCTATCTCATCATCATGACCGCGATATTCACGCTGTTTCTCGGCGTGGGCGCGGCGATCTATCTCGAAGAATACGCCGCGGACAACTGGCTGACGACGCTGATCAACGCCAACATCTCCAACCTCGCGGGCGTCCCCTCGATCGTGTACGGTCTGCTCGGACTGGCGATGTTCGTCCGGGCGCTCAACACAGGATCGAGCCTGCTCGCCGGCGCTCTGACCCTGACCCTTCTCATCCTTCCGATCGTCATCGTCTCCTCGCAGGAGGCGCTGCGGGCGGTGCCGGACTCGCTACGAAACGCCTCCTACAGCGTCGGCGCGACGCGCTGGCAGACGATCCGGAACGTCGTCCTCCCGAACGCACTCCCGGGCATCATGACGGGAACGATCCTGTCGCTTTCCCGGGCGATCGGCGAGACGGCCCCCCTCATCATGATCGGCGCGGCGACGTCGATGTTCGTCCCGCCGAACGGCCCGCTCAGCGCCTTCGCGGCGATGCCGATGCAGATCTTCGACTGGGCACGCCAGCCAGCAAACGAGTTCCAGCACGTCGCGGCGGCCGGGATCATCGTCCTGCTCTCCGCGCTACTGCTGATGAACGCAACGGCAATCTACATCAGAAACAAGTACGATACACCCACATAATCCATGAGCGACACATCACTCGGTACGACGACGACGACGGAGATCGACACCGAAACGGACGACGAGGCCGGACGGGACTTCGGCTCCGAGGCTGACGACGAGATGGCCCCCTCGATCGCCACCGTCCGGAACCCGATCCTCGAAGCGGAGGATCTGGTCGTCCAGTACGGCGATATTCAGGCACTCCAGCCCGTCTCGGTCGGCCTCCCGGAGAAGGAAGTGACGGCGATCATCGGCCCCTCAGGCTGTGGAAAATCGACGTTCCTGCGGTGTATCAACCGGATGAACGATCTGGTCGACGCCGCCGACATCACCGGAAGCCTCCGGTTCCGCGGCAAAGACGTCTACGACGACGACGTCGATCCGGTCGCGCTCCGGCGGAAGATCGGGATGGTGTTCCAGAAGCCGAACCCCTTCCCCAAATCGATCTACGACAACGTCGCCTACGGCCTCCGTATCAAGGGCCAGACCGAAAACCTCGATGCGGCCGTCGAGCAGGCGCTCAAGCGCGCCGCGCTCTGGGACGAGGTCAAAGACCAACTCGATTCGTCGGGGCTCAACCTCTCCGGCGGCCAGCAACAACGGCTCTGTATCGCCCGGGCCATCGCCCCCGATCCGGAGGTCGTCCTCATGGACGAACCGGCGAGCGCGCTCGATCCCGTCGCGACCTCGCAGATCGAGGACCTGATCGCCGACCTCGCCGAGGAGTACACCGTCATCGTCGTCACGCACAATATGCAGCAGGCGGCCCGGATCTCCGACAAGACTGCGGTCTTCCTGACCGGCGGCCAGCTCGTCGAGTTCGACGACACCAACAAGATCTTCGAGAACCCCGAACACCAGCGCGTCGAGGACTACATCACGGGCAAGTTCGGATAGGATAACAACTAACCCGGCCCCGCCCTTTGACGGGTGTATGGGATCCGGTCGCGATCCGGTAGAACGTGCCGCCGACGAAGGCGTCGATCTCTACGAGGTGTCGACGTGGGAGCCCCGCTCTCGACTCGACCGGGTGCTCGTGGGTACGGAAAACAAAGTTCGTCGGCTCTATCGCCTGCTGATCTGGCTCGCGTTCGGATTGTTACTTCTCTCCGTCATCGGCCTTTCAGCGCTCGTCATCGTGGCGGAGTTCCAGTTCGGCAACCTCGATGCTATCACCGATCCGGTCGTCACGACACTCATTGGTCTCTCTGTCGTCCCCGCGTTGATTCTGGCCGGGTACATCTGGCGGACGGACGTGACCACCGACGAACCGGCCACACTACTGGCCGTCACGTTCCTGCTCACGATGGTCCTCGCCGGTGCCGCGGCGCTGTTGAACGATGTGGGCCAGGGCGTCGTCACCGCGCTCGGGACGGCCGCATTCGGGGAGATGGTCGGCGGTACCCCCGTGATGCTGATCCTCTTTTTCTTCCTCGTCGTCGGACCCGTCGAGGAGACGGTAAAACTGCTTGCAGTGCGGTTGTACGCCTATCGCGACGACCGCTTTGACGCGGTCATCGACGGTGCGGTGTACGGCGCGGTTGCAGGACTCGGCTTCGCGACGATCGAGAACGCGCTCTACATCACTCGCCCGCTGGAATCGGTGGCGACAGTGGCCGACATCCTGGAGACGGCGAGCGGGACGACTGCCGCCAGATCGCTGGCCGGTCCCGGCCACGTCATCTACTCCGCGCTCGCCGGCTTCTACCTCGGACTGGCGAAATTCAACCGCGAGTACGCCGTCCCGCTGGTCGTAAAAGGACTCTTCCTCGCTGCCGTCATCCACGCGATGTACAATACGGGGGCAAGCATCGTTCCCGGGTGGCTCGTCGAGACGACATCGATATCCTCGCTCGGGGCTGTCCTCGTCTACGTCATCGTGTTCGACGGTGCCGCCGGCTACTACCTCTACCGAAAGCTCAGGCGCTATCAGGACACCTACAGATCGGTCGATGCGGGTCAGTTAGACCGGGATCCGACGCCCGTACTGGCCGAGTTCGACGGGTCGACCCACGCCCCATCTATCGCTTCGGGCGCACCGACGGTCGAACCGCCGGTCGTGCGGTCCAAGACATCGAGCAGTTCGGCTATGGAGGGTACGGTGAATACGGCCGACAGTGCCGGAGGCAGAACCGAGGGCGACGAAGCGCCGGATCCTGATTCGCGGCTGGACGAAGGAGAATCAGCCCGGAGGGGCGGAGCGGGAGAGACTCACGAGGGCGGATCTGACGGGAGCAACGAGGTGGACGGATCCGAAGAGAGCACGGACCGCTCGCCCGGCGACAACAACGACTCTCTCGACGACTGGGAGTTCTAGTAGCCGTCCAGCATCCGTTCTGCGTACTTTGCGATGACGTCGACTTCGAGGTGGATGGGATCGCCGACCGATTTCTCCGAGAGCGTCGTCATCTCGTAGGTCGTCGGAATGATGGCGACGCTAACCGACTCGTCGGTCCGGCCCGCTACGGTGAGACTGATACCGTCGAGGGCAATCGAACCCTTCTCGACGACGTACTGGTCGAACTCCTCGGGGACGCCGAACTCGAACTCCCAGTCCTCGCCGACCTGACGGATGTCGCGTACCTCTGCGACGCCGTCGACGTGTCCCTGTACGAAGTGGCCGTCGAGGCGGTCGTTGGCTGCTAGCGCGCGTTCGAGATTGACGGCGTCGCCCTCGTCGAGCGATCCGAGATACGTCTTCTCGACGGTTTCTGCGGCCAGAAACGTCTCGAACCAGTTGTCGCTGAACTCCTCGACGGTCAGGCAGGCACCGCTGACGCTGATGCTCTGGCCGTGTTCGAGGCCATCGGTGACCGTCTCCCCACCAACACGTAGCCGAACGCCGTCATCGGTCTCCGTTCGCGAGACGATTTTGCCCGTCTCCTCGACGATTCCTGTAAACATATCTTCGTGTTAGGTCGCTCCCGAGGAAAGGATTCCGGGTTCCGACCGTCCTCGGACGTTTCGCCCTACGGAGCGACGTGCGAAGTAAATCCACGGATATTACTATCTACGGGAAATAAATCATGGCAGGAGCTACTTTCACATGAATCCGACATATTTGTTTCCGAACGGTGATGCGCGATGAATCCGAAGAGAATCGATTTCCTCGTCGACATGGCCTACGGCGCCATGCTGCTGGCTGCCATCATAATTATCGTCACTATCGGCACGCAAACCGGTGTCGCGTTCGGTCTGGGAATCATCGCCTCGTACGTCATCCACGTCGTCTGGAAGATGGGTCGATTCGATCCCGATTGGATGACCCGACAGGTCGAGGAACGGGTCTCCGAGCGCGTCGAAGAGCAGGTCGAAGAAGAGGTCGGTCAGGTGCGCGACGAGATCGACGAGGTTAACGAGCGCGTCGACCGACGTCCGAGCGAGGACGAGGTGCAGGATGCAGTCGGCGAGACGGTAGAGGCGACGGTGGAGGAGACGGTCGAAGAGAAGGTCGAAGAGACTGTCGAGGAAACGGTAGACGTCGAGGAGGCCGTGGACGAAAAGGTCGAAGAGACTGTCGGAAAGAAGGTCATAGAGACGGACGACGACAGCTAATCGCTCGGTACTCGTTGCGACACGTCACCGGACCAGCCATCCGAAGGAAGTCAGTCGAACACTTTTTTATCTCCGGATCGATATATAACTATCCGAGCATACGTACAGTATGATCTCCAGTATTCTGCTCGTTGGACTCGTTGCTGCAGTCTTCGTCGGCTTCAACATTGGCGGATCTTCCACGGGCATCGCGTGGGGTCCGGCCGTCGGTGCTGGCCTGCTCAAAAAGACCTCTGCGGCGGCCCTGATGACGGGTTTCGTCTTTCTGGGTGGGGCTACCGTCGGCAGAAACGTCATGGACACGCTGAGCGAGGATATCATCACGCTGGAGGGCGGGATTCCGCTGGCCGGTGGCGTCGCTATCCTCTTTTTTATCGGGCTTGGGATCCTCGTCGCGAACGTCTTCGGCGTCCCGGTCCCGACGTCGATGACGACTGTCGGGGCTATCGCTGGCCTCGGACTGGCGACGGACTCGCTCAACTTCGTCAAGATCGGTGAGATCGTCTCGTGGTGGTTCGTAACGCCGATTATCGGATTCTGGGTCGGGGCGATGGTCGGTCGATACGTCTATCCGGAACTCAATCGTCGGTATCGGATCGTCGCCACTGAGGGACCGCTGATCGTACTGGATCGTGGTGACGGCCTGCCGAAGCCAGTACTCGGGCCGAACACCACGAGTAGAGAACTGATTAGTACGGTGGCAGTCCTCGTGATCGGCTGTTATATGTCCTTCAGCGCAGGGGCAAGCAACGTCCCGAACGCGGTCGCACCACTGGTCAGTAGCGGCGCGCTCGAACCTACCCCTGCTATCGCTATCGCGACTGCGGCAATCGGGTTTGGAGGGTTCACTATCGCCCGGCGGACGATGGAGTCCGTGGGCGGCGAGCTAAGCGAGATCCCCCTGCTTGCGGCGCTGATAGTCATGGTCACTGCTTCGTCGATCACGACCTTCCTTTCGTGGCTGGGGATCCCGATCAGCCTCGTCATGGCCTCGGTGATGACTATCGTCGGACTGGGTTGGGGGCGCGCTACGCGACCGATCACCGCACGAGAGGTGCTCACTGGCGATGTCGACGCCGAGCTCGAGATGGGTGCGCTGTCCGCGGAGCCTCGCTCCGAAGTCACGGAGATCGGAGAGCCCGAGGCTCAAGAGGTCGTCGACGCGAAAGGGCTGTTCAACCCTCGAGCTATTGCGAAGTACGTCTCGATGTGGATCATCGGCCCCTCGCTTGCACTCGGCCTCTCGTATTTGTTCTTCGTGTTCGTTCCCGTCGGGAGCTGATTCCCTCGCAATACGGTTAAGCCCGTTTCGCACGTATTTTTATTATGGCGTCTAAGATTCTGGTTCCGATGGACGACTCGGAGATGGCGCGCGAAGCGCTGGAGTACGCGCTCGAACACTTTCCGGACGCGGAGTGTACGATTCTACACGTCGTCGGTGGCCCCTCCCCGATGTGGGGCGAGGCGACTGGACTCGCACTCGCTGACGATATCGGGGAAGCCACGGCCGAACTCTCCGAGAAGGTGTTCTCGGTCGCGCGTGAGGTCGCAGAGGAGTACGATACGGAAATAGAAACCAAGAGCAGACTGGGCCACCCTGCTCGGGCGATTATCAACGAGGCCGAGGAGTACGACACCGTCGTGATCGGCACCCACGGGGGGACCATTGCCGAGCGACTCTTCGTCGGCAACGTCGCAGAGCAAGTGTTCCGTCGAAGCCCGGTGTCCGTCGTCGTCGTGCGGTGAGTCGCTGTCCCGGTCAGTCAGGTACTCGGAAGTGGCTCGACGCGGAACCGGTAGCCCGGATAGGCATCGTCGAGATTTGCCGGGCTCTCCTCTCTCGTGTGCGCCTGACACAGGAACGCCGTCGCCTCGACAGCACCGTGTCCGGTCTCCTCCTGGTACCGCTCGACAACGACGAAGTCGGGTGACTCGGTACAGCCCCGACGGTGACACTCCTGGGGCGGTTCGGCGACGGCTTCCTCGCGTGGCGGCTCTTTCTCGTCTCCTCGTTCGACCGCCTCCGTGAGTTCGCGTTGTCGCTGTCGGTCGTCCGTGTCGCGAGCCTGTTTGTCTCGACTATTTCGATCGTCTGCCATACGGTGAGTGACGGGCGTCCGGAGCATAATCGTATGGCCGACTTCGAGAAACGCACGCGGCAGGAACTGCAGCACGCCCGCGAGACACGGCTTGAGACGTTCGGAGGTCGCCCCGCAATCGACGAGTGGTATTTCTCTGTGTTTGCTCGATCGTCGGTTCTCGATCTCCTATCCGGGGGATATTCTACGTAGTACTTCCATACCTCAGGTCTAACGAAATATGGAGGTAGATAGATGTTATTGAAAAGAAAATCTTTTCATAGTTCGGTTCTGAAGTGTAGATCAACCACTGGTGTCATATTGTGCCACGAATGGAAACAGCGGACATCGATACCGACCTGAGTCTCTTCAAATACGACAACCTCGAACAGTTACCCGAACGGTATCGGGAACTGGACGAAGCCGAGCGGACTAAGCGGATCGAGGCCGCGCTGGCCGAACTGGGTGACGACGTCGTCATCCTCGGCCACAATTACCAGCGACGGGAGATCGTCGAACACGCCGACTTCATCGGTGACTCCTACCAGCTATCGAAGGAAGCGGCCGCCGCGGACGCCGAGTACGTCGTCTTCGGCGGTGTGACGTTCATGGCCGAGAGCGCGGACATCATTACCGACGACGAACAGACGGTGATCCTGCCGAGCATGGAGGCGTCCTGTCCGATGGCCGGGATGGCCGAAGCCCTGCAGGTAGACGCCGCGTGGGCCGAAATCACTGAGGCCGCACCCGACGAGGATATCATCCCGATCACGTACATGAACTCCTACGCCGACCTGAAGGCCTTTACCGCCGAGCACGGAGGAGCAATCTGCACATCCTCGAACGCCCACCTCGTCTTCGACTGGGCGCTGGAGAAAGGTGACAAAGTCCTCTTCCTGCCCGACAAACACCTCGGCGAGAACACGGCCCACCGACTGGGCCTCGAAGACGAGACCGCCGACTGGGATCCGTGGGACCCGGAGGGCAAAGACGCCGCGGAAGTCGCCGAATCGGACATCATCCTCTGGGACGGCTACTGTCAGGTCCACGAACGGTTCCGCGAGCATCACATCGAGACGATGCGCGAGGACCATCCTGACGCGAACGTGGTGGTCCATCCCGAGTGTCGCCGCGAAGTCGTCGAAGCGGCCGATATCGCGGGATCGACGAGCACCATCTGTGAAGTCGTCGAGGAGGCCGACCCCGGCGACACCTGGGCGATCGGTACCGAGATCCACCTGGCGAACCACCTCGACCGCTGGCATCCGGAGGTGAACGTCCTGCCGCTGTGTGGGGACGCCTGCATGGACTGCAACGCGATGCGCCAGATCGATCCGAACTATCTGACGTGGGTGCTCGAAGAGCTAGTCGAGGGCCGCGAGCGCAACGTCATCGAGGTCGCAGAACGGGAGAAGGAACTCGCCGAAGTGGCGATGAACCGGATGCTAGAGCTTCAGGGGTGATAGGATGGGTGAGTATACTACTGCGGACGTGCTCGTCGTCGGCACCGGCATCGCTGGCTGTGCCGCGGCGCTCGCGGCCGCACGCGAAGGCAGCGACGTACTCGTCGCGACGAAGGCCGAACGGCCCGAGGACGCGAGTACCGACTGGGCACAGGGCGGCATCGCCGTCTCTCGGGACGACCCCGAGCAGTTCAAACAGGACATCCTCACGGCGAGTAGCGACACCGCCGACCCCGACGCGGTAGACGTGCTCGTCGAGAACGCCAACGATGCCGTCGAGGATGTCCTCCTGGAGACGCTCGGCATCGAGTTCGACACGGCAGACGAGGGCGCCGAATCGAAGGACGAAAAGTGGGATTACGGCCGCGAGGCGGCCCACTCCGAGGACCGGATCATGCACGTCAACGCCGAGACGGGTACGCATATCCTCCGACCACTGCTCGCGTATCTCGACGATCACGAGCGCGTGACGGTTCTCGAAGACACGGCCGTGCTCGACCTAATCACGCACGAGGGGCGAGTTCACGGCGCACAACTCGACCGAACTACGGACGGCGAGCAGGCCCACACCGGCTACCCGGTCTTCGCTGGGTCGACCGTACTGGCCACCGGTGGGATCGGATCGCTGTATCCCCACTCGACGAACCCGTCGGGATCGACCGGTGACGGCATCGGGATGGCGGCGCTCGCCGGCGCGGACGTCGCCGACATGGAGTTCGTCCAGTTCCACCCGACAGCGCTTGACGACGCCGCCGACGGCGTGGCCGAGGCCGACGAGACGGACGGGATGGACACGGTGCTGATCAGCGAGGCCGTCCGCGGCGAGGGCGCACACCTGCTGAACGGCGACGGCGAGCGATTCATGCCCGAAGTCCACGAGGACGCCGAACTCGCGCCGCGCGACGTGGTGGCCCGTGCGGTCGCCCGCGAACGATCCGAGACGGGAGCGGTCCGCCTCGACGTCTCGACCTTCGACTTCGCAGGGGAGTTCCCCGACCTCGCCGACCGGTGTGCCAGGCGCGGCGTGGATATCGAGGAGGGAATCCCGGTCACACCCTGCGAGCACTTCCTCTGTGGCGGCGTCGCCGTCGACGACCGCGGACGGGCGAGCCTCGACCGACTCTTCGCTGTCGGCGAGTGTGCCCGCACCGGCGTCCACGGCGCGAATCGGCTGGCCTCGACGAGTCTGCTCGAAGGGCTGGTCTGGGGACTCCGGGCGGGCGAGACGGCGGTCGGCCACGAGCCCCAGCCGATCGAGGCGGCTGATCTGCTCGATAGCGACCCCGACCTCCCGCCCCGGTTTGCCGCCGAGAAGTTCACGCGCCTGCGTCGCGTGATGGGTGAGTACGTGGGTCTGCGCCGCGACCGCGACGGACTCGGACGCGCCGCCGCGGTACTGCGCCGCCTCAAGGGCGAGGTCGACGCCTACGTCCGGACCCGAACTGCACGGGACATCTACGAACTCCGGCACGCCAGCGTCACCGCGCTGCTGATCGCCCGCGCCGCGGCCGAGAACGAGCAGTCCGTGGGCTGTCACTACCTCGTCGACGAGGCGGCCGATCAGGTCGCGGAGCCAGCGGACGACTGATGATTACGGACTCACAGGTCGAGGGCTGGCTTGAGGAGGACCTGGGTCACCACGACGTGACCAACGACGTCCCTGGCGAGACGTCCGGCCGCCTCGTCGCGAAAGAGAGTGGCGTCCTCGCCGGACTCGACGCCGCCGAGGCCGTCTTCGCCTACCTCGACGTCGACATCACGCAGTCGCTGGCCGACGGCGACCCGGTCGACGCCGGTGATGCCGTACTGGCTGTCGAGGGGGCGGCCACCGATGTCCTGCGCGGCGAGCGCGTCGCCGTTAATATCGCCGGCCACGCCTCGGGTATCGCCACGAAGACGCGCCGGGCAGTCGAGCGGGCGAACGAAGCGACGGCCGGGGCGGACAGCACGGTCGAGATTGCGGCGACCCGCAAGACGACGCCCGGCCTCCGCGGGATCGAAAAGCGCGCGGTCGTCGCCGGCGGCGGCGACACCCACCGGCTCGACCTGTCCCACATGGTGATGGTGAAAGACAACCAGATAGCGGAACTGGGGCTCGAAGGGGCGATCGAGCGCTTCGACGAGCGGACCTCCTTCGCCACGAAGATCGACGTCGAGGTCGAACGCGTCGAGGATGCCCCGCGGGCCGCGAAAGCCGGAGCCGACATCGTCCTGCTGGACAACATGACGCCCACGGAAACGCGCGAGGCTGTCAACTTGCTGACCGAGTACGAGGGCGTTCTCGCTGAGGCGTCCGGCGGCATCGGTATCGACGACGTTTCGAGATACGCGAAAACGGGCGTCGACATTATTTCGATGGGGGCGCTGACCCACAGCGCCCCGTCGCTGGATCTATCGTTCAGGACGGGGGAGTGATCGTGACCAGCCTGTTCGACTGATACCATCGTGGACCAATCATACACACGGACCGATACGATTGCGTGTTCTTACACGCCAGGCACACCGAACGCGCTGATACCGAGCCCGAGGACGCTATTCAGGAGCGCAATAATGACCAGTGCGCCCGCCCACGCGAGCAGCCCCATGATCGCTGCATTCTTCCAGCCGCCGGGGTACCGCCAGTTGATGACCCAGACCCACGCTATCAGGGCGACTACCGCGCCGATCACCGGAATCAGCGACCCGATTGCCCAGGCGATGGCACCGACCAACGCTGTGATAACCGCGTGTGAGTAGTCGTCGACATCTGCGACGACACGGCCGCTGATATAAATAGCCAGTCCACCGATCAGAAGCGCGACGACGAACGAGACGATCGTTCCAAGTACCATAAATTACTAATCAGTATCTAGACTGTTATAATCTGTGGCCGAACGTTGCTCCGTACGTGACATATATAACTCTCATATCAGTTATTGATGATTCAGTAACACGTGTAGAAGCGATACGCTGCCCCCCTCCTAACAGAGAATAGTACAGACGGTCGTGCACTGCCGTACGACCGTTTATATACGATGGAGCGGCCAGCCTCGCTATGCGATTCGAAGCCTTCCGGTCGGACGACCGGGCCATCGAGGGACTGCCGATCAGACTCGTCATCGCCATCGTGGTCGGTGTGGCGAGCCTGTCGATCATGATGTCGATGCTCTCGGGCGTCGGGACCCTCGGGACGACCGAACTCGACGTCGAACCCGACGAGGAGGTGATCGGGACAGGCTACAGCTCGGCCGACCTGACGGTAATCGACGATCAGGGCGACCCGGTCGAGGGCGCGACCGTGATCGTCTCCAGTGGGACCGCGAGTATCGACGGTATCGAGAGCGAGGAATCCGATGCGAACGGCGAGGCTACAGTCAGGATATCGCCGGAGCTCCGGGACAATCAGGACAAAGGCACTCTGGAGATAGAGGTCAATCCACCAGCAGGAACCGAGTACGAGGACCAGCGCGAGAATACGGAGCTACTGGTGATCGACGACTAGACGCCGTCCCAGTCGATCCAGTCGCGCTCCCAGCCGTGTCGCGACTCGGCGTTGCGCTGTGCGTGCTCGCGATCCTCGCGTGCGGTCCGGTTGCGTTCGATGGCGTCGGCCTGTTCGCCCTCGACGAGCAGCGGCGCGAACGCGACGTTGCCATGCTCCTCGACGTCGCCATCGGCGTCGACGACCGAGAGCCGCTGTTCGCCGGTGCCGTGGGGCATTACGAGTTTGCCATCGGCGGCTAGCTGGTCCTGCAGGGCTGGCGGCGGCCGGACCGCGGCAGCTTCGAGCAGGATCCGGTCGTACGGCGCGTACTCCGGCAGTCCCTCGGCACCGTCCCGCCAGTCGACCAGCACCTCCTCGTGGCCCGCTGCCGCGAGGTTCTCGCGGGCCTGGTACACCAGCGACCGAGTGATATCGACCGCGTGGACGTTTCGCGCGCCGACGATTTCGGCGACCACGGCCGCCGTGTAGCCGACGCCGACGCCGACGATCAGCACCGACTGATCAGGTTCGACGTCGAGTAGTTCGAGTAGTCTGGCGGCGTTGCTCGGCGAGAGGACGCGGGTGCCGTGCTCCTGGTGCGAGATATCTGCGTAGGCGGCGCGTTCGGCCTCGACGAACTCGTGGCGTGGCACTTCACGCATCGCGAGGCCGATCCGTTCGCTCCGGACGACCCGCTTTGCCTCGTGTTCGAGGCTATCGACCATGTCGTCGCGGAGGATTGCGGGTTCCATAGTCGACGGATAGATCCGGAGCGTAATCAATCGCGCGACTGGCTATCGGTCGGTCCATATAAGAGTCGCCGCCGCTGTAGCACGCGGTTTCAACGCCGCATCTGTACGAACCGGACGCCGCCGTGCGCGCTCCGTTCGAGCGTCCCGTCGGTACGCTTGTCGAACCGTTCGAGCGTCTGCCGTCGACGGCCGATCGGCGCGAGGATTCGGCCGCCGGGGCGCACCTGCTTGGCGACTGGTTCGGGGAGTTCTGCGGCCGCGCAGGTCAGATAGGCGCGGTCGTACGGCGCATGTTCCGGCCAGCCGTCCCGGCCATCGCCGACGCGGATCGAGATGTCGCCGTAGCCGATGTCGTCGAGGGTCGACCGCGCCTGCTCGGCAAGCCGGTCGCTGTACTCGACGGAGTAGACGTTCCCCGCTCCGACGACCTCTGCGGTCACCGCGGCGTGATAGCCACAGCCAGTACCGATTTCCAGGACAGTATCGCCCGGGGCGGCGTCGAGCAGTTCGACCATGATCCCGACCATGTGCGGGGCGCTGATCGTTTGGCCGTCGTCAATCGGGAGGGGGCGGTCCTCGTAGGCGGCGTCACGGCGCGCCTCGGCGACGAACTCGTGGCGCGGCACCGCTCGCAACGCATCGAGCGTCGCCTCGTCGGTGATCCGCCCGCTCTCGGCGAGGCGTTCGACCATTCGGTTGCGACGGTCGGCGTGCGCTCCCCCAGTCATCGGCTACCAGGCAGACCAGGCAGTCGTCGTCTCGTCGCGCACGTACAGCCGTTTGATATCCTTTGCGACAGCCGTGTCGCGGTCACGGTCCAGTTTGTCGAACTCGTAGCCGGTCGCGTCGTCTCGGACTACGATTCCCTCGATACTGAACTCCTCCTCGCCGTGTTCGTCGGTCGCGCCGACAGTGAACTCGTAGTCGCCGGGGACCTGCAGCGTGACGCTTCTGCTCTCGTCGCGGCGGCCGTCCTGCGGGTGGATCGTCGTCTTTACGCCGACGTTTCCGACCGCGCGGGTCCAGATCGTGCTGACGTCCTCGGCACTCGCCTCGTCGACACGCTTGTCGCTCTCGAGTTCGAGACTGGTGATCCGGACCGTCATGATCGCTTCGGGCGTGTCGAGGACGAACTCCTCGCCGGACGCGAGTTGCTCGTCGGCAGGCGGTTCGGCCGTCGCGGAAAAGGAGTCGCCCTCTTGCGAGACGACGACGTCGCGCTGGACGGTTCGCTCCTCTTCGATGCGGATCTTGTGGACGTGGCTACACTCCGTACAGCGAACGGTCGCCTGTCCGCCGGGCTTGAGCACCTCGTGGACAGTCTGTTCGTCGGGGGAACAGGACGGACAGCGCGTCCCGACCCGCTCCGTGGTGTCGCTCATACTGCGCGTTTACCGTCCGCGCGGGTAAAAGGAGTCGGTAGTCCGCCCGTCAGTATGCCCACCGATATCGGTTCCCATACAGTGGCAAGCTTGCCCGATCAGACAGCACTTATACGGCCGGCGGATCTCTGCACGTGTATGGCACGACAGGACTACCAACAACAACTGGAGTCCCTTCGGGAGGACGTTCTCTATATGAGCGAGCTCGTCCTCGAACGACTTCGGCTGAGTTTCGACGCGCTCGAACAGAAAGACGAGGCAGTTGCCGAGGAAGTCATCGAAGGTGACCACGAGATCAACCAGCTGTATCTCGATCTCGAACAGGATTGTATCGATCTTCTGGCGCTCCAACAGCCGGTCGCCGGCGATCTGCGCTTTATCGCCTCTTCGTTCAAGATCATCACCGATCTGGAACGAGTCGGTGACCTCGCGACGAACCTCGCGGAGTATTCGTACGATGCCGAGGAAGACGTCTACCCGGAGGTCGACGTTCAGGGGATCGGCGATCTCACGCACGAGATGGTCGAGGACGCGATGACGGCGTACTCGGACGAAGATACCGACGCCTGCCGCGAAATCTCGGATCGCGACGACGAGATCGACGCGCTCTGCGAGAAGGCCAGCCAGACAGTCGTCCGAGATCTGCTGGAACGCGAGTTCACGGAGGGCTCCGGTCAGGAGATCGAAGCGGTGATGAACGACGTGTCCCGGCTCCTGCTGACGATCCGTGATCTCGAACGCATCGGCGATCACGCGGTCAATATCTCGGCGCGAACGCTGTACATGATCGAAGGCGACGACGAACTGATCTACTGAGACTGACGGCGATGAGCCGGTTTTCACTCAGCGTCGTAGCGCCAGGTCTCGCCGCCCCAGCGCGGTTCGACGACGCCCGGCAGGTCGCCGAGGTGAGCGGACACCGTCTCCCACCACTCGGTCGCATCGTCGTAGCCCGCCGAGTGTGCGGGATACACCTCCGCTCGTAGTTCGTTCTCGTCGAGTTCAGTGGCCTCCCGGAGTCGGTCGAATGCCGCGCGGATCGCGTCGCGCCGCCAGTCGCGCATCATCCCGCTCGTTCCGGGCACGTCCATGTCTTCGAGGAGTGCGGAAACCCGCTCGTCGACAGGCTGGCCTGTTTCGCTCCCCTCGCCGACGAAGGTTGCGCGCGGCCGGTACCAGACCGTCAGCGGTGGCTCCTCGCGAACGCGCTTCCTGTCGAGTTCCCCCGCACGGCACAACGCATCGAGTTTGCTCCGGGCCTCGTACTCGGTACAGGCGAGCGCGTCGGCGATTTCGGTCGCCGTCTTCGGCTCCGCACCATCGAACCTGTCGACGACGTTGTCGTCGGGTATCTCCTCGACGAATTGTCCCCAACTCCTGTCGTCGTGGTCACTCATACATGCTGAATTTGTACCGAATACACATTATTTTTTGTATCGCTCCACGCGCTGATATATTCTCGACTGTCGACGGTCACTCGACGACCGTGGCTCGCTCGTCGACGAGCCGATGGGCGTACCAGACCGTCGAGAAATCCTGTGGACTCGGGAGTGCACAGGCGAGCCAGGCACCAGTAGCCGCAATCGCGTACGGGTTCCCCGTCGAAATCGGGTCGGGAACGATGCCGAGCGCGACCGGTACGAACGGTAGTGTCAGTGTAAGCGGCATCAGTGCGGCGAGGCGAATGCCTATAACCGAGGTGTCTCCGGAGAGCCGCGGCGTCACCGATGCCCACGTGCCGAGAACGCCGGCGCGAAGCCGTCCGATACCGTCTCGACCGCCGAGCCAGTCGATCCGGTAGTCGACGTCGAACGCCCGTAGGGCGAGTGCATGAGCGTGCTCATGGACGATGGTGCCGAGGCAGAGTGTCAGGAAGAGGACGACGACAGCGCCGAGAAGGACGAGTGGATCCATATTGACCAGAGTACCTGCTCCTGTAGTTCAGGTAACGTTGGTTTAATCTATCGTTTCGCGGACTCTCTGTCGGCATTTCGACCGGTCGGGATCCCGATAGTATCGGTAGTCTGCCTCCATCTCTGCTAGTATCGGCCTACCGCGTGACTTCCGTCGACGGCCAGGAGCCCCCCGGTTCACAATGCTTATTGATCCAGTTGAGACACTGTCGAACGAATGCACGTCTCCGTTGTCGTCTGTACCTACACGATGGATCGCTACGACGCGTTTACCGAGGCCGTCGAGAGCATCCTCGAACAGACCTACGAACCCATCGAGATCGTGTTGGTAATCGATGAGCCTGTCATAGAAAGCGTCACATGCGAAGAAGCAGGGTTTGGAAACTGTGTCTACCAGCTCCAAAACCCTGCAAAACGCAGCTTCGATCCACGAGTTCTTGAATGCAGCGGCTACCGAGACAGTACCGCTGTTCGAACACCTTGAGTTCGAGTTTCTACTGGAATACGACGTGTTCGCCCCCTCGAAGCGGGGGCGAACACGAGTGCATCGGCCACCGGATCTCTTTCGGGGCTTTCTGCACTGCTACTACGAGAACGTCTACGGCACACGTCCGGTAACACGAGAACTCCAGCACAGCCTCGTCTGGTACTATTGCGCCCTCGACAAACCGCCCTCCAGAGACACCATTGACCGGTTTCTCACTGATCTCGAACACGTCGTTGACGATGTCTTCGACAGACTCGTCGAGCAGGCGCCGCCTGCAGCCTGCTCGACTCCACGTACTCTATCGATTCGACCCACGTCGAAGCGATCCAACACAACGACGCCGCCTCGTGGAACTACGATCCAACAGCCGAGGAGTACTACTACGGCTTCGGCTGTCCACTCGTCTCAACTGGCGCAAAGATCCCGACAGCAGCGGAATTCACACAAGCCAAGCAAGCGGATCAGGAGACGGCGATGCGCGTCACACGTGACGCGCTCGCCGTCGATACATCTGGATGCTTGGAGACAGCGCCTACGATATCCTTGATTGGCACGACCACCTGCCGGCCGCAGGGGTCGTGCCAATCGCTCTGTACAACCCGCGAAACACCGATGACCCGCTAGA